>Ga0210409_10007171_pt1 | contig 11500 bp, 10 predicted proteins | sample IncBWH17MmetaG_FD_161649 | JGI IMG/M metagenome (GOLD analysis project Ga0210409, IMG submission 161649) | Forest soil microbial communities from Barre Woods Harvard Forest LTER site, Petersham, Massachusetts, United States - Inc-BW-H-17-M | ecosystem: Environmental > Terrestrial > Soil >...
CAGGCCGCTTTTGTATAAAGAAACAGAATTATTTTCTGCTTCCGAAGATCCTCAATAAGAAAAGGAATATGTTGATAAAGTCCAGATAAAGTGATAGTGCGCCCATAATGGCTAATTTTTTTGCGTCTGTTGCAGCAACCTGATCACCATTTGCTTCAATTCCTGCACCAATTCTTTTTAGTTTTTGAACATCATAAGCAGTAAGAGCGGTAAAAATAGCTACGCCAAAGAAACTCATGATATAGTCAAAACCAGAACTTTTAAGAAACATATTGATCACACTTGCAATCACCAGTCCAATTACGCCCACCATTAGGATAGATCCAAACTTGGTCAGGTCTGTATTGGTTGTATAACCAAGAAAAGCCATGATTCCAAATATACCCGCTGCACCTGCAAAGCAAGCAACAACAGATCCGGAGGTATAAATTAAGAGAATGAAACTTAAGCTGATGCCTGTAAGTACAGAATATAAAACAAATATACCCAATAAGGCCCCATAAGAAAGACGGCTTAATCCTGCACTCATTAACATTACAAGAGCAAGTGGTGCAAACATAGCAACGTATCCAAGGATGGATAAACCTCCTCTGCTGGTTTCTGAGGGCTGGTTAATCAGGTAACTCAAAGCAGCAGGGCTGTTCGCCATAAATAACGCCGCTAAAGATGATACACCTAAAGCAACAAACATCCATAAGAAAACATTAGCAAAGAAATTCTTTGCAACTGCTCCGCTTTGCTGTTCTACAAAAACGGACTTTTGTGCCCATTCATAATTATTGTTGTTATCCATTGTATTCTAATTTTTAGTTAAAGATAAGAATTGTCTGATTCATACAAAAGCTATGCCCCGAGTCTTTTTGTCAGGATTTCTTCAACTTTTTTGAAAATTTGCAAAGGTTTTAAAGTTCTCCATGCCAAATCGTCAAGCTCACCACCAAAGTTGATATAGTAATCTATATTACTGCTGCGGAACTCATCAATCACATGGGGTGTAAAATTGATGCCCGAAATCCAGCCATCTTCAACCTCCTGAAACCATTCTTCATAATAGCTGTCTTCAGAAGAATGAAAATTCAGTATGTTTTCTCCGATTAAAATGAATTTGTTGATGCCTTCATCCATCATCAGTTCCAGTATTTCACGTTTCAGTAGCATAATGTCGTTGTTGATGGCATCATTCCACTCTCCAATAAACTCTATAATAGCATATTGCCGGTCGTAATCGACAAACAGAACTTTCAGGTAAAGAGTGTTTGAGCCAAAATCATCCCACTGCGGATGAATCAGGAAATTATACAACTGTTTGTCAAAATAGAATTCTGAGTATTCAGTGTTAAAAAAGGGTGAACGCTCATCTTCTGCCGCAATGTAATCATCGCGCCACTGATAGTAGGGTTCAATTTCGTGCATATTCTATTTATTATGACTGGCTTCTACTGCTTTGCGCACACTTCCATAACGGTTCAATAGGTCTGCAGCATGATCGTAGTCTATATTTAATTCATCCATGACCATCTGGGTACCGCGGTCAACCAGTTTATGATTGGTTAGCTGCATGTCAACCATTTTATTGCCTTTGACTCTGCCCAGCTTAATCATTACTGTTGTGCTGAGCATATTCAGTACCAACTTTTGCGCTGTGCCTGATTTCATGCGTGTAGAACCGGTCAGGAACTCAGGACCTACAATGACCTCTACGGGAAAGTCGCTTTCCTGAGCGATTGGCCCGCCTTCATTACATACAATACAGCCCGTCAGAATACCGTTTTTCCGGGCAGTATTTAACCCGCCAACAACATAGGGTGTAGTGCCGGAAGCAGCCAAACCAATAAGACAATCTTTATCGTTAATGTGGTATTCCTGCAAATCAACCCAGGCTTGTTCCGTGTCGTCTTCTGCATTTTCTACCGCTCTGCGGATCGCTGTATCACCACCGGCAATGATGCCTACAACATAATCAAACGGCACACCAAATGTAGGTGGGCATTCTGAAGCATCTACTACGCCCAAACGTCCGCTGGTACCAGCGCCAATATAGAACAAACGACCGCCGTTCTGCATTTTTTCCGATACCGCAGAAGCCAGTTTTTCTATTTGTGGAATGGCTTGTTCTACAGCTGAGGGTACACTTTTATCTTCATGGTTAATCCCTTTCAAAATTTCAAGAACGGACATCTTATCAATATCATTGTACCTGGACTCTTGCTCGGTTACTCTTATCATATACTATATTTTTGCTAAAATTCGTCAATTTCTTTCTAAACCGGAAATCCTGAGGCTGGTTTCAATGGATATCAACAAAAAAAATAAATTCCTTATTGTTTAAAGGAGGGCCATGACTTAAATTCTCAAGTTGAATCAGGCTTTGATTTTATTCAGATGATCTTTCCCTAAAAGAAGATCGAAAACAATTCTGTCGTTCAGGGAGTTATTTAATTATGGAATTTTAGGCGGTACTGAAATGACCTAAGTCGTGGGACAACCAGATTTGCAAATATATTAAAAATGTACCTGCCTTATTTGTGTTATTAACAGGGTTATTTCCTAACTTTGTACAACATCTGCTGCATGAATAAAATTACCCGTCAAAATCTGATTATAGCACTCACTTATTCTGTAACTTTAATAGGTGGGATGTATCTTGGATTTAAATTTTTGAAAGACCAGGGATATAATTTACAAAAGCAAACACTCAAAGCTGATAACAATAAGGAAAAAGTAGCAGAAATCATCCATTTGATTGATAAAAACTACGTTGATGAGGTCAATACGGATACTTTAAACCATCTGCCAATTGACAGTATTCTGCATCAGCTGGATCCCCACAGCATGTATCTTCCTCCAGAAAAGGCGGCTGAACAATCTGATGCACTCGAAGGTAATTTTCAGGGTATTGGAATTGAATATTACATCCTGAATGATACGCTTATGGTCACTAATGTGATTAAAGATGGTCCGGCTTATGGTTCAGGTATGCGTCCCGGAGATAAGATTTTGAAAGTAGACAGCGCGTTTGTAAGTGGGAAACAGCTGCCCAGAGATCAGATGATTGGTAGAATAAAGGGTAGAAGCGGTACCCCGGTGCAGTTGCTGGTGATGCGTGCCGGTACCAGTCAGTCTGTTTTGTTGAATGTTAAAAGAGGACGGGTCCAGGTGAGTAGTATTGATGCAGCTTACATGGTAAACCCGTCGACCGCTTATATTCGAATCAGTAAATTCGGTGCAAATACTGATATAGATTTTACAGAAGCACTTAGAGGCCTGAAAGTGAAAGGGATGTCTAAGCTGATCCTTGACCTCAGGGATAATGGGGGAGGTTACCTTACTGCAGCGACAGGATTGGCCAACCAAATCCTTCCGGAAAATAAACTCATTGTCTATACTGAGGGAAAGCATGAACCCAGAACGGATTATATCGCTACCGGGGGTGGGGAATTTGAACATGGCAAACTGGCTATACTGATCAATGAAAATACAGCATCGGCAAGTGAAATTCTTGCAGGCGCTGTTCAGGATCTGGACCGTGGGTTAATTATTGGGCGTCGTTCTTTTGGGAAAGGCCTTGTTCAGGAACAGTTTCCCTTTGGAGATGGCTCAGCATTGAATTTGACCATTGCCAGGTATTACACCCCTTTGGGTCGTAGTATACAAAAATCCTATAAAAAAGGCTATGCAGCTTATCAGAATGAACTGGAAGAAAGATTTAGTGATGGCGAACTGACCGATAAAGGTTCGGGGCCCAAAGATACCTTAAAGAAACACCCGTCTTTTGTAACCGGAGCCGGGAAAGTTGTTTTTGGTGGAGGTGGGATCCAGCCAGATATTTATGTGAAAATGGATACGGTTGGTGTTAATAAATTTTATAATAGTTTGATTTCTAAAAAGATACTGTTTGATTTTGTGTTTGATGTGCTGGCTAACCGCTATAACAGCCACTATCTCGAACAGAATATGAGTACTTTCAGCATCAGTCATGAGGATTTTAATGCATTGGTAAAATATATCCAAAACAGGAAGATCATTATAGATCAGCATCAGCTGATGGCAGCCAAACCTGTGATCTGTAATGATCTTAGAGTATTATTGTATAAATACCATTTGGGCGATGCAGGCTATTACAAAGCACTGAATCTAAATGATAGTATGGTTAAGCAGGCTTTAAACAGCCTGCAATAATCGGTTTTTATTTCTGTCTGAAGTAAATCTGAATCGGCACACCGCTGAAATCAAAATTTTCCCTTAGTTTGTTTTCAATGAAACGTTTGTAAGGTTCTTTAATGTACTGTGGCAGGTTACAAAAGAAGGCAAACATTGGCGAACTCGCATTGATCTGGGTAGCGTATTTCACCTTGATGTACTTTCCTTTCATGGATGGCGGAGGATAGTTCTCAATAATCGGAAGCATTACGTCATTCAATTTAGAGGTCGGGATTTTCTTGCTTCTGTTTTTATACACATCCAGGGCAGTTTCAATAGCCTGGAAAATCCTCTGTTTGTTCAGTACGGAGATAAAGATGATCGGAACATCTGTAAAGGGCTGTAATTTCTGACGGATCTGCTCTTCGAACACTTTAGCCGTCTTATTATTTTTCTCTACAAGATCCCATTTATTCACCAGGATCACAATACCTTTCTTGTTTTTTTCTGCCAGGTGGAAAATATTGACATCCTGCGACTCCAGTCCTTCCATGGCATCAATCATCAGGATCACCACATCAGCTTCTTCCAGTGCTTTGATGGTCCGCATTACGGAATAAAATTCGATGTTTTCTTTTACTTTGGTTTTCTTACGTAAACCGGCGGTATCAATAAACATAAATTCATGCCCGAACTGGTTGTAATGGATATGGATAGAATCACGGGTTGTTCCGGCAATCGGGGTTACAATGTTTCTTTCTCTTCCGATCAGTGCATTGATCAGAGAAGATTTTCCTACGTTGGGACGTCCTACGATCGTAATCTTAGGTAAAGCATTTTCTTCTTCAACTACGTCTTCGAAATGGGTGATCACGTCATCCAGCAAATCTCCTGTTCCCGAACCGGTCATAGAAGAAATGGAATAAATCTCGCCCAGACCAAAACCATAGAACACGGAAGCTTCATTTTCCAGGGAAGTATTGTCTACCTTATTGACTACGGTAAAAACAGGTTTATTACTTCTTCTTAATAATGAAGCGATCTCGTCGTCCAGGTCTGTAATTCCTGTGGTTACATCGACCATAAACAGCAATACCGTGGCTTCTTCAATAGCAATGATCACCTGTTCACGGATGGCTGCTTCAAAAACATCTTCTGAATTGGCTACATAACCGCCTGTATCAATAACGGTGAAATTCTTGTCGGTCCACTCTGCAACACCGTAGTGGCGGTCACGCGTAACGCCGCTAAAATCATCTACAATAGCTTTACGACTTTCAGTTAAGCGGTTAAAAAGGGTAGATTTGCCTACATTTGGTCTTCCGACGATTGCGATAATGTTACTCATATGGGGTGTGAATTGTATTAATTATTGTATTAATTATTAAGGGGTTGCAAAGGTAGGTTTAATTTTCGTACCCGAAACTTTTTAAATAATTCTTTTTGCTGCGCCAATCTGGCAATACCTTTACAAAGGTTTCAAGAAAAACTTTCTGATCCAAAAATTTCTCAATATCCTTACGGGCCTCAGTACCAACCTTTTTAAGCATAGAACCACCTTTTCCAATCAGGATGTTTTTCTGAGAATCACGCTCTACAATAATCTCTGCGCTGATTCTGGTGATCTTTTCTTCTTCTTTAAAGGAGGTAACCACCACTTCTGTACTGTATGGGATTTCTTTTTGATAATTGTTAAAGATCTTTTCTCTGATGATTTCCGAAACAAAGAATCTTTGGTTACGGTCGGTCAGATCCTCTTTGTCATAGTAAGCTGGGTGTTCAGGAAGAAAGTTTAAAACGGTTTCCATAATGCCACTCAGGTTGTATTCATGCAACGCAGAAATGGCAAAAACATGTTTAGGGTTTAATTTTTCTGTCCAGTAAGCTGTTTTTTCTTCTACATCTTCCTGCGTAGCGGTATCAATTTTATTGATCAGCACAATGATCGGAATAGTAGTTTTCTCAATTTTTTCGAGTACATCGTTCTCGTCGTGTCCCTCATGAATGTCCGTAACAAACAAAATAAGGTCTGCATCAGAGAGTGCTCCATTCACGGAACTCATCATAGAATCCTGCAACTGATACTTGGGTTTTATGATGCCCGGCGTATCAGAAAAAACAATTTGATAGTTTTCTTCGTTCACTATCCCCAGAATACGGTGACGGGTGGTCTGGGCTTTCGGGGTAATAATGGAAAGCTTTTCACCGATCAGGGCATTCATTAACGTTGATTTACCCACATTGGGCTTACCTATTATACTTACAAAACCTGCTTTGTGCGACATCGAAATATTTTTTAAAATAAATTTGCACTACAAAGAAACGAATTATATCTTTGCATTCCAATTCGGAAGAAGAGTTAAGGATTTAATATTCACTTTTGAAATTGTATAAAGTGCGGGGTGGAGCAGTTGGTAGCTCGTCGGGCTCATAACCCGAAGGTCATCAGTTCGAGTCTGGTCCCCGCTACCTAAGAAGTCGTAACCTTTCTTGATTATGGCACTTCTTAATGGCCCGTTCGTCTAGGGGTGAGGACGCCAGATTTTCATTCTGGAAACAGGGGTTCGATTCCCCTACGGGCTACGGTATCGCTTATGGTAAATAAGTGGTTTATTTGAAAAAGATATAGTGCGGGGTGGAGCAGTTGGTAGCTCGTCGGGCTCATAACCCGAAGGTCATCAGTTCGAGTCTGGTCCCCGCTACCTGGGAAGTATGGATAATACTTCATTTTAATGGCCCGTTCGTCTAGGGGTGAGGACGCCAGATTTTCATTCTGGAAACAGGGGTTCGATTCCCCTACGGGCTACGATCCCGCTTTACGATAAGTAGAGCGGGATTTTTGCTTTTATATGGGTTTAAATAATATGACAAGCGGCTGAACATGAATAAAATTGATGTCTTCGTAAAATTTCATTGCAGGCATAAATTTATGAGTCATTAAAGTAATGGTTGTTAGCTTCTGTTCTAAGGCGTATTTCTCCATATGTTCAATCAGTATCCGGCCAAATCCTTTTTTTTGCAGGTGAGGAGCAATAAATAATTCATCAATATAGAGTTGTTTTCCTGTCCACCAGGTTTTGATATGCGCAAAAACGGCTCCGGCAAGCTCCTGCTCGTGGTATAGCGCAAAGCCTGTAAATTGAGCCTGAGACATGTAATCACTGAGATAACTGACTGCATCTTCTGAGCTCCAGTGGTAATTCCAGGGCGCCTGATTGTAGGCCTTTTTTAAGGTCTCAGCGCAGATTTCAATATCATTTCGGGTAATGGATTCAATGATCATATAACTTGCTTTTTGGATTGGACTTCATCTAAGGCTTCCTGTAATACCTGTGCAAGCTCTTCTACATTTGGTGCCTTAAACATGGTGTCATGGTCTCCCGTAACTTCAAAAACTTTAACACCTTTTCTGGCATATTTTCGCCAGCCCAGGTATTTAAAATCATCTACAAAATAGGGTCGGGTCTTCGCTTTGAAAAGATAAATATAGTTGTCAATTGGACTGATCTTGTAATTTCGCAGTGCAGCTGCGTTTCTTTTGCTGATCAATTTCATCTGCATGGTAATGTCGCTCTCGGCTTCTTTTTCTTTTTGCAGACCAAGCCAACTCAATAATTCTTCTATTTTTCTGGAAAATAAATGGCGTTGATACTTTAATACAGAGGAAGGGTCTTTGATCAATGATTTAAGCTCCCAGTAGAATTTAGGAAATTGTCGGATGATCTTCTTAGGAAGTTTAACAGACCATGATTTGTTATAGAAAATATTCTCTGTATTTGTATCAAAAATGCCCAGAAGTTTTACTTCCTTACCGGCAAGCCTGAGTTGCTTTTCCATTTCAATAGCAACATATCCACCAAATGAATAACCTGCAATCGCATAGGGGCCGTCTGGGTTATGCGCTGAAATCTCTATGATATAATTCCTGGCGATATCAGCAATCGTCTCTATTTTTTCATCGATTTTATCCAAATCTTTGGGCTGCAGGGCATAAACGGGTTGTTCTGAATCTACATATTTTGCCAGAGCTTTAAAGTTCAGCACATGAAGGCCATCACCATGTATAAGATATAAAGGTGTTTTATTTCCGCTTGATTTTAAGGCAACTAAACTTTCGTTTTTTTTCGTTTTATGCTCCTCTAACGAAGATAGCAGGGACAGGATGGTCGGATATTTAAACAGGGCCGCGACAGGAATCTTCTCCCCGGTTTTTTTCTCATAACGAGACATGATTTGCAATGCCATAAGGGAATGGCCCCCTAATTCAAAAAAATTATCATGAATGCCTATTTTTTCGATGCCAAATACTTCCTCCCAAATGGTACAGAGAAGCGCTTCATTGTTCTGCAAAGGAACTGATGGTTTGGAGATCACATCTTCAGCCTGACTTATGTGGAGATCCAGGAGTGCTTTTCTGTCAATTTTGCCATTGATGTTTAATGGAAGTTCAGTAAGTTCTATCCAAAGAGAAGGTACCATGTACGAAGGCAAAATGTCTTTTAAGTGATGGATCACTTCATCCCTGGTAAAGGTTGGGGCGGGGACTAAAAAGCAAACCAGGTATTTCTGGCCGGAATTATCCTCCTTTGCCACAACTGCAGCATGTTCTATACCTGAATAGCGGCCAAGCACATTTTCTATTTCGCCCAGCTCAACCCTGAAACCTCTTATTTTTACCTGATTGTCTTTTCTGCCTAGAAATTCCATGTTCATATCTGCAAGCATACGGCCCAAGTCACCGGTGCGGTACATCATTTCTCCGAATTTTGGATCAAAAGGATCTTTTAAGAAGGCATAAGAGGTTTTTTCGGGTGAATTCGCATAACCCCTCGCTACGCCTGTTCCACCGATATAGAGTTCTCCAATATCTCCTACGGGTACAGGCTTTTGCTGTTCGTCGAGAATATAGAAAGAAGTATTGCTGATGGGTTTTCCATAAGGAATACTTTTCCAGTTTGTTTGTATTTGATCAATAATGAAATAATTTGACCAGACAGTGCCCTCTGTTGCACCCCCAAGTGAAACCACCTGCGCTGCAGGGAAAAAGTTTTTGATCCGCTCAGGTAGCTTTACAGGAATCCAGTCACCACTTAAAAAAACGATTCTTAAATTATCTTGCGTATAGCTTATTTGGTTTAACTCCAGGTCTTTGATCAGATAATCTAAAGTTGAAGGAACCGAATCCCAGAAGGTAACTCGGTGGTCTTGAAGCATAAGCTGCAATGCTGTAATGTCGTTTATTTGCGTTTGTCCTGCTATGATCAATGTACCGCCTGCTGCTAAAATTCCAAAGATGTCATAGACAGAGAGGTCGAAACACATAGAAGTCACAAATAGCAAGCGGTCACGACGGTCAATATTGAAACGGGTGTTTACCCAGGTAATGAGATTTACGGCAGAGCAATGCTCAATCATTACACCTTTAGGTTTTCCGGTTGACCCGGATGTATAGATGGTATAGGCTATTTGATGACCATCTGCGGGCAAATTTATATTGCCTTTGTCGTAGGGAAGTAGCAGCGCGTTTTGTAAATGAACAACTTGTACCTCAGGCAGGTGTATCTGAGCTGAGCAGACTTCATCTGCGATCAGTAATTTTACGGCGGAATTTGAAAGAATATATTGTTGTCTTTCCGCTGGATATTCAGGATCTACAGGCACATAGGATCCTCCAGCTTTCAAAATGGCATACATGGCAATAATCATCTCAAAACCACGTGCAGCTAAAATGCCTGCATTTTCGCCTTGTTTTAACCCAAGTTGAATCAAATGTCTGGCCAGCTGGTTGGCACTTTCATTAAGTTTTTTATAACTCAAAGAGGTCTTATTAAATTCCAGCGCCGTGTGATCCGGTTGTTGTAGTGCCTGTTCCTCCAATAACATATGCAGCATCGTCTCTTTTGGATAAGGCGCTGCGGTATCATTAAATTCTTTAATCAGCTGAATGTCGTGCTGGGACAGGCCGTTTGCATCCTGCTCATTGTTGTGGTCTGAAGGGACGAGATGACTAAGCATAGACAAAATAGTTTAACTCACTAGTTGCCAGAGAAAACTGGTATTGCTTTGTTTAGTGAAAGATAATGAAATTTTCACTTATGTGGAATTTTTTTCATCGATTTTCAAAAGGAGATTATAAACTGTCTTCTTGTTATATACCAAGTTATGGAGTTGTTTTGTTACTCTGCGCCCCGGCTTTGTTTATCGGTAATAAAAAGTGGATAGATTTCTACCTTGGTTTATTTTTCACTAGTTTTGATTTCAAGCAATCAAAGGATAATCATTTTCTGAAAGAATATTTTGTCGACTTCAGCTGTACATAACGAAAAAGATCTTTTACAACAGCTAATTGCGGGTGATGAACGCGGTTTTGCAGGCTTGTATGATCTGTATAGTCCGTCTATTCAGAAATTTATCCTGAGATATGTGAATTCTTCGCCACTCTCTGAAGACCTGACGCAGGAAGTATTCATTAAAATATGGGAGAACCGAGCGATACTTGCTGATGTAAAATCTTTTAAAGCCTATTTGTTTGTAACTGCCCGAAACCACACCCTGAACAGCATGAAGGTGATTTTTAGATCTGAAATAGCCATTGGTGAGGTTGTCGATAGTTTTGTGCATCTTAGAAATGAGACTGAAGAGCAGTTGATGCATAAAGAATATCTGGTTTTCCTTCGAAAAATCCTGGATAGCCTTCCTGAAAGGACCAGAGAGATCTTCAGATTGTGCAGGGATCAGGAAAAAAGCTATGATGAGGTTGCAAAATCACTAAATATTTCAAGAAATGCGGTGAAGAACCATATGGTTCAATCGATGAAGGTATTGCGCTCTGCAGTAAAAAGTGAATACGGGATCTCTTTAAGCCTCTTCCTGTATTTTATTTTTGGTTTACATAGGTAAAACGATTTAAAGTAAAATAAAGCATATTTTTTTCAATTTCAGCTACCCTAGTCTTCTATTTTATTGTCTTTACAGTTAGAGCCGCAATATGGAAGAAGAAAAATACAAGGAATTAGTTCAGCGTTACCTGGAAAAAAAATCAACAGACGAGGAGCTGGAAGTTTTTGTGTACTTAATGAAGCAGGGTAAGCTGGATAAACATCTGGAGGAAATGATGAACACTGACCTGGGCCTTGAACAGGATCAGGTTCTATTACCGGAGAAGAAAGCGTGGCTTAAATGGTTTCGATGGCCAATGGCAGCGGCTGTTGCTTTAACTGCAGGAATGTTATTTTTCTTTTCAACGAGAAAGCAGCGATCAGATACCCAGATCGGAAATCAGATGATTTATAATTCGGCCAGCTCCGTATTAAAGAAGATTTTGCCAGATGGGAGTACAGTTTGGCTAAATCCGGGGGCC
>Ga0210409_10007172_pt1 | contig 11498 bp, 7 predicted proteins | sample IncBWH17MmetaG_FD_161649 | JGI IMG/M metagenome (GOLD analysis project Ga0210409, IMG submission 161649) | Forest soil microbial communities from Barre Woods Harvard Forest LTER site, Petersham, Massachusetts, United States - Inc-BW-H-17-M | ecosystem: Environmental > Terrestrial > Soil >...
AGACCGCATCGTAGCGCGTCGCATACTTGGGCGGATCAAATCCACTGGGTGGAACTCGACTGACGTCGAACAGCCGGCTCAGCGATGCGATCTGCTCACCCTTGATCTCCCGGTACTCGTAGGCAAGCACGTCCTCGAGCGTGCACAGCCCGCGATCGATCGCATCCTCGAACACTCCCCCGGCGCGACGTGCGAGCTCCCGGGCCGCGCGCAGATGGCGATGAAACTGGGAATCGAGCTCGACCTTCGCGTACTGGACGAAGCATTCCTCGACCATTTGCGAGAGCGCGTAGTTGGCTCTCACCAGCGCCTTGGCGTCTGTGACAATGGACTCTGCGGAAGCGCTGGCCGTCTTCAGATTCGAGAACACACTACCGATGTTGTCGCTCAGCTCGTTGACCACCGCTGCCACCGCATTCATGTTGCGATCGGTATCGGCGGCAAGTTCAGCGATGCGCTGTAGCGCATCTTCGACCAGGCGCACGCCCTCAGCCGTGCCCTCGACCAGCTCGCGGCTCCTTTCCAATGCGGTTCTGGCTGGGGCAAGTTCCAGTGCCAGCTCATCCAGAATGGTCTTGATCTCCGTCGTGCGCGCTTCGGTGTGCTGCGCCAGTGACCGCACTTCACCAGCGACCACGGCAAAACCGCGACCCTGATCACCGGCGCGCGCGGCCTCGATGGTCGCATTGAAGGACAGGAGCGTCGTTTTGCGCGCGATCGCTTCAATGGTCTCACTCACACGAATGATGGAGCTGACGCCCTGCACCAGTTTTTCAATGTGCTCGACCGTCGCCTGCATCTGCGTGACCAGCTCCGCGGATGACTCGGTCGCCCGCTTGCTCAGCTCGCGCCCATCCACACTGAGCTTCTGCATCTCGCCGGCGGCGTTCAGCGTCTTGCTGGATGCGCTGGAGACTCGGGTGAAGTTGCCATGCAGCTCCTCGGCCGCCTTGAGCATCTCGTCCAGGGAAGCACTCACCTTCTTGGCCTGTGAGCTCACGGTAGACAAGCGTACCGCGGTCTGTGCCGACCCCACGCCGGAACCAATCGTCATTGCCTGTAGCCTGGACAGCACCGCTTTCGGGTCGGTCCGCAGCTTGGACGGGACACCGACAGAACGCAGGAACCGGTGAAGTTGAGTCGCCAACCGATGCTCCTAGTGCTCCGCGGGGCGCTCCCACATCAAGGCATACCGGCTCTTAGTTCTGTACGACGCCGTCGATGACCGCGGGCGCCGCGGTCACGGTGGGCATCGTGCCCAGATACTCCGTGTCGGCCGAGTTGCTCGGATCGTGCAGACCGCCCGAGGGCAGCGTCAGCGGTGTGAGCGTCATGGCCGAGCACTGTGCAGCGCCACTGCCCAAGCTATGGAGCAGGATGGCCCCATTCAGCGCTTTGACGATCAGGGGCGTCGTTGTCGATCCGGACAGACTCGGCAGCGTCATCAGGGTGCCGTCGGGAATGGAGAATGCCGGCACGTAGCTCGCGCCGTTGGTATTGCAGTCCTCAACACTATTGTCAGTCGGATTGACACAAATTCCCGGAATGCCCTGCAGATTGCCAAAGCCGTTGAACTGCAGCAGAAGCGGAAGACCCGAATAGGATCCATAGGCGGCTCCCGTCGGAACCGTATAGGCAATATTCTGCGGCGGATCGAACGGAACGATGTTTCCTCCGGCCGTCAACCATAGCGACTGATTCCACTGGTTCGGTCCGGTCTGCCACGTGTAGTAGGTCGCCGGATTCGGGGGTTCGCACAGGTTACCGGCCTGGGCATCAGGGCCTCCGGCGGGGCAATTCGCCGGGGTAAACGCTGAGTCCAGCAGCCATCCGCTCTGCAGGCCATTCTGCGCGTAGGGTGAACCCGAGGGTGGGTTCTCCCAGAGCACGGGCGCGCCGGCTCCATCCAGCAGCCCGCCAGCGCCAAAGCTATAGGTGACCGTGTTCGCACTCGTCGGTGCACTGAACCACTGGGTGTCCGTACCGTTGGCGTAAGGCGTCGTGAAGCTCGAGTTCGAATATCCGGTGATCTGCGCGGCGGTCGGACACTGATTCAAGCAGTACAGGGTGAGCGGGGCGCTTCCCGGAAGGACCGTGGATTGGTTGAAATAGAAGACGGCGTCGCCGGCCGCATGGGGCGAGCTCGTGGGCGGAATATTGATGTTGCCACCGTAGGAGTTCGCAAATCCTGAGATCGGTATCGCATTGAAGGCATCCGAGTTCACGGTCGCAACGGGGCTCAGCGAGGAGGTGACGCAGCCGTTCTGGCTGCAGTTCTGCACACCCGTGACGGTGAAATCGCCACCCGTGGAGTTCCACTGCATGACCCAGTTGTTCATTCCCGTCACCGCGCTGTTGCCGGTGGTAAGGCCGGTAAGATCGGTCATAAACGTGAACGGAATGCCATCCAACGTGCCGAGCGTGGTGGAGACCTGAGTCCACTTGGTCAGCTTTCCGCCGACTTTGCTCAGCGCATAGGAGCTCGTGTTGCCCTGGCGCTGATCAGCCACGGTCAAACCGGACACCGGGTTGCCATCGGGAATCGCCAGACCCTGGAAATTGATCCCCCAGTAGTTGGCAAATCCGTAGTACGAGCTCCCGGCGTACGTGGCCAGTACCGGAAATCCGGGGTTGACCTGATCCACGCGCGTGCCGTCATTGGCGTTGTAGGTTCCATACTGCCAGACGGCAATGGTGGCGTTGGCTATCGAGCGGTCAAAGCAGTCATCATTCGTGCCATCGTTGCGGTGAAAGAAGCCAGGGTTGTAGGCAAAATTGAAGGTGACCGGGCTGCCGCCGCCGCCCCCGTTGCCACCGATGAACATCGTACCCGAGCCAGAGGTGGTCGAGCTGGCAGACATGGCCAGAGCAGTGCTGCTCGACTGCTGTCCGGTCTCCAGGAAATCGATCACACCGGGAGTGGTGGAATCGATGTAGCCATTGAATCCGACATTTCCATCCTTCATTCCGATGTAGTCCATGCGAAACGCGCCGTAAGGGGGCGCGGCCGAGGGTGATTGCGTTGCGCTCAGGTAGGCATAGACAGTCGTCGCACTGCCCTGATCCGTCATGGACAACCAGACCTTGCCGATCATCGGATCGCTGTTGGACGCTCGCGTCACATTGACGACGGCGTTGGCGTAGTTGGCGGCGCCCGCCGAAGCGGCCGTACTACCCCCCTTTGCATTTTGGCACCGATTTATGTTGACCAGCGCGATGTAGGGGCCGGCATTCACCATGGCGCCCGGATCCATCGCACCAATCACGCAGAGGACCATGTTCAGGCTACCAATGCCTTGCGCGGTCTCATCCTGCACAGACAGGTTCTGCGCATCCGTGACGTACGGCGACGTCGCTGGGGGCGCCGCGTTAGCAAGTGTGGACACCGCGCTCGTGACGGCGCAGATCATAAAGGCGCGTGAAATGCGTAGCATCGCAGTTCTCCGAATGATTAGTTTGCGGTCACAACCGACACACTGCTGGGCGTCGTCACACCCTGAATGGTCGACGCACCCGAGCTGGAAGAGCTGCTGCTCGAGCTGGAGGAGCTACCGCCGCCACTGCTCGAGCTGGAAGAGCTGCTGCTGCTGCTAGAGGTGGAGGTTGCCGCCGTGTCGCTCGACCCGCATCCAGCCAGCAGGCCGGTTGCAGCGAGCACGCAGGCAATACCGTAAAGTCTCATTCGGAGTTTGCTCAACCTCATATCCAACACCTCGGTGCGTGAGACCCACAGGACGACCCGCCGCGACTCAAGATCCCTTCGAAGCACGGCGACGGGCGACTCGGTGCTTGTCGGCAGCACCCTGGAAGTCTTTAGCGATTGCGGCGAAACCCGTTCCGTATCGAGCCACATTGCGACGCGGCTCTCAGTCTCCGCCGGGAAACAGGAGGGTTTGGTTGCGATTGCACCAGCAGGCAGGGCGCGTTAAGTCAACCTATATCGAGAGGTTGGGAACTGCCCCTCGCCCACGAGAGAGGCGTATCGACACTCCCTGATCCGATGACCTTCGCCCAGCTTCCGGTTTGCGCCTTCGTGGCGTAGATTTAATGACGTACCCGAAAACTACAATCGGTCATTGCCGGAGGCTATCGATATGTCGGACAAGGGACTGGTCGGCATCCGCGCGCAGATCTGCGGATCGTGTGCGCTCCTCCTGATGCTCGCATTCCCCGCCCGCAGCCAGATCGCCCAGTTGCCCGAGAGAGCCGAGCAACACCATCACTCCGGACACCACATGAATATACCGGACGAGGCAACCGGAACCTGCGCGCCGAGCTTTACCTACGAGGAGGGGGCTCAAGGGCCCAGTCACTGGGAGGGAATGTGCAGCACGGGAAGGATGCAGTCGCCGATCGACATCCGGCTGGCGCAAAAGGTGTCCATGGTACCGTTGACGTTGGCGTATCAGCCGGCTGCGCTGGACCTGGTCAATGACTGCAACCACCGTCGTCTGGTCATCCGATTTCCCGACAACTATTGGCTGAAGGTGGGGAAGAAGCCCTATTTTCTGAGCGAGATCGATTTTCATGATCCGGGCGAGGACGCCGTCAATGGGAAGCGCCCCAGGATGGCGATCCGGTTCATCCATCTGTCGGCCGAAGCGGTTTTCCTGATCATCGAAGTGCCGGTCGTGGCCGGCAGGGAAAACCCGGCCTTCAAAGCCTTACTTGGAAATGTTCCGGAGCCCGGGAAAGAGAACAAGAACGAAGATGCAATGATCAACGCGATGGACTTCCTGCCTGCCGATCGCAGCTACTACCGCTTCCAGGGATCGCTCACGATTCCGATTTGCAATGAAGACGTGACCTGGCTGGTGATGAAGCATCCGATTGAGTTTTCTGAGGCTCAGATTGCACAATACGAGAAGTACTATCACAACACGGCCCGGCCGCTGCAGCCGCTCAATGGGAGACCCGTCGCCGAGAGTCGATGACGGGGCGGCCCATGCGATTGGCTCACTGGCGAGCTGCGCTCCTACTGCTATCGAGTCTTGTCTCCCTGCACTGCCTTGCCGCGCAGACGCCGCAGCAGGGCGCTGAGCGCTCCAGGCGGCAAACGGCCGAGCAACTCTTCAGTGAAGGCAGACGCCTGGAAGCTTTGCCGCTGCTGGAGGAATTGGTAAGAGCCAACCCCAGCGATGACCCGCTGCTGGTTGCACTGGCGGCCTGTCTCGTCACGCACGCCGCCACATTGACCGATGAGCAAGCCGCCGGGCAAGAGCGTCTACGTGCCCGCGCGCTGCTGGAGCGAGCCTGGAATCTGGGCAATACCAGTCCCCTGGCGATGAATCTATCGCAGCTCTTGCAGCAGGTGCCGCAAAGTGGCGCACTCAAGTTCTCCGACAACCCTCGAGTCGATGAGGCGCTGCGCACCGCAGAGGCGGCCTTTTCGCAGCAGGATTTTGCCGGCGCTCTCAAGAACTATGCGAAAGCGCTGGAGCTGGAGCCCGGGAACTACAGCGCCGTGCTTTTTACGGCCAATACCTATGACAGACAGAATGCCTTCGCAGAGGGCGCGCAATGGTATGAACGCGCCATCGCGCTCGACCCCAATGTAGAAACAGCCTTCCGCTACTACGCCGACATGCTGGCGCGACAGGGCAACATGGTCAAAGCGCGTATCCTGCTGATCCACGCAGCGGTCGCTGAACCCTACAACCGAATCGTCTGGCGTGAATTGCACGCCTGGGCGACGCTGAATCACACCCAGATCAACGAGGTTCTTGTCGGCATTCCCGCAACGTCAGGCGCCTCGTCCGATCTTTCAGGTGCCTGGCAGGCCTATCGCGCCGTACGCGCGAACTGGCAACGCACGGATCAGCCATACCGCCACAGTCTCGCCGAGGAATTCGAGGCTCTGACTGCTGCGGCCAATGTGCTGGAAAGACTAAGGAAAGACCGCACGACAGCCGCCTCGGTGACAAGCGATCAGAACGCCGTTCTGTTGTTGAAACTGCATGAGGCGGGTCTGATTGAACCTTACGTGCTATTCAGCTTAGGCGACACGGGCATTGCCCGTGACTACGCAGCCTATCGGGCCCGCCATCGCGACCAGCTCGAACGATACCTGAACGACCTCGTGGTGCCGCCAGGATAACCTGCGGCTAGTTCGAACTCGCCGCCGCGCTACCGGCCTGGTTCACCTGGATGATCGCCATCATCCCTAAGTCCTCATGCCCGAGGATGTGGCAGTGAAACACGAAATCGCCAACGACCATGCCGCGGAAGTCCATCAGCAGCTTCACCTGCGGGAATGGCGTGTTGCATGATGACGAAGAGGTGTTCCCACAGGCAGCGAACGGGATCTCAACCATATCCGCGAACTGGCCGGTGATGGCCGGGGCCTGCGCAGTACCATTGGCCTCAAAGTTATCCTGCGACAGAACCTTGAAGTGGATCTGGTGCATGTGAAACTCATGGTTCTCGGCCGCCTGGTTCTGAACGGTCCATAGCTCGACCGCACCCTGCGTGGTGACGATGGCCGGCGGGTTATTCGGGTCGAACACCGTATTCAACGCATAGGGCTGGCCGACGACGTTCATAAAGAACGCCGATCCATCCGATAGCTCCGAGAAGAACAGCGATCGTTTGGTTGAAACAGCCGCGTTTGCCAGTCCGCCAAACATCTGCTGACGGGTGTTCAGGGCGCTGAACACCCCGGCATTGTCATCTCCCGCCTGGGCGTCGTCGTCGGTGTTCACCAATTTGATCGTAAACAGCGGCCGTGTGGGGTCCTCATCGCCCAGAGGCCCGGTGTTGATGAACGTCGTCACCAGCTGCGCGAGTTTGACGCTCGGTGACGGCGCGGTCGCGAGGATTTCCACACGCGACGCAGGAGGCATACGGTAGTGCGTCGCGGTGATCGGCTTACCGGGCTGGGTGCCGTCCTGCGAATTCACTGGCACCGAATCGATTTCAACCACCTGGAATGGCTGCGCGGTACCGTCGAACTGCAGCTGCAGATCAAGAATAGTGTCCGAGGTGCAATTGCAGATGCGCCAGTACTGTGTCTCCCCGCCTTGCATGTGCAGGATCGAGGGCGTGTAGGTCGTGACACCCTGACGGGTCAGCGGCGTCGTGGTAGCGTTGCCGGGAATGTAGTTGACGGTCAGATCGTGGTTGGGGATGCCGCCATCGACGACCGGACTGCTCTCCCCCAATCCTTGCAACCCTGCGTTCGTGAGCTGATCGCGAATCACCAGAATGCGCTGCCGCAGCCCTGACACCGCGGGCTGCACGTTCTGGATACCGTCCACCACCAAGGCTCCGGCGGCGCCACCGTACACCGCGGGTTCCGCCACTCCGTGCACGTGCGGGTGATACCAATAGAGCCCGGGCGGCTCGTTGCTCGGGAATTTGACGCTGTAGTGAAATGTGCTGCCGGAGTTGATGAGCGTCTTCACCACGTTGTCAGCGTGGCACTGAGGCGAAGTATTCGTGCCATGGTAGTGGATATTGACCGATGAGCCGGTCATGGACGCGTCACCGCAATTCGGGGGATTGAAAGGCTCTTCAACCGGTGAGCTGGGCGTATTGTTGGTGACCGTAATGTTGAGTGTATCGCCCGGGTTCACGTGCAGCGTGGGCTCCTCCAGGCCTTGCGGTGTCATGAAACAGAACAGTGTTCTGCCCGCCGCGTCCGTGGTCTGTTGGTAGGAGAGCCGTAAATCCAGTACGCCGTTTGAACTGAACAGTGCCGGCGGCTGGGTGATCACACTTCCGGGTGCAAACCGTGGGCAGGGATGGGGAACCGGTTGCACCGCGGCGACGGAGCTGCTGGCTGCAGTGGCGACTTGCGCCACGGCGGGCGTGTGTGCAACCGCGACGATGACGAGGCCCAACAACACTCCAAGATACACCCCAAGATTCGAAGGTCGCGTCCATGCTCTCTTCATTGCATTTCCCTCAAAATCTGATGCGGTTCGCCTGAGGGATCTAAGCCCTTGTCGATGCATTGTCAAGCATCCCTCGATAGCTTAAAGGTGCACGGGAAGCTCAGAGCATCGAATGGCAAACACCCTGTCGCCTTGCTTTCAACAAGGCGCCTTGGCCGCAAGGGCTTGCGCGGCCCCGGGTTCCGCTTCAGGTTGCAGCGTCGCCGCACAGGTGCGACTCAAAGCGCTCCAGTCCCGCTTCGAGCTTCGCAGGATCTGTTGCAATACACCACCGCACGAAGTCCTTTCGATCATCGCCAAACGCCGAGCCCGGCGCGAGTCCAACGCGCGCCTTGGCAACCAGATGCTTGCAGAATGCCAGGCTGTCGCTTAGGTCCCGGATTCGAAAGAACGCATACATCCCGCCGCGAGCCGGCGCGCCCAGTTCGACCCGGTTCACCGCGGCCAGGCGAGCGTAGAGCCGTTGTTGATTGGACTTGATCTGGTCCACCAGGTACGAGACGTCCGCTTCGCATTCGTTCAACGCCACGCGCGCGGCCGCCTGTATGAACGCTGGCACGCACGAGGTGTTGTATTCAATCAGCTTCGCGTAGCTCGCGATCAATGCGACCGGGACGACCGCCCACCCTACCCGCCATCCTGTCATCCGCCAGGCCTTGGAAAAAGAATTGCAGGCGACGAAGCGATCCGAAGGATCCACGATATCCAGAAAGGACGGTGCGCAGGGCCCGTGAAAGTACAATCGCTCGTACACATCATCCGCAATCAACCAGACTCCCACGGCTCGACAACGAGCCAGGATCGCCTCCTGCTCTGTCCGGCTCAAGCTCCAACCCGTGGGATTGTTGGGGCTATTGATGACCACGGCCGTCACGCGCGGCTTGATCGCATCCAGCATCTGATCCAGATCCAGCACCCAACCCTTCGATCCAAATTGCAGCGGGATCGAAATGACATTGGCTGCCAGAATTCTCGGTATCTCGCAAAGATTGGGCCACACCGGTGTCACGGCGACGACCGAGTCTCCCGGCTCCACCAGAGCCTGCAATGCGATCATCAGCGCCGACACCCCTGAGCTGGTGACAGCGATGCGATCGGATGGAATCGGTCGATGCAGGCGCGACAGGTAACAGGCGATATCCTGCCGCAGCTCGGGCAGGCCGAGGTTGGGAGCATAGAAGGTCGCACCCTGCATCAGAGCCGCCGCTCCGGCTTCGCGGATCAGCTGCGGAGTGCTCAGGTGCGACTCGCCGAACCAGAATGCCAGAATATCGGTCGCCCCCATCGCCGCGTCGGCGATTTCCCGGATCTGCTGGCTTCGCATCGATTGAATCCGCGGGCGACTCTCGAGGTCTGACGTCATCCAAGCTCTTCCTTCGGATAGTGAATCGGGGCACCGGGGGCGGGGGGCTGTGGCACGCAGAATCAATTGTCCAAGTATATGATTCTCGCGTGATAGACCGGAACGCCTGGACCGCAACGCCTGGCTTGGCACCCGTTGTCGAATTGTGAGGGGCTGATTCGTCGTTGCACGAACGGATCGCGAATGGAGACAGAAGATGGCCAAGAACCGGATTTTTCTCTGGTATGACAGCGCGGCTGAGGATGCCGCCAGGTTCTATGCACAGACTTTTCCATACAGTGCGGTGACGGCGGTCCACCGCGCACCCGGTGAATACCCCGGCGGCAAGCAGGACCAGGTACTGACGGTCGAGTTTACGGTACTAGGGCTGCCTTGCGCCGGCCTCAACGGCGGAGCGGCCTTCAAACACACCGAGGCCTTTTCGTTTCAGGTCGTTACCGAGACGCAGGCCGAAACCGATCGCTACTGGAATGCGATCGTCGGCAATGGCGGGTCCGAAAGCCAGTGCGGGTGGTGCAAGGACCGGTGGGGCGTTTCCTGGCAGATCACCCCGCGCGTACTCTTGGACGCGCTGAGTGATCCGGATCGTCAGGCCGCCAAGCGTGCGTTCGAGGCGATGATGGGAATGAAGAACATCGACATCGCCACCATCGAGACGGCGCGGCGCGGCCGGAGCCCATAGTGTGCATTCCGGCAGCGTGCTACCGGTCAACCTAGTGTTCGGTATTCAAACTCTGCGTCACGAATTGCACCACGTCGCGTATCTCTTCGGACTTGAGTACCTTGGCAAAGGACGGCATCGCGCCCTTGCCATTGAGCAGCGTGCCGATCACCAGTCGATTGCTGCTGATGGCAGTGATGTCAGGCGCGCCCGAGTGACTGCTCCTGCCGTCCTGGCCGTGACATTGCGAGCAGTATTGCGCAAAGAGGCCGCGCCCGGCCTCGGCATTGGCGTTGTTCATCGAGATCGTGTCCGCAGTGAGCGGCATCGGAGAACTCACCGGTTCGAGTTTTCCTCCTAACGAAAACAGCCACACGTTGTCCCCCGCCGGACTGTTCGCGAACAGGTTTCCCGCGGCATAGATCACGACCTGTTCCTGGCCTTTGTATTCGAAGACGCTGGCGGTGGCATTCACGCCGGCGCCGGTTTGAAACTCCCACAGCACATCGCCGCTGTTCGAATCGAGCGCGACGAAGCGGCCGTCATTACGACCGGTGAATAGCAGATCACTGGCGGTATGGATCGAGCCGCTGTAGCAGCGATCGATCCAGCGCTGCCGCCACACGATCCGGTTCGTGTGCAGATCCATGGCGGCGAAGATACCGGTGACCGGCAACGGCGGCGCCTGCCCGTTCCCGCCGGTAAAGGACTTGCCGGGCGGCGGATTATTCTGGATGTCCGAGACACGATAGCCACCGGTGCGATCGTTCGCGCATACGAAGAGATATCCGTGCGCCGGATCGTAGGAACTCGGCGGCCAGTTCGGTCCCGCCACCGGCCCGGGCGTGACGACCACGACTTTGTCCCAGAAAGGCGTGAAGGTCCGGCCTTCATTGATGAGCCGGTATCCGTAGGGTGCGATATCCACTTTCTGCGGAATCGTGGGCTCGCCGCGCGGAATGGGTTGCGTCCGGGAGGTCAGCTGGCGTGCTTCCTGCGGTACGGCCTTTTCGTCGATCCCGATGAGCGGCTTGCCGGTAACCCGATCCAGGATATACACCCAGCCGGTCTTGCCGACCTGCGCCAGCGCACGCCGCGCTCTGCCGTGGTACTTGATGTCGAACAGCACGATCGGATTCGGCGCGTCGTAGTCCCAGATGTCGTGGTGGACTTCCTGGAAGTGCCAGCGATATTTGCCGGTCTTCACCTCCAGCGCCAGGATCGACGAGGAAAACAGATTGTCGCCCTTGCGTTTCGAGCCGTTGTAGTCAGGACCCGCATTGCCGGTCGAAAAGTAGATCAGTCCCAAATCGGGATCGACCGCCGGGGTCTGCCACACCGTGGCGCCGCCGTTCTTCCACGCGTCGCTGTCAGTCGGCCAGCTGTTGTGACCCAACTCGCCGGGAGCGGGGATCGTATAAAACGTCCAGAGCAACGCGCCATCCTGGGCGCTGTACGCCTTGACGCGGCCGCGCGTGCCGTATTCGGCGCCGCCAAAGCCTACGATCACCATGCCGTCGTAATACAGCGGTGCGCTGGTGATGGTATAGCCCTCCTGCCAGCGTTCGGCCTGGATCGA
>Ga0210409_10007173_pt1 | contig 11497 bp, 5 predicted proteins | sample IncBWH17MmetaG_FD_161649 | JGI IMG/M metagenome (GOLD analysis project Ga0210409, IMG submission 161649) | Forest soil microbial communities from Barre Woods Harvard Forest LTER site, Petersham, Massachusetts, United States - Inc-BW-H-17-M | ecosystem: Environmental > Terrestrial > Soil >...
CCCCACCTGGGTCCCGATGTCCTTGGCCGGGGGCGCGCCGCCCTCCGACTTCTTCTGACAGGCACCGAGAAGCAGGGGAAGCACACCGGCGAGGAGAACCGTCTTGAGCACCTTCATTTGATCGGCTCCCCCCCTTCGACCCGGGTCAAGTACTGGAGCAGCGTGGGCTCCTTGTGTCCCAGCGCGCGCGCCTTCCCCGCCGCCTTCTTGAAATTCTCGGCGTCCTTGAGGCCGAAGTAGGCCCAGGCGAGCGAGGCCTGGACGCGGGCGTTCTCAGGGGCGGAGCTCGCCGCCTTCTGGAGGGCGGCAATCGCTTCCTTATAGTGCTTGGCTCCGAGCTGCGCCTCCCCGAGATAGATCCAGGCCTCGGGCCGGGTATAGCCGGGATCCGCCGTGATCTTCGTCAGCTCGGCCACCGCCCGGTCGTACTGCTTCAGGTCGGAGAGCACCGCCCCCAGGTTGGTGCGGTACTCGATGTTCGCGGGATCAGCCGCCACCGCCTGTTCGTAGGCGGCGAGGGCGGAGGTCGGGTCCCCCTGGAGAGCGTGGAGCACGAAGCCCAGCCGGAAATGGGCCTCCGCGTTGGTGGGCTCGAGCTCGATGGCCTTCTTGAGCTCGGCCACCGCCTCCCGCCCCTGACGTTTGGCGATGAAGACGCGGGCCAGGCCAACCCGCACCTCGGCCGCGTTCGGGTTCTGGTCGCGCAGGGCGGTCAAGTCCTGGACCGCCAACTCCACCTGGTTCTTGGGCAGGTAGTCCAGAGCCTTGGCCACCTTCACCTGCAGAACCAGCCGCTGAGCCTCGGGGTCGTTCTCGGCCATGGCGGCCGCCGTGGCCGCGTCTCCTTCAGCCTCCGCGGCGCGGTTCAAGGCCATCTTCACCCGGGCCGATTCCTTGTAGGCCTCGATCGCGCCGGGGGCGGCCTCGAGTACCTTCTTTAAGAGCGGCTCCGCCTCCGCGGCCCGGTTGGTCTTCCGCAACACGCGGGCCAGGCCCAGGCTAGGCCCGACCCCGCCCGGCTTTGCGGCGAGGGCGGACCGGTAGGTCGCCTCCGCGGCGACGAGGTCGCCCAGGGCCTCCTGGGCGTAGCCTAAGGCCTCCGTGGCCGCCACCCCGCCCCCTGCCCCCGCCTTCCGGGCCAAAGCCACCGCCTCCTCGCCCCTGCCCTCGCGGGCCCTTGCCCGGGAGAGGGCCAGCGTGGGCCACACGCCTTCGGGGTCCGCGGCCGCGGCCGCCTGCGCGGTCGCCGCCGCCTCGGCCATCCCGCGCACGCCTTCCACGACCGATAGGCGGCCCAGGGCCTCGCCCTTGGCGGCCCCGCTCAGCTTCTCGGCGGCCGCCTTGTAGGCGTCGATGGCCAAGTCGAGGTCGTACCTCGCCTCCAGCAAGCGTCCCAGGCGCAGGGACGGCTCGCCCGTGGCGCCGGGCAGGGCCGCGGCCCGCTGCAGCAGGTCGAGGCTGGCGTCCACCTCCCCCGCGGCGGCCTTTTCGTCCGCCTGCTTGAGGAGGTCGTCGACGGTGGAGCCCGCCTTGGCAGGGGCGGGTTTCTTCTCGTCCTTCTTGCCCTTCTCGTCCCCGCCCGCGGGCAGGGCCACAAGAAAGGCCAGGAGCCACACCCATCGCTTCATGGCATCCTCCTGGTTCGTGAAGGGGACCGCTTCGCCCGGGGATCGTAGGCCCCCGCCGGCGCCAGCGTCAAGGTCAATCGATGGCGTTCAGGATGGCCTGGAAGTCATGGCCCAGGCGCAGCAGCTCCTCGATGGCGGGACGCATCTGCGAGCGATGCGCGCGCAGGGTCTCCACCTCGACCCGCTTGAGGGTGCCGAGGAGTCCCTGGATCGCCTCCAGGGGAGACTGCTGGTTGCGGTGGGCCAGGTAGTCGAGCTCCAGCTCGGCCATGGGCCGTGCCTCCTCCGGCCGCTCGGGGTCGAGCTGCTGGGCGAAGCTGGTCTTGTGTTGATCGTCGTAGCGGGCCATGCGGGTCCAGAGACTGATGTCGTCCCCGGAGCGGAGCACGTTGCGGTTATCCGACCCGTAGGCTCCGCTCCGGGGTTTGGCAAAGGCCCAGCGAAAGAGTACCTCCTCCATCTCCGGACGGAGCCAGAGGTCCTCTTCCCGTAAGCCGAAGCGCTGACGCGCGTAGCCGGGCTCCAGGAGACGCTGGAAATAGCCCTGGTCCTGGTCCGCGAAGCCATCCCCTTCGGGCAGACGGCCCCCGAAGCTATCCCGGAAATGGCTGAAGGCCACCGCGGTCTGGATGGACCGTCGGGCCTTCCAGAGGGAGATGCTGATGAGGCCGGCGACCTGCTCGAGGATCCCGTCGTCGAGCCGCAGGGGCACGTCGCCGCAGGCGGCGTGGAAGTGGTCCAAGTAGAGCGAGTAGACGTAGAGGTTGGTGGCGTAGGGCTTCCACTGCTGGGCGTGGCTGATGTGGCGGACCCCCAGCAGACGGGGCAGCAACTCCCCGAGCTCGCCCGCGTCCCGGGCCGCCAGGGGATGGACCTCCAGCTCGTCGGTCGCCGCAATCACGCGGTCGTAACGAGCGACCACCGCCTCCTGGTCCAGCGCCCGGCCAGGGTCCAGGCTCCGGTGGTCGCGGGCCCGGGCCAGCCGCGCCCTCTCCCTCTCGTAGTTGCGGCGGATCGTACGGAGGGCCACCGTCCGCGTGTTGCCCTCCACCACCAGGTAGCGACCGGGGGTCGGCGGCGGCTCCCAGACGAGCATGGTATCCACGGGGGTCCAGCCCATGCCCAGGATGGAGTTGATGAGAGCCCCTACCCGGTACTTCTTCCGGATTTGCTGCTCCAGCTCCGCCTGCACACCGTCTTCGAAGAAGGTGCCCGGGTTCCCGTAACCCGGTCGGTGCTCGTTGGCCAGGCGCGGGTTGTTGGGATCGAGGAACAACCGGTCCAGGCTCACCTTGACCGGGTACTTGAGGCCGACGGGCATTCCTGAGTCCTCCTGCTGGTCACGATTCTATCCCTATCCCGTGCGTCAGGGCGCTGACAGGCCGGAGCGCGGTGTGACACCATAGCCGCCGGGTAGAACATGGCCGACACGCGGACCCACTTCCGCACCTGCAACCTGTGCGAGGCCCTGTGCGGCATCGCCATCGACGTGGAAGGTCCTCGGATCCTCGCTATCCGCGGGGACAAGCAGGATCCCTTCAGCCGAGGCCACATATGCCCCAAGGCAGTGGCCTTGAAGGACGTTCACGAAGACCCCGACCGCTTGCGTCGGCCGCTGCGGCGGACGGGGGCGGTCTGGCAGGAGGTGGGCTGGGACGAGGCCCTGTCCTTGGCCGCGGAGGGGCTGGCCGCGGTGCAGCGGGTCCACGGGCGGAACGCGGTGGCCGTGTACCAGGGCAACCCCGTGGTCCACAACTACGGCTCCCTCCTCTTCGGCCAGCTCCTCCTGAAGAGCCTGGGCACTCGCAGCCGCTTCTCCGCCACCTCCGTGGACCAGCTCCCCCACATGCTGGCCTCCTATTTGATGTTCGGGCACCAGCTGCTCCTGCCCGTCCCCGACCTCGACCGCACGGGCTTCCTGCTCATCCTGGGCGCCAACCCGGTTGCCTCCAACGGAAGCCTCATGACCGCGCCTGGCGTGGAGAAGCGGCTCCGCGCCCTCCGGGCCCGCGGTGGACACATCGTGGTCGTCGACCCGCGTCGATCGGAGACGGCCGCCCTCGCCGACCGCCACCTCCCCATTCGCCCCGGCGCCGACGTCTTCCTGCTCCTGGCCCTCCTCCACGTGATCTTCAAAGTGGAACGGATCCGTGAAGGGCGGCTCCTCCCCCTCACGGATGGGCTCAAGACGGTGGCGGAAGCGGCGGAGCCGTTCTCCCCCGAGGCGGTGGCCGAGCGCACGGGAATCGAGGCCGGGACCATCCGCGAGCTGGCCCGGGCGTTCGCGGCCGCCCCCGCCGCCGTGGCCTATGGCCGGGTGGGTGTCTCCACCCAGGAGTTCGGCGCCCTCTGCTGCTGGCTTATCAACGTGCTCAACATCGTGACGGGTAACCTCGACCGCCCGGGGGGGGCCATGTTCACCCGCCCCGCGGCCGACATAGTCGCCTTCGCCGACCGCATCGGCCAGCGCGGGCATTTCGACAAGGGGCGTAGCCGCGTTCGCGGCCTTCCGGAGTTCGGCGGTGAGTGGCCGGTGGCCGCGCTCGCGGAAGAGATCGAGACAAAGGGCCCGGGACAGATACGCGCCCTCGTGACGAGCGCGGGCAACCCCGTCCTTTCCTCCCCCAACGGAGGACGGCTCGACCGCGCCCTCCAGGGGCTGGACTTCATGGTCTCGATCGACGTGTACCTGAACGAGACCACGCGCCATGCCCACCTCATCCTGCCCCCCACATTCGCGCTTGAGCACTCGAACTACGACCTCGTATTCCACGCCCTCTCAGTGCGCAATACCGCCAAGTATTCCCCCGCCCTCTTCCCGCCGGAGACGGGAGCGCGCGAGGACTGGGAGATCCTGCTCGATCTCTCCACCGCCTTGGAGGCGGCCCGTGACGGGCGGTGGCTCCGTCCGGCCCTGAAGCGCGCCCTGTTCAGGACCATCGGGCCCGACGGGGTCGTGGCCTTCCTCCTGCGCAGCGGACCCTATGGCGCGGGCTGGCTGCCCTTTGGCCGGGGCCTGACCCTGCGGGCGGTGAAGGAGTCTCCCCACGGCATCGACCTGGGGGCCCTCGAGCCCTGCTTGCCCGGGCGGCTCTATACGCATGGGAAGCGGATTGACCTGGCACCCACCCGCCTGGTCGAAGATGTAGCACGGGCCCGCCACTCCCTGGACGCCCCGAGGCCGTCGGGCCTTCGTCTGATCGGCCGCCGCGACCTGCGCAGCAACAACTCCTGGATGCACAACAGCTTGCGCCTGACGAAAGGCCGTGATCGCTGCACCCTTTACATGCATCCCGCGGACGCCCGCGACCGCGGCCTCGCGAGCGGCCAGCGCGTGCGCATCACCTCCCGGGCGGGCTCGGTGGTGGCTCCGCTCGAGGTCACGGAGGCCATGATGCCTGGGGTGGTGAGCCTGCCGCACGGGTGGGGCCATGCCCGGGAGGGATCGCGCCTCTCCGTGGCCAGGGCTGCCCCCGGGGTGAGCCTCAACGACCTGACCGACGAAGGCCTCGTGGACGCCCTCTGTGGGAATGCAGCTTTCAGCGGAGTGCCCGTCCAGGTAGCCGCTTTCGGCTGAACCATTTACTCACCCCTGCAGATTGTGCTACATTGCTGACAGTTCACAACATCTAGGGGTGTCTGAATTGCCTTCCATGCGCGTGGAGACGGTCGAGATCATCGGCTTCAAGAGCTTCTGTGACCGGCAGGAGCTGTCCTTCAAGGCCGGGGTGACCGGCATCGTCGGCCCCAACGGATGCGGGAAGAGCAACATCTCGGACGCGATCTCCTGGGTCCTGGGCGAGCAGAGCGTCAAGAGCTTGCGCGGCTCCGCCATGGAGGACGTGATCTTCGCCGGCAGCCAGTCCCGCCAGCCCCTGGGGATGGCCGAGGTCAACCTCAAGGTCTCGGGTCTGAACGGCACGAGCCCCGACGGCAACCCCGAATGCGTCGTGACCCGGCGCCTTTACCGCAACGGCGAGAGCGAATACCTGATGAACGGGCACGTCTGCCGCCTGCGGGACATCCACGAGCTGTTCATGGACACCGGCCTCGGCTCCAAGGCCTACTCCATCATCGAGCAGGGCAAGATCGGGCTCATCCTCTCCAGCAAGCCCGCGGACCGGCGGGCCCTCATCGAGGAGGCGGCGGGGATCACCAAGTACAAGGCGCGCCGGCGCCAGACCTCGCTCAAGCTGGAGGCCGCCCAGCAGAACCTCCTCCGCGTGAACGACATCATCCACGAGGTGGAGAAGCAGCTCGAGAGCCTGAAGCGGCAGGCGAGCAAGGCCCGACGCTACCGGGTCGTGCGCGAGGAGATGCAGGGGGTGGAGCGCGTGCTCTTCGGCCGCCGCTTCCTCGATCTCCAGGAGCGAGCCAAGAGCCTGGAAGAGCGCCGCCGGGCGGAGGCTGAGCGCGAGCAGGCGGTGACCATCACCCTCGAGGCCGAGGAGGCCCACACCGAGGCCCGCCGCCATGCCCTCTACGAGGAAGAGGCCCGCTTGGAGGGGGTCCGCCACCGCCTTCACGAGCTGACCCTGGCCGTCGACCGCCACCAGAGCCGCAGCGGTTATTGCCAGCAGCAGATCGCGGAGACGCGCACCCGGGCCGCGGAGGCGGCGGTGGAGGCGGGCGAGCTGGAGGCCCGCGTGAGCCCGCTCGCGGAGGCGTTGCTCGCGCGGCGGGGGGAGGAGAGCCGCCTGCGGGCGGAGCGGCAAGCGGCGGAGCAGGAGACGCAGACTACAGAGGCGGCGGTTCAGGAAGCGGCCGCCCGCCAAGCCGCCCTCGAGGCCAAGCAGGAGCAAGCCCGCGACGCCCAAGTCGGGATCATGGGCCGCACCGCCGCCCTCCAGAACGCGCGCGCCTCGGTCACCGCGCGGGCGGAGCGGGCGGGGACCGATCTGCTCAAGCTGGCGGCCGAGCGGCAGGAGCTGGAGCGCGAGCAGGCGCGGGTCGTCGAGTTGCGGGAGGGGGCCCGGGTCCTGGGCGAGGAGGCCGAGACCCTGCGGGCCGGGCTCCTCCGGGAGCGGGACGACGCGGCCCGGCGAGCGGGCGAGGCCCGGGCGCGGGCCGAGGCCCGGTCGAACGAGGCCGACCTCCAGCAGAGCGAGCGGGACAGCCTGGCCGGCCGGCGGGCCTCGCTCGAAGAGATCGTGGCCACGCACTCCGCCTTCGACGAGGGCACGCGGGCACTGCTCGCGGGACCGGCCGGGATCGAGGTGCTGGGGGTGGTGGCCGATGCCCTCGAGACCGACTCCGCCCACGAGCGCGCGGTGGAGGCCTTCCTGGGCGACAGCCTAGAGGCCGTGCTCACCCCCGACTCCTCCCACGCGCTCCGCGGCATCCGCTACCTGGAGGAGGCGGGCGCCGGCCGCGGCACCTTCCTGCCCCTGGCCACGACCGGCGAGGCCCGGCCGGGCGGCGACCTCCGCGAGATCGCGCAGAAGGAGCCCCGGGCGCGCGGCCTCTTGAGCGACCACTACCGCGTGACCGGCCCCCACGCCTCCGCCATCCGCGCCGCCTTGCCCGACGCCCTCCTGGTGGAGAGCCTGGCGGACGCGGTCGAGATCGCCGCCCGCCACCGCGGGGTGGCCTGCGCAACCCTGGCCGGGGAGACGCTCCGCGGGTCCTTGGTCCAGGGCGGCCGCGACGTTGCCGGGCTGCTCGCTCCGCGCCGGGAGATCCGCGAGATCACGGCCCGGCAAGGGGAGCTGGAGGCGCTGCTCGCTGCCACCCGCCGCGAGGAGGCGAAGGAGGCCGCGGGCGCGGAGGCGGCGGCGGAGGAGGCGCGCCAGTTGGACGAGCGCATCCACGCCGCGGAGAAGGAGCTGGTGGTGGTCCGCCGCGACGCGGCCGCGGCGGAGGAGGAGGGCGTGCGGCTCGACCGCAAGGCGGCCGTGCTGGAGACCGAGCGGAGCCAAGCCCAGGAGGAGCAGAGCGCGGCGGCCGTCCGTCTGGCCGAGATCGAGCGTGCCCTCCAGGCCGCGGAGGCGGAGCGGGAAGAGGGCAGCTCGGGCCTGGCCGACCTGGCCGCGCGGGTGGTGGAGGCGCGGGCCGCCGCGGAGGCCGCCCAGGCCCGCTGGTCGGAGGCGCGGAGCACCCTGGCCGCCCTTCGCGAGCGCCTGGCCGCGGCCGAGGCCGAGAGCCGGCGCCTGGAGCAGGACCACGCCGAGCTCGGGGAGCGCATCGCGGCCGCCCGGGACCGGGCGCGGGAGATGGAGGCCCGAGGGGAGCAGCTCGCGACCGAGCTTCGGGAAGGCGAGCGGCAGCTGGCGGAGGCCCTGGTCGAGCGCGACCGCGTGACGGGCGACGTGGCGGGGGCGGAAGATCGGGTGCGCGACGTGCGCAACGAGCTGGAGGGGCGCGAGCTCGGCCTCAAGGAGCGCCGCCGGGAGCGGGAGCTGCTGCGCGACGCGCTATCCGAGCTGGAGGTCGGGGCCGCCCGAACGTCCTCCGATCTGGACCACCTGGCTCGCGAGTGCCATCAGGCCGTGGGCCAGACCGCGGCGGAGGCGGCGGCCGGCCTCCGCGAGGAGGACCAGGCCGAGGACCTGGCCGGACTGGAGGCGCGGGTCCAGGAGCTGCGCGAAAAGCTGGAGCGGATGGGTGCGGTCAACATCCTAGCCGTGGAGCAGGCCCAGGAGCTCGAGGAGCGCCACACCTTCCTCGTGGCCCAGCGCCAGGACCTGCTGGAGTCCATCGCCGAGCTGGACCAGGCCATCAAGAAGATCGACCGCACGTCGCGGGAGCGCTTTGCGGAGGCGTTCCAGGTCATCAACCAGCACTTCGGCGAGATCTTCCGCCGGCTCTTCGGGGGCGGCACGGCCGGGCTCTCCCTGATCGACGAGGAGGACCTGCTGGAGAGCGGCATCGACGTCATGGCCCAGCCCCCCGGCAAGCGGCTCCAGAACGTCATGCTGCTCTCGGGGGGTGAGAAAGCGCTCACCGCCATCGCGCTTCTCTTCGCGATCTTCCAGCACAAGCCCTCCCCCTTCTGCATCCTGGACGAGGTGGACGCTCCCCTCGACGACGCCAATATCGGCCGCTTCGCCAAGATGCTGGAAGGCATGAAGGACCAGACCCAGTTCGTGCTGATCACCCACAGCCGCAAGACCATGGAGATCGCCGACCAGCTTTACGGCGTGACCATGGAGGAGCCCGGCGTCTCCAAGCTCGTGAGCGTGAAGTTCGGCTAGGATTCAGCTTTGGGGGTCGGGCGCGGGTAAAGGGCCGCAGCGCGGAGCGGCTCGGGCTCCGCTAAAGGCAGATTCCGGGTCGAGGGGCCGTCTCCTCCGATCCCATGAAGCACGAAACCGACCACCGGGAAGCAGGTCAGGGCGCGGCGGTGTCGCGCGAACCACACGGCGATGAAGAAGGCGTGCTGACCGCGTCGGTGGCAATCCTCCCCCAGAAGGTCCGAAGCGGGGCCGCTTCCTGGCCTCTGCTGGCTGCCTGCCTCGCTCTCCTCCTGGCCGTGTTAGGGCTGACACGGGCCTCGCTGCACCTCACGGAGAACCGTCTGATCTACCCGCTCGATGACGCCTACATACACATGGCGGTGGCGCACAACCTTGCCCAGCACGGGGTGTGGGGGGTGACCCGGCACGGCTTCTCGTCCTCCACGTCCTCGCTGCTGTGGCCGCTCCTGCTGGCCGGAGGCGAGGCACTCATCGGCCCGGCGGAGAGCTTCCCTCTCGTGCTGAGCTTGATCTCTGGCCTCCTCGGTCTGGCCGTGGTGTCCTGGGCTCTCGCCGACCGGGCGGTGGAGTTCCGCCTTTTGTTTCTGTTGGGTGTCGTCTTCCTCACGCCCCTGCCCACCCTCGTCCTGACCGGCATGGAGCACTCGCTGCACGTCTGCGCCACGCTGCTTCTCGCCACGTTTATCTTCCGCATCCTGGATGGGAACCCACCGGTGAGCACGCTGGCTCTGGCGGGGGCCGCCGCCGTGGCCACTTCTTTGCGCTACGAGTCGCTCTTCCTGGCCGCCGCGGCGGGCCTGATGTTGGCCGTCAATCGCCGCTACCGGCTGGTCCTGGTCGTGGGAGCGTCGGCGCTCTTGGCCCCCCTGGCTTTCGCGCTCGTTTCCGTCTCCCGGTCCTGGTACCCCCTGCCCAACTCCGTCCTTCTCAAAGGCGCAACCTTCGACCTGGCCACTCCGAGCGGCTGGGTCGAACTTCTAGGCGGCCGCAGCCTGCGGATGCTGTCCCAGACACCCCATGTGCTCGTGCTGGTGCTGCTGGTCCTGGGATTGCTCGCTTTCGCCCCCGCTCGCCCCGCCCAGAGGGCGCTCCAAATCATGTTCGCCCTCACGGCACTGCTGCACATGCAGTTCGCCGATGTTGGTTGGCTCTACCGCTACGAAGCCTACTTGGTCGCCCTGGGTCTGCTGACCCTCGGCCTGAGCGTGCCAAAGGGATGGCGGCCCACCGGGGCCGGCTCCCCCATTGCTAAAGCGGCCTTGGTCCTGCTGCTCGCGATCGGCACCTACCCGCTGCTGGCCCGAGCCGCCCACGCACTGGTGGAGACACCGCGCGCCTCCAAGAACATCTTCGACCAGCAGTACCAGATGGGGCTCTTTCTGCGCCGGTTCTATCCGGGGGCAGCCGTAGTGGCCAACGACATTGGCGCCATCAGCTACTTGGCCGACATCCGGTTGCTCGATCTCTACGGCCTGGCCAGCATGGAGGTGGCCCAGGCACGACGGACGGGCGGGCTCGGGCGCGAGACGGTGGCGCGCCTCGCCGCCGCTCACCGCGCCGAGGTGATCGTCATCTACCGGTCCTGGTTCTCGCAGGTGCTGCCCGCGGACTGGCTCGAAGCCGGGTCTTGGAGGGCGCCCGAGCAAGTGGTGGTCGCGCATCGCGTGGTTTCCTTCTACGCCCTCGATCGCGCGGGGCGCGACCGGTTATGGCAGAGCCTACGCGCGTTCCAAAGCGAGATGCCGGCCGACGTGGAGGTCCGGCTGCGTGAGGCAGCCGACGAGCCGTAGCCGGATGGCGCGCGCCGGGGCCCAGCATCTGGTTCACGCGCGGGGCCGGGCCCCCGCCCGAGCCGCCCGGGGGTCCGGCTCGGGCGGCTCTGGGCCCACATGAGGCTCCTGCGCGCTCTGGTCCTCGTCCTCGCGGGGTGGGCGCTGGTCTCCTTCGGTTGGGCGGCCTCCCGCCGGGTGGTTTATCCCTATGACCTCGAATGGATGGAGGGAGGGATGCTTTGTCACGCCCTCCAGGTGGACGAGGGCCGCCCCCTCTACGGCCCGCCCTCGATGCGCTTCGTCTCCTTCGCCTACACGCCGCTCTACCCGATTGCGGTCGCCGAGCTCGGAAAGCTCTTCGGCCTGGGTTACGCCTTGGCGCGATCGGTCTCCGTTCTCGCCTTCGGGGCAGCCCTAGTTCTGGGCTACGCGTTCGTGCGTACGCAGGGCGGCGGCCCCATCGTCGCGCTGGCCACCCTGGCCGTTCCTGCCGCCGCGTTCGCACCGACCGGCGCCTGGTACGACTTGGCCCGCGTCGACTCGCTGTCTCTCGCGCTCACGACCGCCGGCAGCCTCCTCGGCTGGTGGAAGCGACGCTCCCACGCGGGCGTGGCCCTGGCGGGAGCCCTGCTCGTGGCGGCTTTCCTCACCAAGCAGACGGCCGCGCCCTTCATCGTCGCGCTGGCCCTGGGGCTCTTCGTTGCGGAGCCGCGCCGGCTGCCCGCCTACCTGGCGGGCCTAGGAATTCCGGCCGCGCTCTCGCTCTGGTGGCTAGATCGCTCGTCCGGCGGTTGGTTCTGGACGTACGCCTTCGGCCTGCACCAGCGGCATCCCTTCAACCCCGTCCTCGCCATGCTTTCGACTCCGGCCCGCCTCCTGCTCCTGATCGGGCCGGGGCTCG
>Ga0210409_10007174_pt1 | contig 11496 bp, 10 predicted proteins | sample IncBWH17MmetaG_FD_161649 | JGI IMG/M metagenome (GOLD analysis project Ga0210409, IMG submission 161649) | Forest soil microbial communities from Barre Woods Harvard Forest LTER site, Petersham, Massachusetts, United States - Inc-BW-H-17-M | ecosystem: Environmental > Terrestrial > Soil >...
AGGTTGCGGAAAAATTCCAAAAGTGTCATTCCGAGGGCGCGGTTTGCCCGAGGAATCTGCTTTTTTCTTGGGATTGGTGAAAAAGCAGATCCCTCGCTTAGCTCGGGATGACATTAACTTACTTTTTTCCGCAGCCTCTTCAGCCGTGCCAGAAAGTGTTTGTCCTCGACCAGGCTTTAGCCGCTGGCCTGCTTGAAATCCAGTTGTCACACAGACTCTGAAGCGTGTTCTACTAGCCCGCCCTACATCGCGACGGCAAACGTGTTGCGCTTGATCAGCGACTGCATTTGATCGTCGGTGAGTGAAAGTTTCACGTCGAGGCGGTCACCCGCCGGGACGATTGTTGCGCTGTCGAGGAGCGCGCCGAGATCCGGGTTGGTGTTTCCGATCTGATATTTTCGGTACATGAGTCCGGCGGTCAGTAGCGCGGCGAAAGTGTTGGCGTCATCGGTGGAACCGCACACGGCTTCAAACTTCGCATCAACGCCGCTGCTGCCCTTGATACTGATCGTCATGGCCTTGAGTTTTGAAGTCAGCTGCGCGGCTGCGGGGAACTGGGACGCTTCGGGCACGAGTTGTTGCATGGCGAGACGCGTGTATGCTGGATTCAGCACGGCCCACACGGTCCCGCTGCCATTGGCTGCGTTGACGAGCGAAGAGAAATCCGTGTTCGCATAGAGCCCCTCGCCTTCCCCGTACCGCACCCCAATCATTTTTTCAAGTTGCTGGCGCTGGCCAAACGCTGCCGTATTGGAATCGATGAAAAAGAAAAAGAGATCGTTCGGCCCGCTGCCGCCGCCAAACGCGAAGAGTGAAAACGTGCGCACCTTCACGATGGGCAGCTTCTTGGAAGTGAAATAAGCCTCAGCGGAAGCGGGTTGAAACTGTCCGAGCGCGACGCCCACAATCTGGTCCGTAGTCGGTACGGATCCACTGCCTGAATCGGCCGTCGATTTGCTCGGCACGAGCGCCCAGGCGAGTTCCGTTACCTGCGTGTTCGGATCGATGCCCGCCGAAGAGAGGAATGTCTCGAATTCGCGGAATTTCGCCGGCAGCATCTGTTCCTTTAGCTGAGTGAACCAGGGGAAGGCGCGCGCCTCTTTCAAGTCGGCATAGGCGAGCTCACCGGATTCTTTGGGGAACATGCTGAGAATGTCTGATCCGAGGCTACCCGCGCGGGCAGTCCCCGGAAGCACGCATAAAATGGCGATCAGAGCGGCAATCCAAGTGATTTTTCTGGTGCTCATAATGCTCCTCCTGCCAGGCACGCCCAGGATCGATTCGATGTTCAATTCCAAAGTGGAATCATCTTCCCGTGGTTACCGGCTTCCCTGACAATTTTGCTCCAATTTCGGCCTTAGCGGACTTTATTCTTGCAACCGTGCGTGCATCCCGTAACGAGGGCAGAAGCGCCTCTGCGCTATTCAAGGCGCCGCGAGCGGCAGCCATCGCCGCTTGTTTGACTGTAAGCCAGTCCAACAACATAGACGGCGCGGCCATGGCTTCGAGTTGTACCAATCGCTCATAAATTTGGGCCGCAGCGAAAGCCGTCTCCAGATGGGTCACGGCGGCGCGCTCGGGCCTGTGCTTGGCGGCGATTTGGGAGAAGTGCGTCGCCTGCTCCGACACGCTCAAGGCGCGACCCGAAAACTCTTTTACGGCCTCGCGCAATGTGTCCACCAACTGTTGCAGTGCTGCCCCTGGCAGTGCGGGCATGGTTGGCGCTTTCGGAAGAATACCCGCCACGGCGGCCAAGCGGTTCTCCAGAACTTGCGCGGGCGAAAAATTTTCGAGGAGCAGGTAATCCTCGGTCGAAAGCTCAATGGCCTTGCGCGGAACTAGGCCGATGATTTCGCTTCCGACCACCTCACAACCGTGCCGTTCGGCTTCCCGCTTGACCGTTTCGAACACGCGGTGCAAGGGGGTATGCTCGAAATCCGTCAGGTTAATGGAAACTTGTGAGAGGCCCCGAGTCTTGATTTCAACGCCAATGGCTTTGACGTGGCGCAGCCCACCGCCTGACGAGCGAATCGTGCGAGCGATTTCCTTGGCGACCGATACGTCGCTTCTATTCAGATTGATATTATAGGCAATTAGAATCTTTCGCGCGCCCACCGCGGTTGCCCCAGCCGTGGGGTGAAGGCGCGGCTCGCCGACGTCGGGCGAACGATTCGTGTCGCGCAGGACATCTTCGCGAAGACCTTCAAATTGCCCCCTGCGGACATTTTCTAAATTCACGCGCTCGGGCCGCGTGGCCGCAGCTTCATAAAAATAAACCGGGATGCGGTAACGGTCCCAGAGTTCCTGACCAACGCGCCGGGCCAGCGCGATGCACTCCTTCATGGAAACGCCTTCGAGGGGAACGAACGGGATCACGTCGCTCGCGCCGATGCGGGGATGCACTCCAGTTTGGCGAGTCATGTCGATTAGTTCCGAAGCCTTGCCGGCTCCGCGAATCGCGGCTTCAGCTACGGCGTCCGGCTCGCCGGCCAGAGTGATCACCGAGCGATTGTGATCGGCGTCGCTGGTGCGGTCGAGGACCCAGGCGCCCGCCACGCCGCTCATGGCGCCCACGATGGCGTCAACCTTTGCCAAGGCGCGTCCTTCGGAAAAATTTGGCACACATTCGATCAGGCGATTCATGAGGCCCCAGAGATTTGAACAGGATCGATTTCTTACGAAGTCGCTGCGACCTGGCGCGCGATCTTGCCTTTCGATTGTGGTTAACATACCGATGATACGGGATTTCCGGCTGGGCCCCAAAATGGAAGATCGCAAACCCCGCCGATTTGCCAACTGGTTGCAGTGGCGTTACCGCGCGACGAAGTTTCATTGCGCGCACCGAGATTCGTGCGGTAATGTTCTGGTTCCCATGGCCTACGCGACGCTCACCGAAAAACTGCTGAACGCGGTCGACCGGATGCCCAACGACCGGGCATTGTCGCTGCGGATCAATGGCCGTTGGGAGCCGACGTCGTCGGCCGAGTTTCTGCGGCGTGTGGCCGGGCTTTCTAATGCCTTGGAGCAGCTCGGCGTCAAGCTGGGCGATCGCGTCGGGCTGTTCGCGCCCAACCGGCCGGAATGGCACATCGCCGATTTCGCCATCCTTGCGCTCGGCGCGGCCGACGTGCCTGTCTATTTCAACGAATCCCCCGACAGGATTGTTTACATTCTGAATCATTCCGGCGCGGAGGTAGTCATTGCGGTGGGTGAGATGCAATCGCGGCGTTTGCTGGAGTGTCGCAGCCGGCTCACGTCCGTGAAACACATCGTCTGCGCCGCCGCCCCGCCCGATCTGGGCGATGATATCCTGCGCTTCGAAACGCTGGTGGCCGCCACCGGAGACGCGGCGATTGCCGAGTACCGCCTGCGAGCCGCCCGCGTTACCTCCGACCAACTCGCCACCGTTATCTACACTTCCGGCACGACGGGTGAGCCGAAGGGAGTGATGCTCACGCACAATAATCTCAGCTCGAACGAGGAAACCTCGGTCGAGCCTTATCGAATGTCGCCGGCCGACAAGGCGGTAAGTTTTCTGCCGCTCTCGCATGTGTATGAGCGCGTTACTGCGTACGCCTATTTGTTTCATGGGGTCCAGGTATCTTACGTCGAGCGCATGGACGACTTGCCACAAGCGCTGCTGGAAGTTCACCCCACACTGGCCGCGGCGGTTCCGCGCGTTTTTGAAAAACTCTACGCCAATGTCATGCAAAAGGGGCATGCCTCGACGGGATCGAAGCGCCGGATTTTCGACTGGGCTGTGCGCGTGGCCCGGGAATCGGTGCGCTGGAAGGCGTATAGCGAAGACGCTCCCTCCTTGCTGCACCTTCGCTGGAAGATTGCAGACCGCATCGTGTATTCCAAAATCCGCGAAGGGATTGGCGGCCACTTCCGCGCATTTATTTCCGGCGGGGGACCGCTTTCCCGCGAACTCGCTGAATTTTTCTGGGCCGTGGCCGTGCCAGTCTACCAAGGATACGGATTGACGGAAACCTCTCCGGTCGTAAGCGCGAATTATCCGGGCGCCAACAAAGTTGGCACGGTCGGACTGCCCATCGAGCATGTGGGCGTGCGAATTGCGCAGGACGGCGAGATTCTCGTACAAGGGCCGTGCGTGATGAAGGGTTATTACCTGAAGCCTGCGGACACAAGCGCCGTGATTTCGCCGGATGGCTGGCTCTCGACCGGCGACATCGGACACCTCGATGAGGACGGCTACCTCTACGTCACCGACCGCAAGAAGGATTTGTTCAAGACAGCGGCGGGAAAATTTGTCGCTCCGCAGCCCATTGAAAATTTGCTGAAGGTGAGCCCGCTGATCCTGAACGCCGTGCTCGTTGGGGACGGATACAAATTCATCTCCGCTTTGATCGTTCCGAATTTTCCGAATGTTGAAGCCGCCGCGCGCGCGCAGGGCCGCACGTTTGCTTCGCCGAAACAAATCGCAGAGGATCCTTGGGTGCATGAACTGATCGGCAGGGAAGTGGCGAAGGTGAACTTGAAACTCGCGCAGTACGAAACGATCAAAAAATTTGCGCTGCTCGACCATGATTTCACTTTTGATGGCGGGCAACTGACCTATACGTTGAAGCTCAAGCGCCGCGTAATCGCCGAGCGCTACGCGAAAATCATCGATGGGCTTTATGCGGAGACACCGGCGGGCCATGGAACAGTTTCGTAGGGCACGCCTTCGGGCGGGCTTTGCTGATTCAAGGACGTGCTCGCATGAATGCGAGCACCTCAGGGTTCATGCCGCGTGGACTTGGAAGGCTGTGCTGCTCCGCCGGGGCGGGATACAATAGCAAAAGGAGAATGGGAATGAACGATGAACTGGTGATTGCTGGGCGCGCGTTTCGCTCGCGCCTGATCGTGGGCACGGGGAAATACCGCAGCCTGCAGGAAATGACTCGCGCTCACGTTGCTTCCGGCGCGGACATGGTTACGGTCGCTGTGCGGCGGGTGAATCTTACCGACCGCACCAAGGAGTCGTTGCTCGACTACATCGACCGCGAAAAAATTTTCATTCTGCCGAATACAGCCGGGTGCTACTCGGCCGACGAAGCCGTTCGCACGGTGCGGCTCGGCCGTGAAGTGGGCCTGTCGAACTGGGTGAAGCTGGAGGTGATCGGCGATCAGCAGACTTTATTCCCTGATACGGAGGAACTTGTTCGCGCTACGCAAATCCTCGTGAAAGAGGGTTTCGTTGTGTTGCCCTACACGAACGACGACCTGGTGGTCGCGCGCAAGTTGATTGATGCGGGCGCCGCGGCCGTGATGCCGCTCGGCGCGCCGATTGGCTCCGGCATGGGAATTCAGAATCACGCGAACCTGCGCATCTTGCGCGAGCGCATCACCGAAGTGCCGATGATCGTGGACGCGGGCGTTGGCACGGCGTCGGACGCCGCAGTCGCGATGGAACTGGGCGCGGATGGCGTCCTGATGAACACGGCGATTGCCGAGGCGCAAGACGCAGTGGTCATGGCCGACGCGATGCGCGAAGCGGTGTCCGCGGGGCGCAAGGCGTTTCTGGCAGGGCGCATGCCGAAGAAACTCTATGCATCGGCATCGAGTCCGCTTTCCGGCGTGGTGCGGTAACGCCCCTGCGTGGAATTCGGAAACTCGAAAGTGGCGCCGGCGTCCCGCCGGCGACTTGTCCTGCCTTCAAGGCCAAGCAAAAATGCCGCCGGGACGGCGGCGCTACAAAACCTACTACAACGTGCGAAACGCCAGGTGCCAGATGGTGTCCACTAGCCCGTGCACGATGGCCGAAGTGAAGATGCTATTCGTCTTGCGCCACGCGCGGCCATAAAAAATTCCAGCAATCGTTGCCAGGATGGCGTAGCGCCAGTTGGGAAAAACGCCGTTGTTGGTAATGTGCGCGAGGCCGAAAACGACGGAGGCGCCGATCCAGCCGCCCGTTTCGCTTGACAGCGTGCGCGAGAGGGAATTCTGCAGCAGGCCGCGGAACAATAATTCTTCAGGCCACGCCGTCAACAGAAAAATGGCAATTGCGTCGGCGGGCAGGGATTTCCAGTGCGCTTGCGTAGGGTCGAATCGGATGAAGTGAATTGCCGTTCCCAGCGGAATTACTAGGATAGCGAGCAATCCGAAGTGAAGCAGAATGGCCAGCATCGCGTCGCGTCCCAAGACGATGTTGTAACCTACGCCGTCGAATTGCCGACCGAAGAGGAAGGTCGTCAGCGCCACACTGATTGCGAGAAGCATCGTGGCCAAATAGCCGATGGTCGGCCCGCCATAAGGCCAGAGGACATTGAGCAGCCGTGTCTTTAATGGAAGAAAAATCGCGAGCATCGCCAGATAGTCTTGCCACGCGCCGGGTTTCGCTGCGCCCGCGGAAATGGTGAGAAGGGCGGGCGTCAGCGTGTAAGCTGCGGCCAACGCGGCACGCCACCACGTGAAATTATTCGTTCCCGCCAGATAAATCATGTATGCAAGGAAAGGTAAGGTGGCGATCAATATACCGCGTTGGGAGCCGGCGCGGCGCGCCAATCGTTCGCCGAGATTACCGCCGGCCAAGGACAACTGAATCGCAAGAAAAAAGGCAAGCACGCAGAGAGTTACAGTGTAAGCGCGCCCGCTGTATCCGTGCCGTCCGCCATACACGGCCGCGCTAGCGACGGCCGCGGCCCACAACCCGAGCGCAGTCCAAATCGATAGCTGGCGTTCACCGGACATGGCACGATAGTGTATCGCACACCATGAATCCGCGATGACCGAGAAGACCACAAAACGGATTGCTTACATCGACTGGCTGAGAGGTTTTGCGGTCGTAGCGATGTTCCAGACCCACTGCTACGATTCCTGGCTCGGCGACGCGGCTCGTGACAGCGAATTTTTCAGGTTGTCCCAGCTTGGCGGCACGCTTCCCGCGCCCTTGTTTCTTTTCCTCGCCGGCATTTCCTTCGCGCTAGTTACCGACAAACTTCGCCAGAAGGGTGCATCGGCCGACGAAATCGCTCGCACGACTATTCTGCGCGGCGGGGAGATTTTTCTCTTGGGCCTGCTTTTTCGCCTGCAAGAATTTCTGCTCGGCCAGCCCGGGGCGCCGTGGACGGATCTACTGCGCGTGGACGTGCTGAATGTGATCGGCGTGTCGCTCGTAATGATGGGCGTTGCTTGCCGGATCGCCGCGGCCGGAGGCGCTGCCGACCAGCGGCACTTGCGGAGAGCGACGATTGTGACAGCGATCGTTTGCGCTGCTGCGATCGCTATTCTTACTCCGCCGCTTTGGACCAGCTGGCGTCCACACTCGCTCGCGTGGTGGCTTGAATCCTACATCAACGGGGTACACAAATTTGACAAGCCGCAACCCTGGCTGTTTCCCGTTTTTCCGTGGGCCGCATTCGCGTTTGTGGGATTGGCGGCTGGCTCGCTTTTGTTGTTCGAGGCGGCGCGTAAAAACGAAGCCCTTGCGCTTGCCTCAGCAGGTGCCGGCGGGGTTGCGCTCATCGCTCTGGGATTGTGGTTGGATTCACGCCCCATGCGGCTTTACGCGGAATACGATTTTTGGCACACCAGCCCGAATTTCTTCCTGGTTCGCGCGGGAGCCGTGTTGATCACTCTCTTTTTTGCTTACGCATGGTGCCGGTGGGGAGCGGCTGAATGGGGATTTAGCCCGCTGATCGAAATGGGCAAGTGCTCCCTGCTGATCTATTGGGTCCACTTCGAATTCGTCTATGGATGGTTTTCTATTGTATCCAAGCGCGCCGCGGGCATTCGGACGGCAACGCTTGGATTGATTGCAATTTTTGTTGCGATGACGGTGCTCGCCACGGTTCGCAACCGGTTTCCCAGGTGGAAGCCGCAGATGTTGGCATTGATGCGAGGCGCGGCGCGCACGTAACTCGTGGATATTGTTGCAGCAAGCTGTGGGGGATGTAGCGTACGCTTCGACTTGTTATTCTGAGCGAATCGAGGAATCTCTCTTCGGTTTAGGCCCAGTGAGAGAGATTCCTCCTTCGCTCGGGATGACAAACAAATGTTTCTTCGAAATTACTTTTGCGGGCCCGGCTCTTGCGGATCGCCGGACTTGGCTGGGTCGGGAAGTTTAAATATCATCTCGCCGGGGCGTGCGAGGCCCATTTCTTCCCGAGCGATGCGTTCGATGGACTTGGGATCGGTCTTCAGCGAGTTGACCTCTTCGGCCAGGGATTTATTTTCATCGTTCATCTTGCCGATTTGCTCGCGGATCTGTTCGATTTCTTTCTGTGTGCGTCGCATAGCGATGAAGCCGTGCGTACCAAAAACGTCGTGCACCAGCATGGCAAACAGCACGATGCCCAGAATCTGCCGCGCGTGTTTCCGAAAATACGCTCCGGCCTCGCTCGGAGAAATTTCGCGAATTTGTTTCCGTGTCCTCATGCCTTCGCTTCCTGCGCGGAGTCCATCACCCAGGCCTGCGTTTCGCTCGCGAGTTTCAATGACTCTTTGAGCGTTGCAGCCTCGGTATAAACTCGCATCAACGGCTCAGTGCCGGAAAGCCGCAGCAGGATCCACGCCCCGTCCGCGAATTCCATTTTCAGGCCATCTGTCCGGTCGAGATTCTTGACGCGCCGTCCCAAGAATGTCGAGAAGTTTTCCAGCAACCGATTCACTGTCCTCAATTTTACGTCTTCTGGCAAGTGAAGATTCGCGCGCTGCGGCCAGAATTCGCCGCCTACTTTCTTAAAGAGCGCGCGCAATTGCGCCGCCAGCGAAGCGCGCCGGACCGCGATCATCTCCGCGACGAGCAAGCAGGCGAGAATGCCGTCCTTGTCGGGAACGTGACCGCGGATCGCCATTCCCGCGCTTTCTTCTCCGCCCAAGGCAATCTGGTCTCGCTGGATCAGCTCGCCGATGTATTTGAATCCCACGGGAGTTTGCATCACAGTCGTGCCATGATGGCGGGCGACCGCGTCCAATAGGTGCGAAGTGGCCACACTGCGCGCCGCCGGCATTTTCCATCCGCGCGTTTCGACCAGGTAATCGTAAACCAGGCCCAAGATGTGATTCGGCTGAATCCACGTCCCGTCCGAATCGAGGATGCCAAAGCGGTCGGCGTCGCCGTCAGTCGCCAGCCCAACCGCCGCCCCTTTCGCGAGCACCGCGTCGCGCAAAGGTCGAAGATTTTCTTCTGAGACGTCCGGCCCTGAGCCGTCGAAGAGGACGTCTCGATTCGTGCGCAGAGCTTGCACATCGATACCGTGCGTCGAGAGCGCTTTGTCCAGGTAGCCGGCGCCGCATCCGTGTAGCGCGTCGGTCGCCACGCTCATTTTCGCGTCGCTAAGCGACTTGAAATTCACGAGCTTCCCGAGCTGATCGAGATAGGAATCTCGCGGATTGATTCTTTCGAAGGGCTGGTCATTCGGCTTGGCAGGGGCGCGTTCGCCAAGTTTGGCGATGCGCGCCTCGATATCTTGCGTGACTTCGGGAAGCGCCGGTCCCCCGTCGGGGCCGGTGAATTTCAGGCCTTGATACTCGGCTGGGTTGTGGCTCGCCGTAAAATTAATGGCGCCATCCGCCTTGCTCCGCAGAATTTCGTAGGCGATCGCCGGCGTCGGCGCTGGCCCGTCGCACAAGAGCGCGCGGATGCCGTACTCGCGCAGAATTTCTGCGGCCGTGCGTGAAAATTCCTCGGCGAAGAAACGGGTATCGTGGCCGACGATCACGGTCGCTTTGGGATTGCGGCTCCGCACATGCTCGGCGATTGCCGCTGTGGCCAGCCGAACATTCGCGAACGTAAAATCTTCCGCGATGATCGCGCGCCAGCCCGAAGTACCGAATTTTATCGTCGTCGCCATTTCCCAAGTAAAATGTTTCCGCCCTCGGGCAGGTATTGTAGCCTGCCGTGCAAGCGTGAATCACCATGGAAATAGCGCTGGCGAGAAAGAGTAACGAGGCGGGAGGATCTCTTGACCGATAAATATTTGGTTCTGGTCACGTGCGCAAGCCCGGCGGAGGCGAAACGCATCGCGCGCGCCGTCGTCGAACAACGCCTGGCCGCGTGTGTGAATGTCCTTCCCGGCGGGGTCACTTCCATTTACCGCTGGAAGGGAAAAGTGGAGTCTGCCCGGGAACGGCTGCTGCTCATCAAAACGTCTCGAAAGCGCCTTTCGAAGCTGCAGGCAGCCGTCAAGCGGCTCCATACCTATGATGTCCCCGAATTTATCGCCCTGCCTATCGCCGCAGGATCGCGCGCCTATCTCGCCTGGCTTGATGGTGTTTTGTAGGATGGGCTTCAGCCTCTCTGGTTTTGGCTTTCTCAAATCATCGCAAAAATGACAGGCTGAAGCCCCTCCTACCAAAATCAGATCTTCCGCAGCGCCTGATCAAGGTCGTTGATCAAATCTTCCACGTCTTCAATTCCGACGGAGATGCGAATCAGTCCGTCTGTAATTCCGATCCGCTGGCGCGTTTCGGGAGGTACCGAGGCGTGCGTCATGGTCGCCGGATGCGAGATGAGCGTTTCCACTCCTCCCAGGCTTTCCGCAAGCGAGCACAATTTCAGATGATTAAGAACGGTGCGCGCATTTTCCATGGTAACGACGTCGAAGGATATCATGGCGCCGAATCCGCGCTGCTGGCGCACGGCCACTTCATGCTGCGGATGCGAGGGCAGTCCGGGGTAGAAAACGCGTTTCACGCGCGGATGGTCTTCCAGAAAACGCGCGACGGCCTGGCCGTTGGCGTCATGCTGTTTCATTCGCACGGCCAGCGTTTTGATTCCACGCGAAACCAGAAAGCAATCCATCGGTGCGAGTCCCGCACCCGTGGAGCGCTGCAGGAAGTAGATTTTTTCGGCGTCGGCGGGGCGCGTCAAAATAACGGAGCCGCCCACGGCATCGCTGTGCCCGTTCAAGTATTTCGTCATCGAATGTACGACGATTTGAGCTCCTAGTGCGATCGGCGATTGCAGGTAAGGGCTGAGAAACGTGTTATCGACGACGAGCGTAGCGTTGCGCGCCGAGGCAACCCCGGCGATCGCGGCGATGTCGGTGACGCTCATCGTGGGATTCGTTGGCGTCTCCACGTAGATCATCCTGGTGGTGGGCTTGATGGCATCCTCTACCCGCTCAGGCGAAGAGGTGTCCACGAAGCTGAACTCAAGACCCCATTGCACCAGGAATTGCGTCGTGAGGCGGATGACGCCCCCGTAGACTGCTTCGGAAATGATGCCGTGCTCACCAGGCCTTAAGAGACGAAAAACGGAGTCAATGGCAGCCATGCCGGACGTAAATACGTACGCCGCGCTGCCGCCTTCCAGCTTCGCCATGGTGCGCTCAAGGGCCCGGCGATTGGGGTGCGCGGTTCTCGCGTAATCGTAACCCTTGTTTTTTCCGAACTCCTCCTGAACGTAGGTCGAGGTCTGATAGATTGGCGCGACGATCGCGCCAGTCGCCGGATCGGGCTCCTGCCCCACATGAATGGCATCGGTTGCAAATCCCATGAAGAATTCTCCTTGCTTTTGGCCGAGGCGGCTTTTTGTTGGCCGGAATT
>Ga0210409_10007175_pt1 | contig 11495 bp, 8 predicted proteins | sample IncBWH17MmetaG_FD_161649 | JGI IMG/M metagenome (GOLD analysis project Ga0210409, IMG submission 161649) | Forest soil microbial communities from Barre Woods Harvard Forest LTER site, Petersham, Massachusetts, United States - Inc-BW-H-17-M | ecosystem: Environmental > Terrestrial > Soil >...
TCCTTCAGAACGTCACTGATCGGCTTCGATGCCGCCACCCCTCCGAGACGCTCTTGAGCCATCAACGTAAAGTAGGTCGCGGCGGAAAGTGCGGTGACGTTGATGTGATTGACCTTGGGAATCCCGAGTCGCGCGGACAGAATCACGGGGCTTGAAGTTGGCTTGAATGTTGGGAAGAGGTTGTTGCACGGAACGTGGTCGCCTTCGTCTTTGCATTTCTTTTCGCAATCCGGCTTGGCGCCATAGTTCCAATCCAACCACAATCCGCCGCGTTTCTTGTGAAAGAGTCCGGACTGCCACGCAATAGAGGACAAATAGGAGAATCCCAGCTTGTCGATGAGGATCGTAGCCGGACGATCGCATGGAGAAACGAACGTGCAACATAGAACTTCCGACAGCGCAGGTGCGACGCGGACCTCAACCGACGCAGGGCGCTTCTCGACAAGAAGCATGAGATCTTCGATCTTTGGTTGCTGAGAGACGCCAAGCTTGTCGCGTGCCCACTGTTTCCTCATTTCGCTGACGAGCACTTTCTTGTCGGCAATATGTCGGCTGTTGGCGAGCAACTGAAGATCCTGCTGCAGTTGGAAGAGCGCATAGAGCGGAAGAAGCTTCGGGACGCTGCCACCGACGGTCTGCACGGTTTCACGCCAGCCGGCAAACTCCGGAGCGAACAATCGAGGTCCGGTCAAATCGACCAATGCGGCGGACATGTGATCTTTCGTTGCCGCGTACTTCGTCGTGATCAGTTGGTTCAAGGCGCCTTGCAGCCACTTCGCGGGTGTGACCGTATCGATCGAGGCGTCGATGAAACCTGGATTCATGACCTCTGGACACAATTTCAGCGGGCCGGGAACAATGTTCCCGCTTGGAAGCAGCTTGACCCCCGACAAGTTGTGATCGAGGCATGGACCGACAAGGCAGGGTAGAGCGCTGCATTTGGGCGCCTTCGGAACGACAGGCGGCGCCTGCTTCTTTTGTGTTGGCCCGCCGACCTCTTCTTCAAGGAGAAGCTCGAGCGGTGTGAAGAGTTCGGGATAGAGCTCGGGGGCGTAGTCGGAATATGGATTTAGAAGTTGCATGATTGTCTCTTCACAACGCGTTCGACCAAGTCACCACCGTGAGCCACAGTTATCTCTAACCGAGCTTGCACTGCCTACCAGCAGTTTTCCACGGGAGGCCGTTCCACGTCGAAGTCACCTGGTATCGCTTTTGCCCAAACATCTGCGGGGTGCCTTGCGTGTGGTAGCCGCTTGGATTGACCTCAAGCGGATCCTGGACGCCGGCATTGGTGGTCGCTGTTGAAAGACGATGATTTTTCGAATCGTAATAGAGGAAACCAAAGTAATGGTTGTCTTTACCAGTTTTCACCGGCCCCATCATGCTCGACTCGGCTGAATCCCAAAAGACAAAGCGGTCCCCGTCGTACCCGATGATAAGAAGCCAATGCTCCCAGCAATCTCTCCATTTGTTTTGCAGCGGAATGGGTTTGCAGATTCCACTCAGGTCCGGTTTGTCATCGCAAATCCCGCTGAGCACACCGACCGGAACGACACAACCACGATCCAGCAGACATTTCAGGTTATCGACCATCTGTTTGAGTGGCGCAGGCTTGTAGAGCAAAACGAGATACTGGCCGTTGGGAAGGTTCGACAGAGGCTTCTTGGCGGGAGAACAAAATGTAGTCCTGGTGCAACAACTCGCCCGGACCGCGGTGGTGAGCGGCGCGCGATAGTCCTTGCCAGCAAGAAAGGTGACCCCAGGCGTTCGAGAGTAGCAGCGCCCCCCTGTTTGAGGCGTAAGGGTAAGCGGTCCGTTGCACGGAATTCCCCCCCGATCAGAACGACTGGTGCTGCCGCAGAGTTGCGTCGCCTTGGTGGCCGCGGCCGACACGCAGATACGGCGATCGGGTTGATCGGGCCCCATGAGCGGATCGTTGTATCGAAGCAGATCATTGGGAGCGCGACGCAGAAAATCGTGAATGGCCGCGCCGGCGCTGACGTCAAGAGCGGCGCTTGTGGCGAAGGCGACTCTTGTTGTGCTCGTGCCCGCGCTCGCAGGCGGCAAAGCGCTGTAAGGAACGACCGAGATTTCAACGCGCCGATTGCGCGAGCGATCAAGCTCCGAACGTGGGTTCGCCACTACTAGCTGCGTTGCGCCGGCGGACTGGATATCCCAGGCGATGCGAGAGGAGTACGGCGGGACCGGACGCTCGGGACCGGCGTCTACGCGGTCGATCGCGTCTAGCAACGCTCCGAGAACTTCCTTTGCGCGCGAGCGACCGATTTGCTGCTCGAATGTAGGTCTGCGCGGTGTGTCCAGATCTGCGTGACCAACGACGCGGATCAGCCGAACGGATTCACTGCCAGAACGCAGCGCGTGCGCCACAAAGCTCGCAACGCGATGGATCTTCTCGCGCTCCGATGCTGGGAGCCCGGCGATGGACTGGCCGTACCGTGGGTAATGACTGATCACTTGAAAGCGGATGTTCTGATCGGGTCGCTCGAAGGGTTTCTCGAGGTCAAATTCCTGTTCGAGCTCGAACTCACCGGGAATTTCGTTGTAAGTTGACTGCAACATTTGGACTACTCCTGAAAAAGAGAAATGACGTCCGCATTACTGCCAACGATCGAAGGAACTAAGGATTCGACCAGCACAGGAACGCGAACGTGCGCGGATCGATGATCGAATTTGCCGTGAGACCTTTTTGGAACTGGAACGCGGCAAGAGCAGTTTTGGTCGCGGCATCAAACATTCCGCTTTGCATGATTCCAAGACGGCGCTGCACCCATTTCACTCGGTCTCCGGTTGCGCCAACGGTCGTCGTATTGAAAACGTTCATGTCCACCTGGCGAAAGCCGGGAAGGCCCTGCGCATCGCCCTGATATTGGTGAATCCACCAATTGGTCTTGTCGCCCCAAGGCTTGGGCACCGGAGGGGTGAAATATCTCCCGCCGCGAGCGAACGCCTGTGGATTGCGAACGGCGGGACTTTTCGTTCCGAACGGGTAGGGCGTCAGCCATAGCGGCGACTCGATAAGGTCCGGCGCCGGCAGATTGTTGAGGTCTTCTCGCCAAACGCGGCCACTCGTATAGATCATCGGGGCCACGCCGTAAGAGTCTTTGAGCACGCGCCACGAGGATCGAGCCATGTCAAGCAATTGCGGAGCAGGCCGTCCAGTGGCGGCGCGGCTACCCGGAAACTCGACATCGAGCGCAGGAGGAAAATCACTCGGATCGAGTTTCCCGACAGTCTTGATGAAGGCTTTTGCTTGGTCCACGGGCGCGGGCGGCACGCCATACTTGACGTGCGGAAAACGCAGGAAGAGGTACGCGCCGCGCAATATTCCGGCGTCCTTTATACGCGGCCATTCGCGGGCAAAACGCGTGTCGCGCCAGATGCCGTAGGTAGCACGGAAGAAAGCAAAGGTGATTGGGCCTTCGTCCCTGGCCTTCACCCAATTCGGATTTGGGTTCTCGTCGACGCTGGCGGTATCGAGGCCGAAGAACAGCTTGCCGTTCACGGGTTGAATCAGGGGGCCGGGGGCGGCCGCAGCCGGCGTGCTCGCGGATAGACCTGGCAAGGTGCCCGAGCCGCGCGCGACCGCGGATTTGAGGGCGGCTGCCGTGGCTGGACCGACCAGACCGTCGGTCGCAAGGCCGCTGCGTTGCTGGAAGCTTCGAATGGCGCTGCGCGTTTGAGGGCTGAGCACTCCATCGACCGGGAGCCGCAAGCCCAACACTTGGTTCAACGCTTTCTGAACGGACGCGACAGACTCCTGGCCGGCGCGACTCACAGGCGCTTCGAACTCGGCGGCCACTTCCTGGCCCGAGCGGGCGCCTAGGGGAGTGTCGAGCTCGGGGTACGACTCCAAGGTCAGTTCAGAGGATGCATCACTGAAATTCATGTTTCCTCCCTCGTATGGCCCTGTACTGGATCAGGGCATACACTGCGCGCGCAGAAGATTCTCGTTCGCCGCATTTTTCATTTGATCCAACTTCATCCCCAGGTACTTGCGGGCCAGATCACTTTTGCGTTGCTCGCTCGATACTCCGCGGCCATCGAAATTCTTGAATGTGTAGCTGCTCAGTAGCTGGCGCGGCGGCGAACAAACCGGTGGCAACTGCGCCCCCACCACGGGTGGGGCAGGATGCGGAGGCCGACGGTAAACGTGCATAAAAACCTCCTGAGCCGAAACAAGCCAAGGAAGGATTTCCGTCCATACTGGCGCGCGAATTCCCTGCTCGATGCACAGGAAAGCGAACTCCGCGAAAAGGAAGAAGGCTGAGCTGTCCGGTTCGCCCACTCCTTTGTTCGGCCCGATCTCCGGCGTGCGCAGATCTCCGTTCGCAAAATCGTAGAAAGCCTGACGGAGCAGGGCCAAGTCCAGGGTGCCGCCGGGCGCGGGAAAACTTTCGAAAAAGAGCTCGATCTGGGCGTCCGAGAGCCTCTTGGCAGCGTCGACATTCAGGGGCGGCACAGGCGTCGTTGCCGGTTGATTGAGGGCTGCAGCGGCACGATTTTGACGTCTTGCCATGAGCACCCTTATGACTGAGATCACGTCGCTCTTACGCTGAGCCTTCTGGGCTGGAGTCATGTTGGGATTAGAATCGATGCCGAAGGGCTTGTCGGGTGGAGACGGAAACGTGCGCAGATCGTATTCCATGAAGAAGTCTCGGAACGAACGGCCGGCACACTTGCCGGTCTGGCAACCGAAGAAGATCTCGACCCGTCGATTGCATGCCCTGCCTCGATCAAAGCTGTTGGGCGCGATGGCGGAGTTTTCGCCGCGACTTCCGCTGAGGAGAAGGACTCTTGGAGCGTTTGCACCGAGTTCCTGCAACAAGCGCGCCTGCACGGACCGAGCGCGCTTTTCGCCTAATTCGAGATTGAACTTGTCGGTGCCGCGCTCATCCGTGTGACCGATGATGACGACCTCGCGGACCGGCGACGGCGACGAGAAGGTCGCGACAATCCGTGCTGTGATATCTCGAATCTCTTTAATATGAAAGGGCCGAAGGGCCGAGGCATTGAAATTGAAGAAATCCAAGATGTCGGAATCGCGGCGGAGGAGACAGGCCGGGTTCGTTGTGGGCGCGACTTGAGCAACGCGACGTGGCGAGAGACTGGGGGTCTGAGGCCGCCGCAGGGGCAGCCGCGGTCGGGCGAAGCCAGTTTCAAATTCGGGAAAGAGTTCGGGGTAGAGTTCGAACTCTTGCGTCTCTGCGTTTCCGAATTCTGTGAATGCGCCCATCGCTGTCCTTTCCGGCGTAACACCCACCGCAGCAAGCTACCAGCCGGATTCGCCGGTCGGCCCTTCACCCAACAATTCCTGTTCGAACGCCGGCGAGAATTCGAAAGCTTCGAATTCAGGCTGCTCGCCTGAGCCGCCCGTCGGCGCTTGCTGCGGCCGAGACCCGAGTTCAATCACGATGTTCCGGCCGGAGCGATACCACACGCCCCGGTGCGGCCACTTGGAATGGCTGCAGGAGCAGGGGCGCGCAGCATTTTGGGGCGGAGGAAAGCCCGGCTTCTCGTTGAGTTCCATCATTTCCTGGTCCTGGCTACATTTCGCGCATGGCATGATTTCACCTCGTGGCAAAGACAAGCCGGGTTCGAGCGAGTCGCGAGAACAGCTCAACGGCTCGATCGATCTCTTCGGCCCTATGCTTTGCGGTAATCAAAAAGCTCAGTCGTGGTGTCCGGTCTTCATGGGTGCGGTGCAGGACGGCACGCACGCGATCGCGCAGCAGACCGCTGTGAAGCTCCGCGGGATCCAGTTCAGAGCTAAGAGCGAGCGTTTGCACCGGGAACTGGCTCTCGTTCAGCGCCATTCCGGTCTCGCACATGCGCCGACGAAAATGCTGAACCAAGCGGGCAAGCCGCAAACGGGTCGCGTCTCCCTCTTCACGATTCCGCTGCAAAGCGCTCTCGGCTGCGTGAAGCGCAGGGATCGAAGGTGGACTGCTGTGCATGCGCGACTCGCTGCGTTCTTCGAACTGCTCGACCAGCGCGCTAGAGCCGGAGAGGACGGCTAGCGGCACACCAAACGCCTTGGCCAGAGAACAGATCAGGACGACGTGAGATTCTCTGAGTTGAGCGTAGCGTAGCATTCCGCCTCCGCCTGTCCCGTATGGCGCAGCAGGTCTCGGCGAGCCGCCGAAGATTCCGAGCGCCTGCGTATCGTCAACCATCAGCAGCCCGCTGCCCTCCCGCGCAATTTCCGCGTAGTCGGCGATCGGTGCGGGCCGCCCACAACTGGGGCAAAAACCGTCGGTGACGATGACCGGCCAAGATTGAGCCTTCCTTCGCGACACGAACGCCTGCCGTAGAGCTCGCGCATCGTGGTGCCGGAACACCGTGAGTGCCGAGCCCCGTGCGACCGCTCGCTCGACACCCCATCGCGCCACTGGGTACGTGCCGCCGTCGAGAAAGATGGAAGGCTGCCGAGCGGCAAATATTCCGAACAAGTCCCAGACCAGGTGCAGCGTCGATGGGCCGAGTGTCGCGCGTTCGCACCCCTGGATGGCTGCCAACTCCGTTGCGACCGCACGCCCGACGACGGGAACCCCGAGCGCCGAGGGGAAACCGGTCGTGAACTGCGTCCACGGGCGCAACTGCCGAGTCGCGTGATCGAAACCGAGATACAGCGCCGAGGCGAAGTCCAGCACCGTTCCGCGCTCTCAGCGAGTTGGTAACGCCACCGCTCCAAGCCTTCTTTGCAATAGCACCGAAGGCATCGTGGAGTTGACCGGTTCGAGATTCAGATCGACACCGGTGACCGCGCGGTAGGAGTGGATGTACCGCTGGATCTCCTGGCGCCAGTAGCGCGCCCAAGCGGCGGCGACGTTTGCGTCGTTGTAAACGCTCCAATTGTCGTAGCGAATCGACAGCAGCAATTGCTCGCCAAATACGCCCAGGTCGCGGAACTCACGAATCGAAGTGTCACTCCACTTCTGAATCGATTTCATGTGGTCGACTGCGTCCATCCATGGCTCGGGGTACGGCACCATGATTCGGCCGCGAAGGAACTCGCGAATCTCCGGCCGAGCGAGCAACCACATCTCCATCAACATTTCCAGACGAGAGGTCCACGGAAGATCGCCGAACTGGTTGTGCGCGCCTTGCGCAAGGATCAGATTCACTTCACGCAATGCATTGAGCACCGGGAAACCGTCCGCGATGACGGTGGTGTCATCATCCTGCTGAAAGAAGATGGTGCAGACGTGCAGGAGCTGATGGAACGCCTCGAGGAACTTGGACCGTGTGTCGGAGGCACGAATTTCCGGCACGGCCTTGCCGATGAGACGCAGACCGTAGTGATGGTCGTATTCGTAGACGCGGCGCGTGATGGTCAGACGATGCTGCTCGTCCTGAATATGGCCCCACACCAGATTGTTGAGCGGGCGCAACGGATCGATTTCGAGATTCCCCAGAGGATCGAGCGGCGACGGCCCGCGAAGATTCTGAAAGCGCCGGGTGATCGCATTCATGGTCTGAACGAGCATTCCTTCTTCATGCCAGTAAGACCAGATGAGCTCGAGCAAGCAGGGATCGGAAAGCCTAGAACGCAGGATGCCGTAGCAATTGGGCGGTACGGCTCCCGGAAACTTCAGCGGAACGTCCTTGAGTTTTTCGCGAATGATTTTGAAGTAGGGAAGGACTCCGGTGGTTCCGTCGCCCATACCAATCGTTTCGCCCTCCAGATTCTCGAGGTATTTGTCTTTTAAGTCCGCGATCACGCTGCCAGGGTCAGTGGGATGGCCCATGCGAGCGGCTTCTTCGTCATTATTGAAACGGTTTTCAAATTCCGCCTGTGGGTCAAGGCACGCGCTGTTTTGTGGGACCTGCTGACCCGAAGGCCGCTTGAAGGAGGCAACGCCGCATTCCTGCATAAGGTACAGCTCGGTGGCAAGTTTCAAGAGGTTGTAAGCGCGAACTCCGGGAAATGGCAGGCGCAAGTCCAGCTTGGCCTCCTTTTTGGGCGGTTCCGCGGTGTAGAGAGGATCGCACGTACAACACATCACGTCGTCGATGAAGGTTTTGTACTGATTGAAGTCGATGGTGCGGTTGCGAATGACCGCCCAGAACGCCTGCGGTCCTGGCACCGGCAACAGATCCGTTCTGCCTAGACGCACTTCGACTGGACCATTGCCTGCCGCGGCGGCCGCTAGCGGTGCGGCGGTCGCTACGCGAGGTGTTGCCAACTTGTCTTTTTTATTGTCGGGCATTTCATCCTCCTAATGTAAAAACGTCGCTTCCTGGGCCGTTGCGGCCGGCCGCCTTAGGGCATTGGCCGCGCAAATTGCCGATGCATCCAACGAGCTTTGCAGGGCCCAGTGGGTCAGCAAGCCACCGATGATCGAGCTCTCGACTTCCGGAGAAATCCTGCCGTCGGCACGAGCCTGCCCCACCACTGCGAAAACCAGGCTCGGCGACGCTGCGTACATGGGGGATCGAGCGCCACGCCACACCTGGTACAGTTTGCGAAGCCGGGCGGGCTGGCGATCGTCGGTTCGCAGAGCTTCGCGCAGAGACTCACCGCGGAGCGAACGCGGACGGTGCGTGACCAGCAAGTTCACGAAGGCCGGCATGGTTTCCTGTAGCAGCGCATATACACGGCGGAGCTGCGGATCGATTCCGTCGAGCGGGTAGAAGCTCTGCCAAATCTGCGCGAGCGCATCCCACTGCGGATCGGGAAACAGCGAGCGTCCGACAGCGCAACTCAACATCACGCGAATCCACGGGGCGGGGTGCGGATCGCTCACGTCGACCCGTAAAACAAAGACCCGCGGAAGACTGACCACGCCCATCAGCCCGAGAGTTGAGCCGATGCCGAGCTTTGCGACAGACCAGAAGTCGGCAACGATCTCCGAAATCCACCGCTCCCAGAGCTGCCAGGCTAACCGCTCGGGATTCGAAGTTGACTGCATGCCGTGCAGCACGGGTCTTACCGACTCGACCAGACCGAGGAGCGCACTCGCTTGATGCCCAACTTCGTGCACCAGAGAGGAAGCGATGCCACTGCCGACCATGCGTTCGCGCGGGATGCGCACGACCGCGACGGGACTCTTTCCTCCGCCGGGAAGGCGTGTGCGCGCCCTGCGGATCGCGGCGCCGTGACCGCGGTCCAGGTAACAAACGATAGGCGGTGGCGTGTAGTGATCGCCGTCGAGCTGAATGGCATCGGCGGAGGCCACGTCGAGACCGGAAAGCCACACTCCGATTCCGCTCTGGCTACGCTGCGTCATCACCGATGCGAATATGTCGAACTGTGTGAGCACGCCGTTGAACCTCAAGCGAAGAAAAGTGAAGCGCCGCTGCACTTCGCTAACCGGGAGCCGGGATCCGCCGCCGGCACGAACCCAACGAATGAATCCGTGAACCAAGTGCGCCAATTCCCGTCGGCCTCGTGCCAGAAATGCTTCGATGGCGGCCTGCGCCGGAATCGGAAGATTGGCGGCTGGAACCATCGTGTCGTGAAGGGCGAACGGCTTGACCAGCGCGAGCCTGGTCAACAAGGCTCTGGCCTCCTGCTCGATCAGTCGCAAAGCCAGTTGCGCCCTTACCATCGCGATTACACTCCGAGCAAAAGAATCCGACGGCCACGGCGAATCCAAACGCCCCGGCGCGCGCCATGGTGCGGAGACTCCGATGGAAAGTCAGCGCCGGCGGCCGTTCCAGGCAGTACGCCGCCGCGAAGCAAGCCAGGTGCGTGGCGCTGTGCCGCGGTTGCGATGGCCATTTGTGCCGTCGATCTCGGATCGCCGGCCGGCGGCGCGGAAGCCGCGGCATTGGCTGCGGCGGTCGCCAAGCGAACGGCGCGTCGCGCAACTTCAAATTGGGCGTCTTCCTGGCTCATGCCCTCCAGTTCGAGACCAAACGCTTTGCTGGCAACGTCGGTAAGCTGGCTGCTAACCAGTCCGCCGATGGGCCCACCAAAAATCGAAGCGGCAGCTCCGGCGATCGGCAGAACCTTTTTCACCAGCGGCTTGAGGCGATTCAACAAGCTGCGGCCCAACGGCGATCGAAGTAATTGGCCAGCAAAAGGAACGGCCTTCTTAAAGAGATCGCCAAGAAAACGATCCATCTCTTGCTCCGAGGTAACTTCGAGCAGCTCGGAAGCGAGCTCCATCTCGAGGGCTTCGTTGATCGGCGACTCCTGGGATTCGAATGTCTCGAAGCCACCGGCCTCTTGAGACCCTTCATACGTTTCGCCAAAAGTTTCACCGTAGGTTTCGCCCAGTCCACTGGACTCGTAAGCCTCTTGAAACTCTTGCGTCTCTCCATATTCCTGCTGGTTACGACCGATATCGTGCATATGTCACCTTCCTCCGATCACGTGGCGGTGCGAAGCGATGGGTGTCAGAGCAATCGGTCCGCCATCGCCAAGTCGTTGAAATCCATTGCGGGCGGGCGAAGATGCTTTCGCATCGTCTGATTTTGCGAGACATGTGAGGAAGTTCCGTTCGGGTAGCGGCGCGGCAAACGTCGCTCGTGCTCGCGAGCCAGAACGACGGGGCGTGGGCGCCGGCTGCGCGCGGTACGCATCGTGTAAATCGCAAGCCGGAAGCAGGAGCTGTCGACTGACGCGACGACGTGTTGCGTGTGAGTTGGTTGACCGGCTTACGCTCTTGCCGGAAATGCCGGCATCCGCGACGTCACGTTGGAGACGATCGGGTTGGTCCTTTGCTCGATCTTGTTCAAAAGGAAATTGCCCGCCGTGGACAGCGCGGCTTTCTGAACGTTCTGGCCCGACACAACCTTCTTTACGAAGGACAAGGCATCGGCAGCGTAAGGAGAGGGCGGCAAGAGACGGCCTCCAGCGGCGAACACGGCGTCCTGAATGTTCCGACCTTTGGCCAGGGCCAGTGCGCCATCGAAAGCCGCTTGTGCCGCGGGACCGCCGGGAAGCTGCGAGCGGGCTGAATCCAGAAGCGCGGCGTCGATTCTCTTCCCTTTCGCCAAATTCATCGCCGTATCGAATGCAACTTGCGCGATGGCTCCGCCGGGGATGGCGCTGCGGGCGGCGGCGATCATCGCCTCGGTGATGGGCTGTCCGGCCGCAAGCGCGTTTGCGGCGCCAAGGGCTGCGGCAACTCCGGTTCCAATGCCGGGCACGAATGGTGCGACCATCGCGGCCAATTGCAGGCTCTTACGTACGTCAGCGATTCCAGACTGCGCGGCGCTTTTAGCGGCCTTCCAAACATTCTCACCGCGCGCGGCGGCCGCCGCGGTGTCCACAAAGAAGCGCGTCCCGATATCCGGAGCCAACGAGCGCACGGCTCCTTGAAAAACGTTGCGGCCTTCGGCGGCCGCTTGCATGGCGCCTAAGCCCGCACGAAACGCCATCCCTAGCGGAGTTCGTGTCACCGCGTTCGCGAGCATCGACACCGGCACGATTTTGTCGACTGCCGAAACCGCCTTCCCAACCGCCATGGCGGCACTGTTCGCGGCCTTCCCGATGGGCGAACGGGCCACCGTTCTCGCGACGC
>Ga0210409_10007177_pt1 | contig 11492 bp, 9 predicted proteins | sample IncBWH17MmetaG_FD_161649 | JGI IMG/M metagenome (GOLD analysis project Ga0210409, IMG submission 161649) | Forest soil microbial communities from Barre Woods Harvard Forest LTER site, Petersham, Massachusetts, United States - Inc-BW-H-17-M | ecosystem: Environmental > Terrestrial > Soil >...
GGCGTGCTCAGAGGCCTGCCCCTGTTCTGGAACGTGCGGCGCGCCTGATCGCCGAGCCTGACGAAAGAGGCCCTCATGCTGCCGATCACGGGCTATGTCGACCGCTGGAGCGTGCGCCCCGGCGAGGAGATCAACTTCACGATCGGTGTGCGCGGCGGCGGACGCTACCGCGCCCGCATCGCCCGCGTGATCTGCGGCGATCCCAACCCGCAAGGCCCGGGCTATCGTGAGATTCCCGTCTCCTGGCCGCTGGAGGGCGAGCATGATGGGGAGGAGCAGCTCGTCGCCAAGGGCTCCTGGATCGATATTCCCTTGCTCGATCCGGGCACCGGCGAACGGCCGATAGCCTTCGCGGCGACGACTTGGCCGACGCTGATCGCGGCAGGCAGGCTGGCTGTCCTGAGCTGGAGGGGCGGCGATGCGGCATTGACACTCGGCATCGGAGCCTAGGGAGTCTTCTGCAGGCTAGCCACGCCCGAGGGCCTCGTCGATGTCGACATCGACGTCCCCCTCACCGAGCGCGCCTGGCACGATAGCGCCTGTCTGTTCAATCCAGCCAATGGGACGCAGCAATTGGCTCAGTCGCCCCGCAAGGCGAGGCTCGACCGCGACAAGCGCGCCGAGAAGAGCATCTCGGCCAAAAGCACCCGGCTATCGGGTGCCGGTGCGGCCGCCGTCGCGGCAGAACGTTCAGGCGACGGCACCCATCTTCACTTCAACGGCAAGATCGAACGGCCGCGCATCGTCGAGGGCGTCGGTAACATACGCGCCGCACCATGGCGCCTAACGTTTCGGCGCGGATTTGCGAAAAATTTGACCTCGTTCGATGGCGCGTTTCGTGCAAGCTTAGAGCGAAAACAGGGAACGCCGTGGATCGAGGAGGGTTGGCATCGATCGGAGCCCTGGCATGCGAACGTATATACCGTTGAATGCTTTGCGCGCATTCGAGGCCGCCGCCAGACATCTGAGCTTCACGCGCGCCGCGGCCGAACTTTGCGTGACGCCAACGGCCATTAGCCATCAAGTCCGTACGCTTGAGGAGTTCCTGCATACGCCCTTATTCCAGCGCAAGGGCGGCAAACTGATCCTGACGCCGGCCGCCTCGAACACGCTTCAGGAACTTTCTGAGGGCTTCAATAAACTGGAATCGGCGCTCCAGGCGCTCAACAGACGAGGCCGGCAGCGTAAACTGTCCGTCGCGGCGTCGCCCTCGGTCGCCTCGCTCTGGCTGATGCCAAAGCTCAACCGATTTTTCGCGAGCCCCCCCGACGTCGAGCTGAGCCTCTGCACGGTAACCGGTGAGAGCGACTTCAGCGCCGGCCCATTCGACGTTGCGATCTGCTCCACCGACGACCATCCGGGTCGCAAGGTGGACTATCTGATGGAGGATCGGATCTATGCTGTTTGCTCGCCGGCCTTGCTCGAGGATTTTGGTCTGACCTCGGAGGCCGCGCTCTGCGAACTCCCTCTCATCCATGACGACAAAGTCAACGATCAGTTTCCGACCTGGCGGCGCTTCTTCGAAGCGACGCAGTCCGCCACGCGCGACGTGACCTGCGGCCTCCGCTTCAACCAATCGAGTCTGGCGATCGAAGCGGCGATCCAGGGGCACGGGCTGTTGCTCGGGCGCTACCGCCTGATTGCCGCCGCGCTGGCGGATCGCCGGTTGACGATCCTTTCCGATCGGCCCTATCCGGCTCCATTGCGCTATTATGTCGTCCGGCAACGCGGCGAGGAACGGCGCGCCGTGCGCACCTTCCTCGATTGGCTCAGCGCCGAGGTCGAAGCCGAAAACGATTTCTGGTGCGTCGAAAGCCCGCAGCGCTCGCTTGAGCCGGGTTCAGTCCGACAGCGCACGGGCGTCGTTCTCGGACCAGACGACGGCGACGGTTTGACCGATGTCGACTGGCGCGGCGAAGAAGACCTCGTCGGAGATAAGCGCCGCGGCATCCACACCGTCCCCCGCCGCCACGGAAACGCGCACCGCCGGACCGAGATACTCGACATTGCAGACACGGCCGCTGAGGCTCGGCTGATCGCCCGCTGAACCCAGACGGCACCGGTCGACCCGCACCGCGACCCGACCGCCCGGCGTCCCGACGATGTTGTGTCCGCCGATGAAACGAGCGACGAAGGCGGTCCTCGGTCTTTCGAAAATGTCCCGCGCCGGACCCGCCTGCCTGATGTGGCCGGCTTCCATGACGACCACCAGGTCGGCGAGCGCCATGGCCTCGTCCTGGCTATGGGTCACATGCACGAAGCTGATGCCGAGATCGCGCTGCAGGCGCTTCAATTCACCGCGCATGTGGTCGCGCAGGAAAGGATCGAGCGCCGAAAGCGGCTCGTCGAGCAGGAGAACCTTCGGCCGGGTGATGAGGGCGCGCGCCAGCGCGACGCGCTGCTGTTGACCCCCGGACAGTTGCGCCGGTAGCCGATCGGCAAAGTCGCTCATCTTGACGAGATCCAGGAACTCGCGCGCGCGGCCCCGCCGCTCGACCTTGCCCGCCCCGCGAACCTTGAGGCTGTAGGCCACGTTGTCGACCGCCGTCATGTGCGGAAACAGGGCATAGTTCTGAAACATCATCGATGTGCCCCGGGCGGACGGCGGCGCATCGGTGACGTTGCGATCGCCGATCAGGATGTCGCCGGAGCTTACCGGTTCGTGGCCCGCGATCATGCGCAGCGTCGTCGACTTGCCGCAGCCGCTGGGCCCCAGCAGACAACAATAGCTCGCCCTGGGAATGCGTAGCGAGATCTGATCGACGGCCAGGGCGCCGTCATAGCTCTTGCCCACGGCGACGAGTTCGACGTCGTAGCGCACCACGCCGCCAAGAGGTTGAGCCAGCGGTGTCGTGGGGCCGTCGAAGGGGGATCGAGCGTTCATCGTCGCCTCTCTCAAGCGCGCGCGGCGGAGCGGCCGCCGGAGCGACGCCGCACGATGATCCCGATCGCCGCCAACGCCGTGGTCAGGACGAAGAACGAAACCACCGTCGTGACCGTGCCCAGCGCAAACAACACCGGCGAGATGGCGGCGGTGGTCATCGCCCAGATTTCCAAAGGCAACGTATTGACCGTACCGACCGTCAGCTCCGATCGGGGGAACTCGTCGTAGGACAGCGTGAAGCCGAGCAGCGCGACGCCGACGACGCCCGGCATGATGATCGGCAGGATGATGTCGCGAAACCTGTGCCAGGGGCTTGCGCCGAGGTCGGTCGCGGCTTCCTCATAGCGGCGGTCGAAACGACCGATGGTCGCGAAAGTAATCATCAGGCCGAACGGCAAGGTCCAGGTCAGCTGGGCGCCGAGACCCGACGTGAACAGGCTGGTCTTCCAACCGAGCTCCTTGAAGCCGAGCGCGATACCGAATCCGACGAACAGGCTCGGCATGACGAGGCTCGCGACCGCCGTGTAGAATAGCAGGCCGGCTCCCGGAAAGCGCCGGCGGAAGGCCATGCCGGCCGACACGCAAATCACAACCGTCATCGCCGAGGCCACGATGGCGAGTTCGAGCGAGCGAAGGAAGGCGCTGGGAATGTCGCCGACGCGGCCGGTCGCGGACAGCAGTTGCTGGAACCAGAGGGTCGAATGTCCCACCATGGGAAAGCTCATCCCGCCGTTCGGCCCCTGAAACGAAAGCACGAAGATGACGATCATCGGCCCATACATGAAGGTCAGGAATGCCAGGAAAAACGCCCCCAGAACATAGAAGGATTTTGGCCGCGGCTGGCCCACTCCGGTCATCATCGACGCCGCTCCATCCTCAAGAAGGTCGCAGCCGGCATCGTCGCGCCGGTTGCACCGAGGTGAGCGACCGCCGCTATGGCCGCGCGCTCCGCGTCTCGAGACCGGCGCAACGGCGCGACACTATTCATCCCGCCAGTTCCTTGCGCACGTCGACGATGCGAAAGATCGCCGCCACCAGAGCAATCACCACGACGAGCAGCACGACCGAGCCCGCCGCCGCGGGCGGATATTCAAACGCGTTGAGCTGAGTGGCGATCGCGGACACGACGCCGGCGCTCTTGCCTCCGCTCAGCAGGTGAACGATGAAGAAGTCTCCCATGGTCTGCGTCAGCACCAGCACGGAGCCCAGCGTGATGCCCGTCTTCGACAGCGGAATGACGATGTCGCGCACGATCTGGGTCTCGCTGGCGCCGGCGTCCCGCGCCGCGGCGATGAGACCATGATCGATTTTCGCCATGGAATTCACGATCGGAGCCACCATCATCATGGTCAGGATATGCACATAGGCGACGATGACGGCGAAATCGGAAAACAGCAGAAAGTCCAATGGCTGCTTGACGAGATGGGTGGCGAGCACCGAGCTGTTGAGAATGCCTTCCCGGCCGAGAAACGGGATCCAGGAAATCATGCGGATCATGTTCGAAGTGAAGAACGGAATCGTGCAGGCGACCAGCAGTCCGACGCGCCAGGGCAGCGTCCGCACGTGGAACGTGAGAAAATAGGCGACGAGGAAGCCGATCACCACTGTGATCGCCTCCACCAGCGCCGCATATTCCAGCGTCTTCAGATAGAGCCGGACCGTGATTTCCGACGTGAAGATGTCGACGTAGTTGTCGAACATGAAGGCCGGAAAGATTTCCAGCCGGTCGTAGTCGAAAAAGCTCACCACGACCACGAACACGAGCGGGGCGACGAACATGCACAGCAGCACGATCGCCAGCGGCGCGGCCTGCAGCCAGGAGACCAGCGCTCCCGGCCAGGGCCGCCCGAGCCTGCGCGCGACGGGCAAGTCCGGCGCGGCGCTTTCCCCGATTCCCGCCGCCAGCGTCATGCGGCGATGAACTCGTTCCAGCGCTTGGTGAGATAGCGCTGCTCGTCCATCAGGCAGTTCCAGACCGCGACATTGCCCATGCGCTGCCACAGCGCACCACCGTCGCGCACGTTGCCGGCCTTCTCCATCAGCGCGCCGAACGGATCGTGGATATCCTTCTCGGCCGGTTTGCCCTCGTACCAGTAGTCCCATTCGTAGGGCTCGAGGAACTTCCTGGCGTTCTCGGGAACCGAGCTGTAGTAGCCTTGGCGCGCGATGAAGGCTCCTTGCCAGCCCGAATTGTACCAGTTGAGATAGTCGAGGGCGGCGTCGAGCTTGAGCCCGGTGAGGTGTTTGAGCGGCACCAGCGAAACGCCCCAGCCGCGATAGCCCTCCTTCAGCGCCACATAGGTGCACGCAATGCCGCGAGTACGGATCGCGGTCACCGCCGGCGACCACATCGACTGGATCACGACCTCGCCGGAGGCCATGAGGCTGACCGACTGGTCGAAATTCTGCCAGAAGGAGCGGAATTGCCCGCCTTTCTTCAGATCGATGAGGAGCTTCATGGTCTGGTCGATTTCCGGCTTCGTCAGGTTGCCCTTGTCGCCGTACTTCATGGCGCCCGACGCTTCCAGCGCCATCACCGCGTCGAGAATGCCGATGTCGGGCGCATCGACGAGCGCGGCCTTGCCCTTGAACTGCGGGTTGAACAGCTCGGCCCAACTCTCGATCTTGCGGCCGACGAGATCAGGCCGGATGCCCAGCGTATCGGCGTTGGTGAGGGAGGGAATGCTGGTCAGATAGTCCGTCGGCGTCGGCGAAAGTTTGCTCCCGTCCTTGTCGGCGTAATACTGGAACTTGATCGGGGCGCCGCCCTCCACCGAAGCCTTGCGTCCGTCCGGATACTCGCCTTTGGCGAACAACGGCATCGAGGTGTCCCACCATTTGTATTTGGACACCGGGATCGGCAGGCCGATCTTCTTCTTCATGATGTCCGGGACGACGTTGATCGACACGTCGGCGATGTCGATCGAGTCGGGCTGCGTGAACAGGCGGTTCATCTGGGTGTTCAAATCGACGGTCTGCATATCGATCTTGAACCCGAGATCCTTGGAGGCCTGCGCGGCGATCTGCGGGATCACCGAGAAGGACTGTCCAACGTGGGTGATCACGACATCCTTGATGTTTTGCGCCCAAATCGTCGGGAAGCCGGTCATCGCCCCGGACCCCGCGGCAAATCCAGCGGCGGCCGCGCCGCCCTTGAGCAGGCGGCGCCGGGTGAGGCCCTTAGCGCTCGTTCGATCTCGTTGCGTCATTCAACCACCTCCAACCTTGGCAGCGCGATGCTCTCACTCCCCCGGACGATCACCAAACGACGTGATTTCATGCCGACATGAAAATTGGTTGCGATGAAATTCTAGGCTTCTGCCGATCGACTAGGCTAAAGCCCCGTTTCGCGGACGGAGCGGCGCGCAACGACTTCGCCTTTGTCGCGTGGTGCACGGCTGCTTCAATGCAGGCCGTCATCCCCGCGCATGGAACCAGTACTCCAGCGCGCTGACGTTCAATCGCAATAGGCTCTGGAGTACTGGGTTGTCGCGCCTGGTCGCGCCGGGCGATGACAGCTGGTGTATGAACGCCGGTCAACGATCGGTCGTTCCTCCTTGCGCAACGGCGAAGCCGTTGCGCAAGGAGGAGGCGGAAGATCAATTCTCACGCTCTCAGGATGAAATCCCGGGATTTTGAACCGATGGGGAGCAGCCGCTCAGTCGAGGCGCGAGATCAACCGGCCGCTTTCGCGCGGCTCTTCATGCGCGGCTGGATCTGCTCGCCGAACTGCTCCATGCCGACGATGAAATCGTCGAAGGTCAGCATCACGCCCTTGAGATCGGGAATCTCTGCGATTTCGTCGAGCATGCGAGCGATGCTTTGATACGATCCGATCAGTTTCAGGATGCCGGTCGGCTGCGGGTCCTTGATCACCCGGGCGAGGTTCGACGCCGTCGAGCCTTCCTGGGCATTGCTGTCGGCACCGGCCTGCGCCGCCTGCCATTGCAGCGCGACGATGTCGGTGCCCTCCTTGTAGCGTTCCCACTTGGCAAAGGCGGCCTCGTCGGTTTCAGCGGCGATGATCATCAACAACAGCAGCGCGCCGACTTCACGACCGGTCCTTGCGACGGCGCTGCGGACCCGGGCGACCACGCCCGAGGCGCCCGTGGTGTCGTTGAGGCCCGGCGCGCCGACGAAATTGAAGTCGCCGTATTCGGCGACGAAACGCATGCCGCGGTCGCTCTGGCCGGCGCCGACGATCAGGATCGGCGCGGACGGTCGAGGGCTCAGCACGCAATCGTCCATCTGGAAGAAATCGCCCTTGAAATCCGAACGGCCGCTGGTCCAAAGCTCGCGCATGATCCGGACATATTCGGAGACATAGTCGTAGCGGCGCTCGAAATGGGCCTCGCCGGGCCACAGCCCCATCTGCTGATATTCCTTCGGCTGCCAGCCGGTCACGATGTTGACGCCGAACCGGCCGGGAGCGATGGAATCGATGGTCATCGCCATGCGCGCGACCAGCGCCGGAGGCATGGTCAACACCGCCACCGAGGCAAACAGCTGGATGCGCCGCGTGACCGCGGCGATTCCCGCCATCAGCGTGAACGATTCGAGGTTATGCACCCAGTATTCGCTCGGTCCGTCATAGCCGCGCAGCTTGACCATCGAGAGCGCGAAATCGAGGCCATAAAACTCGGCGCGCTGCACCACCGTCCGATTGAGGTCGTAACTCGGCATGGTCTTCGGCGCGGTGGTCGATATCAACCAGCCGCGGCTGCCGATCGGAATAAAGACGCCGATTTTCATGGGGCTCTCGATCGGCTCAGGCCGCTGCCTGCAGGACGTGGGCGCGGCTCTTCATCAAGGGCTGGATGGAGCGGCCGAACTGCTCCATGCCGTTGACGAAATCGTCGAACGTCAGCATGATTCCGGCGACTCCGTCGATTTCGGCGATTTCGTCGAGATAGCCGGCGACCTTGGCGTAACAGCCACAGAAAGTCTGCAGATAGCTCGCGCGCGCCGTTTGCCGGGCCTGGCCGAGCAAGGCGGCGGTCGACTCCCTGGTGGCCTTGACGTCCATGCCGCTCTGCGCGGCCATCCACGACAGCGCCTCGAGATCGGCGCCTTCGTTGTACAATTTGAGTTTGGCTTCGGCGGCTTCGTCGGTCTCGTCGGCGATCACGGCGAGCAGCACGAGCGCGCCGATCTTGCGGTCTGCCCCCGCGGTCGCCTTCTTCAACCGTTCGATCGTCGGCGCGATCGCCTTCGGGTTGTTGTCGCCCATGGCAGCAACGAAATTGTAGTCGCAATAATCGGAGACGAACGCCATGCCGCGGTCGCTCTGGCCGGCCGAGACGACGGAGATCGGGCCGCGCGGGTGCGGCAGCAGCCGGCAGTCGTTCATCGTGAAATGGCGACCCTTGAAGTTCGAGGCGCCCTTTTCCCAGAGTTCCCGCATCACGGCGACGAACTCGCTGGAGTAATCGTAGCGGTAGCCGAAATATTCGTCTCCCGGCCACAAACCCATCTGCTCGTATTCGGCCTTCTGCCAGCCGGACACGATGTTGACGCCAAAGCGGCCGGGCGCGATGGAATCGATCGTCACCGCCATGCGCGCCACCATCGCCGGCGGCAGCGTCAGCACGGCCACCGAGGCAAACAGCTTGATGCGTTGGGTCACCGCCGCCAGCCCCGCCATCAAAGTGAACGACTCGAGATTGTAGTCCCAATATTCGGTCAGGCCGCCGTAGCCATGCAGCTTGATCATCGACAATGCGAAATCGAGCCCGTAGCACTCTGCTTTCTCGACGATGGTGCGGTTGAGATCGAAGCTGGGCTTGTATTGCGGCGACGTCGAAGAAGCGATCCAGCCGTTGTTGCCGATCGGGATGAAGACTCCGACGTCCATGGCGCAAACCCCTGTCATGATCGACCGCGAACCATTTCGCGCTTTCTGATCGTGAGGTCGGACGAGGTCGACGCCAAATGACGATTTCTCATCGTCGGCGGACAAAGATTGTGTGGGCGGCGAAGGCTTGGATCGGCTACGCTCGCGGGGCCGACGGCGGGCGATCGGCAAGAGCGGCAGAGTTATGGCGCGCAAGGTGGTATTCATCGGCACGGGCGGGACAATTGCCTCCATCGGCAAGGGCCCCCTCGACCTCATCGACTACGGCGCCAACAACACGATAGTGCATGCGGAGGACATCGTCACGGCGATCCCGAGCGTGCGCGAGGTCGCCGACCTCGTGGTCGTCAAGTTCCGCGACATTCCGAGCACCGCAATCTCGTTTCCCGAATGGAAACAGCTCGCCGCGCTCTGCCATCGGCTCGTCGGGGAGATCCCCGACCTCGGCGGGATCGTGATCGGCCACGGCACCGCGTCGCTGGAAGAGACCGCATATTTCCTCAACCTCACCCTCAAAGTCGGGGTGCCGGTGGTGATCGTGGGCTCGCAGCGCCCGTTGAGCGGCCTGGCAAGCGACGCGGCGATGAACCTGGTGGCCGCGGTCCGGGCCGCGGCGAGCCCCGCCTCGGCCGGACGCGGGGTGCTCGTCGTGCTCAACGACGAAATTCAGGCGGCGCGTGAGGTGACAAAGACCTCGACCTTCCGTCTGCAGACCTTCCGGACGCCCGACTTCGGCGTGCTCGGCAGCGTCGACGGCGAGCACGTGCGCTACTATCGCCGCACCGAACGGCGCAACGCGCCGGACACGGAATTCGATATCGCGCCGCTGGACGCCTTGCCGCGCGTGGACATCTCCTATTCCTATGCCGGAGCAGACGGCGCCGCGATCCGCGCCTTCACGTCGGTGGGCGCGAAGGGAATCGTCCTGGCCGCCTTCGCCCCCGGCATGGTCACGCCCGGCGAGCAAGAGGCGATCAAGGCCGCGGTCGAAGCCGGCGTTACCGTGGTGGTGTCGACGCGAGCCGGAAGCGGCGTCGCGCTCGATAGCGCCAAGCTGCGCCCCATGGGCGTGCTGAGCGCCGACAATCTCAATCATCAGAAAGCGCGGCTGCTACTCGCCCTCGCCTTGACCGTCACGCGAGAACCCGACGAAATTCGCCGGATTTTCGCCACCTATTGACCCTCGAACATCCGCCAATCCGAAGGAGCCGACGATGGTTCGCGCCAACGAGCTTACCGCTACGCATGCCTTGCGTCTGATGCGCACGGGAGATCTTTCCGCCGAGGGGTTGGCGCAGGCCTGCCTGGAACGCGTCCGCGAACGCGACGCCGCCGTGCGAGGATGGGCCTATCTCGATCCCGAGCTGGTGCTTCGCAACGCCCGCGAACTCGACGAACGCGAGGTAAAAGGGCCGTTGCATGGAATCCCCATCGCGGTCAAGGACGTCATCCTGACCGAGGACATGCCGACCGAGCACAATTCTCCCCTCTACAAGGGGAGTTTTCCGACCATCGATGCGAGCTGCGTTAAGACCCTGCGCGCTGCCGGCGCCTTGATCTTCGGCAAGACGGATACGACCGAATTCGCCTCGGTTACGCGCGGTGGAACCGCTCGCAATCCGCTTGATCCCAGCCGCACGCCAGGCGGCTCCTCCAGCGGCTCGGCCGCCGTCGTCGCCGATTTCCAGGCGACGATCGCTCTTGGCACGCAAACCGCCGGCTCGACGATCCGACCCGGTTCGTTCTGCGGGATCTACGCGATGAAGCCGACCTGGGGCGCGATCAACCGGGAAGGGCTGAAAATGCTGGCGCTAAGCCTCGATACTCTCGGCTTGTACGCGCGGTCGGCGGAGGATCTCGACCTTCTCGCCGATGTCTTCGCCCTCGAGGACCGCCATCACGTCGCGCCCTTCACATTGCGCGGCGCGCGCGTCGCCGCCTGTCGATCACCTGCCTGGGACAAGGTCGAACCGGCGACGCGCGGCGCTTTCGAGCGCGGAATCGGCCTGCTGCGAGAAGCCGGCGCAGAAGTCGAGCCGCTCGACCTGCCGCCAGCGTTTTCCTCGCTCCCCGAACATCATGCGACGGTGATGGCGGGCGAAGCGCACGTGACTTTCCTCAGCGAGATTCGGGCGCAGCCCGAGCTCCTCAATGAGGATATCGCCGCGTTGGCGAACAACAGCAAGGACGTCGGCAAATCGGCGCTGCTGGCGGCCCTGGACGCCGCGGCCGAGTGCCGGATCGCCTTCGATACCATCGCCGCCGGGTACGACGCCGTGTTGACGCCGAGCGCGCGCGGCGAAGCGCCAAAAGGAACGACGACGGGCGACGCGGCCCTGAATGGGATTTGGACGCTGCTGCACACCCCCGTCGTGCAGATCCCCGGCTTCAAGGGTCCATCCGACATGCCGGTCGGACTGTCGCTGACATCGCCGCGCTACACCGACCGCCGGCTGCTGCAGGTCGCCAAGGCGATCGGGCCGTTGTTCGAATCCCGCGGGTCCGAAGCATGACGCGTCATTGTCTGGATGTTCGATAGGTCGTTCCAGACTTCCGACTTGGTCGAGAGATCGACGATCAACCTCGCATGACGCGCGCGAAGCGCACATGGAATCGGGATCGATCCCGGTTCCTCGGTGGTCGCGCCGGCACGCACTCATCACGCCATGGCAACGTGCCGCGGAAACGATGGCGATGCGCTCTGTTCCCACTCCCGCGCACAGGACCATGGATGACAAACTAACTAACCGCAGA
>Ga0210409_10007178_pt1 | contig 11489 bp, 10 predicted proteins | sample IncBWH17MmetaG_FD_161649 | JGI IMG/M metagenome (GOLD analysis project Ga0210409, IMG submission 161649) | Forest soil microbial communities from Barre Woods Harvard Forest LTER site, Petersham, Massachusetts, United States - Inc-BW-H-17-M | ecosystem: Environmental > Terrestrial > Soil >...
GAATACGGCGAGGGCGTAAGGGACCTCGTGATACATGACCTGGATAGCTTTTTCGCGAATGATTTCGGCGGCTAAAAAACGTTCCGGTTGATCGGTGATTTGATCGTCTGGAAAATACGGAACTCCGGGCGGAAGTTCGCGTAGGATCGCTCCCAGTAATTGATCGCAGCCCGCGCCGGTGAGCGCGGAAATCGGTACGATGGCCGCGAAATCAAAGGCTTTTTGAAAGGCATCAATCAAGGGCAAAAGCTTGGGCTTAGGAAGGCGATCAACTTTATTTAATGCCAGAATCGTCTTCCCGCGGAACCGTTCGGCCTTTTGCAGCAGTAGCGCGTCGGCGTGGGGATAAGCGCGGCTGGCGTCCACCATCAATAACAGCACGTCGATGCCTTCGAGCGCAGCAGCTACTTCATGCATCATCTGGCGGCCGAGCGCGGAATCGGCGTCGTGCAAGCCGGGCGTATCGATAAAAATGATTTGTCCTTCGGGCTTGGTGACAATTCCTTGAAGGCGGTTTCGAGTGGTCTGCGGCTTGGAAGTGACGATGGCGATTTTCTGCCCAACCAGGCGATTTACGAGTGTGGACTTCCCGGCGTTGGGGCGGCCTACGATGGCTACGAACCCAGACTTGAAGCCGGTGCGAAGTGGTGTGGCTTCAGTTGGCTTGTCTGGAATTTCTTGACCTGGAGCTTTTTTGCCTGGACGTTTTTTGTCGCGCATCGAAGTTTTCTGCATGCTGGAACAATTACTTAAGTGACCGGCGCGCCGATTTCAGCGTTTCGGAACACGAACGTGACTTACCTGCACAGCAATCTGCTTGCGTATACGCACGCGCAAAACCTTTCGCTGGTTGGCTTCCAGCACTTCGAATTTGTGACCCTCGAGGTCGATCTTGTCGCCCGGTTCAGGAACTTTACCCGAAACGTGGCTTAGTAGTCCGGCGATGGTGGTAACGGCCGCATCGGACTTCTCGCCAAACTTTACGCCGAGCAATTCCTCGACGTCGTCGATAGACATACTACCGCGCATGACCAGGCCGCCGTCAGTTTCGCGCACCACGTCGGCCAGCGGCTGCTTGGCATCGTAACCACTCTCGCCCACGATCTCTTCCACCAGATCTTCCACGGTGGCGATGCCCGCGACTGAGCCGTGCTCATCGATTACTACGGCAAGGGGCTGGCCCTTTTGGCGCATCTCGCGTAAAAGATCGGAGCCGGCTTTCGTTTCCGGTATGAATAAAACCGGCCTGGCTAGTTCACGGACTTTGCGTTTTGGTAAATCTTGATCGGCAATGTGCAACAAATCCTGCGCGTTCACCACGCCGAAAATATCGTCGAGCGTCTTTTCGTAAACAGGCATTTTGGAAAATTTATGTTCCACGAACTTGGCGTGTAGTTCCTCGAGCGTGGCCTCGGCGGCAATGGCAATGATATCTGGGCGGGGAGTCATCACTTCGCGCACGCGCTTATCGCTGAATTCCACTACTTGTTCGATGAGGTCAGCTTGCTCCGGCTCGATAATGCCCTCTTCTTCGGCGGCTTCCACGAGCGCTTCGATGCCTTCCTCGGTGCGCTGCTCCTCGGATTTTTCATTCTCTTTTTCCGAGATGCGGGCGAGTGATTCGGCGCCTTCGAGGAAAACGCGCACGGGCCAAACCAGCCACATGCACGCGCGAATGGCAGGCAATAAGCGCAGCAGCCATCTTCCGGAGGTGCGGTAGAGCAGCATGTCCGGAATGAAGTGCATGGCGATAACTACTTCCAAGCTAAGGAAAACGATGAACTGCACTACCGATTCCCAGGCTTCGGGAACGAAATGCACGACCCCGCGGGTAGTTTCGAGGACCAGGAAAGCCAGCCAGAAATGGCCCAGGATACGGAAGGTGCGGCCGCCACTGCGACGGTTGATATGCAGCTTGGGCTCGATTTCGGCTTCGAAGATTTCCAGGTGTTCGTGAATGCGCCCGGTGGTCATGCGGCCAAGTTCGCGGTAAATGAGCGTAAGGTAGGAAAAAATGGGCAGGCCAAAGGCTAAAACGGCAATGCCCAATATATATAGCCAGCTGAAAGTCACGCCAAGCCTAGCCGTCTGCGGAGTTTCTTTTCGGTGCGATCCATTTCGCCGTGATCGGCTTCGTGGTCGAAACCCAAGAGATGCAAAACACCATGCAGGATCAGAATTTTTAGTTCCGCCGGAAGGGTGCGGCCAAAATTTTTGGCATTTCGCTTGGCTACGGCAGGGGCAATGGCAATGTCACCGAGAGATGTATCGCTGTCCGCAGAACCGGTGGCCACGGAAGCGGGACGTCGCTTCGACCGGCGGGGCTGTCGGAGCTTCACTGCGGGAAAAGATAAGACGTCGGTAGGGCCGCGCTTCTTACGAAAGGACTGATTCATCCCCGCGATCTCCGCATCGCTTACCAGGCAGACCGTGACCTCGGCCTGCATAAGATCCAATTCGCGACGCACGCGAAGCAAAAATGACTCCAAAGCTCGTATCGACAAACGTACCGCACGCTGGCGATTCAAAATCATCCTTACTTCGCGTCTGGATCCGTGGATTGATCTGAGACCCGGCCGGATTCGCGAAGTTGTTCGGAGACCAACTCTTTAGCGACTTCCGGAACGCGACGGTCGCCTCGGCCATTTGATGCGTTGGCACTAGAGTTTCTGTTGGGATGCGCGGGATGGGTGACGTCCCACTCCTCGTAAGCGCGGATGATTTGTTGCACCAGATTGTGGCGCACGACGTCTTTTTCGCCGAATTGAATAGTGCCGATACCGTCGATCTTCCCGCAAACTTCGAGGGCTTCGACGAGGCCAGACTTCTTTCCGGTGGGCAGGTCGATTTGTGTGATATCGCCAGTGATGACGGCCTTGGAATTAAAACCCAGGCGCGTCAAAAACATCTTCATCTGCTCGCTGGTGGTATTTTGCGCCTCATCGAGAATCACGAACGAATCGTTCAGCGTGCGTCCACGCATAAATGCCAGCGGGGCGACCTCGATAATGCCCTTCTCTAGAAATCGCTCCAGCTTGTCTGCGTCGAGCATGTCGTACAAGGCGTCGTATAAGGGGCGCATGTAGGGGTCAATTTTTTGTTGCAGTGTGCCGGGCAAAAATCCAAGGCGCTCGCCGGCTTCCACCGCGGGGCGCGCGAGGATAATGCGATTAACTTGCTTGGTGAGTAGAGCGCTTACCGCCATGGCCACGGCGATATAGGTTTTGCCTGTGCCACCCGGACCGATACCAAACATCATGTCGTGCTTTTCAATTTCTTCCATGTAGCGACGCTGGCTGGCATTTTTGGGAGTGACCTGCTTTTTTCCGAAGGAGCGCACGCGGGTTGGCTCAAACATGGTGCGCGGCGATTCGTGGGGTACTTCGGTGGCGACGCGCATCAGGGACTTCACTTCGGCGCTGGTTAAGGTACGGCCGTGGCGGGTCAGGTGGTTGTACTCTTCGACGATCTTGACGGCCTGATCGACGTTGTCCTGGTCGCCTTCAATGGTCAAACGCGTGTCGTGCAGGTGCGTGCGTACATGCAGCGCGTCCTCAAGCAAACGCACGTTGTCATCGAGCGTTCCATAAAACGGTTCAATTTGTCCGGATATGTGTACGGTACGTCTCATCCAGTTGGCAGGTTTTCCAGCTACAGGCCCAGTTACGGGCAACGAGTGGCCGATGGTTCCTCCAGGCTAGGATAACTGCGCAGTAACTCGGGAACACACTGGTTCCACCCTATCCCAGCCGTTCGACGCGGTCAAGGTTGACGCGCTTTGATTGTAGATGCCTACCTAATGGCGCTTTCGAGGGGTATTGCAACGCGCGAAGGCCGGAAGATTGAAGTCTAGAAATTGCCGAACTCTGCAGATTGCGAGCGGCCGAGAAGGCGAGCGCCAAGCTGCTCATATTCGGAAATGAGGAAGGCAGCGTTCTGTCCCGCTAGCGTCGCAGCGTCTATTTCAGTCGACAGCAGAGCTGCAGTCGCGATATCCGCGCTGCATCCCATACAGTAGCGTTCGGATAGGCCGGGAAGTTCAAACAGCTCCTCAATTCGGCCGCACACGCTACATTGCGAAGATAACTCTTCCTCACAACCCTTTGGTCCCATGATCATTAAAGTTCCTCTCTCGCTGCGTACTGCTTTCTGCCGCCGGTCGGCATCTGTTGCAGTGAAAATGTCAGTCGGAACCTCAGCATAGAAAGCGCGGCCTAAAAAAGTCCTGAACGATACATTAGGAAAGTATGAGTACGAATGGGAGGTTTGCTCGGCGCGGTCCGGAGTCCGGACCGAAGGAGCTCAAAGAAGTGTCAGGTCTCGAGCTTGAAGCGAGTGGAAGCCAGCCTGTACAAACGGCGCCACACCAGGCGATTCATGAGCACGACGATGGTGGCCATGATCAGCGTGGAGGCGAGCAGCACATCGAAGCGGCCCGAGTCGCTGGCACCACTGATAGTGCTGCCAAGGCCGGGCGCAGAAACAATGCGGCCCTGAAAGTGGAAGTACTCGGCGATGATGCTGGCGTTCCACGCGCCCCCAGAGGCGGTAATCATGCCGGTGATGAGATACGGAAAAATCGCCGGTAAGGTCAAGTAGCGCCAGCGATCCCAACTCGTGAAGCAGAAAATGCACGCGACTTCTTTCAGGTCGGTGGGGACCGCCATAGCACCGGCGATTACATTGAACAGGATGTACCACTGGGTACCCAAGAGCATCAGCAGCATGGCGGCAATTTCCACGCCGCCGCGCAGCCGAATCAATAAGAGCAAGAGGATGGGAAACAGGGCGGTCGCCGGAATGGAAGCAGCGAGCTGAACGATAGGCTGGGCAATTTTCGAAAGTCGCGGATTGGACCCAATGGCGACGCCTACAGGAACGGTCCAGAGTGCGCCGAGGAGCAAAGCCGCGTTCACGCGCAAAAACGTAAATGACGCGCTGCGCAAGAGCGCGAAGTAGTCGTGGCGATGGAGGGTGGAGAGTTCGCCAATGCCGCGGAAAATGGCAAATGCCGAAACCAAAATTACGGTCACGCCCAAGATTCCCAATAGCCACTGCCCCCAACGGCCGCGCTTTTGCTCAGAGATAATGGCGCTGGCTTTCCGCGCGCCGCCCGCAAATGACAAGGTGAGCCAATTGATGAGGGGGCGCACGAGAAGGCGATAGGCTCGAATGACCAATGCGGCGCGGCCGACCAGTCGAAGGAGGGTCGACGTCTTCGCTTTGGCGTCCTGCACTTGTTCGAATTTGAATTTGTCCGCCCAAATAATGATGGGGCGCCAGATCAGTTGGTCCAGAAGGACGATGACACCGACCATGGCGGCCAAGCCATAGAGGACGGCGCGAGTGTCACCGTTGCCGGCAGCGGTTTGCAAAAAGGAGCCCAACCCGGGCAGGCGAAAGTCGCGATCCCCAAGCACAAACATTTCGCACGCCATCAAAAAGAACCAGCCTCCGGCGACGGACATCATGGAGTTCCAAACCAGGCCAATGGTGGAGAACGGTAGGTCGAGTTGGGCAAAACGTTGCCAGTTTCCGAAACGGTAAATGCGGGCGGCTTCTTTCAGTTCACGCGGCTCGGTTTTGAGGGAAGAGTAGAAACTGAACGCAATATTCCACACTTGGCCAGTGAAGATCAGCAGAACAGAGCCAAGTTCCACTCCGATTTGCCGGTGCGGGAATAAAGCGACCATGGCCAGCATGACGCCCGGCAAAAAACTGAGCACCGGAATCGATTGCAAAATGTCGAGCAGCGGTATGAGGATTATTTCTGCCCGTCGCGAGTTCGCGGCAAGGAAGCCATACCCGAGCGCGAAAATCAGGCTCAAGCCGTAGGCTACGCCAATGCGCACCAACGAATACAAAGCGTACAGCGGTAAAGCACTCGGGCTTTGCGAAATGTGCGCGCCCGGCGCCACCGGCCCGAGCCACGAGCGGCCGATGGCGTAAATGCCAAAGACCGCAGCGAACAAGAACAACATCACAGCAATATCAATCAGAAAAGACCACCGCCGGCGGGGGCCAAGCGCACGACCGGGAGCTAGAGGCAAGGAACCGAAATGCTGGGAGACCGGAGTCGTCGAGGCCACTAGAAGGTTAGACCTCGGTCAGCGTGAGTTTGCCGGTCGCGGCATCGTAATCAAAAATCTCTGCGTAACGACCCCATTGAATGGCCGTCTCCAACTGCCGCCGCGACTCCGCCTCACTGAAATGTTCATCGATCAGGTCATGGAAGAATTCATCTGGAAGGGTGCGATCGGCTTTGGCCTTAAGGGCTTGCTCCATTTGGCGCAACAAGGGAACGTGTGCGAGCCCTGCTACTCGAAATGATTTCTTTCGGGTTTGAATATCCGCTTTGGCGAACTCCTCGCCCTCTGGAGTGATCACCGCATCGCCTTCCTCAACGCGAAGGAAACCCAGGAGCACAGCGGTATCCACGGTGGGCAAGAGAGCATCCACTTCAAGGCTCAGATCATAAGCGAGGCGATGAAGATCGGCGCGGCCGCCTTGATCTACGAGAATTTCGAGCAGTCCGGCCATGCCGCCAGGACGCGTATGCGGAAGCATGATGGGGCGATGCGAAACTGCAGGGTTGCCGTTCGCCGCGGTATGGACATGGTCTTGTTTGTCATCCGGACGAGTAAGCACCCGGTAGATGGTATCCACCAATTCGACGAACTGTGGCGTCTTGCGATCGCGTGGGTAAGAAAGATTCACCGGAAGATCGGCGTGAATGTGAGCGGGATTACGGCCCAGCACAATGATGCGATCGGCGAGAACGACGGCCTCTTCAATATTGTGAGTGACGATAAAAATCGCGCGCGTGGGAATCTTGTTCTCAAGCCACAGTTCAAGGAGCTCACCGCGCAGAGTTTCGGCGGTCAATACATCGAGCGCTGAAAAAGGCTCGTCCATGAAGAGCACTTCGGGTTCAACCACCAGGGCTCTGGCAACCCCGACGCGCTGCTTCATGCCACCAGAAAGTTCCTTGGGATAGGCGTTCTCAAAACCATCCAGTCCGACCGCGTCGATAATCCGGAGAGCGCGTTTGTGGCGCTCAATAGGAGGCATTCCACGAGCTTCAAGCGGCGCCTCGACATTTTCCAGAACGGTAAGCCACGGGAAGAGTGCAAAGCTCTGAAAGACGATGGAAACGTTAGGGGATTCTTCGCGAACAGGTTGACCGTGCCATAGCACGCCGCCCGCTGAAGCAGGCGAGAGTCCAGTGAGCATGCGAAGCAGGGTAGATTTTCCGCAACCGGAGGGCCCCAGGACGGCCACGATCTGTCCTGGGTAGACCGCGAGGTCGGTAGGCGCAATGACTTGCACACGCCCGCCGTCGGGCTGCGTGTAAAATTTCTCGATTTGCCGCGCTTCGATAATTGGCGCTTCGACTGTGCGTGAGGTCCCCATGAGTGCACCTGGTCGACACAGACGAAATGTCAATCCGAAATTCAGGCTAGCAAGGCTGCTCTAAGAAAGTCGTGAACGATCCGTGAGCAATTCATAATAACCTTGAAGGGGAGCACGGCCAAATATTTCCTCCGTGGGCGTGGCTACTTTTGCGAATGCAGTCGTGGATTTTGGCGGTTCCGGTTTAATAGCCGCCCCTGCTATGCCGGGCCAACGCGCGCATGTCTAAGCTGACGCCGAATGAGAAACTGTTTAGCTGTAGCGGGACGCTGCGGCTGAAGCCGGCTTCGAGATCTACGTAGCGAGCTGGCTTCATCTCCACGCCAAAATTGAAGCCGTTATCGCGGACAAGAGCGGCGCCGCCGGTTTGCACGCTGGCGTCCAGGTAGCCTTTGCGATTGGTGGAGTTCCCGTTCGCGGAGCACGTGGTTGCGGCGGAACACCGGAAAACCCTACTGATGACGGTCTGGGTGCCCCAGGGAGCCACATCGTACGCGGAAGCCGTCAGGCTGAGCGGTCCGGCGTCAACTTCGGCGCCAGCTTCGGATTGAACGTTGTAACCGAAGGTGATGAATGGACGGTGAAAGTACTTGGTGTCGCTGACGGTGTTACCGACTCCCAAGTCAACGAACGGAGTGAAAACTCCGAAAGGATGTTCAAGATGGTTTGCCCAATTCCAGGTGGCGTGACCAGTGCTTAAACCCTTCTTGGTTTCACCGGTCGGCGCCGTGAGGTGGATGGTCGGATCGTAGTTGAGGAGCTCGCCGGCGAAGTTCCACTTGAGGTCAGCGCCAAGACTGCCCAGGCCATCACCGGAGACGGCTTGCGGATCGTTCTTCTTCACGGAAGAAGGAGTGCCTACAAAGTAGTAAGGAATGCCCAAGTCAATGCCGAAATGGCGGGAGAAATTGTAGCCTACCCCGGTGCTCAAATCGAAGATGCTGCCATCACTGCTGGTGCCGCCTTCGAACTTCACGCCCGCGTTGAGTCCTGGGGTGAAGCCCTCAGCCGGCTTTGCAAGAGGACCGGTGGCCGGAGAAGCTGGAGACTGAGCGTAATCCGGAGAGCCATACGCAAGTAAGAGAAGCGAAAGAACAGCAACACATTGAAGTGTTGGGTAAACGAAGTGGTTGACCAAATTAGGATGCCGCAAAATTGCCCCCTTGAGGCCTTTCAAAAGCCGAATCGCGCTAGTGCGCCGGTGATTCTGAGAAGTCTGGTGATTTTTACGCTGCGAGAGACCGAATGTGGGTCGCTCCCCCGATTATGAGGGAAGTTTAAAGTCGAGATAGGCGGTTGTGAACGGCCCCAGGTACAGGTCCCAGGAAAAATTTAACTGTACAAAAGCTCCGGTGGCCCACGGAACCACCGCCTGGAGTAGCGCCAACATCGGGAGGAAATGCCTGAGCGTTGTTATTATCGTGCGCGGCGGTGTCACAATTTAACGATGGCAGACGTTTAAGTAGTGTAAGAACGGGTGACAGTCTTGTCAGAAAACGTGTTGGAAGGGTTTCCGGCACAAAACCACACGGTGCGCGAGCCGCAACCAGAGGCGCTGAAAGCTTGCGGGCCCGTGCTCCCTACGCGGGCGATTGGTGAGCGCGGTGTTATGGATGAAGGGTCCAGGGTTGGAGAATTTGAGACCCTGTTCGTCAAACACTATCCGCGCATTGTAGGGATTTTACGGCGTATTCTCGGGGATCATGGGCGGGCTGAAGATTTGGCCAGTGAAGTCTTTTTGAAACTTTACCGCCGGCCCCTAGCACAGGAGCCAGACGCCAATGTGGGCGGCTGGCTTTATCGAACCGCGACGAACCTGGGAATTGATGCGCTGCGTGCGACGGCTCGCCGGAGCCGATTCGAACAGGCCGCAGGTCAGGATGCCTGGCAGAACAAACCCGCAGAAAATGGATTTGAGCGAACGACTCGGTTTGAGCGAGAACGCCGGGTTCGCACAGTTCTGGCGGAAATAAAACCGGCTCAGGCGCAATTGCTCCTATTGCGCGCTTCGGGAGGTAGCTATAAAGAGCTGGCGGCAGCTTTGGAGATTGAACCTGGATCTGTAGGCACGCTGTTGGTTCGAGCAGAGGCCGCGTTCGAGCAACGTTATCGGGAGCTTTTTGGATCAGAGGAGGACGTATGAATTGTGTCTCAGAAAACAATTTGCGCGCGTATCACGATGCTGAGTTGAATGCCGTGCAGAATGCGGAGATTGAGGCGCATGTCGCCGGTTGCGCAGAGTGCACAACGCGCCTGAGTGAAATAGCGGCTGCAGTCGCACGTGTGGAGCAGCAACTGGTTTGTTTAGGCGCTTCTTCAGCGGACATGAAAATTGATGCGCAAGCCGCGCTCTCTCGCTTCAAGGAGCAGCAAGGTGCCCAGATAGAGACCATGCCTTCGAAATCTGATTTTGTTGCTCATGAAACCAATGTTCGGGGCAGGGGCTGGCGTCCGTTGTGGATTGGTGCTGTGGCCGCGACGATTTTGTTGTGCAGCCTGGCATTTCCATTCGGGCGTGGCTTGGCGCAGCGCTTTCTCGGGACTTTGCGGGTTGAAAAAGTACAGCCGGTACGCCTGGATTTTTCCGCTCTTGAGGGTAACCGGCCGCTGCTGGAAATGTTACGCCAGATGATTTCCGACAAAGTGGTGGTTACCGCAGATGAAAAAACGCAACCGGCTTCCAGTGCCGCGGACGCGGGCCAGCTAGCGGGATTCTCTGCAGGTGTGCTGGGCGCACGCACGGATACTCCGAAATTTATCGTTGGGGGTCAGCACGCTTTCCATATGACGATCGATCGCACGCGCCTACAGGACATTTTCGATCAGGCTGGGCGCACGGACCTTTTGTTGCCCGCTACCTTGGATGGAGCAAATGTTTCGGTGAATGTACCGCGATCCATCATGGTGGAGTATGGCGATTGCCCAGAAGCGCACCCGGCGGGCGCCGCGCAAACGGCTCCTGCACAAGCACACTCCGGAGCATGGGCTAATTGCCTAGCGCTACAGGAAGTGCCAAGTCCGCTGGTCAATATGCCATCTGACCTCAACCTTCAGCAGTTAGCAGAAATTGGGTTTCAGCTTGCGGGGATGAGCGCCACACAGGCACGTAGTCTTGGACAGACCATTGATTGGAAATCGACGCTGGTGCTGCCGATTCCGCGATTCGCGAGTTCCTACAGTCAAGTCACCGTGAACGGCGTGCAAGGCACATTGATCGAGGGCTCCGGCCGTCGTGGGCCTGACTATGTATTGGTTTGGGTAAAGAATGGGATCATCTACGGGCTGGTCGGCCACGGTGATTCGAGCAATGCGGTGGCGCTGGCGAACTCGCTGAGCTAAATCCCGTTGGCTCCTGGAGGGGCACCTGGATCAAGCGGCCGACTTTGCCATTCAAACGGTGGGACTGCGCAAAGTATTTGGGAGCAAGATTGCGGTAGGTAATCTCTCGCTGACGGTGCGCCGCGGCGAAGTGTTCGGCTTCCTGGGCCCGAATGGAGCGGGGAAGAGCACATCCATTAAAATGTTGCTGGGACTGGTGAAGCCCAACAGCGGGCAAGCCTTCGTTCTTGGCGCGCCCTCCGACAATGTGGAAGTCCGGCGGAAGATTGGTTTTCTGCCAGAGGATTTTCGGTTTTACACCTGGCTCACCGCGATCGAACTCCTGAAATTCCATGGCCGGCTGTGCGGGATGAGTGCGGCACGTCTGCGCGAACGCGTTCCTGAGCTACTTGAGCTAGTGGGACTGACTCCCCATCGTGAAAAACGCTTGCGCGATTTCTCCAAGGGCATGCTGCAGCGGATTGGATTGGCCCAGGCGTTAATTCACGAACCAGAGCTGGTTTTTCTCGATGAGCCTACTTCCGGGCTTGATCCCATGGGGCGGCGGCTGGTTCGCGACATTATCCGTGCGGAACGCGACCGGGGCGCCACCGTGTTTCTGAACTCTCACATTCTCAGCGAAATTGAAATTACTTGCGACCGAGTGGTGTTTATCAAGGAAGGGCAGGTGGTCGGCAGCCGCGATTTGTTAGCTAAGCCCGAGGGGCAAGTCCACGTCGTAGCGCGGGTGCGCAATG
>Ga0210409_10007180_pt1 | contig 11489 bp, 9 predicted proteins | sample IncBWH17MmetaG_FD_161649 | JGI IMG/M metagenome (GOLD analysis project Ga0210409, IMG submission 161649) | Forest soil microbial communities from Barre Woods Harvard Forest LTER site, Petersham, Massachusetts, United States - Inc-BW-H-17-M | ecosystem: Environmental > Terrestrial > Soil >...
AGAATTACCAACTTGGCGGATACGTTCTCTGTAGGCCGCTTCCAGTCTGAATGATGCGAAAATTACATCAGCTTCTGTGGTTCGTGGTGGTGTGCGCTGCCGGATGTTTCCCTCAATCTTCGCCCGACGCTTCCGGCCAAAGTGCTACGTCTCCGGCCATTTCGGTGGATTGTAGTGATCCTTTTCAGGCGTCGAGCCCAGAGTGCGCCGCGGGGCGAACGCAAGGCCCAATCGGCACACAGACACAGGATTCGTCTTCATTTGAGCGCGTGCCGCAGCTGAGAGCGCCTTTTGGCGCGAACGACACTCCGACTCCGCAACCCCGTTCCGCAAATCCTTCCGAATTACAGCACGCAAACTCTTCCCCCTGGCCGCAAACCGAGTTCCAGCAGATGGCGGCGGACTCAGCGGGCAGGCCATTGCTGTTGTTCGGGCAATCTCTTTTCGATCTAGCGCCGAGCACGTTCGCGCCCATGGACCAGTTGCAGGTTCCCACCGACTACATCATTGGCCCTGGAGACGGATTGCAAATCACAATTTCCGGTCAACTCGAGGCTAATCTGCACATGAGCGTCGACCGTTCGGGCCAGGTTTACATTCCCAGAGTCGGACAGATTTCGGTCGCCGGAGTCCATTACAGTGAGTTGGAGCAGCACCTCAAGACTGAAATTTCGAGAGTCTTCCGGAACTTCAATGTGACCGTAAATGTGTCACGGCTTCGCTCGATCCAGGTGCTTGTAGTGGGGAATGCGCGCTATCCTGGTAGGTACACGATAAGTTCGCTCAGCACGCTGGTGAACGCGATTTTTGCGTCGGGAGGACCAGCCCCCCAGGGATCATTGCGGCACATTCAAGTGCGGCGCGACAGCGCCACGATCACGGATTTTGATTTCTACGACCTGGTGATCAAGGGCGATAAGTCTAAGGATGTTCGGCTCCAGCCCGGAGATGTTCTATATATCCCTCCCGTTGGACCTCTGGCTGCGATTTCGGGTTCCGTGAATACGCCTGCCATTTACGAGTTAAAAGGGAATTCGACGCTCAGCGATTTGATTGAAATTGCAGGTGGCCTTAGCAGCTTGGCTGATACCGGCAGGATCACGATCGAGCGGCTCGTAAATCACCAGACCCGCAAGACCCTGGAATTTCCTTACGACGACACCTCACGATCCACGCCCCTGCAGGATGGCGACATTGTTCGCGTGCTTTCAATCGTTCCGAGTTTTCAGGATACGGTTACGCTAAGAGGCAATATCGCCAACCCGGGTCGTTATCCGTGGAAGCCTGGGATGCGCATCCGCGACCTGATTCCGAATGCGGACGCGCTGCTGACCCGACGTTATTGGCTGGATCGTGCTGCCATCGGCAATGGACTTGCCACGGAATATCCGGTTGGGCCGCGCACCACCATTGTGCGCTGCCTGCCGACCAACGCGACAAGCGGTACAAGCTCGTCAGGCACACAGCAGCCGACGGTTACCGGGCCTGCAGGCACACAACAGGCCGCGCAAGCTGCGGACGCCAGCACCATGCCTGAGAGCACGACGAATTCCTCGGGAGTGACCTACGTTCCGTGCCAGCCGGTGCAGCAAACGCCTTCGGTAGCTGCGAATCAAGGAGGGGAGAGGTCGTTAGGCAATCGGGAAACGGCTGACATGCATGAAGAAATCGCGACGACGCAGCGCACGTCGAGAAACCTGACCGCCGACCTGCGACGGTATGCTCCGGAGATCAACTGGGACTACGCAATTATTCAGCGGGTCAATCCTACCGATCTCAGCTCCAAGCTGATCTGGATGAGCCCGCGCAAGGCCATCCTTGAGCACGACGACGCCAGCAATCTCGAACTGGAGCCTGGGGATATCGTCACGATTTTCTCGCAGCGAGATATCAGCCTGCCCCAGAACGAACGCTCGCGTTACGTGGTGATCGAAGGGGAAGTGAAGCGGCCGGGGGTTTACAAGTTGGAGGTGAACGAGACATTACAATCCGTGATGCAGCGGGCCGGCGGACTGAGCCCCAATGCTTACGTGTACGGGTCGCAGCTAATACGGGAATCCGCGCGCATTGAGCAGCAGAACAGCTTGGATCAGCTGGTGAATACGATGGAAGTACAGGTTCGGCAGTCGGCATTGTCGATAGCGGCGTCTGTAGGGGGCGGGGATGCGCAAGGACTGGCGCAGCTGCAGGAAGGAATCGTTTCGCAGCTTCGCGCGGTCAAGGCGAGCGGGCGCGTCGCTCTTCCAGTAAAGCCTTCGGACAAGAAGATCACCGATCTCCCCGACATGGTGATGGAGGACAATGACCGGCTGATCATCCCGCATCGGCCGTCCACTGTGTCGGTGGTTGGGAATGTGTACAATCCGGGATCGTTCATCTACGATTCCCACACGAATAGCGGGGCTTACCTGGAAATGGCGGGGAAAGGGAAGCCGCAGTCCGATCTGAAACACGCTTTTGTGCTGCGGGCGAATGGGGTGGTGGTGGCGGCCAACAGCGTCAATGGGCTATTCAGCGGGTCGAAATTTGATCGTCTGCGCCTCTACCCAGGAGATGAAATCATTGTGCCTTACAAACTGCCGACGGGAAGCCTTGTGCGCGGATTACAGAGCTGGACCCAGATCGCCTCGCAACTGGCAATCACGGCTGCTGCTCTGGCTGTGGTCGTGCCGTGATTTATGCAGATCAGAGATGGATTGGCAATCATGGGATAGGGCGTTTTGCACGACACGTGCTTGCGGGATTGGAATACGGCCCTGTGCCGTTGGCGTCTCACCCCGCGGCGGCACTCGACAGTGTGCGCTTGACGCGGGCGCTCAGGAATCTCGGAAGCAGCGATCTGTTCTTTTCGCCGGGTTACAATGCGCCGATGTTTTGCCGTGCACCTTTCATTTTCACGATCCACGACCTGATTCACATTCATTGCCCTGAAAGCAGCAGGCCTCACGTTCAGCTGTATTACGCGACGGTGATGAAACGGGCGTGCCGCCGTGCCGCGCGCATCCTCACAGTCTCAGAGTTCACGCGAAAAGAGATCATCGACTGGTCAGGAGTTCCGTTAGAGAAGGTTATGAACGTAGGGAATGGCGTGGAGCCAACTTATCGTCCTGTGGGTGATTCTTACGGACTTCCATTCCCGTATCTGTTAGCCGTGAGCAACCGCAAGCTGCACAAGAACGAGCGTCGGATTGTGGAGGCGTTTGCCAAGGCGAATTTGGATCCTCGACTACATCTCGCACTGACGGGCCAGCCTTCACTAGAGCTTGCTGAGTGGATTGAAAAACAAGGAGTCACTGGCCGGGTGGAGTTCCTGGGTGCGGTTCCGGAGGAGATGTTGCCATCAGTCTACCGGGGCGCAGAAGCGCTGATCTTTCCTTCCCTTTACGAAGGCTTCGGCCTTCCAATTGTGGAGGCCATGGCCTGCGGCACGCCCGTCGTGACGTCAAACGTGACCGCAATGCCCGAGACCGCCGGAGATGCTGCGTTGCTTGTGAATCCTCGATCGGTAGAGCAGATTACCAAAGCGGTGGAGCAGGTGGTCGGGGACAGACCCCTGCGTCAGGAACTTAAGGAAAGAGGCATTGCGCGAGCTGCACAATTCTCGTGGAACGTGACGATTGCGAAGGTGGTGGCGTCCCTTACCTGAACAACGTGGATCGTTATTCGGCCGAAGGCGGGCCCGATGCCCCATCCACCTGGCTGGGAACCTTCCAGTATTGCGACCCGTTTTGTAAATCTCCAGTCCAGAAATTTGTCTCCATCTTTGCCCGTGCTGGATAAGCTGCAAACTCGCCGGAGTACTCCTTAGTCTTTCGCAATAAGAAGAATATTGTGAATGCGAATGTAGGCAAAGCCGTCGCGAGAAGTCGCGCAACTGCTCTCGGGAAGGGATAGAACTGGGCGCCCCGGAAGTCGGCAAGTTCGTATCCGCCCGGGAAGCACGCGTTCAAGAAAGCCAAGGTATCATTCTTGGAGAACGGTCTGACGTGAGCCGAGCAAAGCTGGTGCTGTGTTGGCTGCCTGCCTATCAGAAGCAGAAAACGATTATGAAGCGAACAAATGTTGGGTACTCCCACGACGAAGCTGCCGCCGATCCGGAGCGATCGAGAGACTTCGTGGAATATCCAAAAAATCTCTTTTGTGTGCTCTAAGATTTGGTTGGCGATTATGAGGTCCGCTTGACCATCTTGAAGCGGTAACCGGTCGCGCTCGATATTGGCGATACAAATCTGATCAGCTTTCTCGCGCAACGAAGCCGCGTACTCTTGCCCGGCCTCGATTGCTATGAGTGTCGCCTTTGGATGAAAACGCCTGATAATATCCAAGTCTCTGCCAGAACCTGCCCCGAGGTCGACAGCAAGTTGCAGACATTCCAAACGACTGATGAGTCGCTCCATGACGTGAGGACCGTACGTTTCGCTCTGGTCCGTAAATCTCGCAAGCGGGTGAGATCCACCTACACTACCTGGGAGCGTTATCTGTTTTGTGGTCTTATGCATGAATCTTCAAGGCAGCAAGCAACCTGCAATTCTATCGACGAGTTCTGCAGATTATACATATCTCTCGTTCGCTCGGACCCAGAAAACCGCCTTGCAATATCATTTCACGAATTGATTCGCTCGGTTGGGGGGGGAGTAAAACAAAATAATGCGCCAAGCGCGCACGCGGTGACAAACCATGGATAGAAGAACGTGATTTGCACGGAGAAAATATGGGCAACAGGCTGGAATAGTGCCGCAACAGCGACTATAGAGTCTTTCTTCCGGCTTCGCCAGTAGGGCGAGAGGAGCAGTACGATCAGCCAGAGCGTCGCAGGCAGCCCGATTTCGGCAGCGACGCTAGGAATGCCCAACCCCGGGAGGTCTTCCACCTCCGTCACCGCAGGCAGTCCATCGAGATAGTCAGGATCATTTCTCATGAGGGGATAATTTCCAAATCCAATTCCAGTAAGCGGATGAGTCGTGATCATCTTCGGCACGATGTGCAGTGCCGACACTCTACCGGCGATCACGTGATAGTCTCCACCTCGAGCCGCAATCTCATCTTCAATGTTTAGGTAACTGTAGAGATATCCGTACAGCTGCGCTTCAAAATTAAGCCACATGCCGACCCCCACTAGCAGGGCACCCGTGAGAACCGCATAAGAAATCCGTGTGCGGATTGACGTTCCGGAAAAGGCCCAAACGAGAATCAAGAGGGCTGCTGCAACGAAACCAGCTTTAGATCCGCTCAGAACAAGCGCAATGCAGAGGACGGTACTCCAAGTTACACCAAGGCGACGGCCAGTAACGCTGCGGCGAACAACACCGACAACAAAAACGCTGACGATGTATACGCCAAATGGCCCACCTTCATTAAAAAAACCGCGGGCTCGCATGTAATCATCGAGGTTGTAAGCCCCAAATACTTCAGGTGTTTCAAAGCCGTGAAGTCGAAGAAACGCGTAGCAAGCAATAGCGTAGAGGCACGATACGATACCCGTCCACCAGTAGGTATTCACTGCCAATTTCAACAAATTGTAGTGCTTGACAAAGGCATTCGTCAGCCACAGAAAGCCGCAGATCACGGCGCCGAATTGTAGGACCTTGGAGAGCGAAAACAAAATGGGCTGCTTGAGGAATGAGGCCTGGTCCAAAGGGAAAAAAGTCAACCTTACCGCCAGAAGTGCCATTATCACTAGCGATAACATGAAAAGGCCGTAAGACCTCAACAGAGGGCGTACGAGTGGCGAGACTCGGAGGGAAAATCCCGAGTAAGCGTAACTTGTGATGGAGAACCAGAGAAGGAACAGCAGTAAGAAATCCTGAAGCTGAAGGCTCCCCAGTTTGATGTTTGTAAGAGCACAGGAAATCGCCAGCAAAATGACAATGTTGAGCGCGGCGAGAGAGGGCCGCGCCCTTACGGCGGGAGGACTTCCATCAGCGAAAAGGTTGAACACCGTGTCCGTCACGTGAGTCCTGCGGTAAACTTCCCGAAACCTTCGTTGCAACGCATCTGGTCCCCGCTTTTTGGGCTTTGGCCATCCGAACAGAATGATAATAGTCGTGAGCCCCTGCGGACACACTCTTGCATCTCCCGAGTTCGGCAAGGACAAGGCGTCGAGCGAATTTCCTGGTCAGGAAGCACAATGTAGCCAGGCGCGGCACCGGCGAATAGAGGGTCAGTAACCGCAAACCTGAGCATACTGCATAGCGGTCCAGGATCACTCTACTACGTCCGGTACTCGCAGCAACTTTGTGTAGCACCCGGGAGTCCGCTGCTGCCGCCAGCCGCCAGCCGTGCTGCCGGAGGCGCAGGCAGAATTCAGTATCCTCCCAGTATAGAAAAAATCTCTCATCCAGTAATCCAATATTCTCAATTGCAGCACGCGAAATTAGGAGGCTCGTTCCATTCAAGGCGTGAAACCATTCGTCGGGCCGGGGTTTGATGCTCAAGCATGCAGACCCAGTCCAAAGATTTACACGGGCACCTGCCCATGCCTGAACGGTTGAGGGCGAGTCGGCGTAGTAGCAAATTGAGGCGACAGCTCCAATTGTCGTGTCCGTGAGGGCCTTGGCGACGAGTGCAGAAAGGGCATGCGGATCCGGTTTGGTGTCGTTGTTCAAGAGCCATACATAATCGGCGCCATGAGTGAGGGCGTTGCGAATTCCGAGATTATTGCCTCCTGCGAAACCGAGATTCGTTCCGCTCTTAAGTACCAAGACGTCGGGAAACGCCGCGCGTATCTGTGCGACCGAATTGTCCGTCGAACCATTGTCCACGACAACGAGCGTCATGCGCTGGTAGGTGCACTCTCTGAGCGCAGTGAGGCACCCAACCGTGTGGGCCCAACCGTTCCAGTTCAGGATGATACAACTCACTTGTGGTAGCAGATTCAATGTGCTCACGCGCAGGATAAATTCGGTTACGAACTCGCCTGAGGTCCGCTCTTTTTCGTTCGCGATCTTTTTCGGCAGCCAGCTACATTGAGCTCTCTGCTGAGGTGCGCGAAATCAATTCAGCCAATTGGCAGTCCTCGCCTTAACCCTGTGTCGGGCTGGTCCTTGACGCCCCAGTCTAAGGTTGGGTATCCCACGGCCCTGTCGAGCCGGTTGATCACTCTTGTTAAGAATAGCCACCCCGCCGCCAAATAGTAAGGAAGCACCGCTACTGGATATGGGAACAACCAGTACCGAAGACTGTCCTTGAACAGGGGGGTCAATGCGATCTCCGGATTCGTAGGGTCTGTGAATGAGTTAGCCCCCTTTTTGTACTTGAACAGCGTGCCAGGCCAGAATCTCTGGACCGTTCCGTTTATGACAACCTGAGCCACAGCTTCAGATTGCAGCCAAGTCTTCGTGATGGCTGCCAGATTCGATCCGAAGACCTGAGAGAGCGTGTAGCCGCCGCTGTTATTGAGCCGGGCAGCGATCAATTTTTCGCAAACATAGAGTCCTCTCGAAAATCGGTTTAGGGCCGTATATGCCCAGCCGAGCTGAATGAGGCCTGTTCCGATCAATTCAGAAAATGGCTTTGGCCCCGCCGCGAGCACCGTGTCTTTATTGATGATGTTGCCCGAAATGAAAGTGAAAAAGACGTGTACCCGTTTGGCATACCCCCTTGGATCGGAGATGTTAATCGCGTCCTGGCGAGCTCTAGCCCGGATGGGCGTGTGGGATTCCTCAAAAGCATAGGTGTTCAGCGAAATAAGGTCGTAATCGGCAGCTTCACAATAGTCAAGAATCTTGGCCAGTCCACCCGGAACGATCAGATCATCATCGCTAAAAAGCCAGACGTACTTTCCGCGCGCCTGCTCAAAGCACTGCAGGAAGTTCGCGTCCGGTCCGATGTTCTGCCTGTTCCGGATGTACCGAACGCGCAGTCCGCAGGCAACGAATTCTTGTACAACTGCTGGTGTCTCGTCCGGGGAGGCATTGTCAGAGATGATTAACTCAACGCGTGACTCATTCTGGAGTTGATCCGCAAGACCCGACAGAAGCTCTCGAAGGCAACCCGCGCGGTTGTACGTGGGAACTGCGATCGTCAGTAGCGGCCTGGTAGGCTGCGTGGACAACAATTGATCAGACATTAATGTCGCGCACCCCGTCAGATCTCTCTAACGAGGGGCATTTAATAGCTTATCAGACGATGATCGGTGACGGAGTCACAAGTGTGGTTTGCTGAGACGCGAGGTAGCCGACTTGCTCGCTCCTAATTTTTCATTGCCGATTATCAACTCCGCGTTTATTCTAGTGCGTCCCCCGGGAAGCTTCATCCCTCATAGCACGGCCCAAAGATATGCCAGAGTGCGTTGAATTGAACGGTCTCAGACATGCGCTGACCCGGACTGGCGCCCGCCCGCTGATCGACAGGCGAGCCTTCTTGAAGAGCGGTATATTCGCGGCCGGAGCCGCTTTTGGGTGCAGCCTAATGAGTTGCGATTCGGCTGGATTCTCAATCCCCTGCTTGGGCCCCGCGCCTGCACCAACACCCGTCCCTGGTATGACGTACATCCGTGCGTCGGAGATAGGCTGTGCGTTGGATTGCGACCTAAGAAATGGGCGCAACAAATTCACAGGCGGCTCTGCCACGGACGATGCGCCGCGCATCAATGCCGCCATGGCCGCCGCGACGGCAGATAATCCCATCACTCTCATCATCGACGGAAGTGCGCTCATCTCGGGGCTTTTTTTGCCGGCAGCTGGAAATTGGAGCATTGCTGGCCTCGGGTGTGGTACAGGATTCTTCGTCAAAAGGGGCGCCAACAACGACGCCATCCATAATGGTCCCCCCGATGCGGCCGTACCATTCGATCCCGGACCGCCTGCGCCAGCCAGAGGCGCTGACGTTTCGCTCAGCAACTTCACTGTTAACGGCAATCAAGGCAACGGCTATGGCGGGAATTCGACGAGTGGAGACCGCAGGGGAATAACGGGGAAAGTCTGGTACTGCGGCATCAATCTGATGAATCTGAAGAACATCTATGTCGAAAAGGTCGTTGTGGTGAAGACCCCCGCCTACCATATTCGATTTTCGAACGTTGGCAACGTTAAGGTATCCGGCTGTGTCTTGAAGAGCTACGGCTTGAACACTGATGGCCTCCATTTTGACGGCCCCGCGAACGATATAACAATTTCGAATTGTGATTTCACAACGGGCGACGATTCGATCGGTCTGAATTGCCCGGAAGGCTACTCCGGCGACATCTCCCAAGTCACCGTCAAGGACTGCACTTTTAACAGTGTGACGTTGATGCGGCTCTATACCACGAATTGGAATACGAGCAAGTTCCACATCGATTCGGTGAGTGTAAGAAATTGCAGCGGCAAGCTTACAGAGGCCGCATTTCTGATCGGAATCTCTGGCAACAGCGATTCGAACTCAATCGACCATCTGAGCATCAGCGATTGCAATTTGACCGCGCCGACCATACTCGGAATGGCTGAGAATTTCGGAAACATTACGCTCAAGAATGTCACTCTCAATCCACCACAGTCGAGCCGTCTGTGCGCTCTTTTGCGGCCGTCGCCCCAATACGGCAACATACCGTTCTCTGGGACCAGACTTTCGTTCGAGGGCTGCAGGATCACTCATTACGGAGCCTTGGTCACTGCCGTGATCCTCGAAAACGATTCGGTGATTGAAAACCTAATCTTTGACGGGTTTGCGGTGATGCAGGTCGGGACATCGACCCCAGTTCCGAGTCTTGTGGATATCGGCTCAGGATCGATTGGGCAACTCGTTCTCAATTCCGTGGACAGCAGTCAGGTGACGGGCCCGGTATCTGCCAATGGATTCGCTAGTGTGAGCTCCGTCTCTGGATTGGGGGTACTGGCCACCGGTTGGGCGTTCCCCGACGCAGTCATGGCAGACGGTGTGCCCTACATCTCCGCAAGTACAGGCCTCCCATCGATAAAAATCAACGGCGTTATCCAACCATATCCAGGCTAGGCTTCATGGGATGAACTCGCCGGTCTCTGAACAGGCCACGGTGGGGAGTTCAAGAGAGTGCAGGTACGTAACGCAGAATCGGGTTTCGTGACTAACGCGGATTGAGGATCTACAGCGCGCTCGTTCCGGGGAAAAGAGCTTGGAGTTCCGTGAGGGACAAAGAGCGAAAATCCTGGACGATTGGATTGGCTCCCGCTTTCCGCAGTGAATCGGCGCGACCATTGTGGGCGATCGCTGCACAACGGAAGCCGGCCGATCGAGCCGCCTTTACTCCGGAGACCGCATCTTCCACTGCCAGGAGACGTTCCGGGAGTTCCTGCATCCGTGAAGCTGCCAGTCGGTAAACGGCTGGATCGGGCTTTCCAGCGGCTACATCATCGCCTGTAACAACGGTTTCGAAATAATGGGCGATTCGAAGCTCTTCCAAAGTACCCAAGGTTCGATGTTTGCCTGCCGAGGTAGCGAGCGCTACGCGAATGCCTGAAATGCAAAGTTGCTCGAGGAATTGGATTACTCCGGGCATCGGCTCGAGCTTCGTGCAGCGATTCCGCAGTATTTCGTCCTTCCTCTTTCCATAGTCCGAAATCTGCTGCGGGGTCAGATCGCCCAGGAAGTGCTTGAGGATCTCCTCTCGCTTCCCGCCATCGATAATTATGTCCAATTCGGAGTCAGCAACTGTTGTGCCAAGGGCCTCAAGAAAGGCCTTCCATGCTGCCCGGTGGGCAGGATGACTATCGATAACCACACCGTCCATATCAAACACAACGCCACGTAGCATTGCCACTCACCCCGAATATGATAATCCAGGCCACGTCCTCTGGGCAGTCTGGTAATTTTCCATCGTCCCAATGTCGATAACGTAGCTGCTGATGCGGAATGCTTGCATGCGCCCGATCAATCGAGGCAATACATGAAAGCCGATGTCGGCAGGTCCGTTGTGCGGAATCATCTCGATCATTTCGGGCGCGGCGATCATCACTCCCGCAAAGGCCAAATTCCCGATCGGAACGGAAGGTTTTTCAACGAACTGTTGAATGATTCCATCAGCGTCCGTAGATACGATTCCACAGCGACTGGGGTCGGGCACCTCATAAACCCCGAGCGTTGCGGTTGGTCTCCTTCGAAGATGCAGTTCTAGCATTTCGCCTAAATCAGGCTGGCAGAGAACGTCCGCATAGAAGACCCAGAAGAGCTCTTCTGCTGCAATCCAACCTCGGTTGTGGCGCAGGGTCCCAGCACTTCCAAGGAGTTCCTCTTCTTCAACCACCTGGGCCCGAATGCCGTTCGCATTCTCTCGGAGGAAGTCGCGCACAAGCGCAGCGTGCGCGTGAACATTGATCAATACATCATCGATGCCGAATTTCCTGCATAGTTCCAGCCAGATGGAAAGTAAAGGAACGCCGCGGATAGGGACCAGGCACTTCGGAATCGAGTTCGTGATTGGACGCAGGCGAGTTCCGTGACCGGCCGCGAGCAAGAATGCTTTCATCGTCCCGTTATGATATCCGGCAATCTAGGTTCCGGTCTTTTCCGAAGCCGGCACTCTAGGCGTAAAAACC
>Ga0210409_10007182_pt1 | contig 11489 bp, 7 predicted proteins | sample IncBWH17MmetaG_FD_161649 | JGI IMG/M metagenome (GOLD analysis project Ga0210409, IMG submission 161649) | Forest soil microbial communities from Barre Woods Harvard Forest LTER site, Petersham, Massachusetts, United States - Inc-BW-H-17-M | ecosystem: Environmental > Terrestrial > Soil >...
CGCCACCTGTTTGGCGACCACCGGACCCACATCTGGAACCCGCTGAATCTGCTCCTCGCCGGCGCATCGCAATGCCGCGAGGTCCGGAAAATGCTGCGCAAGCGCCAGTGCGGTTGCCTCGCCCACGTCGCGGATGCCGAGCGCATAGAGGAAGCGCGGCAGCGTGGTGAGTTTCGCCGCGTCAATGGCCGACGCCAATTTCTGCGCCGATTTCTCGCCCATGCGCTCCAGCGTCGCTAATTGAGCCGCTGGCAGCGCGAAAAGGTCGGCCGGCGTTTTGATCCAATCGCGCTCGACGAGCTGCTCCACCAGCTTGTCGCCGAGGCCTTGAATGTCCATGGCGCGGCGCGAGGCGAAGTGCTTGATTTCTTCCTTGCGCTGCGCCGCGCAGAACCGGCCGCCCGTGCAGCGCGCCACGGCCTGATCGGCCTCGCGCACCACGGGCGACCCGCACACCGGACACACGGTGGGCAAGGACACCAGCTGCGCACCCGCCACCCGGCGTTCCGGCAGCACCCGGGCGACCTCGGGAATCACATCGCCGGCGCGGCGAACCACGACCGTATCGCCGACACGCACATCCTTGCGCAGCAATTCATCCATGTTGTGCAAGGTCGCATTGCTCACCGTGACGCCGCCCACGAACACCGGCTCGAGCCTCGCCACCGGAGTCAATGCGCCGGTGCGGCCGACCTGAAACTCGATGCCGCGAACCAGCGTCAGCGCCTCCTCGGCCGGGAATTTGTGTGCTATCGCCCAGCGCGGCGCCCGCGAGATAAAACCCAATTGCCGCTGCAGATCCACATCGTCGACCTTGTACACCACGCCGTCGATTTGATATGGCAGCTGCGCGCGCATGACGCCCATCTCGCGATAGTATTCCAAGCACCCTTCGATCGACGTCACCACTCGGGACTGCGGACAAATCTTGAATCCCATATGCCGCAGCTCTTTCAGCGTCTCGCTGTGGCGCGACGGCAGGCTGCCACCCTCGACGACGCCGACTCCATAGATGAACAGGTCGAGAGGACGCGCAGCCGTCATGCGTGGATCGAGCTGGCGCAGGCTGCCCGCTGCGGCGTTGCGCGGATTGACGAAGCTCTTCTCGCCGCGGGCAATGGCCTCTGCGTTGAACCGCCTGAAGCCGGCGAGCGGCATGAATACCTCGCCGCGCACCTCGAGCACGCGCGGCGCATGGCTGGCGCGGATCTTGAGCGGCAGCGACTTGATGGTCTTCAGATTTTGCGTAATCTCCTCGCCGGTCTCGCCGTCTCCGCGCGTCGCGCCCTGCACGTACACCCCTTTTTCGTAGCGGGCACTGATCGCCAAACCATCCAATTTCGGCTCCGCCGCGTATCGGATGGGTCCGGTCTCTGCGAGCCGTTCATGGATACGGCGATCGAAATCGCGGACTTCCTGGTCGCTGAACGCGTTATCCAAGGACAGCATCGCTACGCGGTGTTTTACGGCGCCAAAAGCGGAAACCGGCGCCGCACCCACGCGTTGCGTGGGCGAATCGGGAACCAACAATTGCGGGTACTGCGTCTCGAGCGCGCGCAGCTCCAGCATGAGACGATCATACTCAGCGTCCGGCACTTCAGGGTCATCGAGCGCGTGGTAGCGGTAATTGTAGCGGTCCAGCAACTCGCGCAGTTCGACCGCGCGCGCGGCTGCCATGTTGGATTCGCGGGCTGTCTTCTGCGCACACACAGCGGTAAGGCTTAGGAAAGCGCCGCCTGGAAACGCGCCACATCCTCGCGCAGCGCCGCCGCCCGTTGCGGCGACAGCGGCATCCCCTTCGCGTCCTGGATCATTCCGGAGAGTTCCTGTGCCAAGCCGCGCGCTGCCGCGAGCAACTCATCCAGCGTCAGCAACGGTTCCACGGGTCCGGGCAGTACCGCGAACAGCGTGACCCCACGAAACTCCTCGGCCGCCATGCGCGCGACGTCGAAAGTACCAGGCTCGATCAAACTCGCGACGCAGAACAGGCTGCGTCCGTCCACATGCCGGCGATGGAATACCTGGTAGCGGCCGTAGGCAAGCCCGTGCAATTCGAGCGCCGACAGCAACGCGCCGCCCGACCAGCGCGTTTCCCCCGTCGCACATACCCGAACGGTCAGAATCTTCTGTGTCTCGCTGGAATTGGGCTGTTGCGCAGAGGCTGCCGTGCTTCGATCACTGGGTTCCGGCATCAGTGTCGGCACGCGCGGCGGGACCTCGGCTGCGCCCGCGGCACCGGTCGCCGGCGCAATACGACCCAGCGGCGCGGTGCCGTCCAGCGCCGCGGCGCCGCCCGGCAGAGCGCTGCCGGCCGCCGGCATGCGCAAGGGATCGGCACTGACCATCATGGGTCCATCGAGAACCGGCACGCGTTCGTATTCGCCGGTGCGGATGCTGAGAGGCTCCAGGGGCGATACCCATTCGCGGACCTGCGGGGCGTGTACCGCCTCGGGCTCGTTATCTTCGGCAGGCAGTTCGTGGCGCGGCGGCTCGGGGCCGGGGTTGCCTTCGCGCAGCTCCGCATTTCCCGGCGCTTGGGCCGATCGGCGTGCGCCCCACCACCAGATGCCGGCGAGCAGCACCAGGCTCAATCCCAACAATATCCAGCGCAGCTCGGCGGCCATTTAACTACGCGCTACATCGCAGCCATGCGCACGGCCTCATCGACGTCGACCGCCACCAAGCGTGAAACGCCCGGCTCGTTCATGGTGACGCCGACCAGCTGCGAAGCCATCTCCATGGTGCTCTTGTTGTGCGTGATGAAAATGAATTGCACGCTGCGCGACATGTCGCGCACGATGTCGCAGAAACGTCCGACATTGTTTTCGTCGAGCGGCGCATCCACCTCGTCGAGCAGGCAAAACGGCGCCGGGTTCAGATCGAAAATCGCGAATACCAGCGCGACCGCCGTTAACGCCTTCTCGCCTCCCGACAGCTGGCTGATGGTACTGTTGCGCTTGCCCGGCGGGCGCGCCATGACGGAGACCCCCGCCACCGTGGCCTCCTCGCCGGTAAGCTCCAAGTAGGCGTGGCCGCCGCCGAAAAGTCGCGGAAATTTTTCCTTCAAACCGGCATTTACGCGATCAAAGGTATCCTGAAAACGGGTGCGGGTTTCCCGGTCGATCTTGCGCATCGCCGATTCGAGCGTTTCCAATGCGTCGGTCAAGTCCTTGCATTGCCGATCGAGATACTCCTTGCGCTCGGAGGTTTCCTTGAATTCACCGATTGCCGCGAGATTAACCTGACCCAATCGCTCGATCTTGCCCTTGACGTCCTCGAGCTGCGACTCCCAGCTTTCCACCGTGGCATCCGGCGCGATCTGCTCGAGCAGCGCGGAGAATTCGAAATTCGTGGCCGCGAACTGTTCGGCGACCCCCTCGCGGCGCACGCGCACCTGTTGGGCGCCCAAGCGCGCCTCATCGAGGCTGCCGCGCGCTGCGTCCAAGCGCTGCTCCACCGCCATGCGCTCGGCGTCGCGTTCGCGCAATTGCGCGTCGAGCTCATCGCAGGCGATCCGCGCGGCCTGCAGTTCGGCGTCGATTTGCGCCCGCAATTGCAGCGCCTGCTCGAGTTGCGTCTGCGCCGCGGCAAGCGGTGCGTCACCGCCGGCCAATTGATTCGCCAATTCGAGGCGGCGGGCCTGCAAGTCGCTCAGCTGCTTCTCCACTCTGGAGAGCGTCGTGATCAAAGCCGTGTGCGAGGAGCGCCGCGATTCCACCTGCACTGCCAATTCTCGCGCATGCTGCTGCGCCGCTGTGGCATCGCTTCGCGCCGCGTTCAATGCGGCGCGCATGCGCTCGCGTTCTTCTTCGAGGTCCAAGCGCCGGGGTTCGAGTGCCACCAGTCCGTCAATGGCGATTTCCATGCGGCTTCGTGCCGTGCGCAGCTCGGCTTCGCTGCGTGCCAGTTCGGTGCGCACGTCGGCGAGTTCCGTCTCCAGTTGTGCCAAACGGCGCGCCGCATCGGCGCTGCGCGCCTGCGCGGAATTGAGCTCCGCACGCCGATCGACATGCTCACGATGCAAACGGTTCACGTTCGTTTGGAGCCGGTCGCGCAGATCCTCATGCTCTCGGGCGCGCTCGCGGGTCTCCTCGACGCGGCGCGCAAGTTCCGCAACCTCGCTTTCCAGCGAGTTCACGCTCACGCGGATTTCCCGCAGACTCTCTTCGCGCTCAATCACGCCGGCGTGCGGGTCTGCATCCCGCGATACGCGCAGCCAGTCGCTGCCCAGCCAAATTCCGTCGCGGGTCACCACCGATTCGCCGCGGCCGAGCTGCCGCTGCAGTCTCAGCGCTTCGGGCAAAGTCTCCGCCGTGTGCACCGACGACAGCACGGAGCCGAGCAGCTTTGCGCCCTGCACTTTCGCCTGCAGCGATGCGCCGGCACCGGCAGCGCCCGCCGTTTCGGCGGTGCTCACCACCGCCAAGTGACCGCCATCGAAGCTCGCGAGCAATTCCGTGACGCTGTCCAGACCATCGACACAAACCGCTTCAAGGTACGATCCCAACACAGTCTCGACCGCACGCTCCCAGCCCTTGTCGACCCGCAGCTGTTGTGCAACCCGGGGATAAGCGTCAAGCGCCTGGGACTTGAGCCACTGCGTCACCTTGCCGGCTGCTTTGCCAAGCGCCGCCTGCTGCAGTGCCTCGGTCGAGACCAGCTCGCCCTGCGCCTGCTGCAGGCGCGCGCGCAGCGTGTCGAGCGCTTGGCTCTGCTCGCGTTCGAGATTTTTGGTCGCCAGGATCCCGCCGAGCAATTCTTGGAGCTCTATCGCGGCCTTCTCGCCCAGCTCGCGCGCCAGCTCGGCACGCTGCGTCAATTTTTCCAAGGCCACCGGCGGTTGCAGCTGTTCACACTCGGACCGTTCCCCCTCCTGGCGTTCCTGCTGCTGCAGCAGGCGTCGCTGCTGACTCTCCAACTGCTCGATGCGTGCGCGTTCCACTTGAGTCTCACGCTCGCCCAGCGACACGGCCTCTGCGTGGGTGTCCCACGATTGCTGCCAAGTGGTCAGCGCATGCTCGCAGCTCTGCAGTGCTTCTGCCGCGCGGCGTTCTGACTCGTGCGCGGCATCGAGCCCGGGCACCATGGTATTGAGTTCTTGTGACAGCGATTCGAGCTGGCCGCGGTCGCGTTGTATGACCGCTTCAAGCTCGGTGGCCTGGGAGCCGACTTGTTCCAAATCGGAGCGCTGCCGCTGCCGCAATTCGCGCGCGTATTGGATGCTTTGCTCGATCCGCGTAACCTCGGCGCCGGCCTCGTAATAGCGCGCCTGGATTGCACTCAAGCCGTCGGCTTTCGCGGCTTGCTCGGCGCGAACACGTTCGATCTGTGCCTCGGCGGCGCGCAAATCCGCGAGTACGCCCTGCATGGCCGTTTCGCAAGCCGAGGTGGTCGCGTCTCGCGCGCTCGCGTCGACGTCGAGGCTCTGCAAGCGCAAAGCCAGCAGTTCGGCAAGCAGCTTGCGCTCCTCCTCTTTGAGCGATTGATAGCGCCGCGCCGTGGCCGCTTGGCGTTGCAAATGGCGAATCTGCTTTTCTACTTCTTCCCGCAAATCGTTGAGCCGGTCCAGGTTCTCGCGCGTATGGCCGATGCGGCTCTCGGTTTCGCGGCGCCGCTCCTTGTAGCGCGAAATGCCGGCGGCCTCTTCCAAGAACGCGCGAAGATCGTCCGGGCGCGCCTCGATGACGCGTGAAATCATGCCTTGTTCGATGATGGCGTAGCTGCGAGTCCCCAAGCCCGTGCCGAGAAATAGCTGCGTGATGTCCTTGCGCCGCACCTTGAGACCATTGATGAAGTAGTCCGACGTGCCGTCGCGGCTCACGGCGCGGCGCAGGGCGACTTCGCTGTAGTTCGCGTACGGTCCGCCGATCTTGCCCTCGGAATTATCGAACACCAACTCAACCGATGCGGCGCCCAAGGGCTTGCGCGATGCTGAACCGTTGAATATGACGTCGGCCATCGATTCGCCGCGCAGGTGTTTCGCCGAGATTTCCCCCATCACCCAGCGGACCGCGTCGATGATGTTGGACTTTCCGCAGCCGTTGGGGCCCACGACACCCGTCAAACTGCTGGGAAAGGTGACGGTCGTCGGATCGACGAACGACTTGAAGCCGGCAATTTTAAGTTTCGTTAAGCGCATTACTTGTAACCTTGAGTTCCGCCGGCTCGTGAATGCCGCGTTGCTTCAGCGCGGGCCCCGGTGCTTGGCGCGTAGTGTAAAGTAATCGTCACTTTCGTAAACCCCCGAAGGAAGGCGCGGTTCTTTCCATGACTCAACCCAGCGCGACCCTGGAAACTTTTGCGAACCCGGCGCCCGAGCGCGACTACACCATTCGTATGGTCATTCCCGAGTTTAGCTGCCTTTGTCCGAAAACCGGGCAGCCGGACTTCGCCACCTTGAAACTCGAGTACGTACCGAACGAGCGCTGTGTCGAGCTGAAATCCCTGAAACTCTACATTTGGTCGTTTCGCAGTCGCGGCGCATTTCATGAGGCGGTAACCAACGAAATTCTGCGCGATCTCGTCGCCGCGACGGCACCCCGATTCATGCGCCTGTCGGCCAAATTCAACGTGCGGGGGGGGATTTACACCAGCGTAGTGGCGGAACACCGTGCCGCCGGCTGGGTCGGGACCGGGCAGATTACCCTGCCTTGAGCTTCCGAAGCGCCCGGCTTGGGCGAGAGGTAGCGCTTCAGCTTGGGGTTTTGCTTTCCAATCATAGGCTTAGAATAGAGAAATATGTTGTGCGCACGCCCTGTACACGCGTGATTGCGTCGGTATAATCGCGCGCTCTTTCGTTAGGAGGCGGAAAATCCAAATGCCCTCGAAGAAACCCAATAAAGCGGCTAGGCGGCCAGGTAAGGCGACACCGAAAAAAGCGGCTCGCAAGGCAGCCGCTCCGAAAAAGGCGGCACGGCCGCCTGCGAAAGCGAAGCCCATCGCCACATCGAAGGTAACAGTGAAACCGAGCAAACTTGTCCCTAAACCCAAACCCGTAGCCAAGAGCCCACTCAAGCCGGTGCCCCCAAAGCCGGTGGCCGTGAAGGCGCCCGGCGCGAAACCCGCGGCGGTGAAGCCCGCGCCAGCATTCACACCCGCAGCCGCGAAATCCGGCGCCGAGAAGATCGCGCCAATCAGATTCGATACTCGTCCGCTCGTGATGCCCCGCGTACCGCAGAACGACGAAGACGGCGACGAAACCAGCTCCTCCGCGAGCTTGCTGGCGGGGCCGCGCAACGTAAAGCCCTACATTGCGCGCCGCGGCGAGCAGTACATGAACAAGGAGCAGTTGGAGCACTTCGCTCGCATACTGCAGAACTGGAAGCGAGATCTCATGGTGGAGGTCGATCGCACTGTGCTGCATATGAAAGATGAAGCAGCCAACTTCCCCGATCCGAATGACCGCGCCACTCAAGAAGAGGAATTCAGTCTCGAGCTGCGCACGCGCGATCGGGAGCGCAAGCTGATTCGCAAAATCGACGAGGCGCTGAAGCGCATCGAGGACGGCTCGTACGGCTATTGTTTGGAAACCGGCGAAGAAATAGGCATCAAGCGCTTGGAAGCCCGACCGGTCGCCACCTTGTCCGTCGAAGCGCAGGAGCGGCGCGAGCGCCGCGAAAAACAGTACGGCGACCGCGACGACCGATACCGATAGAACAGCGCCGTATGTCGGCCGGTTCGCGCCGACGCCGTCGGGTGACCTGCACTTGGGCTCGCTGTATACGGCGGCAGCCAGCTATCTCGACGCCCGCGCCAATGGCGGGCGCTGGCTGCTGCGCGTCGAGGATCTCGACCGGCCGAGAGAGGTCGCGGGGGCGGCCAGCGGCATCCTGCGTGCCCTGGAGAAGTTCGGCTTCGAGTGGGACGGAGCCGTCGTTCGCCAATCCGACCGCAGCGAGCAGTACGAAGCCGCGCTGCGCAGCCTGCACGAGCGCGATTTGACGTTTGCGTGTTCCTGCAGCCGCCTGCAACTGGAGGATGAGCTGCGCTACCCCGGCACCTGTCGCGGGCGTCGCGCTGCCGTGGGGCTGCCCACCGCGACTCGGCTACGGATTGAATCGGGCCTCGTGCCGTTCACGGATCGCATCCAAGGCAATTATCGCCAGGACGTCGCCGCCGCCGTGGGCGACATCATTCTCAGACGACGCGATCAAATTTTTGCCTACGTACTCGCCGTCGTGGTCGATGACGCAGCGCAGGGGATCACGCACATCGTGCGGGGTGCCGACTTGCTGGACAACACGCCCCGTCAGATCTACCTGCAGCGCCTATTGGGCGCTTCCCAGCCAAGCTATGCGCACGTTCCCGTGCTCACCGAGCCGGATGACAGCAAACTGGCGAAGTCGCGGCGCAGTGTGCACGTGAGCGTGGATTCGCCGCTGCCGCAACTGCTGGCGATCTTTTCGCTGCTTGGATTGGCGCCGCCCGAATCGCTACTTGCGGCCTCGGTGGCCGAAGCATGGGGCTGGGCGGCATGTCAATGGGACATTGGTAACGTCCCAAAACGCCTCAATTTGCGCGTAAGCGCCTAATAATCATCAATAAAAATGCCGATTTGCCTTGGCGCTGCATTGCGCTATTCTTGCTGTGGACTTTGAGTCCAAGGATTGGAAAGGCGTGGTCTGGCACGAACCGGCATCTTCCGGCGGCGCGTCGACCCACACGAGCGAGGAGCCCCATGAGCGAACCGCGAGTGATCAAGAAATATCCGAATCGTCGTCTGTATGACACTGTTGAGAGCCGTTACATCACCTTGGCTGATGTCAGGCGCCTGGTGGTCGAAAAGATTGATTTCGTCGTCGTCGACAAGAAGAACAATGCCGACATTTCACGCAGTATCTTACTGCAGGTCATTGCTGAACAGGAACACCTTGCCGAGCCCATCTTGAGCCAGGAATTCATGGTCAGCGTGATTCGATCCTACGGCACCAGTCTGCAAGGCCAGGTGAGCCCGCATTTGGAGCAGAGCCTCAAGCAGCTCATGAGTCAACAGCAAGCGCCGCAGCTTCGCGAGCGCGCGAAGACCGTGGCCGGCGGAGAGCCGCCACGTCCGCGCGTAACGTCGCCGCTGCTGCGCGACGGCTAGCCTGACTTAAGGTCAGGCAGAGTCTTACTTAAGTTTGGCGCGGCTGCGCGCCGCACCTCACGCCGCGTCCACGTTGCGCATGGATAAACGCACGCGCCCCTGGCGATCCACTTCGAGAACTTTGACGCGCACCACATCGCCTTCCTTGAGCTTGTCCCCAACGCGCTCGACACGCTCCTCGGAGATTTGCGAAATGTGCACCAGGCCATCGCGGCCGGGAAGAATCGTCACGAAAGCGCCGAAATCCATCAGGCGCGCGACCTTGCCCTCGTAGATCCGCCCAACCTCGACATCCGCGGTGATCAGCTCGATGCGCCGTTGAGCTTCGCGTCCAGCGGCACCCTGCACCGAGGCGATCTTCACGGTGCCGTCATTTTCAATGTCGATCGATGTGCCGGTCTCTTCGGTAATCTGACGAATGACGGCGCCGCCTTTGCCGATCACATCGCGGATCTTTTCCGGATCGATCTTCAACGTGATGATCGTGGGAGCCCATTCCGACATGTTGTCGCGGGGTTTGGCGAGTACCTTGTTCATTTCGCCCAAGATGTGGAGCCGGCCGTCGCGCGCCTGATCCAATGCCACTTTCATGATCTCGCGGGTAATGCTCGTGATCTTGATGTCCATCTGCAGCGCGGTGATGCCGTCCTTGGTGCCGGCCACCTTGAAATCCATATCGCCAAGGTGATCCTCGTCGCCCAAAATGTCCGTCAATACCTTGAAGCGCGCCCCCTCTTTGACCAAGCCCATCGCCACACCGGCCACCGGGGCCTTGATCGGCACACCGGCATCCATCAGCGCAAGACTGGTTCCGCAGACCGAAGCCATGGAACTGGAGCCATTCGATTCGAGAATCTCCGACACGACGCGGATCACGTAAGGAAATTTCTCCGCCCCCGGCATGACCGCCTTGACGCCGCGCTTGGCCAGGTTGCCATGCCCGATTTCGCGGCGCTTCGGCGAGCCCATCATGCCGGTCTCGCCGACGCTGAAGGGCGGGAAATTATAGTGCAGCATGAACGGCTCTTTACGCTCGCCGGTCAGGCCGTCGATGATTTGTGCATCGCGCCCGGTACCCAAGGTCGTTACCACCAACGCCTGCGTTTCGCCGCGGGTGAACAATGCCGAACCATGGGTCCGCGCCAGCACTCCGGTGCGGATGTTGATGCCGCGCACCGTCTTGGTGTCGCGTCCGTCGATGCGCGGATGCCCCTCGAGAATTCGCTCGCGCACCAGCCGATGTTCCAGATTGAAAAATTCCGTGCCGACTGCTTCCTTGGTGAACTTAGGATGCTCGCCCGATGCCAGCGCATCGAGCAGCGCGTTCTTGATCTCGCCGATCCTCGCATGGCGCTTCTGCTTCTCGGTTAGCGCATAGGCCTCGCCCAAGTCCTTCTCGGCAAACGCACTCACGGCCTTCTTCAGATCGCCGATCTCCACGGGGACGGCCCATTCCCATTTCGGCTTGCCGGCTCCTGCCGCCAGCTCCTTGATGGCCTTGATCGCGATTTGCATCTGCTCGTGACCGAACATCACGGCACCGAGCATGACTTCCTCGTCCAAGCCGCCCGCCTCGGACTCCACCATCAGCACGCCTTCTTCGGTGCCTGCAACCACGAGGTCGAGCTTGGATTGCGCCAACTGCGATGCCGTCGGATTGAGGATGTACCTGCCGTCCAGGTAACCGACGCGGGCAGCGCCGATCGGACCCATGAACGGCATGCCGGAAATCGCCAGCGCCGCCGAGGCGCCGAGCAACGATGCAATATCCGGATCCACCTCTGAATTCACCGATAGCACAGAGGCCACCACCTGCACGTCATTGGTGAATCCGTCCGGAAACAGCGGCCGGATCGGCCGGTCGATGAGGCGCGAGGTCAAAGTTTCCTTCTCCGTGGGTCGCCCTTCCCGCTTGAAGAATCCGCCGGGAATGCGGCCCGCGGCATAGGTCTTTTCCTGATAATTCACAGTGAGTGGAAAGAAGTCGCGACCCGGTGTCGCCTTCTTCAGACCCACGGCAGTCACGAGCACCACGGTCTCGCTCATGGACACCAGCACGGCGCCGTCGGCCTGCCGGGCCAGTTCGCCGGTTTCGATGGTTACCGTGTGATCACCATATTTAAAACTTTTTTTGGTAGCGCTCACGTAGAGCCCCCTTGCGTAAATCGAAAATGTTGGACGCAGGCGCTAAAAATGCGCGCCTGCAGCGGAGCCCTCTAGCGGCGTAACCCTAAGCGTTCGACCAATTGCGTGTACTTGTCCGGAACTTTGCTCTTCAGGTAATCGAGCAGCTTACGGCGCTGATTGACCATCTTGAGCAGTCCGCGACGCGATGCATGGTCGGCTTTGTGCGTGGTGAAATGCTGGCTCAAGCCGTTGATGCGCTCGGACAACAACGCAATTT
>Ga0210409_10007184_pt1 | contig 11486 bp, 7 predicted proteins | sample IncBWH17MmetaG_FD_161649 | JGI IMG/M metagenome (GOLD analysis project Ga0210409, IMG submission 161649) | Forest soil microbial communities from Barre Woods Harvard Forest LTER site, Petersham, Massachusetts, United States - Inc-BW-H-17-M | ecosystem: Environmental > Terrestrial > Soil >...
CCAGCGCCTTCGTGGGCGGCGAGATCCGCCGCGGTGACACGGTGCGCGCGGTGCGGCGCGCCATCGTCCAGCGCGAGGACGGCAGCTGGGGCGTGGGTGGAGAGGGATGCGCCTGGGCACGCGCGATCGGGTTCGGCTGGCAGGATCTCGCGATCCTGACCGAGGGGCCGCAGGCGCGCCGCAACTTCATCGACGGCTTCGCGGGCAAGCTCTACGCGGCTCACCTAAGTGGTCTCGGCCGCTACCGGCAGGTCCTGGCGCGTCGCAATCATCTGCTCCAGAGCGGCATGGTCGGGTCCGCGCTCCGCAGCGCGCTCACCCCGTGGAGCGAGCAGCTCGCCCGCATCGGCCTCGAGCTCCTGGTCCGGCGTCGCAGTGCGATCGAGGCGCTCCAGGACGAAGTGCGTGTGCTCTATCCGATCCTGGCCGGGTCGGGCGACGTGACCCTGCGGTACTGCGGGGAACTGCCCGCGGAGGCGACCGAGGCCGACGTCCTGGCCGCATTCGATGCCCACTTTGCCGAGGAGGCGCGGCGAGGCCAGACGGTGGTGGGCCCGCATCGCGACGATCTGCTGATCGAGGTGGACGAGCGCGACCTGCGGCTGTACGGCTCGCGCGGGCAGCAACGGCTGATGGCGCTCGCCCTCCGCCTGGCCGAGGCCGGGCCGGTGGCGCGCGCGGTCGGCAGCTCGCCGGTGCTCCTGCTCGACGACGCGCTCTCCGAGCTGGATCCGCAGGTGCAGGCCCGCCTGCTCGAGCACGTGGCCGGGGCGGGGCAGGTCTTCCTGACCACCGCCGACGCGACGCTGCCGGAGACCCGACGGGTCACGTGGTGGGAGGTGAGCGAGGGCCGGGTGACCGATCCCACCCTCGGCAGCGTGCGAGGCGCGGCCTGATGGGCGACACCTACACCGCGAGCGACATCAAGGTCCTCGAGGGGCTGGAGGCGGTCCGCAAGCGTCCCGCCATGTACATCGGCGACACCAGCGCGTACGGCCTGCACCACCTGGTCTACGAGGCGGTCGACAACTCGGTGGACGAGGCGCTCGCCGGCTACTGCGACAGCATCAAGGTGATCCTCCACTCGGACGGCTCCTGCTCGGTGGGCGACAACGGGCGCGGCATTCCGGTCGACATCCACAAGGAGAGCGGCAAGCCGGCCGCCGAGGTGGTGCTCACCGTGCTGCACGCGGGCGGCAAGTTCGAGCACTCGGCCTACAAGGTCTCGGGCGGACTCCACGGCGTCGGCATCTCGGTGGTCAACGCGCTGTCGGAGTGGCTCGAGATCGAGATCCGCCGCCAGGGCAACGTGTGGACGCAGCGCTACGAGCGCGGGGTACCTACCGGCGAGCTCACCGTGGGGGAGAAGACCGCGAAGCACGGGACCATCGTGCGCTTCAAGCCGGACGGCAAGATCTTCGAGGAGACCGTGTTCTCCTTCGACACGCTCTCGAACCGCCTGCGCGAGCTCGCGTTCCTCAACAAGGGCCTCAAGATCGTCATCGAGGACGAGCGCGACGGGCGGAGCCACACCTTCCTCTACAAGGGCGGCATCATCGAGTTCATCAAGCACCTGAACCAGAACAAGACGCCGATCCACCCGAAGGTGCTCTTCTTCGAGGGGAAGAAGGACAACATCGAGGTGGAGGTCGCGCTCCAGTACAACGACGGCTACCAGGAGAGCGTGTTCTCCTTCGCCAACAATATCAACACCCGCGAGGGCGGCACGCATCTCACCGGGTTCCGGGCCGCGCTGACCGGCAGCATCTCGAACTACGCCAAGGCCAACGGCTTCCTCAAGAACTTCAAGGGCGACGTCAGCGGCGACGACGTGCGCGAGGGCCTGACCGCGGTGGTCTCGGTGCGCATCCCCGATCCCCAGTTCGAGGGCCAGACCAAGGCCAAGCTGGGGAACTCCGACGTGAAGGGCCTCGTGCAGCAGATCGTCAACGATCGGATCGGCGAGACGTTCGAGGAGGATCCGACCACCGCGCGCAAGATCGCCGACAAGTGCGTGCGGGCGGCCCAGGCGCGCGAGGCGGCGCGGAAGGCCCGGGAGCTCACCCGCAAGGGCGGGCGCGACGACGAGGGGCTCGCCGCCAAGCTCGCCGATTGCTCCGAGCGCGATCCGCAGCTGCGCGAGATCTTCCTGGTGGAGGGCGACTCCGCGGGCGGCTCCGCCAAGCAGGGGCGCGACCGGAAGGTGCAGGCGGTCCTGCCACTGCGGGGCAAGATCATCAACGCGGAGAAGGCGCGCTACGACAAGGTCCTGTCCCACAATGAAATCCGGCTGCTGATCTCCGCGCTCGGCACCGGGATCGGGCCCGAGGAGTTCGACGTCTCCAAGCTGCGCTACCACAAGGTCATCCTGATGACCGACGCCGACGTGGACGGCGCCCACATCCGGACCCTGCTCCTGACCTTCTTCTTCCGCCACATGGTCCAGGTGATCGAGGCGGGCAACCTGTTCATCGCCCAGCCGCCGCTGTTCAAGGTGAAGAAGGGCCGCGCCGAGCGCTACCTGATGAGCGAGCGGGAGATGGAGGAGTTCCTGCTCGAGCAGTGGGTGGAGAAGTCGAGCGTCAAGGTGCCCGGCAAGGCGGCGCCGCTGCGGGAGGAGGCCCTGCTGGAGGCGCTCAAGCGGGTACTGGAGTTCCGCGCCCTCTTCGCGAAGATCGCCCGCCGCGGCATCCCCGGTCCGATCCTCGACGGGCTGCTCCGCAAGAAGTTCCGCGCGAGCAAGCGGGGGGTCGGCGACGCGGAGATCGCGGCCGCGGTGGCCGAGGTGGCGGGGGAGCTCCCCGGCTGGTCCGCGCAGCTGATCGGCGGCGACAACGGCGACGCGGGCGCGATCCACGTGGTGGGCCCGCATCCGACGCACTTCAGCGTGGACGCGCTCAAGTCGCCCGACTACGCCCAGCTCCTCGAGCTGCACGCGGATATCGCGGGACTGCACAAGGGCCCGTGCGTCGTCGTGGACGCGACCGGCAAGGAGACGCAGGCCAAGAGCCTCGACGAGCTGATGCGCGTCATCATGGAGATGGCCAAGGACGGGGCGACCCTCCAGCGCTACAAGGGGCTCGGCGAGATGAATCCGGAGCAGCTCTGGGAGACGACCATGAACCCGGAGACCCGCACCCTCCTGCGGGTGACCATGGAGGACGCGGTCGGGGCCGACGAGATGTTCACGGTCCTGATGGGCGACGCGGTGGAGCCGCGCCGCGAGTTCATCGAGAAGAACGCCCTCGACGTGATCAACCTCGACATCTAGGAGATCCGGACCCGTTCCATGAGCCCCGAGCGCCAGACCCCGGTTCCGATCGAAGAGGAGATGCGGAAGTCGTATCTCGACTACGCCATGTCCGTCATCGTCGGCCGGGCGCTGCCCGACATCCGCGACGGGCTGAAGCCGGTGCACCGGCGCGTGCTTTTCGCGATGCACGAGCTCGGGCTCAACTGGAATCGCGCCTACAAGAAGTCGGCGCGCGTGGTCGGCGAGGTGCTCGGCAAGTACCACCCGCACGGAGACGCCCCGGTGTACGAGGCCCTCGTGCGCATGGTCCAGGAGTTCTCCCTCCGCTACCCGCTGGTGGACGGGCAGGGCAACTTCGGCTCCATCGACGGCGATCCGCCCGCCGCGATGCGGTACACCGAGACGCGCCTCGCCAAGATCGCCCACGAGCTGCTGGCCGACATCGACAAGGAGACGGTGGACTTCACGCCGAACTTCGACGAGTCGCTCCAGGAGCCGGTGGTGCTCCCGACCAAGGTGCCGAACCTGCTGGTCAACGGCTCCTCCGGCATCGCGGTCGGCATGGCCACCAACATCCCGCCCCACAACCTGCGCGAGGTGGTGGACGGGCTCATCCGGGTGATCGACGACCCCGAGGTCAGCATCGACGAGCTGATGAAGGTGATTCCCGGCCCCGACTTCCCGACGCGGGGCTACATCTACGGCCGCGGCGGCATCCGCGAGGCCTACACCACCGGGCGCGGCATCATCACCCTGCGCGCCAAGGCCCACGTCGAGAAGATGCGGGGCGGCCGCGAGGCGATCATCGTCACCGAGCTGCCGTACCAGGTGAACAAGGCGACCTTGATGGAGAAGATCGGGGAGCTGATCCGCGACAAGAAGATCGAGGGCATCAGCGAGCGCCGAGACGAGTCGAGCCGCGAGGGCATTCGCATCGTGCTGGAGCTGGGCCGCGGCGAGATGGCCCAGATCGTGATCAACCAGCTCTACAAGCACACCCCGATGCAGACCACCTTCGGGGTCATCATGCTGGCCCTGGTGGGCCGCCGGCCGCAGGTCGTCAACCTCAAGCAGATGCTGCAGGAGTTCGTCGTCTTCCGGCGCGAGGTCGTCACCCGCCGGACGCAGTACGACCTGGCCCGCGCGGAAGAGCGCGCGCACATCCTCGAGGGCCTGCGCAAGGCGGTCGACCAGCTCGACCTCGTCATCCGCATCATCCGCCAGGCGGAGAGCCCGGACGCGGCCAAGGACGCCCTGATGCGCCAGCTGGATCTCTCGGAGATCCAGGCCAAGGCCATCCTCGACATGCGGCTGCAGCGGCTGACCCAGCTGGAACGCCACAAGATCGTCGAGGAGCACGAGCAGACCCTCGCTCTCATCGCGGACCTCAAGGGCATCCTCGCCTCCGAGGCGCGCCTGCTCGGCATCATCAAGGACGAGCTGGCCGCACTCCGGGAGGAGTTCGGCGACGAGCGACGCACCGAGATCCTGGCCGAGACCACCGACCTCACCATCGAGGACCTGCTCGCGGACGAGGACATGGTGGTGACCATCACGCGCTCCGGCTACATCAAGCGGACCCACGTGGAGGCCTATCGCAGCCAGAAGCGCGGCGGCAAGGGCGTGACCGGGATGGAGACCAAGGAGGAGGACATCGTCGAGGACCTGTTCGTGGCCTCGACCCACTCGTTCCTGCTCTTCTTCACCAACAAGGGCAAGGTGCACTGGCTCAAGGTTCACGAGATCCCGGAGGGCGGGCGGCAGGCCAAGGGCAAGGCGATGGCCAACGTGCTCTCGCTCGGGGAGCACGAGCGCGTGGCCACCTGCGTGCCGGTGCGCGACTTCGAGTCGGGCGGCTACATCCTCTTCGCCACCAAGCAGGGCAAAGTGAAGAAGACCGAGCTCTCCGCCTTCTCGCACCCGCGTGCGGGCGGCATCCAGGCCATCACCCTCGAGGAGGGCGACGAGGTCATGGGGGCCCGCCGCACCGACGGGCAGCGCGAGGTCCTGCTCTCCACCAAGCAGGGCATGATCATCCGGTTCCCGGAGGACGAGGTGCGCCCGATGGGTCGCACCGCGGCCGGGGTGCGCGGCATCGACGTGGACGAGGGCGATCAGGTCATCGCGGCCGAGACGATCAGGGAGGGCGTGACCATCCTGACCGTCACCGAGCGGGGCTACGGCAAGCGCACCCCGCTCGACGAGTACCGGCTGCAGGGCCGGGCGGGCAAGGGCATCATCGACATCAAGACCGCAGGGCGAAACGGGGCGGTGGTCGGGATGCTGCAGGTGCGCGAGGGCGACGACATCCTGGTCGTCACCACCAAGGGCAAGATCATCCGGCTGCACGCCGACGAGGTGACGAGCCAGGGGCGGAACACCATGGGCGTGCGCATCATCGATATCGATGCGGACGATCAGGTGGGGAACCTGGCGCGGGTGGAAGCCGAGCAGGCCGCTCCCGAGGTGTCGTCAGAGTAGACCTCGCCGCGGCGGACGCCCGGCGAGGGGATAGAGGCCGCGCAGCTGCGGCCTCTTTTTTGTTATGGTTCCGGACGCAGGAGGACGGGCCCATGCTCGACATCAAGCTGATCCGTGAAGACCCGGCCGCGGTGGAGCGCGCCCTCGCGACCCGGGGCGCCGAGATCTCGCTCGCCCCGGTGCTCGCGGCCGACACCGCGCGCCGCCGTCTGGTCACCGAGGCCGAGGATCTGAAGGCCGAGCGCAACCGCGCCTCGGAGGCCATCGGCCAGGCCAAGCGACGCGGCGAGGATCCGCAAGTCGCGATGGCGGCCATGCGCGAGGTGTCGGACCGCATCAAGGCCCTGGACGGGCTCGTGAAGGAGGCCGACGCGCAGCTGGAGGGCCTGCTGCTCGAGGTGCCGAACCTGCCCCACGCGAGCGTGCCGGTGGGCCGCTCCGCGGACGACAACGTGGAGGTGCGCCGCTGGGGCACGCCGCGGGCGTTCGCCTTCGAGCCCAAGCAGCACTTCGAGATCGGCGAGGCCCTCGGTATCCTCGACTTCGAGCGGGCGAGCAAGATCGCCAAGGCGCGCTTCACCGTGATGTGGGGCGCGGCCTCCCGCCTGAGCCGGGCGCTCGCCCAGCTCATGATGGACCTCCACACCCGCGAGCACGGATTCACCGAGGTCTGGGTGCCGCACCTGGTGAACCCGGAGACCATGGTCGGGGTGGCGATGCTGCCGAAGTTCGAGGAGCAGATGTTCCGGACGGTGGAGCCCGACGCGGGCCGCACGCTGTACTTGATCCCGACCGCGGAGGTCGCGCTCACCGCGCTGCACGGGGGCGAGATCCTGCCCGAGGCCGAGCTACCCCGGCGGTACTGCGCGTTCACGCCCTGCTATCGCCGCGAGGCCGGCACCTACGGCCAGGACACCAAGGGCATGATCCGGCAGCACCAGTTCGACAAGGTCGAGATGGTGAAGGTGACCGCACCGGGCCAGTCCTACGACGAGCTCGAGTCCATGGTCCGGAGCGCGGAGGCGGTGCTGCAGCGGCTCGAGCTGCCGTACCGGGTCATGGCGCTCTCCACCGGCGACATGGGGTTCCACTCCGCCAAGACCTACGACCTGGAGGTCTGGCTGCCCGGCCAGGGCAAGTACCGCGAGATCTCGTCCTGTTCGAACTGCGAGGCCTACCAGGCGCGCCGGCTCGACATGAAGTACCGTCCCACCGGCGGTGGGCGCGTGGAGCTCTGCCACACGCTCAACGGCTCGGGGCTCGCGGTCGGGCGTACGCTGATCGCGGTGCTGGAGAACTACCAGGAGGCCGACGGCTCCGTCACGGTGCCGGCGGCGCTCCACCCGTACATGGGCGGGCTCGAGCGCATCGGGCCGCCGGGCGCGGGTCGCTAGTCAAACGCGGAGGGGTGGCCGAGTCCGGTTGAAGGCGCCGGTCTTGAAAACCGGAATCCCGCAAGGGATCGGGGGTTCGAATCCCTCCCCCTCCGCCATTTTCTTCTCGGGAGCCGGCTCATGCGGTCGACGCGGCCGCCTCCGCGACGCTGGCCGGGGCCGCCCCGTTGGGCGTCACCACCAGCCGGCGGGCGTGATACGCACGGAGCGAGCTGCGATGGCCCACGCTGACCACGGCGGTCCCGGGCAGGTGGTCGCGCAGGAGCCCGTAGAGATGGGCTTCGATCTCCTCGTCCACCGCGGACGTGGCCTCGTCGAGGAAGAGCCAGTCCGGCTTCTGCAGGAGCGCGCGCGCGAAGGCGATCCGCTGCTGCTCACCGGGCGACAGGGCCTGCGCCCAGTGGGCGGACTCGCCGAGCCGCGGGGCCAGCTCCGGTAGGCCGACCAGGGTGAGCGCCCGCTCGAGCTCCGCGTCGGAGAATCCGGCCGCCGGGGTCGGGTAGCTCACCACCTCGCGGAGGGTCCCGATCGGCAGGTAGGGCTTCTGGGGTAGGAAGAGCACGCGGCCCTCACGCGGCAGCCGGACCTCGCCGCGTCCGAACGGCCAGATCCCAGCGATCGCGCGGAACAAGGTGCTCTTGCCCGCGCCGGATGGACCCGTGATCAGCGTAGTCTCGCCCGGATGGATCTCCAGGGAGACGTTCTCCATCAGCGAGCGACCACCCGGGAGCGTCAGCCCCACCTGATCCAGGGTCAACCCATCGGCGGCACCCCTCCGGTGGCGCACCCCTTCGACCGAGGCCTCCGCCCGCACGCGGGCGAGCGCGCGCTCGAAGCCCAGAAGCCGCAACACCACCGCACGCCACTCCGCGATGTCGGTGTACGAGGTGATGATGAACGAGAGAGAATCCTGCACCTGGCCGAAGGCCTGCGAGGTCTGCATCAGGGCGCCGAGCGGGATCTCCCCACGGAAGTAGCGCGGCGCGGCCACCAGGATCGGGAAGATGATCGCGGCCTGGCCGTATCCGGAGGTGAACCAGGTGAGCCGCTTCTGCTGGCGCATGATGTCCCACCAGTTGCGTACCACCGCGCCGAACCGCTCGCGGAAGTTGCGCATCTCGTCCGCCTCCCCGCCGTAGAGCGCGACGCCCTCCGTGTTCTCGCGGAAGCGCACCAGGTTGAAGCGGAAGTCGGCCTCGTAGCGCTGCTGATTGAAGTTGAGCCGCACCAGGGGTCGGCCGATCAGGTTGGTGAGCCACGTCCCCGCGATGGCGTAGGCCAGCGCCGCCCACACCATGTAGCCGGGCAGCGTCACCCCCGAGCCGATGGGCAGCGTGACCGAGCCCGAGAGGCCCCACAGGATGCCCAGGAAGGAGACGAGCGTCACCACCGCCCGCATCCCGCCGATCCCGAGGGTCAGCGCGCCGGTGACGAACAGGCGCAGGTCGTCGGAGATGCGCTGGTCCGGGTTGTCGGTCTCCCCGGATGTGAGCTGCATGCGGTAGTACGCGCCGTCGGTGAGCCACGCGCCCAGATAGCGATCGGTGAGCCAGCGCCGCCAGCGGATCTGCAGCATCTGGTTGAGGTAGATCTGGTACACCGCGGCCACGATGTAGAGGCCGGCGAGCCACGAGAAGCGGATCAGGAGGCTGCGGAAGGAGCCGACGTCCTTGTCCTGAAGCGAGTTGTAGAAGAGGTTGTACCACTTGCTCAGCAGGACGTTGATGTAGACGATGAAGAGGTTCAACGCGACGACGACGAGCAAGAGGCCCCGGCCCGCCCAGCGATCTTCCGAGAACCAGTATGGGCGGATCAAGCTCCAGGCGTCGCGCAACATCTCACGCAGGCGGGTCATGGTGGGCCTCCTAGGGACCCAGCATAGCCCAGCGGACCCTTAGCGGTAGTCCGGGCGCCTCGAATGACATATACTCTGTTGGCTTGACGTTTGGAGAGGTGGCCGAGTCGGCCGAAGGCAGCCGCCTGCTAAGCGGTTACAGGGGCAAAACCTCTGTCCCGGGTTCGAATCCCGGCCTCTCCGCCAAGTGCGCCCTTAGCTCAGATGGATAGAGCGTCGGACTACGAATCCGAAGGCCAGAGGTTCGATTCCTCTAGGGCGCACCAGAAATGAAGCGGGGTTACGAGGCGAGACTGACCTCGTAACCCCGTCGCTCTCCGCGAAGTCTCAGACCCACGATACGGCGCGCATCGCGCGCCCTGGTTCCTCAGCGCCAGCCCAGCCCGGCGAGGACCAGCAGGATGAGCACGGAAATGACCGCAACCCAGCGCTCCAGCGTCATCGCGTCCTTCATCATCTCGCTCCGCCCTTGCTCTCTAGATGCGCCTGGTGGCCGGGAGGTTCCGTGTCGGATTCTTGCTGGACCGAGAACGGGGCGCATCCGGCGCGGCGCCGGCGCCGTCCCAATCCCGGCGGAGGGAACGCTCGGACATGAGCGGACGATCGATGGCGTGCGCGGCTCTGCTGGCCTTGATGGTCCTGTCTCCCGCGAAGAGCCAGGGAGCCGACGGACCCGCGGGCCTGCAGGTACGGTGGGCGGTGGACCCGCCGCGCAGTGGGTTGCAGGCGGTTTGCGGCCACGTGTTCAATGACCGCCCCATGAGCGCCGCGCACGTTCGCCTCCGGGTCGAGGGCCTGGACGACCGAGGCGGCGTGACCGGTCAGCGCGAGGCGGAGGTGCTCGGTCAGGTCCCGTCCGGGGGCAGCGCCCTCTATTGCATCACAATGTTCGCGGGCGCTGCCACCTACCGGGTCACCGTGATCGGCGCCGACTGGTCCGCGGGCGCGCAGGGTCCCTAGCCACCCCAGCGGGCGGGCGCATCCCCGCGCCGATGTTCTCGAACTCGAGCGGGGAGATCCGGTAGCGCTTCATCTTGGCGTGGACGGTCGCGGGCGAGGCCGAGAGGCTCCGCGCCGCCTCGAGAAAGAGGCCACCGCGCCGATCTAGGTCGCTCGGCCCCGCCCGGTTGCGTGGGCGGGTGGGGCGGCGGTACCGTTGTCCGCCATGGTTTCCGAGCCTCGGGCGGACGACGAGCGGTTCATGGCCCTGGCGCTCGAGGAGGCCGATCGCGCCGCCGCCGCCGGCGAGGTGCCGGTCGGGGCGGTGGTGGTGCTCGACGGTCGGGTGATCGCGCGCGGGCACAACCAGCCGATCGGCCAGCGCGACCCGAGCGCGCACGCCGAAATCGTCGCGCTGCGCGGGGCCGCCCGCGCCCTCGGCAACTATCGGCTTCCCGGCGGCACGCTCTACAGCACGGTCGAGCCCTGCGCGATGTGCAGTGGGGCGCTCCTCCACGCCCGGGTGGCCCGCCTGGTCTTCGGGGCGCTCGATCCCAAGGCCGGCGCGGTGCGCAGCCTCTTCCACCTGCTCGACGACACGCGGCTCAACCATCGTATCGAGATCACCGACGGCGTGCGCGCGACGGAGTGTGGCAGCCGGCTGAGCGCCTTCTTCCGGACGAAGCGCGACTGAGGATTCTCCCGGCGGCGCCGGCTAGAGCCCGGTTGAAGGCGTCTGACGGGTGATTCCCGCAAGTGACCAGGCCGTAGTAAGGTCAAGCTGGCCCGGCCTCCCCCGATTGTCCTAGGGACGCGGCCCGATTCGGAGACCTATTGAATCGACGGGCGTTCATCGGCACCCTGGCCGGCGGCCTCCTCGCCGCGCCGCTCGGCGCCGAGGCGCAGCAGGCCAGAAATGTTCGGGTTGGGGTTCTCATCTTCAGCACGCCGGCGACGGAGGCCAACCTGCCGGTCTTTCGCGATGCGCTCCGCCGGCTTGGCTGGATAGAGGGCGCGAACCTCACGCTCGAGTATCGGTATGGGGAAGGCCGTTCAGAGCGCCTATCGCAGGGTGCCGTCGAGCTCGTTCAGCTCAAACCGGATCTCATCTACGCGTTGGGCGGCGACGTCGCCCCGTTCGCAACGAGCGCCACGAAGACCGTCCCGATTGTCGTGGTGGTGAGCAACGACCCCGTCCAAGCGGGTCTTGTTGCGAGCCTCGCCCGGCCGGGAGGAAACGTGACCGGCCTGACCTTTCTCCTTTCAGACCTTGCCGCCAAGCGGCTCGAGATGCTTCGCCAGATCGCGCCGAAGAGCGCCCGCGTCGGGATCCTCTGGAACCCGGACCATACCGATCCCGACTTCAGAGAGACTCAGATGGCGGCGCCGAAGCTGGGCGCGGACATCGTGTCGCTCGAAGCCCGGAGGCAAGAGGATTTCGAGGTTGCGCTCAAGACCGCGATTCGGGAACGCATCGACGCGCTGATCGTCGTCTCGTCACGTCTCATGACACGGGAACGACTACGAATCCTGGCATTCGCCACGATGCATCGCCTCCCGGTGG
>Ga0210409_10007187_pt1 | contig 11485 bp, 10 predicted proteins | sample IncBWH17MmetaG_FD_161649 | JGI IMG/M metagenome (GOLD analysis project Ga0210409, IMG submission 161649) | Forest soil microbial communities from Barre Woods Harvard Forest LTER site, Petersham, Massachusetts, United States - Inc-BW-H-17-M | ecosystem: Environmental > Terrestrial > Soil >...
CGGCAAGAGGCGTCAGAACCGACAAATAGTCGCGCTCCGCAACGTGCGTTTGCGCCGCCGCGGCGACGAGGGCGGAGATTGCGCCGTCCAGGTCCCCGCGTGCGGCGGCGGATCGGGCACGCTCTCGAAGCGCGTACAAGTCCTGGAAAACGAGTTCCGGGGGCGCGCTCATGGAAGGGTCTGTCGGGGCCCCGCCCGCTGACGGCGGGCGCGGCGCGACAGGCTGAGCGCGCTCTCTACCAATCCGATGACGACGTAGCAGGAGAGAAGCCAGACCAGGACGAAGGCGGGTCGGGTCTGCAGGCTCACAATGGCGCTCGACCCGACCGCGAGCGCCACGAGCAAAAACGTGCGGGCGTTGAGGCGCAGATCCTTGAAGCTTCGAAACTGGACCGTCGACACCATAAGTCCGCTCAAAAAGACGGTCAGCACAATCATGCCATACGCGTATTTCGGGCCATGAAGCCCCAAGCGTCCCCCCATGGCGTGGTTGGCGAGAACCAAAGAAACGAGGATCCCGGCGGCGCCCGGCACCGGAAGACCCACGATGTATTTCCCCGGTTTGGTAGGCGCGCCCTTGTCCCCCATCGACAACACATTGAACCGAGCCAGCCGCACGGCGCTGGCGGCGGTGAAAATGAACGCCGCGACCAACCCGAGCGAGGGTCGTTGCCAAAGCGACCACTTGAACACGAGGATGGCGGGCGCCGCCCCGAAGGAAATGACGTCCGCCAGCGAGTCGATTTGGAGACCGAAGGCGCTTTGCGTCTTGGTCAGTCGGGCCACGCGTCCGTCCAGCGTGTCGAAAAAGAGCGCGAACACGAGCAAGAGCGAGGCCCGGTAATAATCGTCGTCGGATGTTGCCGTCGCGCTGATGCGGATCGAATCGAAGCCGCAGAACACGCTCGAGAGCGTGATGATGTTCGGCAAGAGAAAGAGCGTCTTCCGAAGGTCGAGCTTGCGGGGAGGGGTGCGCACCGGGAGCGGCTGTGGAAGGGAAGAGCTGATCGTGCCCACAAACCCCACGGTTGGTAAAGCCGCGCGCCGACAAATTGGCCAGGGCGGCCGTGGCGCAATACTCTTTCAATGCGTCATGAAGTTCCGCAGGACGATCGCTCCAGAACTGTCCCGCGCGGCGCCGGCGGCCCTATTCGCCCTCGCGGCGCTTGTCGCGGGGCTCGCCGCGCCGGGCTGCGGGCGAAGCGCCGAAGAAAGACAGCTCGACGCAATGCGTGAGGAAATCGACAACGTAAGACAGAGCCGAGACCGCTCCGATCACGCGGCGAACAGCCCGAACACGTCGGACAGTGCCATGGTCGTTCCGCAGGCTTACGCTCCGGGCACGCCGGCGCATCAGCCGCCCTCGGTCGTCCAGCTTGGAACGGACGGTCAAGCCTACGACGAGGACGACCCCGAAGGGGACCCGCAGGACACGACGCCGCGGCCCAGCATTCGCGTTTCTGGCGGGGTCGTGGAGAAGAGAGGCGGCCGCCGAACCGAGGTTACCGAGCACACCGTCCCGGACGACGGGGCCGGCGCGTCGAGCGCGTCGTCACGGGTCAACCCGGTCGATCCTGAGGCAAAGCGAGCGTACGACGCTGCCTACGCGCTTGTGACCGCGCATCGCTACGAGCAGGCGCTCGATGCGCTTGCGGCGTTCCTGCTCAAGTGGCCCGACCATCCCTATGCCAACAACGCGATGTTCTGGCGGGGCGAGTGCTATTTCGCGCGAGGCGACTACCAGCGCGCGTCCGAACAATTCGACGGGGTCCTCAAACGCTACCCGGCCGGCAGCAAGGCCCCCGACGCCTTGTTGAAACTCGGGATATCGCAGCAAAAGCTAGGCAACACAACCAAGGCCAAGGAATGCTTCGATCGGCTCGCACAGCAGTACCCAGGAACCGAAGCAGCCCGCCGGATTCCTGCGCAACGCGCCTCCACTGCAGCGCCGGTGGGCCCGGCTCCAGAGGACCGCTGATGAGGCGGTTCGTCGGCGTCGGTTCGGTCGTATTCTGCGTCTCGGCTGTTTTCGTCCTGCCCATCAACGCAGCCGCGCAGACGACGCCCGGAGCGCCTGGAGCGGCGCCCGGCGGCGCGGCGCCTGGAGGGGGCGCGGCACCGGGCGGCGGCGTCGTGCCCGGCGGGGGCGCTGTCGTTCAACCGAGCGCTCCATTGCAGGCGCCGCAACCCGGCACGACCTACGTTCCGATGCCCGGCGGAGCTTACGGAAACCCGCAGTCACCGAACGGCACCATCGGCGGCGGAAACGCGACCGAGTCGAGCGCCCATCCCGTGACTGGAGATCAAGAAGACCACTTCGATCTCGGCTCTCACGCGGGCGGCGAAGGCACCGCCCATGGGTCGGAAGGTGGGCCTGTGTTCGCAATCGGCCCGAGCTACAGCGGCGGCGAGGTCCCCGGCACGCACCTCGTTCGTCGGGGCGACACGCTCTGGAGCATCTGCGATTACTATTACAAGAACCCGTACCAGTGGCCGCGCATCTGGTCGTACAACGCGCAGATCAAGAATCCGAATTGGATTTACCCGGGCGACGAGGTGAAACTGAAGGCAGGCGGCGCTGCCGGCACAGGACAAGAAGGCGCCACGGCGCCGCCGCCCACCCCCCTCCCGTATACGCCGGAGAACATGTCGCTGACCGATCGCCGGCGGCGCGTCCCGATCGACACGGTCTTCTTGCGGGATACGGGCTGGATTCGGGACGACTCCGACGAGGTCTGGGGAGACCTGCGGGGAGCGGCCGAGGACAAGATGCTCCTCTCGGATTTCGATGAGGTCTATCTGCACATCGACAGCGGACACGACGTGCACATCGGTCAGGAATTGACCATCTTCCGTCCGATTCACCCGTCGACGGCGACCGGGACCATCGTGCAGATCGAGGGTACCGCGCGCATCGATCAATGGAACGCGCGCGACCGCATCGCACGGGCGAAGCTCGTCGAGTCGCTCAATGTCATCGAGCGCGGCGCCCGCATCGGTCCGCTGGCGCGCCGGTTCGAAATCGTGCCGCCGCAACGCAACGAAAGTGACGTGCAAGCGCACGTCTTGGCGAGCATCCATCCCAACGAGTTTTACGGACAGAACCAGGTCGTCTTCATCGACAAGGGGGAAGCCGCCGGGCTGAAGCCGGGCAACCGCTTGTTCGTCGTCCGCCGCGGCGACCCGTGGCGGCGCAGCCTCGTGGAGCCCATCGCCGGATATCGCGTCTCGCCCGATGACGAAAAACCCATGCCGTCGATGGAAAATACGCCGGGATCCCGACGGGACGACAGAGACTACCCGGACGAGGTCGTGGGCGAGCTTCGTGTCGTCGCACTGAAGAAGGACACGGCCACCTGCGTTCTGACCCAATCGACGGTCGAGATCGAGCGCAATGATCTGGCAGTGGCGCGCAAGGGCTACTGACGGTACGGATGCCGCGGCCCCGTGCGCCGCCTGCCCTCTGCGCTCTGTCCCCTGCTCGTCGCGGTGTCGCTCGTCGCGTTCGCCGAGGAGCATCCGGCGGCCGCAGTCAAGCACACACGACGCGGTGGCTGTCCGTCGAGCATGGCGCGCGTTCGCGACTTCTGTGTGGATCGGTTTGAGGCGCCCAATCGCCGCGGGCAGAAGCCGCTCGTCATGCAATCCGCCAAGGACGCCGAGGCCTGGTGCGCGGCCCGCCGCAAGCGACTCTGCACGGAGGACGAGTGGATAACGGCCTGCGAAGGGGGGGAGCAGCGAAGATATCCCTATGGCGACACGCGGATCGAGGGGCGCTGCAACGACGGCGAAGCCTGGCGCTCGGTAGACGAGGCGAAGCTTGCCAAGTGGCCGTCGCCGGAGGCGCGCGAGCACGTCGAGGAGCTCTACCAGGCGACCGCGAGCGGGACGAACCAGCACTGCGTCTCGGAAGACGGGGTGCACGACCTCGTAGGCAACGTCGAAGAGTGGGTCGTCCGCACGCGCGAGCACGCCAATAGGCCGCCCTACTTGCTCATCGGCTGCTATTGGTCGGGCTGCTACGGAGGGGGCAAGCCCACGTGCCGCTCGACGAACAACGCGCACGCACCCGACTTTCGGTTTTACGAGACCGGTTTTCGCTGCTGTCGAGATGTACGGGCGACGCCGTAGGCGGAAAGGACCTTGTGAAGGGTCGTGGCTTCGGCTATCTGCGCTAACGCGCGGTGGAGCAGCCTGGTAGCTCGTCGGGCTCATAACCCGAAGGTCGAAGGTTCAAATCCTTCCCGCGCAACCATTAAACCTCGACGAAAACCGGGGGTTCGGCTCTTTCTGGTCCAATCATTGGGCCAAACCCGAACGAAAAGCGACGCCGGGAGGGCTGGAAAAGGGTGCCCAATCGCAGCCACGTCGAATGAGCCGGCCGCCTTGATGTAGCGGTCGGTCGTGCTCGGGCTGGCGTCCCCCCATGCGCCGCTGAAGACGCGCTCGCCGACCCCCGCGAGGGCCGACCAGGTCGCGTAGCTGTCGCGTAGCGAACGGAAGTCGACGGGCTCTTCGGTCGGGGTGTCGGCCTCGAGTCGCGCCCGCTCGACGCCGGCGGCGCGAAGGTGGGCTCGGAAGGTCATGGCCACACGGTCGCCGCCTCGTTTGAGGGCTGACAGCAGAGGTGCCACGAGCTCGCCCGGCTCGCCGCGTAGCTTTTCAAGCAAGGGCAAGAGATGTTCGTGCAGCGGGACCACGCGTCGGCCTTGGAGCGTCTTCGGCGCCCTAACCCCGCTCTCGCGCTCGTACGCCTTCGAGACCGTGAGCGTGCGCGCCTTCAGGTCGACGTCAGCCCACGTGAGCACTTGAAGCTCGCCGGGGCGCAAGCCCGTGAACAAGGCGATGGCGTAGAGCTGTCGCCATTCGATCGGCACGTCGTGCTCGGAGATGCGGCGCGGTCCGTGAGCGGGGTTTGCGTTTGCAAGGACGCATCCGCGATCAAGATCGGCGCTTGGCCGGGTAAAAAACCGGGCGGAGCGACGGCGGGAACGACACACGTCCATGTGAGCGTGCCCCCGTCGACGACGGTGCTTAAGAGAGTGGTTGGAAATGACGGCTGGCTGCCCCCGCTCGAGCCGGCGACGGTGGCTTTGTAGAAAAAGCCCGTGGGCGACGTTGCTGGCGCGACGTAATCCCCCAGCGAATATGCGTGGCTCGCCTGCCAAGCCAACACCTTCGCGCTAGCCGGAATGCCCCACGGCCCGAGCTGACCCAACGAAAGAAACGGCGCAGTCGTTGGGCCGTCAGACGCTAACCAAGGCAACCAAGCTTGGCCGCCTCGTTCGCCACGACGGCCCGGAGCACGTGGTTTGCTTCGCGCCAACGCGCAGTGGCACGGGCGTGGGGCTCGTCGTGCCGACCCTGCTCACGTGGAACGCGTCCGTGCTCGTTTACGACATCAAGAAGGAGAACTGGGCGCTGACCGCCGGTTGGCGCCGGCAGTTCAGCCGCGTGTGGCGGTTTGAGCCTACCCTCACCGGACTCGGTGCGATTCAACCCGCTCATGGAGATTCGGCAAGGCGATAGCGAGGTCCGCGATGTGCAAAACATTGCCGACATCCTGGTCGATCCCAATGGCGAGAAGGACAGCCGTGACCATTGGCAGCTGACGGCGCACACCCTTCTCTGCGGGGCGATCCTTCACCTCCTGTATGCGGAAGCCGACAAGACCTTGGCTGTCTGTGTGCGCGACGGGTCGGAGAGAAATCCGGCGACTCCAAGCGGGTAACAGGGCTGAACTGAAACCCTCGGGCCATGGCCTCCGAGCCTCATGATGCGTCCAGAGCATCACGTCGCGCAGTCAAAGCATTGGACGAAGCCCATGCAGCCGATGCAGATCGGCGAGACCTCGAGACCGGTGTGCCCGAGCTTCACGTATTGCCTGCGTCCTCCTTGTCGTGACAGAATAGGAGAGTTATCCGTTTGCTCAACCAAGGTGTACCGGATAACTCTCCGCTTAGCAAGGGCACATGGTCGACGAAGACGAAACGTTGCGCGCCGATGCTCGTGCCAACCGAGACCGCCTTCTGGAGGTGGCGCGTGACGCGCTTGCCGCTGACCCGGACGCGTCCCTTAATTCCATCGCTAAGGCGGCTGGTGTTGGCGCAGGTACGCTCTATCGTCACTTTCCCAGCCGCGAGGCCTTGGTGCTGGCCGTTTATCGGAAGGAGATTGCCTCGCTGGTAGCGCTGGCTCCGATGCTGCTTGCCAAGCACCCTCCGCTACGAGCATTCCGCAGTTGGTGCGATCGGCTCGCCAGGTTCGGCAGGATGAAGTACGGCATCGCCGACGTCATTCATGCGGCGACGTCGGATCAGGACCTTCGAGGGACCTACTTGCCGCTGTTGGGCGCGGTCCGCCAGCTCATGGCTGCCTGCGAAGGCTCAGGCGAGCTGCGTCCCGGAACCGACCCCGAGGATTTTCTGGTGCTCGTGGGTCTCTTGTGGCGAATCCCTCCAAACTCGGTCGGAACAGCGCGAGTGAAAAGACTCTTGGCGCTTGCATTCCGCGGCTTGGGCGCGGAAGACGCGACGACCTAGTTACTCACGCTGAACCGTGTTCGCATTGGACGAAGAGATCCCTGAGCCCGGGAGCAAGCTGATGACGTTCGACTCGGTGCGGGCGCAGATGCAGAAGGTCCTTTCGGGGAAGGACGACGTCATCGATCTGCTCCTCGTCGGTTTCTTCGGCGCCGGCCATGTCCTCGTCGAGGACGTCCCGGGTGTCGGCAAGACCACGCTGGCGAAGGCGCTCTCCAAAGCGGTCGCTCTCTCCTTCACCCGCGTGCAGTTCACGCCCGATCTGCTCCCAACCGACATCCTCGGATCGCAGATCCTGAACCCGAAGGACGGCACGCTCACCTTCCAACAAGGTCCCGTCTTCACGAACGTGCTCCTCGCCGACGAGATCAACCGCGCGTCGCCGCGCACGCAGTCCGCGCTCCTCGAGGCGATGAACGAAGCGCAAGCGACCGTCGACGGCGTCACGCGCAAGCTCCCGGATCCGTTCTTCGTCGTCGCGACGCAGAACCCCTCCGACTACCAAGGCACGTATCCGCTCCCTGAGGCGCAGCTCGACCGCTTCCTCCTTCGCTTCGGCGTCGGCTATCCGTCGCCGGAAGCCGAGCTCGCGATGCTCTATGCGCGGCGCACGGTCGATCCGCTCGACGGCGTCGAGGCGGTCTGCGACCGGGAGACGATCGTGAAGCTGCAAGCGCAGGTGCGCGAGGTGGAGGTGAAGGAGCCGGTCGCGAAGTACTTGCTCGAGATCGTCGCGCGGACGCGGCGCACGACGCAGATCGAGCGCGGGATCAGCCCGCGCGGAGCGCTCGCCTTCTTTCGCGCCTCGCAAGCGCGGGCGTTCTTGCGCGGGCGAAGCTATGTGAGCCCGGAGGACGTGCATGCGCTCGCCTGTCCCGTGCTCGCGCATCGCGTGCAGCTCACGACGGAGGCCCGCTACGGCGGCGCGTCGGCGGAGGAGATCCTCGCGAAGGTGGCGCGCGAGGTCCGCGTGCCTACGTGAACGCCGAGGCAAGGAGCCGGAAGTGGGCGCGGCTCAATCACATCCTGATCCCGAAATCGAAGGCGGCTCGGGATCGCGTTCGCGCGACGCGCATCGGTCGCGCGTTCAACCTCATGTTCTCCCTTTGGGGCTCGCTGACCGACGAAGGCCGCACGCTCTCCATCGTGCTTCCGCTCGCGGCCGGCGTCGCGATCGACGTGCAGCGCACAAACGCATATTTCGTCCCCGCGATCCTCTTCGGGCTCCTCGTCGGTTCGTTCTTCGCCGCGCGCAGATTGAAGCTCGATCGCACCACAGTCGTCGTGAATGCGCCGCGCCGCGTGACGATCGGCGACGAGGTCACCTTCTCGGTCACGTGCCGTCGCGAAGCCGGTGCCGACATGGCCGTCCGGGTCCGTGGTCCCTTCTTGCCGTGGGACGGCACGTGGACCGGACCGCCGGCGGAGGAGCTCTTCCTGCAAGGCGGAGAGAGCGCGACGACGACGATGCGCGCTCGCTTCATCGCGCGCGGGATGCATCACCTCGATCCGTTCACCGCGGCCGCCGTCGCGCCGCTCGGCCTCGCGTGCGGTCCGCACAAAGAGTCGGACGGCGCGAAGGTATGGGTCGTCCCGCGCGTCGCCGACGTTGCGCGCTTGCCGCTCGCGATCGCGACGAAGCATCAACCGGGCGGCGTCGCGCTCGCGTCGAAGGCCGGCGAGTCGATGGATCTGCTCGGCGTGCGGCCTTATCGGCGCGGGGACCCCGTGCGCGACCTCCACGCGCGAACCTGGGCGCGCACGGGGAAACCGGCCGTTCGCGAGTATCAACAGGAGTACTTCACGCGCGTAGGCGTCATTGTCGATCTCGGATTTCGCGATGCCGAGCGGCTCGAATCGGCGATCGAGCTCGCGGCCGGCGTCGTCGCGCGCCTGTCCCGCGGCGAAGCGCTCATCGACGTGCTCGTCGTCGGCGACGTCATTCACGAGCTCACGGTCGGGCGCAGCCTCGGATATCTCGATCAGGCGCTCGAGCTCCTCTCCGCGGTCGAGCAAGGTCCGCGGCTCCGCGCGGAATCGCTCGTGAAGCGGCTCGAGCCGCACCTCGCGCAGCTCTCCACCGTCTTCGCGATCGTCTCGCCCGAGGCAGCGGAGAAGCATCTGCTCGAGGAGCGCCTACGCGATCACGGCCTCGCGTGCACAACGATCGTGGTCGACGACGATCTCGCCCGCGCGATCGCCGACAAAGAGGCCCTCTCGTGGTGAGGGTTGTCTTGCGGGTTCTACCGGCGCTCGCTGCGCTCGGCGTCGTGCTGCTCATAGCGCTGACGAAGGAACTCGGATCGATCCCGCGGACGATCGCGATCGGATGCGTGGTGGCTTCCTTCCTCGGCGCGTTCGTGTTTCGCCGGCCGGACGTGCGTGCCCACGCGAGCGTCGTCGCCGGCGTCGCGGCGGTCATGGCGGCCGGACAAACGCGGGGCGGCGTCACGTTCGGCGTCGCGGCAGCGGGATTTGTCGCGGCATCGCTCGTCACGCTTCGTCTCGCTCGGCGCGCGGGTGCGGTACAGCTCACGGTGCGGCCGCTCGCGGTCATCTTCGGCGCGACGGCCGCCGCGCTCACCGCAAGCATTGTGTTCCTTCCGCCGCTCGCGCGGTACGTGCAGGGGGCGATCATGGCGATGATGAACGTCGACAGCCTGCAAGCGACCGCGTTCTCGACACAGATGACGCTCGGCGCAACGACGGGGATGCTGCAGAGCGACGCGCTCGTCGCGCGGATCGAACGCGCTCATCCCGACTACCTCCGCGGCGCGGTCTACGACGACTACGACGGCGCCCATTGGACGACGACGAAACCCGGCCGCGCGACGAAGGTCGTGCGCGCGAACGTCGCCACAACGCCGCGCGCGACGATGACGGTCGTTCGTAATGCGCCGGGAGGCGTCGACATGCGCTGGTTCCTCCCGCCCGGCGCCTGCGGATTTGATCGGGACATCGAAGTGGACGGCTTCGGCGTCGGACGCCGCGCGCGCCGGGAGCCTCCGCAGCATATTTCGTTTGCGCTGAGCGGCTGCTCGCCGGCGCCGGTGCTGCCACCGTCCGACACGGATCGAAATGGCATGCTCGCGGCCCTCCATCGCTCTTTGACGCCCATCGCTGCGAGTTGGACCGCCGGAGCGACGACGGACCGCGAGAAGCTCAAAGCGATCGAAGAGCACTTATCGCACTACGAATACTCATTGGCGGTCGAGCGGAACGAATCGCTCGACCCTATTTTCGATTTCGTGACGGTGCACAAGGCCGGCCATTGCGAGTTCTTCGCCTCGGCGATGGTATTGCTCGCCCGGACCCAGGGAATTCCTGCGCGCGTCATCGGCGGATATCGCGTCGACGAGATCAATCCGATGACGAGCCAATCCGTCGTGCGTGAGCGAAACGCGCATACGTGGGTGGAGGCGTGGGTCGACGGCGGCTGGCACGCGTACGACCCGACGCCCGTCGCGGACAGCCCAGGCGGCTTCCTCGCGCACGCGAGCGATCTCTGGGCGATGCTCATGGACCGCCTCGCAGCATTCGGTCCGCTCGGGTTCGCCGTCGTGCTCGCGGGCATCCTCGCGGCGATGTTCGGCCTCCGTGCGCTCCGCAACTGGGGGCGCGCGCCGCGGCGGCGGCGGGCACAGCTGGCGATGGAGCGGCCCCTGCCATGCTTCGAACGGCTCTCCGCGAAGCTGGCGGCGGCGGGTTTTCAGCGTGACGAATCGGAGCCGATCGAGACATTTGCCGAGCGAATACCGGTCAAAGACGCCGCTACCGCACTGGTGGCCTATGCCGCTCTGCGCTACGGCGGAATCGGCGACGAAAAATCGGTCGCGGCCGCGGCAGAGAAAGCCGTACGCGCTATGGGTCCCCGCAGTTGATCGGCTGATTGCCCCACGTAGACACCGCCGAAATCCTGCTCGATGATTCACTGCGGTTCGCTGTGCGTACGGCCATCGATCTCCACGCGTAGGAAGGCATGCCGCACACGGTTCTGCGGAACGCGCGCCTGCGGTCAACGCGCAGTGGACCCAGGCGGCGAGGCGTTCAAGGTAGCTCTTCCGTTGCACCGCGCATGACGCCGAGGCGCCGGTAGAGCGGCGAGATCATGAAATCTCAACTTGGCCCGCGGCGTTTTCTTGAACATAAGCGTTTTGCAGCAAGGATTGAATTTCCGTCGAGATTCCTCTCTCGCCTCCTCGCCTCACACTCTCCACTCTCTCCTTGCTCTCCCCAAATGCCTGCTCGCTTTCCGTTAGCGGTGTCTCACGGTCGGCGGCGCACGTTCCCATTCACCCCTAAGACGTCGGGAGCCCACTCGCGTCCCACCGAAACGTGCCAGTGTCAGTTCGGTCAGCGGTAGGCAGCTGTCGTGGCCCTCCGCCCATGGGTCGACAATTTCAGTCGACCGTTAAATTGACCATGGCGTTCCGCATCCGATGCGCTGCACACTGCCGCCCCCGTACGCACGGCCACCTACTAGAGGATCGGAATGCAACGTCACTCGAAGCGTTTCATTGCCGCCGCCACGCTCGGCCCTGTTCTTTTCATGACTCGTGTTGCTGACGCGAACACGTCAAGCTGGAGCGACAAGGTTGGCTTCATCCTCGGCGACAACAGCACGACGTGGTGCGAAACGAGCCTGACCTTTACAGGCGCCAAAAGCTCTTTTCGGCAGGTGCCGTCCGACTCGACCTTGTCATCCACGAGTCCGTTTGTGAGCAATGTGGCGGCTCAAATGGTCCGTTTGGAGTGTTCTTTCTTTGGAATCACCCAGGTCGTGACCGCGTCCGGCTGGTCGACGGACGCAGGCGGTGACCTGAGCTCCGTCAGCTGCCCCACCGGTTGGACACCGACGTTGGCCGAGTGCCGGGTCGAGGGGCATATCGACAACGGTGCCGCGACGACGCTGCCCTACGTCTACCAAGGCACTGCTTGCGGCA
>Ga0210409_10007188_pt1 | contig 11485 bp, 6 predicted proteins | sample IncBWH17MmetaG_FD_161649 | JGI IMG/M metagenome (GOLD analysis project Ga0210409, IMG submission 161649) | Forest soil microbial communities from Barre Woods Harvard Forest LTER site, Petersham, Massachusetts, United States - Inc-BW-H-17-M | ecosystem: Environmental > Terrestrial > Soil >...
GCAGCTACACAAGTTATGGAAGGATTCTTTTCAAAGCCAGCTCCATCACGCTCTTTGGCCGCATCCACGTGGACAAGCAGAACTCGTTCATTTCGGAGAAGTGCGACTTCGCCGGCCTCTGGGAACTGGCCCGGCTCACCAAGCTTCCCATTCAATACGCAGCACGGACAACGACTGGTACCGGCATTTCGTACATGCAGATGGAACTCGCCCACCGCGATGGCGTGCTGATTCCCGAGCAGAAAGCGGAACCGGAAGATCCCAAGCGGCCCGACGAGCTATTGGTAGCGGACCGCGGCGGCCTCGTCTTCGTTCCGAAACTCGGCTTCACACCCAATGTCGCGGAACTGGATTTCGTGAGCCAGTTCCCAAGCATCATGGCACGATTCAATATCTCCCCCGAAACCGTAAATTGCCCGTGCTGTCCCGACGCTCCGCGCATTCCCGAACTCGGCTACCGCATTTGCCAGAAGCGAAGAGGGATCACGAGCCGCGTAGTCGAACGGCTTATCGCCAAGCGATGTGAACTCAAGAAGCTCCTAAAGACGATGCCGCCCGATACTGCGCTCAGGATGAAATTGCAGCGTGATTCGATGAAGTGGCTTCTAGTGTGCTGCTTCGGCTATACCGGCTACAAGAACGCGCGCTTTGGAAAAATCGAGGCGCATGAAGCCATCAACGCCGTCGCGCGCGAAACGCTTCTAGTTGCTAAAGAAATTGCGGAGGCCGATGGCTTTGAACTGATACACGCCTTGGTGGACTCCTTATATGTTTGGAAAGAAGGAGCGACGCACGAGGACTACGAGCGGCTTTCCCAGGAGATCGAGAATAGAACCCGCCTTCCCCTCGCGATTGAGTCCGTCTACCGATATGTCGTCTTTCTCCCTTCCAAGCAATACGCGGATGTGCCTGTCCCGAATCGCTTCTTTGCGGTCGGAGAAGATGGCGAGCTAAAGGTCCGAGGACTTGAATGCCGGCGCCACGACACTCCTCCACTACTTGCTCGGATGCAACACGAAGTGCTCGCAATCCTCGCCGAAGCACACGACTACGAGTCGTACCTGGAAAAACTTGAGACCGCGCGCGCTGTGTTTGCCAACTATGAAGACCGTCTGGCGAATGGCGAAGTGGACATCCGGGAACTCGTCGTCAGCAAGCGCATCACGCGGGAGCCGCGCGACTACCAAAAAGCTAGCGTCACAGCGATCGCCGCGCAGCAACTCTTTGGAAGTGGGGTCAAGCTGCGACCCGGACAGAACATCGAGTACGTTATCACCAACGCCGAAGCCCACGTCCCCAACGACCGCGTACGCGCCTTCGCGCTTTGGGAGGGATGGTTCGGGTACGACCGAAAGAAGTATGCGGCGATGCTGCGGGAAGCCTTTGAGCCGTTTGTCCCATGCCTTACAAACGCAGCGGAAGAGTATCTATTGAATGATTCGCTCACCGAAGAAGAACTTAAGCGATTTCCCCTCTTTGCTGCGTTGGCACTCCTGCGTCCTTGAGACTGGGCTTGGCCGTGAGCACCAGCCCTTATTCCTGAGGAGGTGCTTCGGCCCTAGAGTTCCCAAAAGCCCCAAGCATTTGTCTATGCCTTCGACACAAGGCTTAGTCCGCCAGAGAATTCGCCTTTTCAGCGATCCTATTCACGACCACGAAGAGGTCGGAACCCTTCAAGTCCCGTTCGAGAGAAATCTGATGAGCAACATCCTTATTTTTCTTCTTGTCGTACAAAGATGGTCCCGAAAACTTTAACGAAAAGTGAAAACGGAAAACAAGGAACCGTTTGAACCGATTTTTCCAGTCCGTCGTCGTCCCTCGCAAATATTCGCTGACAGAAACATGATCTGGTATCGGAAAGTATGCAGAAAGGTCTCTACCAACTACGTTTTCAAACGCTTTTTGTGGGAAGTAGTTTTCAATGCCATAGCGTTCGAGCACCTCCATCGGAACGCCGAGACCAGCCAACCTCTTCTTTTGTGTTCGGGCTATATCTGTCAGCGGCTTCTTGTTCTTGGTCAGCTTCCTTCCGAGGTCGCCGTCCATAACAACGAATGCTTCATGGCAACCTTGCTGAAAATAGCTTGCGTCTTTGGCGCCAAGATTCGGCCAGCCGCCGACAAAATCGAAAGCCAATTCAGGCAAGTCCGGGACTTGAGACAAGAGTTCTCGAAATACCGACACGTCGGTTTGACCCTCGCAGACCACCTTTAGCCGTCTTAAATTTGTCGAGCCCTTGAGCTTCCTGAGAATCACTCCAAACGGGGAGCTGTGGACACTCTCCACCCTGGCCATGCGTTCCTGCTCTATCGCAATCGACAGCTGAGCTTGTTTCCATCCATCGGGTGCCTGCGCAATTTGTCTTTTAACAGTTGCTGCCAACTTCGCTCGATCAATTCTTGCGAGCGTTTCTGTGACGAGGCCCACCTCACCTGGTAACGCAAGGCTTAGGAGTTTTGCTCTCAATGCTATCAATTTGTCGATAGCGAATTCCGAACGAATCTTGTCGATCCACCCAAGAGGAAGGTCGACCGGAGGATATCTCTCACCGGATTTTAGGGTCTCGTCATCCTTGACCAGCTCCGACAGAGCGCGCTCGATCGTTGGGCGATGTTGACGCTCCACCAAGATTTCAAATGCCGCCTCTCGAAGGCCCTCCGAAGCTCCCTTCGCTGAAATGTCGACAAGAAAATCCGTCTCCACTGCGTGCTGTCCAAGAATATGGAGCGCGTCGATTTGAGAGTTCGTCTCCACGGGGTCCCGAACTACGTCTTCGAGGCCTTTTCTGATGGATTCGGACCACAGTCCAGAATCACGCAGGAAGCCAATGGTTCCACGCAAACCTTCAGCCGATTTTGGCTGAGTAAGGAGAGTTTCGACCGCCAATTTCGCTTCTTCGCTCAATCCGTGTTTTCGGAAATAGTCCGCAACAAGCTTTTCGTGCCACGTTGTAATTGTAAAGACCAGGGGTTTGTCAGGGGACAGTTTCAATTCATACTTTTCGACCAGCTTCAGAAGGAGGGGTAGAATTCTCGGGTAAGTTACAGTTTGTTCTTTCCAGACAAGCACATTCTCCAGATCCATTTTCTTAAGCAGCTCCGACACACGCCCGCCGAGCCAGATCTTGTATTCGGCGGGCAGGTCTGGCCAGTGATCTTGGCCTAGGCGCTGAAAGGCAACAACTGATTGTTCAAATTCCTTTGCATTTAGTAAGTCATCCCGCCAAGATGCAATCTGGACTTTTCGACTCTCTTGTTCACGGACGCGCTCTAATTCGTATACTTGCGTGTTTTTTTCTAGCTCCGCGATGAGCCCATCAGAATGTTCTCGAAGAATGTCTCTCATCGGAAGCGGCAAGAATCTCGCTACGCGTTTAATAAGATCGCTGGCGCCTGACTCGATCAACCATTCCGCGGTCTTGGGACGCATGAGGGACGCTACAAGCTGATCCGTGAAGTAAAATCCGGCAGACGCTTTGCCGGTCTGCTTTGCGACCCACTCCAGATACAGACGAGCTGTTAAACCCTCCTTGTCCGCTTCTTCAACAGACGAAAAGAGCTTCAGACCGACACCCGCGTTCGAAAGAAACACTTTCTGTTCTTCGATTGCGATAATGACCGCCGCGCATGTTGCCGCGACTTCACCGTCCCACAATTTCGGCAGCAGCTTAATTATGGGCTCGACGTATCCTTCACCACGAACCCACGAGAGTTCCTCGGGCCGGCCCACAAAGAATCGAAGCACGGCCAAAAGTGCGTCACGTGACCTGAACTCACGAAAGTGATAGAAAGAATTGGAAAGGAGGGAATCCGCCTCCACAATCAACGGAAGGACAAGCGCGATTTGCGTATCGTCGCAAACAGCGCCGATCAAGTCTAGGATATTCGTATATAAGGGGTCATCCTTGCTGGCAAATGCGAGCAACTCCGGAATCAATTTGGAATCGCCCGCGTTGATGAGCGCATAAAGCGCGCACCTTCGAAGCTGCTCGTCGGCCCGGCGATCTAGCAAAGCCGCCATTGCCTGGCGTTCGATGCTCGGCGTTTTTCCCCAGCTCAACAACAGAAGTGCATTTGCGCGCTGCACAGCGTTGCCGATCTTCAAGTCCTCTAAGATTTGCTCTTCCATTCGCGGGGTCAAAAAACGACCGAGTCGCTGAAGGTTGATCCCCGGATGCCCCTGGATGTATTGTCCCTCGCTGGCGACGGCCGAAAGAACACCGGTCATAACTTGCTCTTTCTCATCATCCTTAAACGCCTGCGAAGACGAACTGAGCATCCATAGCGGATATTGCTTAACGAAGAGTTTCTTTACATCTGCATTTAGTTCCGCCAGATAACTGATACAGTTCATCCACGACTCGTTCGGTGTCGAATAGTCGAGGAAGGCAAGCTCTCGCAATCGGTCTGTGGTTACGCTTTCGAGCGCTTCTGCTGCCAAATATTCACCATAAGAACGCATTTGAAACGCAAAACCATTCGTAGTTCGGCGAAGGATCGAACCGTATAATTCCTGTAACAAGATCGGTGCCTCTGCCTCGGCGATGGGCATCGACTGCTTGATAATTTGAAGCGCCTCCTCCTCGGACAATTCATTCCTGCAGTACGTCTCCATAGCCACGGCTAGCATGCAGAGCGCCCGCCGCTGCTTGTGTTGACCGATCAGAGGCCGGCTTTGTATCAAGCGGTCAATAATAAAGGACAGATTTTCCGACCTGAGCTTTCCTAGTTTTCCCTGTTGGCCAAACCGTTCGAGCATTACTTGAAGCACAAACGGGTTTCGGATTTCGTCGTTTGCGTCCACCTGAATCACGGCTTGGAGAAAAGCGTCGTACTCGATATTGGCATTTCCGACGAACTCGCGAATGTCCTCGTCGCTCAAATCCAAAATATGGAAGACGGACGAAATATCCGGGAGGGATTCACGATGCGCTGCGTAGAACGCCTGTCGCGAGGTCAGAAAGATCCGCGCGTCTTTGTCGTTTCCCAAAAGGTCGTCAAGATCCTTACCAAATGCCGCCAACATCTCCGCCGGTATCTCATCAACACCGTCCAAGACATAGGTTCGAGCGATGGCCTTGCCTTCGAACAGGTAGCCAATTTCCAGCGCTTCGGCCGGTGCCGAGCCTTTGAGGAGGCAGACCAGATTCGATGCTTTCCGATATTGCTTTAGTTCCCCGTAAACCGGAACCCTTTCCCGCTCCTCGATCAGCGTTCGCACGGCGGCGTGCGCCACCACCGACTTACCTGCACCGGGTTCTCCCACGACAATCACCCGCTGATGCTTCAGTAGTTCTGATAGCTCCGGCTCTCTATCACGCAGTATGCCCCTGAATTGATATCCCAGCTCCTCCTCCGTTCCGCGGTTGTCTTTTGCCACGCTGAAACGCCTGGCGACGTAGGTGCCAGGAGAATGCGTCTCGCTGACGCGATTCAAGTATTCCGTGAGCGGACGCGATGTCATGACTTGCTAGATACTAAACCAACCAAGAGAACCAGCAAATCGCGCTTATCTTCCGCACGGCGGACCCTTTCGACCGTTCCCCTCCATCAGATGTGATCTCGATTTGCGAATGTAGAGAGAGTTCCCACCTCGACGGAAGTTCGCCTGCCCTTCCTGCTCAAAACCTGCGCCTGGACCGCCCGCTTCTCCTGTCAAGGGTCTCCCGCTCCGCTCCGATAAACGCAAACTGCGCGCCCTTGACAGCGCGGACGGCCAGGCGCTTCGCCCCGCCAGGAAGGGCATTTGCTTTTAATGCACCGCTCTCTGCGGTGCCTCTAAGAAGCAAAAAACGAAACCAACGAAAGGAGTTTTTTCAATGCAACAACTCAGCAAACAACCTGCTTTCGAACTCGGCCAGATCGTCGCAACACCGGGAGCTTTGGCCGCGCTTAAGAAATCAGGACAACAACCGGGCGAGTTCCTCGCGCGCCATGTCAACCGTGAGTGGGGCGATTTGTCCGACGAGGACCGCAAGGAAAACGACTACAGCCTAGAGCACGGGTTCCGGCTCTTGAGCGCCTATCGCACGCACGCTGGCGACAAGCTGTGGATTATCACGGAATCGGACCGTTCTGTGACCACGCTCTTGTTGCCCGAAGAGTATTAGGCCCAAACAAATTTCTTAAAAAAAGGAGACTAAACGAAATGAACGCAACAATGGTAGCAAGTGCAACGAAAGCGGTACCCTCTGTGGTTTCATCCATTCAAGACATTCCTTTGACGAAAATCCGCGAATCCAAAACCAACCCGCGACGCTTCTTTGATGAAGCGAAGCTGGCGGAACTCGCGGACAACATCAGACAACACGGCGTCCTCCAACCGATTCTCTTGCGTCCGCTTCCCGAAGGGGAAGCGGGTACGTATGAGCTTGTGGCCGGAGCACGGCGCTTCCGTGCTTCTAAACTCGCAAAGCGCGAGAGCATCCCGGGGACCGTGCGCGACTTGACCGACGCTCAAGCATTAGAGCTCCAAGTCATTGAGAACGTGCAGCGCGTTGACGTGCATCCGCTCGACGAGGCGCAAGGATACGCCGCTCTCATCGAACTTCAACCGGACACGTACACAGTCGAAACCATCGCTGCCCGAGTTGGCAGATCGTCCGCGTACGTCAGCGGACGACTGCGCTTGATTCAACTCATCGCCGACGCGAAGCAAGCGTTTTACGAGGATAAACTGACGGTTGCCCATGCGTTTGAGATCGCACGGCTGCAACCCAACGACCAGCGCCGCGCTCTACAGGAATGCTTCCCGCAATACCGAAACGCCGCCGCCATCTTGAAAGACAAGAAGGCCGAGGCGACCACGGTGCGGGAGCTTCGCGCTTGGATTGAGCGGGAAATCCATCTGGACCTGACGAACGCCCCGTTTGACCCTCAGGACGAGACTCTTCTGCCAAAGGCGGGAGCGTGCGCTCGTTGCCCGAAACGGACGGGCAACAACCCACTTCTCTTTCCCGAAGTCCGGCAAAAGTCTATTTGCACGGACCGCGAGTGCTACAGAGCCAAGGTCGAAGCACTCGTGCAAGTTCAGGTAAAGCCGCTTGAGGGGAAAGGCGAAAAGCCTCTGCGCGTTTCACAGGCTCCTGCATGGCAGGGAAGCGGCCATGCCAAGGACGTGCTGTTTGAAGGGCAATACCGGAAAGCCAAAGCAAAAGGGGAGTGCCCCAACACAAAAGCCGCCGTTCTCATTGACGGCAAAGGTGCTGGCAGCATCTTCTATCTCTGCCAGACCGAAAAATGCGACGTTCACAATTGCGTGACCCGCTACCAACCGACGCCGCAGGAGCAAGCCCAACGGAAGAAGGAAGCCCTTGCCGAGCGCGTCGAGAAGCTGTCGCGGGTGCGCGTCGTTGAAGCCATCCGCAAGAAGCTGCCAGACGTTCTCTCTCGGCCAGACTTGGAGATGGTAGCCCTCGACTACTTCCGGCGCTTGGGGCATGACAACCACCGCCGTCTCTCCAAGCTCTACGCATGGGAAGAGAAGAAGAGCAAAACCTCATGGGGCGCTCAGACCGTGGATTACGAGAAGATTGCGACCGTTGCCGTCGAAGCCATGACCACCGCAGACCTCGATCGTTTTCTCGTTGTCTGCGCTCTCGTTTCCGACCTGTATAGCCCCGGCTATGACCCGAGACAATCACTCGCCAAAGACTCTGACCTCGCGCGTACGGCAGCCCGGTACAGGGTCGATACGGCAAAGATGGTCGCAGCCGTCCGGGCCGAACTGTCGAAATCGAAAACCAAGCCGAAAGGCTCGACAAAACCCACCAAGAAGCCGGGAACCCCGACTGGCCAACGAGCGACACCCCGTAAGGCATCAAACCGCGCCGACAAGAAATAAATCGATAACGAACACAGACACGAGAGGTCGCGTCATGTACGCGGCCTCTGCACTTTCTCTATGGCCGAATACACGCGCCAACACAGCATCAGCAGCTTCTAAAGGGATGGCAAGATTCCTATTTTCGCGGCAGCAACTCCGTCGCGAGTGGAGTTCTTCACGAGTTGCAACGCAGCGTACATCTGTTCCGACAATTCTCGGACGTTGTCACCATCATCAGGGTAAGTGGCCACCCCCGCGTTGACGATCAGTGGTTCGTGATTGGAAGAGAAGAGCTCTTCCGCGAACCCCGTCATTTCGCTAATCGTCTTGTGAAGTTGTTGGGCAACTTGGCACGCTTTTTCTTTAGCCGTCTCGCAAAGTAAGATGATGATTTCTCCATCCCCATACCAGGAAGGATTATCGATCAACCTTACCCCGCTCTTGATGCTCATACCAATTTCAAGGAGTAAGAGATTCATGTTGCGCCAGCTACGGGACCTTGACACTTGGTCAAAGTTCGCGATCTCCAGAACCACCACGGAAAAGACACGGCCCTGCCGCTGCGAGCGACGAAGCTCGGCATAGAGCGCCTCGTTCAAGAACTTGGCGCTATACAGATCAGTATGGTCGTCTCTGATTACTCCCTTGGTTAATCCCCAGGCATAGCGTCTGTTATAGATCGCGATGGCCGCAAAGTCGGCAAATGTTTGAAGCAACAGAAGGTCGATGTCGGAAAAACCTCCCGGCCCGATACGGTTTATTAGCTCAATTACGCCTAGACAAATAGGCGCTTTTCCTAGCTCTGGCTCTTGGAACCGCATAGGCACGGCCACAACGGATTGGACGTCAATTCCTAGGCAAGTATCCACGGTTGAGAGAAATCGCGAGTCCTCTCGCACATTTGGCACTATCGCCGATTCGAGACTCTTTGCGACGCACCCGGCGATCCCCTGGCCTAGCTTTATTCGCATGCGCCTGAGCGTGTTCCCTTCTTCACCGTTGACCTCCCACGTCGCCGGAACCACACCTTTGGAAACCGAATGAAGTTCCTTGCCGCCTGAAATCCAAACGTACAGTTCCTGCTCTTCCTCACCCATCAGCAGAAGTGACCATAGCGGAAACTGAGGAAACAATTTTGTGAAGTGTACGACGAGAAGGCCCAACTCATCCCCGGAGGAAAGCGAGGAAGTCATTTCCTTACCGGCCTCGATAACTCTCGCCATGTCCGCAGTCGACAGGCCAACCAGGCCTCGTCGGATAAGCGCAGCCGACCTGTGAGCCAGGGCCTGGCTACTACTAGCGACGATTTCGTCTGAGTTGCTCTTAGTACGATCGTCTTGCATATATCTATGGCAAATTTCCCGTCTGCTTCAGTTTCTTCGCGATTTCAAGTCTTGCAACCGTTCTTCAGCGCGTTTAATAGTCTGTGGAGCTACATCCGGAGACGCAAGAGCAAGATATTTCTCGTAGGAATTGATGGCATCCTGGATTCGGCCAAGGTCCTCTTGGACGCGCGCCTTGTTATACCAACCAGCTAAGTCCTCGGGATCGAAGATAATAGACTTCTCGTAGCATTCAAGCGCCTCCTCAAATCGGGCGATTTTAGCGAGGCAGATACCTTTGTTATTCCAGACTCCGGGGTGCTTGGGCCAAACCCTCAGAACCATGTCACAGCAGACGATCGCCTCCGCAAACTTGTGCAGCTCCATCAGAGCGCCGCCCTTGTTATGCCAAGCCATCGCCGAATATTTTGGTGATAGTTCAATTGCCTTGTCGCAGCATTCTATAGACTCAATGTAGCGACCCATACGATAAAGGGTGTCAGCTTTCCGGTTCCACGCATCAACATAAACCCACGTCCGCTGGGCTTCTAGGTCTAAAACTCTGTCGTAGCACCGAAGTGCATCGTCATAGCGATCAAGCCATTGAAAAGCTTCGCCCTTTCCCATCCAGGCATGCACAGTATCCGAAGAAATCTGGAGCGCCGAGTCGAAGGAGAGGATCGCTTCTTCAAATCGTCCGAGTCTCTGAAGGAGACAGCCTTTTTCTATCCAGGGCCTTGGGTTGGATGGATCTATTTCGAGGGCTTTATCATATGAGTTAATCGCCTCTGCCGATCGTCCAAGGCTTTCGAGGCTATCACCTCTCAGGCACCATGCATCAGCGCAGAGCGCGTCAATTTCTATTGCCCTATCAAAACACGAAATCGCCTCAGCATAGCGGCCGTCAGCGTATAACTCATCTCCCCTTTGTATCCACGCATCTGTTTCGTTCCCGTTCAGATAATCTTTTTTTTCGAGCCTCTGCAAATCATCCAGCCCTCGGCGAACGAGCCCGTAATTGCCCTCAAACAGACGCCATTCCGCATGTGGCACGAGTCCCAAGAGCTTCTTGTTTTTGGTTTCAGTCACTTGCCATATGCCTTAGAATTCCGCTCTCGCAATACCTCTGCGTCAACCAGAAGCTAACGCGCAAACCATGCGCTTTCTTAATTCCGGGATAGGCTATTAAGCCGGTCTCGTGAAGCCGCAATTCGTGAGTCCAAATCTACTGCCATCTCCCGCAACAAGTCTCTACCTTCTGTGGCGGCCTGTTCCACTTTCCCTTTCAATTCGAACAATTCTGACTTTTGCAGTTGGCCGACTTCCTTCGCAATCTCAGACAGCCGCCTGTTTGCCTGGGCAATCTTTCGAATCGCGCGAACCAGGTCCGCCGCCGCGCCTTCACCCTTGACCGCCTCGGGGCTCGATTCGTACTCCTCGAGAATTCTCCTGAGTCGCGCTTCGTCGCCCTCTTCGAAGGCCCGATTCGCTTCTGCCATCAATTTTTGCCGTCTTAAGCGATCTTCACTATCGGTAGCCAAATCCGGGTGTATCCGCTTGGCCACTTCGCGATAGAGGTTTTTTAGCGTCTGTGAACGTGGGGGCAACGAATCTGAGGACTTGAGAGCTAGACTATCTTCTACGTTGGCTTTCGAAGCGTCTGCTTGTGAGCGCGCTTCCGTCGCGAAATCATGGGCCCGCCGGTCCTGGGGGTGAGCGCGCGCAAAGTGCTCGGCGATTCTAGCTTCAATATCATCCAGCTCTGCATACCGCTGTCCTACGAGCCTTACATACTTTCTCTCAAAGGCCGAGAGTTCAGAACGCAAATTGGTAAGGAATAATTCTTGATCAGCCAACTTCGATTCTAGTTCGGATAATTCGGCCTGCTTCTTCTTTAACTCCTCTTCCTCAGGCGTGACTGGCCGAACGGGTTTGCTGGTCATGTAGGTTGTCAAACTGAATGATATTGTACCTACCATCGTCGTTCAGTCAATTTTCTCTGTCCGTATGCTGCAGCCTCGCTAGCTCTCCTGCTTTAGGCCGCTTCGAAATTGGCGCGTCCCGGCGAGTAAACCCTCACGCCTTCGGTCTCCACTAGCATCTCTCGCGCCACGAAAGGCTGTGTCACTCAAGCGTGCGACCCGTTCCGACCTGGACGCGGCAATCTCTTCGCTCCCGTCCCCTGTTTCGCGTCCTTGCTCCCTGGCTGTGGGGTGAAGGGAGCAAGAACTCCCCGAAACAGGAGGACAACCATGAAAGTCGAGCAAGCAAAACAAATCGCCAGCAAAGCCATCGAACAGCTTAGCGAGGCTCTGGAAAGGGGCCACAGTGAGACGTTG
>Ga0210409_10007191_pt1 | contig 11484 bp, 10 predicted proteins | sample IncBWH17MmetaG_FD_161649 | JGI IMG/M metagenome (GOLD analysis project Ga0210409, IMG submission 161649) | Forest soil microbial communities from Barre Woods Harvard Forest LTER site, Petersham, Massachusetts, United States - Inc-BW-H-17-M | ecosystem: Environmental > Terrestrial > Soil >...
TTTGCTGGAGCCGAAGATCAAACAAGGACATCTGCACAAGGTGCGTTTGTACGAGACTCCCGATCTGTTCGCGGAGTGTTACCGCAATGGAGCGAAACCGGCATGAGCGACGACCTCAAAATCGAACTGGGGCGCCGCTACAACTTCGCAGCCTCGCACCGCTTGCACAGTGAAGCGCTGAGCGAAGAAGAAAATTACCGTGTTTTTGGAAAATGCAACAACCCGTTTGAGCACGGACACAACTACGTGGCAGAGATCTACGTTTCCGGGAAGGTGAATCCGGCGACCGGGATGATCGTGAACTTGGCGGACCTGGATGCGTTTGTGGAACGCGAAGTGGTGGAAGCGTTTGACCACAAGTCGCTCAACCAGGATGTGCCGGCATTTCGCGATGCCGTGCCGACAACGGAAAACGTCTGCATCGAGATTTTTCAACGCTTGCAAAACTTCCGGCTGGCGAAGGTAGAGCGAGTCCGTATCGAAGAAACCGGAAATAACTCGTTCGAATACGCTGGGGAAGCACTCCTGGATCACGCGCGATCCGACAGATAAGGAATGGGCCAGTGAATAAGCCAACGGAAATACTGCTACACGAAAACAGCGTGGAACTCTCCAAGGAGAGTGTCGCGGACCTGATGCGCAAGGTAATCACGCTTGTCGGCGAAGATCCGAATCGTGAAGGGCTGCGTAAGACGCCGGAGCGTTTTGAGAAAGCGCTGAAATTCCTTACCAGCGGCTATCACCAGAATCTCGACACGGTGCTGAACGGCGCGACCTTCAGCGTTCACTATGACGAGATGGTGGTGGTGAAAGACATCGAGTTTTTCAGTTTGTGCGAACACCACCTTCTGCCGTTTTTCGGCAAGGCGCACGTGGCGTACCTTCCCAGCAAAAAGGTGATCGGATTGAGCAAAATCGCGCGCCTGGTCAATATGTTCGCGCGGCGCCTGCAGATTCAGGAGCGCATGACCAGCCAGATCGCCGAAGCCATTCAGGAGAAAATCAGCCCGGAAGGCGTTGGCGTCATCATCGAGGCGCGCCACCTGTGCATGCAGATGCGCGGCGTGGAGAAGCAGCACGGCCAGGCAGTGACCAGTGCGATGCTGGGCTCATTCCGGCACGACAAGCAGACGCGCCAGGAATTCCTTTCACTGGTGCGCCACAAGCGCACGTGAGTCTGATCAATTTTTTCGTTTGTGCGCTGCTCGCGAACGGCGCACCCGATCGCGATTCCCGCAGGTAGCGTCGTTACACCAGCGGCGAATGTTTCCCTTCGTGCGATCAACGAAGACCCACCTGCAACCCTCGTTTGCGCAGAGCTTCAACCGTCCTGCCCGGCCCTCCATCAGCGCTTTGGCAAAGGATTCTGCAATCGAGGCGATAATCGCGGGCCAGCCAATTTGTGCGGCTCGCAAACGCAGCTCAAACCCATTTTGGTTCTTCACGACTTGCGGGATTACCGCTACTCTCAACCATGCATTCAGTTCCGCAATATCCGCGCTACGCAGTTCTCCAGCCCTTCCGGCCTTCTCGACCAGAGTTCGCAGTAAATGCCGCAGCTTGCGCAACTCCGCTATCGGAACGGGTTCTTTTCTCGGCACCGCAAAGTTCCACCGCGTCAGGAACGCGCGCATCCACGCCGGATCGTCCAGCAAGTCCTTTGCGGCTCCGAAGCCATTGCGCAGGTCGCTGTTGGCCAGATCCACCCAGGGCGTTGCGGCCCCGAAGCCTTCGGTCCGGAACAGATCGTTTGCAGTCAAATCGGTGGAAGTCATAGTAATGAGATAACTCGCCTTGACACATTACATGAGTAAGCCGTATCGTGAAACGAGTATAGCATCGATAAGTCGTTACACAAAAAAGGTTGCCCTGAAATGTCCGATACGACGCAAGCCGTCAACCAAGCGTTCAACTCCAGCGACGCTAGCCGCGTTCTGCCGCTTTCTCGCGCCCGGGTAATCCTGGCTTTTTTCTCCATCTATGTCATTTGGGGTTCCACGTACCTGGCCATTCGCTATGCGGTCGCGGATATTCCGCCGCTGTTCACCGCCGGCATTCGGCACCTCACCGCTGGCTCGATTTTGCTGTTGTGGTGTCTCGCAAAGGGACTGCGGCCCACGCTGGCGCAGATTCGCGCCAGCATCATAATCGGCTTCTTCTTTTTTCTTGTCGGGCATGGATTACTGCACTGGGCGGAAACCGTTGTACCCAGCGGCCTTGCCGCTCTGTTGATTGCTATCGAACCGATCATTGTGTTTCTCATGGCCTCGGCGGCAGCCCGCACGTGGAAGCTGAACGGCATGTTGGTCGCCGGAATCCTGCTCGGACTTGCGGGCGTGGGTGTTCTGGTGGGCGGTACGATATTTGAGGCCGCACGCGGTTCCACCATCGGAGCAGTCGCGATCATTATTAGCGCGATCTCCTGGTCGGCGGGAATCATTTACTCGCGCCAGTCGAAACTGTCGGGGAATCCGATGCTGCTCTCGGCGCTGTCGTTGCTGAGCGGCTGCGTAATGCTTCTGATCACCGGCCTGCTGGTTGGCGAAGCAAGGGGATTCTCATTTGCTCACGTTTCCACCAGAGCCTGGCTTGCACTCGCCTACTTGATCGTCTTCGGATCGGTCGTGGCCTTCACGGCCTACAACTGGTTGCTCGAGCATTATTCGCCGACGCTGGTGGCCACCCACACGTATGTAAATCCGATCGTCGCCGTTCTTCTAGGCTGGTTGTATGGCGGGGAAGTTATCACCGTCAAAGTAATCTTTGCCGCGGTGATGGTAATTGGCGCGGTTATTTTGGTGGACCGCGGAACCAACCGACTGCCATCCAACCCCTAAAAACCCCCTAACTAGCGGAAATAATTAGACTTTTCCTTGCTCTGCAAGCACGGCTGTGGTCAACTTTGGGACTAACAGCCTCTATGATCGGGAAGCGAATTGGCCATTATTTCGTCGAAGAAAAGCTCGGGGAAGGCGGCATGGGCGTGGTGTATCGCGCCCGCGATGAGAAGCTGCAGCGGGATATCGCCCTCAAATTCCTGGGTACTTTGCCTGCCGGTGGCTCCGCGAGTCACGAGCGTGTCCTCACCGAAGCGCGCGCCATCTCCGCACTAAACCACCCCAATATCTGCACCATCTACGAGGTCGGCGAAGTAGACGGCACACCGTACATCGCCATGGAATATGTCGAAGGCCGTCCGCTCAGCCTGGAAATTCCATCGACCGGCATGGCGCAGGAACTGGTAGTGCGTTACGGAATGCAGCTTGCTGAAGCGCTGGGGCATGCGCACAGCCGCGGCGTGATCCACCGTGACCTTAAGGCTGCGAACGTAATTATCACTCCCGGTGGGCTGCTGAAGGTACTCGATTTCGGGATTTCGCGCAGGATGAACGAGGATGGTGGCGACGAAACCACCAAATTCGACAAATCCTGGGCTTCGCAGCATACCTTCACCGGCACCATGCCTTACATTGCGCCGGAAGTGCTGAAAGGCCACGAGGCCGACGAGCGCAGCGATATCTGGTCGCTGGGCGTGCTGCTGCACGAGATGAGTGCGGGAAGGCGGCCATTTCTTGGCAACACTGCCTACGAGCTGAGCGCAGCGATTCTTCGCGAGCGTCCACCGTCTATCACCCCTGCGTTGCCTCCTGTGCTGCAGAGTGTTATCGACAAATGCCTCGATAAAGAACCGGGGCAGCGCTACCAAAGCGCGGGCGAAGTGCGAGCAGCGCTGGAGACTGCAGGCACGGCCACTCGCACCCAGGATTTCGTCACTACCAAGACGCAAACGCTGCAACAGCCCGCTACTTCGCGATTCACGCAAATCTTGCTGGGCGCAGTTGCGGCCACGACCCTTCTGCTGGCTGGCTGGCTCTTTGTGCACCACAAGGAAAAGCCGTTGCGTCCATTGCCGGGTGCCATTCAGTCCATCGCCGTGCTGCCTCTGGAAAACCTCTCCGGCGATCCTTCGCAGGATTATTTTGCGGACGGAATGACAGACGCGCTGATTACCGAGCTTTCACAGATCAAGAGGCTGCGCGTCATTTCCCGCACCTCAGTCATGCAATACAAAGAGACCAAGAAGCCGCTTACGGAAATTGCGCAGGAGCTCAACGTCGATGCACTTGTGGAAGGGTCCGTGTACCGTGAGAACGACAAAGTAAAAATCTCCGCGAAGCTTTTCCAGACCAACATCGAGACGGCGCTTTGGGCGGGCAGTTTCACGCGGGATTTTACCGACGTACTGGCGTTGCAGAGTGAAGTGGCCAGTGCCGTGGCTCACAGTATTCAGGTGGAACTCAGCGGCTCCGAGCAGTTGGAGCTCTCGCGCAGCCACCCAGTGGTTCCCGCTGCCTACGAGGCTTACCTGAAGGGCCGCTACGAAGCCGCAAAGCGCACCGATGAAGGATTCCGCGCCGCAGAAGTTTTCTTTCTGCAAGCCATCGAAAAGGACGAGACTTTTGCGGCTGCTTATTCTGGACTGGCCGACACGTATCTGAATATGAGCAACTACGAATTGCGCCCGGCGTCTGAAACGATGCCCAAGGCGGAAGCAGCCGCGAAGAAGGCCGTGGCGTTGGACGATAGACTGGCCGAGGCCCATGCCTCGCTGGCGACCATCCGTTTCTATTACCTGATACCTGAAAACGTGGAATCGGAATTCCAGAGAGCTATCGCGCTCAATCCGGGCTACGCGCACGGGCTGCATTGGTACGCCCTTTATCTGGCTGCACAAGGACGCAAGGAGGCATCCATCACGGAGATCAAGCTAGCACGGGATATCGATCCGCGCTCGCTGATCATCAATGCCAATGTTGGTTGGTGTTACTACCTGGCGGGAGACTATGATCGCGCGATTGAGGCCCAGAAGGAAACATTGGCTATGGATCCGAGTTTTGGTGTCTCTTATGGCTATCTGGGCCAGGCTCTCACCGAGAAACATCAATCGGACGCCGCCATCGACAACCTTCGCAAATATGTCTCGCTAGCTCCCGGGGAGAACTCGCGCAAAGCGATGCTGGCCGCCGGTTATGGCCGCGCGGGAAAGCTGAACGAAGCGCGCGAAATTCTCGCGGACTTCGAGCGCGCCCAGGGCGAAAGGAAATATATCGATCCTTATGACTGGGCGATGCTTTATTCGGCGCTCGGCGACAAAAAAAAGACGCTGGATTGGCTGGAGAGATGCTTCGTGGAACGGAGCGGCCCGGTTGTGAATGTCGCGGTGCATCCGCAATTCAGTTTTTTGCGCAAGGAGCCTAGATTTCAGGACCTCGTGGCACAACTTCGCAATCATCCCGGCTCCTGATAATCGTTCCTCCATATATCGAGTTGTAACCGCGATCCGGCGGTTCTTGACGGGCGTTTCCTGCTCAACTAAACTGCGGGCACTCTTTATACGAAGCGAGAAGGTCGGGCTCAATTCATTCTGCTTGCCGCCGCTGCGACGGTGGAGAAAGAAGGTCCCCATGGCAAAGAACAAAGGTAGAAGCAAACACAAAACAAAGAGAATCTCGCTTAAGCCCATCGTGAAGGAAATCGCTGCCACCAAAAAGCAGCTGGTTAAGGCAAAAAAGGTCGCCATTGCCGCCGAACAGAAAGCCATCAACACCAGAATCAAGGCGCTGGACAAGTCCACAGCAGTCCTTATGGCTGCCTGCGCGAACGGCACCACCAAAGCCCCGCCGCTTAGCATAATCATCATAAAGGGCCATTAGACGGGCCGACCAGCATGGCTCGCCGTGAGCGTTCGGAATAGGCGCCTGACAAAAACTGGCCAATCTTGTGGCAGTCACAAAACTGAAATTACTTCGATATCGACGAAGTCCGTCTCTTGTCCTGTATTGGCGCGGGGACGACTTGGTTTTTGAGAACTTTGCGATATCCGCTCGCATCTCCGCCGCTCCAGTTGTCTGCGAAATACTTCATCACTGCTCCGATTGGCGCTCGCTCAAGGAATTAGCGAGTGCTCTGACCCACTATCGGCCCCGCTCGATTACGCTCGCGCTGCGGCAACTGCATAGGCGCGGTATTTTGCAGAGTTCGCTTCGCAAAGCAGATCCGCGCGAAATTGCCATGGAAGCATGGTCACCCTGGAATCCCGCGGCTGGGTATTTTCATTTTTCCACCAAAGATCAGGGCTTCGCCATGGATCATTTCGAAGCGTTTCAGGAGCTGAAGCGCCGGGCGACGTCCGATCCCATGCCCGTGCCGGTCAAAAGCTATCCGCGGGCACCGCGCACGGCGCTGGCGCGCACTGCCAGCAATTCTGAATTCGTGCAAGTGCTGCGAAATCGCCGCACCTGGCGCAAATTTTCGGCGAGTCCCGTGCCGCAGCAAGAGTTGGGTGAGATTCTCGATTTAACCTTCGGAATACAACAGTGGGTCGACGTTCCTGGTCTCGGTAGGGCGGCCACGAAGACGTCGCCATCCGGCGGCGGACTGCATCCCATCGAGGCTTACGTAGTTGTGCGCAGGGTTCGCGGACTTCGTGGCGGGATTTATCACTACAACGCCAAGGAACATCAACTCGAGTGGTTGCGAAGTGGCCTCAGCCGCGAAGCTCTCAAGAAAAATCTTGGCAATCAGTGGTGGTTTGCAGACGCTGCCTTCTTTGTTCTGATGACCGCGGTCTTCCCTCGCACCCGCTGGAAATACCACTTCCCCCGCGTTTACCGCGCCATCCTTCTAGAGGCCGGGCATCTTTGCCAGACCTTCTGCCTCGCCGCTACGTGGCGTGGCCTGGCGCCTTTCTGCACCATTGCGCTGGCGGATTCGCAGTGGGAGAAGTTCTTGGGCATTGATGGGGTCAACGAATCGATTGTGTACGCGGCGGGAGCCGGAGTTCGTCCTGCCGATCAGCGCGGCGCGCATCTAATGAAGCTGAGGTAGGGACGAATTTGAGGTTTGCGCGATACGCACTTACGGCGCCCACCTCGGAAGGCGGCCGCTACAAACGTGGGGGGCGCAGCATGCTGCGCCCCCGCCGGGCAGAATTAAATTACATCTTTGCGATGGCTGCGGTCGCGCGAGTATTCTCCCAATCAATGTTGAGATTCGCGCCGGTTCCAGCCTTCTCCAGCGTAATGGTGAAGTTTTCCACTGGCTTGCTCAGGCTGGTCACTTTCATATCCGCGCGTCCCAAATCGTTCGAGGCCCCGGGATAATCCGTACCCCATTCACCGGTCTTTTTGCTGAGAACCAAAACCCACTTGTCTTTCGTTGGCACGGTAAATAGCGTGTAGTTGCCGGCTGGTACCATCAGTGAGCCGATCATCACATCCTTGCTGGCGACGAATGTCGTCGCTTCATTCGCGCCGGTACGCCAGATCTCACCGAACGGAACGACGTTCCCGTAAATCTTTCGGCCTTTCGCGCGTGGGCTGGAATAGTCTATGGTGATGGTCGTGCCGCCACCCAGATCGATCGTGGTCGACGCCGGGGGACTGGGGCGCTTCGCTTTGTCCTGTTGCGCATGCACGATAATTACTGCCAACAGCAACCCTGCGGTCACTAGCGCAAGGCTCACAATTGCTTTTCGCATGATTCTCTCCTCAGTTTAGTTGGGTTCGACTCCCTTGGGCTGGCTTCAACGCGGTCCGTAGCTCCCCTTAGATTGAATCGGATTTGGCCCTCCGACGCAAGCGCAGGCGAGTACGGAACGGAGCAGCGTGCGGTCCGCAGGCTCGTTCTTATGCGGTGTGAAGTGAACATTGCCGAGAAATACAGGATAAGGAAATCACGCGAACGCTCGAATCAGCGATAATTGATATTCGCGAACGGACAATTACCGGGCGCGATTCTGGAGACCGATGCCGTCGAGCTCTACGAAGGAAAGTTCCTCCGCCAATACAGAAGCAATGTCGTCGGCGCAATTCGCGCTCCCCGAGTCCAGCAAGCGCCTGCTGCCGTGGCTCATCGCCGTGGCATTTTTCATGGAGTCGCTGGATACCACCATTCTGAATACCGGTGTGCCGACAATTGCGGCAGCGCTGCATGTGGCGCCACTCAGCATGAAGTCGGTGCTGGCTAGTTACACTTTGAGCCTCGCTGTTTTTATTCCCATTAGTGGCTGGATGGCAGACAGGTTCGGAACTCGACGCGTGTTTGCGTCCGCGATCGGCATCTTCACGCTTGGATCCTTCCTCTGCGGCATTTCCAGCAACATTCACCTCTTGGTGGCGTTCCGTATTTTGCAGGGTTGTGGCGGCGCCATGATGGTGCCCGTCGGCCGGCTGACCATGGTGCGCACGTTCGCCAAATCCGAATTGATTCGCGCCATGAGTTTCGTGGCCATTCCCGGCTTGATTGGACCCATGCTGGGACCCGTGGCCGGCGGCCTGATTGTCGGCTACCTGCACTGGCGATTTATTTTCTTCGTGAACATCCCGATTGGACTTCTCGGCTTGTACATGGTGTACCGGCACTTGCCGGACTATCGCGAGGAAGACACCCATCCGCTCGATACCGTGGGGCTGATTCTCTTCGGCTCAGGCGTCGCGCTGCTTTCCTACGTGCTGGAAGTCTTCGGCGAGCACACTCTTGGGGCTCGTGAAGTGGTGGGTCTTCTGGCGCTTTCGCTGGTGCTGCTGGCAGGGTACGGGATTCATTCCAGCAGGACGCGATACCCGCTGCTGCGCCTCGCGCTGTTTCGGATTCGCACTTTTCGCGCTGCGGTCAGTGGTAGCTTCCTGACGCGCCTCGGGATCGGCGGAATTCCATTTATTTTTCCGCTTCTGTATCAAGTCGGTCTGGGATTTACCCCGGTGCAATCAGGGTTGCTGATGATGCCGCAAGCCATCGCGGCCATGAGCCTGAAGCTGACCATGCCGCGCATTCTGGCGCGCTTCGGGTACCGTGCCGTGCTGGTTTCAAATACGCTGATTATCGGCGTGATGATCACGCTGTTCGCGACAATCGGGAAGGGAACACCGGTCTGGCTGATCGTCATCCAGGTGTTCTGCTATGGTTTTTTCACTTCATTGCAATACACCAGCATGAACACGCTGGTTTACGCCGAAACCACGGAGGAGCAGGCCAGTAAAGCCAGCACCATCGCCAGCACCATGCAGCAAATGTCCATGAGCTTCGGCGTGGCCTCGGCCTCGCTGGTCACCGCGTTCTTCATTCCTGACAAGTCCCGTTCCAATCCTGCGCAGTTCATCAACGGCATCCATCACGCCTTCTTCGTATTCGGCGCTATGACGGTGGTGTCCATCATCGTATTTCGCCGATTAAAGCGAGACGACGGCCAAGCCGTGAGCCAACAAAAAGAGTTGCATTCCGAATGAACACGCTCCCAGATGCAAAGCTTGAATTCGCGCACGAGTGGGTCATATTTCTACAGCTTTACTCTTAGAACAGTACTGTGCTAACTTTAATGAGTTGAAGAAAAGAGGAAATTTCAAGGGACGACGGTGAGGGGCACTTGAGCGACGGCAAAGTCATGTTGATCGAACAATTCCGTACACATGTTAAGGATACAGGGTCGCCAGAGGTGCAGATTGCACTACTGAGCGAGCGTATCAACTATTTGACGACGCATCTAAAGTCTCACGTGAAAGACCACGCATCACGCCGCGGGCTCATCATGATGGTGAACAAGCGCAGGCGCCTGCTGGACTATCTCAATCGCCGGGAGCCAGATCGGTATCACCAGATTGTTGAACGCCTTAGCCTCCGCAAGTAACCTGAAGACCAAACAGTTTCGGCTCTTGCGAATTTGCGCATACACCCATTCCTGTCGGAGTTTGTCCAGTAGCTTTCCGTGTGCTGGGTCTGTGTGTATGCAGCCCGCCTAGCCGGGCTTTTTGGTGTTTACGGTGATGTCTGAAGCAATCTAGTTCCTCACAACTTGAATCCAATCTTTTCTTCTTGGGAATGGCAGGACCATCCTGCCGATGAAGCTCCTTCGAAAAGGAGCTTAAGGAAGAAAAAGAATGTCTGATAATCAACACACGCCAGCACCGTTTCAAGTATCCATCGAAATCGGCGGACGCCCGCTAATCCTCGAGACCGGCAAGATCGCCCGGCAGGCCAATTGCGCAATCACCGCCCGCTACGGCGATACCATCGTGCTGGTTTCCGCTTGCATGAACACCAAGCCCAATGATCGCGATTTTCTACCCCTCACCGTGGACTACCGGGAAAATACCTACTCTGCCGGCAAAATTCCTGGCGGCTTCTTCAAACGCGAAGGGCGTCCCACGGAAAAAGAAATTCTCACCTCACGCTTGATTGACCGCCCGATGCGCCCGCTGTTCCCGGATTCCTGGCGCAATGAAACTCAGGTTATCGCCATGGTGCTCTCTGCCGACAGCGACAATGATCCCGACGTGATCGCCGTGACCGCTGCCGGGGCCGCCGCCTATTGCTCCGATCTGCCGTTTCCCGAGCCCATCGCCGCCGTTCGCGTTGGCTTGATCAACGGGCAATTGGTCGCCAATCCCACCGTTGCCGATCAGAAAATCAGCAAGCTGAATATCGTAGTCGCCGGAACCGAAAACGGCATCGTGATGGTGGAATCGGGAGCGTTCGAAGTCTCCGAGGAAACCGTCGTCGAGGCGCTCGATTTTGGCCACTCGCAGGTCAAGAAAATCGTTGGCGCGATCAAGGAACTTCACAATCAGCTCAAGCCCAAGAAAGTCGTTGTGCCGCCCGCGCCGTTCGACCAGGGCATCTACGATTCGATGAAAAAGAACTACGGCGCCAAGTTGCAGGACGCCGTCAACACCGAGAAGCATCCGAAGAAGGAAAGCTATCACCTCGTCGACGATCTACAGGCGGAAATTCTCAAGCCCATAGCCGAAGACGACGACGAAAAGCGCAATCTGACCAAGCGCGCCTTTGAAAAGCTTCGCGAAGATATCTTTCGCGCGGAAGTGCTCAAGGCCAAGCGCCGCCCCGATGGCCGTGCGTTTGACCAGGTTCGCAAAATTACCTGCGAAGTTGGGCTGTTGCCTCGCGTCCACGGTTCCGCGCTCTTTACCCGCGGCGAAACACAGGCTCTCGCTACACTAACCCTCGGCACCAAGGAAGATATGCAGCGGCTGGACCTGCTCTTCGAACAAGACAGCTTCAAGCGCTTCATGCTGCACTACAATTTTCCGCCATTCAGCGTTGGTGAAGTGAAAATGATGCGTGGCGCTGGCCGCCGCGAAATCGGTCACGGCGCTCTTGCCGAGCGTGCCATCACCAACCTGCTGCCGCCCGAAGTGGACTTCCCCTACGCCATGCGCGTAGTCAGCGACATTCTGGAGTCCAACGGTTCGTCTTCGATGGCCACCGTTTGCGGCGCTTCGCTGGCGATGATGGATGCAGGTGTGCCGATGAAGGCTCCTTGTGCCGGTATCGCGATGGGCTTGGTGGTCGGTGACGATGGAACCTATTCCATCCTTACGGACATTGCCGGAGCGGAAGATCACTACGGCGACATGGATTTCAAGGTTGCCGGAACCCGCGAAGGTATCACCGCGCTGCAGATGGACA
>Ga0210409_10007193_pt1 | contig 11482 bp, 8 predicted proteins | sample IncBWH17MmetaG_FD_161649 | JGI IMG/M metagenome (GOLD analysis project Ga0210409, IMG submission 161649) | Forest soil microbial communities from Barre Woods Harvard Forest LTER site, Petersham, Massachusetts, United States - Inc-BW-H-17-M | ecosystem: Environmental > Terrestrial > Soil >...
GGAACCCTTTATTCTTCAAACATACGCTAATCGTACTTGAAGTCAATTTAGAGTGCGCAAATTCAAAACGAGAATGTCGTCCCGATCTGGCATCTCCCGCAGATTTTGTGACCGCAAATCTGAACCGTTCAAGTTCTAATTAGAAAAATCCAATCTTGTTTGAGTCGATTCGTATTTCCGAATTTCACACCGTCAAAAGAATCAACGAATCTGAGAAGAGTGCGTGTCAGGCGGACGGCGGCCGGCAACTGAATCGCGCAGCAGACCATGATTCTGTCCTGGCACGTAACTTGCACCTGCTTTTGACGGCACGCGCTGTCATTTAGCAATCTGCTTGCCAAGGTTTGACGCAGGGTAGGTGAATCCCAGTCCCTTGCGGAGTTCCTGGACGGTTTTACCAGCACGAAATTGTGGAAGGCGGTGAGCAGGTGCGATCGGAAACAGCCTGCACTTGCGGTTCATGAAAACAAAAAACAGCAAAACGCCGGGCGGTTTTCCAGACGCTGGCGCTGGAGTCCTCCGATCGAACTTTCGGAAAATCGAGCGCCGCGAATGGTGGTTGTGGCTGGCAGCCGCTATCATCACCCTACTCCTCACAGTCGCGCTGGCTTCCTTTCTGCTCCCGAGTTCGTCCTCGCCCCAGGACTTCCATGCCCTCTATGTGCTTCCACAAGCTGTTAGAGGGCTGGTGGCTCTCGTATTCTTGTTCGATCTCTACACCATCTATCAGCATCTGCAAATTCACAGAATTCGCCGGCAACTGATCGAGCGGGAAGAGATCTTTCATCTGATCAGCGAGAATGTGGCGGACATGATTGCCGTCGTGGATTTGGAAGGCCGCAGAATTTTTAACAGCGTCTCTTATCAGAAAATATTGGGATATTCGCCCGAAGAACTTCAGGCGTCATCCGGGTTCGAGCAGATCCATCCAGAAGACCGCGAGCGGGTGATGAAAGCCGCCAAGGAGGCCCGTCAGACGGGGGTGGCAACCATACTGGAATATCGCTTCCGCCACAAGAATGGTGATTGGCTGGTACTGGAATCCGTTGCCAGCGTCATCCGCAACGACAAGGGCGAACCGGAAAAACTTGTGATTGTGAATCGCGACATTACGGAGCGCAAGAAGGCCCAGGAAGCCTTGTCGCGCTCGGAAGCGAGTTTTCGGTCATTGGTGGAAGGGGCGCCTTATGGAATTTACCGCGCTACGAGGACCGGCCAATTCCTGGAGGTGAATCCGGCCCTCCAAAGAATGCTCGGCTATGAATCCGTCCAAGAGCTTTTCAAAGCGGATCTCGAGACGCAAGTGTTTCTCAACACGGCCGACTATCAACGCATGAATGAGTTCCTCGCCGAGTCCAAAGAACTAAAAGACATCGAAATGGAATGGAAGCGGTCAAACGGGGTGCCCATCGTGGTGCGGTGCTCCGGAAACCGTGTCGATGTCAAGGATGGGGGCCCCGGATATTTCGAGGTTTTTGCGGAAGACGTCACGGAAAAACGCACTCTGGAGCGCCAGCTGCGAATGGCTCAAAAGATGGAGGCCATCGGAAGGTTATCTGGAGGGATCGCCCATGATTTTAACAATCTGCTTGGAGTCATCATCGGGTATAGCGGCGTATTGAAGAAGTCCCTGGACAAGAGCCAGCCCAACTACGAATATGCCACGGAAATCGAAAAAGCAGGCCAGCGCGCTGCCTCATTGACCCGCCAGTTGCTGGCTTTTAGCCGACAGCAGGTTCTGACACCCTCCGTCCTTAGCTTGAATTCGCTCGTAACAGACATGGAAAAAATGCTTCCCCGCTTGCTGGGTGAGGACATCAACGTGTCTCTATCTCTGGATCCAGATCTCGGAAACGTCAAGGCCGACCAGAGCCAGGTCGAACAGGTGATTATGAACCTGGCAGTGAATGCCAGGGACGCCATGCCCGCGGGCGGGAAACTCGGCATTCAAACTGCCAACATAGAATTCGACCTTGCCTACACGCGCGATCATCCCGGTTCGAAGACGGGAAGTTACGTGATGCTCGCGATCGCGGACTCCGGGACAGGCATGAACCCCGAGACTATCGCGCACATCTTCGAGCCGTTCTTCACCACCAAGGGAGTGGGAGAAGGCACGGGCCTCGGCCTCGCCACCGTGTATGGGGTGGTCAAGCAAAGCAACGGATATATCTGGGTGGACAGTGCTCCGGGCAAAGGCTCGACTTTTCAGATCTACCTTCCAAGGAACCTGGATTCCGAGCAAGTTTCGGTTGCTGAGCCCGAGGTCCAATTAAGGGAGAAGTCGCGAGGATCAGAAATGATTCTTCTCGTGGAAGACGCGGAACCCTTGCGGAAGCTCGCGCAAGCCTTTCTCGAATCAAACGGCTTCCGCGTATTGTCGGCCACGAGCGGAGAAGCGGCTCTCGAGATCGCGGCACGTCATTCAGGTCGTTTCGACCTTCTGCTCACTGACGTAGTGATGCCCGGCATGAACGGCCGCGTCCTGGCGGAACAGTTGTCGCTGCGGCAGCCGGGACTGAAGGTCCTCTTCATGTCCGGCTACACAGACAGTTTTATCGCTGGACACGGTGTTCTGCAAAAGGGAACCAACCTTCTGCACAAACCCTTCACCGAAGAAGTCTTCATAAGTAAGGTCCGAGAAGTTCTGGATGGCGGCAAGAATGCGTTGCCTGATTCGAAGCCTGAGCTAGACCAGGTGGGAAGCGGCGCCCGTGATCACCGATAAGACGAACGGATCGAAAGGGAAGCTGCTTGTCGTGGATGACGACGCGGCGCTCCGGCGGCTGATGCACCTGGAACTCAGCGAAACCTACGAAATCATTGATACCGGGGAACCCGAACACGGTTTGGCTCTCGCGCTGGAGCACAGGCCCGACGCTATCCTGCTGGATTTGCGCATGCCGAAGTATTCCGGGTATGAACTGTGCCAGACGTTCACATCGTTTAGCCGGACGCAGACCATTCCCGTGGTTATCGTGAGCGGGGAAGGCGGTGCACAAACCAAGGATTACTGTAAACAGTTGGGTGCGGCGGCGTATTTCGAGAAGCCGTTGGACTTCGAGGCCCTTAAGCTATACCTCAAGGGAATCGTCAAGACTCGTCGCCATATTCCTCGAAGCGAGGTGCGCGTACGATTGCGCGTGCCCCTGAAACTTCGCGGCAAGGATGCGCAAGCGAAGGACTTTGAAGAGGCGGCGATAACCGAGAATGTCAGTCTTAGCGGGTTTCTGTGCACTTGCAATAGAGAGATCCCGGTTCATTCCATCATAGATGTGTTCATAGTGTCGGTGCAAAACGAACTCGTGGGTAAAGCCGAGATCATGCATTCTGAGGCGAAGGCGCCTCCGCTCTACCGTTACGGGTGCCGCTTCAGCGAAAAAACGGGCCCGTGGGTCCTGCAGTAGCCGGTTCGCACGGGCCGGTATACCCCCCGATCAGTCTCCAGATTCGACCGGCTCACTTAGCGCCTGAATGTCACTCGCTGTTGCCAACCCAAAGGAATGGATTGCAGCTGTTTCTCTGCGTATCGCTTCCCAGGTTTCGTCGCAGATGTTCAAGAAGACGTTCGCCACTGGCTGGTCATAGAGTTTTCCCGCCCCTCGTTCGATTACCTCTCGTGAGATTTTGAATGGAAGGGCGCGGCGATAAGGCCGGTCAGAAGTCATGGCGTCAAAGGTGTCCGCCACGCCGAAAATCCTCGCACCCACTGGAATCTCCGCTGCTTTTAAGCCCCTCGGATAGCCGCTGCCGTCGCAGCGCTCATGATGTGCGAATATAATTTCCGCGGCATCGGTAAGAAAAGGAATGCCCCTGACCATGTCATACCCGATCTGTACGTGGCGCTGCATGATCTCGCGTTCTTCTCGGGTAAGAGGGCCCGGTTTGAGGAGAATGGCGTCTGATATCGCCAGTTTGCCGATATCGTGCAGCCACGCCCCCATCGCGACGTTTCTCATCTGCTTCTCCAAGCCGCCCATCGCCTTGGCAATCTCTATGGAGTAAAGAAACACGCGGCGGGAGTGCCCCGCCGTCGGACTATCCCGCAAATCGATTGCTGCTCCCAGTACTTCAAGCGTGTGGTCGTAGCTGCGCTCGATGCCATGCAATGCCTCTCGAAGTTGCTGAGTCTGCTCAGCAACTATCTCCTCGAGATGGTGACGGTAGTTTTCGACTTCCTGTTCCAAGTGCTTTACGTGCAATGCACGGGTGAGACTGGCTAAAACTATGCTTGCATCGACTTGTAGTGGCTTGACGAGATAATCGTCGGCACCCTGCCGCATTGCTTGAATGCCAACGCGGATGTCATCTACTCCGGTGACCATCATAAAGACCATCTGCGGATAGATCTGCTTCACCTTCGCTAGAAGCTCCATGCCGGACATTCCGGGCATTTGCAGGTCAGAAATCACCGCATCTATTCGATGGGAATCGAGGATGCGGAGTGCTTCCTCTCCACTACCCGCTGTTTCGCATAGAAGGCCAAGCTGCGCGAACACTGCCGCCATGACTTTTCGCACGGAAGCCTCATCGTCCACGATTAACACTCGCAGAGCGCCGGAGAGAGCCAAAGAGACCGGTTCAGCCGCCAACGGCCATTCTGAATTTGGTGCTTGGTGCGCGCGCTTCGAGATCGGTACTCTCCTGTTAGGTCGGACATGTCCCGCATGTTGGTGCGTGGTTCGAGCGTCCACCGCATGTGCTAGCGGGTAAAAGCGAAGTCAGTCTCAGTGCACGGCGGAGACCATCCCGTCCAAAAACTTGGCGGTTCACTCAATCGGTTGATGGGTGGCTTCCCGGTTGGATGTTCTGCGCAAAAATTATCCTATTTTAATTAATCCTGTGAAAAAAACGGCTAAAGTAACCGGCTTCGGCCGCCGATTGTGCATTTGGGTGAGACTCGAGCCCTTCGGATTTGAGCGTTATCTACGTCGATAGCCAATGCCGGCAGTGCGGCTCCGCAAGGGCTGCGTAGTGCTAGGTGTGCGCTGCTGGGACAGTGTTCCGAGCCGGTGCAGTTCGTCTACTGCAGTCCCTCCGCAAGTCCCTTCCTATCAATCCATCCTCCGTTTGATGTTTGGTGATCAAAACGCATTACTCCATTCCGCATGCAGCTCTGAAGTATTTTACGCCTGCACTGTGCAGAGAAGCGGTTACTAAATGAACGTATCCAGTTCGCATTGGTTCGACGCGGAAGTTCCCACTCATGCGGAAAAGTGGGCAGGGAATTGGACGATGCTGACGACAACTTCGAATCCCGGACGGCGCAGCGCGGTAATCGATTTCGAGGAACGCCAGCGCCTGCTCATCGAAAATCTTCCGGAGGTGCGCTACACCGCGCGCCGGATTCACGATCGCCTGCCTTCGCATGTTCCCTTCGATGATCTGGTTCACGCTGGAATCCTCGGCTTGATAGACGCCGTCGACAAATTTGATCCGAGCAAGAATGTCCAGCTCAAGTCTTACGCGCGCTTTCGCGTCCGTGGCGCTATCCTCGACAGCTTGCGTCAGCTGGACTGGAGCCCCCGCTACCTTCGTCGCCAGGCCCGCCAGATCGAACAGGCCAAACGCGAGCTCGCCTCGGAACTCGGTCGCGCTCCCTCCGAGCCGGAGACCGCTAATCGTCTCGGTGTGGACCTCGGCGAATTCCAACGGCTTCTCGGCGAAGTCCACGGCCTGGCCATCGGCAGCCTTCAAGGTCAGTCCGACGACGGCCTGTTCGAGGAAAACGTCCCTGCTACCCGGCCCGAGGAAGATCCTTTTCATCTTACTCTTCGCACGGAAATGCACGCCATCCTCGCGCAAGCTATAGAAAAACTCGACGAGAAAGAACGCCGGGTTCTCGGCCTCTACTACCTCGAGGAGCTCACCATGAAAAAAGTGGGCGCCCTTCTTGACATCGGCGAATCGCGCGTTTCCCAGATTCACACCGCCGCATTAATCCATTTGCGCTCGCGCTTGCAAGGCTGCATTGGTGCAGGTTCTGGTTCCCTTGATTCCTGAATTGGATCATTACCGTCGTTGAAGCGGTTTGCCGGTGATGCTCTTTCCGCTATCCACTGCTCGCATTTTCTTGACACTCTCCGGCGCTGCGTCCAGACTGGTTGCACCCCTTCCAAAATCTAAGTGTTTCGTGTGAGCCGATGCGCATTCTTGTCGCTGAAGATGACGCGCCGCTTGCAGAATTTCTGCACCAGCGGCTCGAGCAAGAGCAATTTTCCGTACAAGTAGTTACAAATGGGGCGGAGGCGGAAAAGCAGGCTTCCGACCAGGCCTACGATTTGGTGATCCTGGATCTCAACTTGCCGGAAACAGGTGGGCTGGATGTCCTGCGCGGGATTCACGCCAAGCGTCCGGATTTGCCTGTGGTGATTGTGGCCGGCGCTAGCGTGGTGGAGGAGCGTGTCCGCGGGCTCGATGCCGGCGCGGACGACTATGTCGCAAAACCGTTCGCCTTTGCCGAACTGGCCGCGCGCATTCGCGCGGTGCTGCGCCGAGGAACGCGGCCAGCCCGCTCGATTCTCCAGATTGAAGACCTCGAAGTTGACCGCGTCAGTCACACCGTGCGCCGCGGCACTCAAAACATCGATCTCAGTCCGAAGGAATTCGCGTTGCTGGAATTTCTGATGCGCCACGAGGGCCAGCCCGTTTCCCGCACTTCCATTGTCGAGCAAGTGTGGAAGCTCAATTTTGACACCATGACCAATGTCGTGGACGTGTACATCAACTATCTGCGCCGCAAGGTGGATTCCGGGTACGACCGCGCCCTCATTCGAACGATTCGCGGTGTTGGCTACCAGATCGGCGGAAACGGCCGGCACGCTTAGAAGTCGAGAAACTCGACCGGCGCCACTCGCCGTCAAGTGGATGAAGAGGTTCTGAAGTGCTATGGTTACTAAAAGGCGCCACCACAGATTAGAGGAAGATTCCTTGTTTACCCTCAACAATCAATCTCCGGGCAGGACTACTGACTCTGCTTTTTGCAGGGTCTACATTCTCTATCTTGCGCGGCGAAGCTGAAACCGGGACTTCTGCGGGCAAAAAAAAGAATAATCCTTGAAGTGATGAACAGACATTTTACAGTTGGGAAAGAAAATTCCCTCCCTTTACTTGAGAGTTTTCTCGGACGGAACTGCTGAGTGCCACACGGAGAAATTCTGGGAGGAAGCAGATGTCACTAAGACGAAAGTTCTCGGGCCAGGGGAACTTGAAGAATTAAAAGCAATAGTCAATCGACCTAACTTGTTGGATGTAGAGAAGCGATAGGAACTCATGCATTTTGTCGTTGATTCCTGGATGGAATGGGACATCAAACTTCAGCATCCCGGCAGCGTGCAAAGGATTAGAGTGGCTTCATTTTCTCCTGACTCCGCGCGCGAACGAAACCAGCTCTATCCGGACGCACTCATAAAATTGGGCTGTTCTATCTTGAAGATAAGAAACGACGTGTATGGGGATGCACGCCCTCATAGCAAAACTGACTGCCCTGATTTCCCGTCCATTCACTGAGACCTTGCTGTAGTTATGTTGCCTTCTGACGGGCAGAGCCCGGCTAACGCGCTCATCGGAGAGGTTGAGTCTGTGGTGTAAGCTTACCGGCTGATGTCGTCAATGCAGTTACGGAGGTTTCTTTGGACAAAAACCCAAACGCTATCCTTGCAGTGCTATGGGCCGGGTTTGCGTGCGGCGTTCTGGACATTACTGCCGCGCTCGTTGTCTACGGCTACTTCGGCGCCAAGCCTGTGCCACTGCTGCAAGGAATTGCCAGCGGATTGCTGGGGCCGAGGGCGTTTGACGGCGGACTCGCGACGGCGCTGCTTGGCCTTCTTTGTCACTTCATCATCGCGTTTGGGGCGGCTACTGTCTACTTTGCGGCGAGCCGCGCTATTGGTCCGTTGACACAGTACGCGGTCATTTCAGGCGCGCTGTATGGTGTGGCCGTCTATTTCTTCATGAATCGCATTGTCTTGCCACTCTCTGCTGCCGCCAAGCGTCCGTTTTCTCTTAAGATGATGATCGTTGGAGTGGTCATACACATTTTCTGTGTGGGGCTTCCTATAGCCCTTAGCGTGCGGCGATTTTCAAGATGATTTAGGCTCCAGGCCTGCTGGGGAGCTCAAACTACGAATCAATTTTCGTTCACCCACATGGTTTTTGAGCACGGCTTCATGCTGAATTTGCTATTCTACGCCGCGTGAAACCTCCCTTCCTGATTGACACCGACACGGCTTCGGATGATGCCGTGGCTTTGATCATGGCGCTGCGTTCTCCGCAGGTGCGCGTGCTGGCGATTACTACCGTTGCCGGAAACGTCGCCGTTCAACAAGCCACGCGCAATGCACTTTATACCTCGGAACTTTGTGGCGCGGACGTTCCCGTTTTCACGGGCGCGGAAGAACCATTGAACCGCCCGCACCAGAGCGCCCACTGGTTCCATGGCCGAGATGGCCTGGGCGATCACGGCTACCCGCCTCCCAAAAAATCGCCCGAAAAACTGCCTGCGCTCGAGGCGATTATCTCCACGATCGAATGCCATCCGGGCCTTGTCTTGGTGACCCTGGGCCCCTTGACAAATGTTGCTTTGGCTCTGCAGCTCGAGCCCAGCATCGCCGCCAAAGTTGGCCGCTGCGTGATTATGGGCGGTGCGCCGTGTTGTGAAGGGAACGTGACGCCGGCCGCCGAGTACAATATCTGGTGCGATCCCGAGGCGGCGCAAATTGTTTTGCGCAGCGGACTTCCCATAGAGCTGGTGGGCTGGCACCTTTGCCGCGGCGAGGCCGCGTTGAACCCAGACGACATCAAGCATGTGCTGAGCTTCGGCACGCCTCAGGCGCGCTTTGCCATTGAATGCAACAGCCGGGCTCAGGAAGCCTACCTTGAGCAGACTGGCGAGCACGGAATCTCGTTGCCGGATCCGGTTGCCATGGCCATTGCGCTGGACCCGTCCATCGTCACGAAACAATCCGAGCACTTTCTGGACGTGGAGACCTCCAGCGACCTAACTTTGGGCATGACCGTGGTGGACCGCCTGAACGTGGCAGGGAATGAGCGCAACCAAGCCGTTTGGAGGCCAATTTTGCAGAGCGGCAACAAAGCCAAAGTTTACTGGGCCATAGATAACAAGCGCTGGAAACAATCTCTCTATGCCACCCTGCGATAGCCCAATGAGCCACTCCCCTGTCCCAAAGTGCAGAAATCACGCAAGTTATTCAAAACAATTAGGTTGTTACTGGTTCTGACCATTCGAGTGCGACCGGTACTACGCCTGGGGACAACTTCTTTCCCATTGTGGTGTTCTACACCATGGGAGCCATAATAGGTGTTACGCTCCCGTTGGCTTGAACGTCTCATTAACAGAGGGCCACAGCGGCCCACGTCCAGCTAGAGAACAGGGGATTCGTCATGAAGACCTTGACATTTGCCGGTAAGAGCAGCTTAAGCCTGCTGCTGTGCTTCGCCGGTCTATTGAGCTTTGCCGCGCCGAAGGCGCGCGCGGATCAAGAAAAAGATCCCCCCAGCCGCGTGGCGCGTATCAGCTATTTCGACGGCTCTGTCTCGCTACAGCCTGGCGGGGAAGGTGACTGGGGCAGTGCCGCCAGAAACCGCCCGATGACCATCGGCGACAAGATCTGGGTCGACAAAGATGCCCGTGCCGAATTGCAAGCCGGCGCCGTTTCTATCCATCTCGGCAGTATGACCGCGCTGTCCTTCCTGAACCTTGACGCGGGAATGACGCAGATGCGTCTTGCCGAAGGCAGCGTCAACTTCCGCGTCAGCGAATTGCGTGAAGGCGATGTGGTCGAAGTGGATACTCCGACCTTGGCCTTCATGGTGAAACAGGCGGGGGCATTTCGCATTGACGTAGACGAAAACGGCGACTCCGCCCGCGTCACCGTGATTCGCGGCGAAGGCGAAGTCACTGCCGGCGGCAAGACCTATCCAGTGCACGCCGAAGAGCGCGCGGAATTCACCGGCACAGACAACATTGAATCCCATTTTGAAAGGGCCCCCGGGCCTGACGGGCTCGACAATTGGGCCGACCAACGCGACCGCAAAGAAGACAATTCCGTCTCCGGGAAATATGTTTCGCGCGACATGGATGGTTACAGCGATTTGGACGACCATGGAGATTGGCGCGACGAGCCGGAATACGGCCACGTTTGGTATCCGCGCGAAGTCGAACCGGACTGGGCTCCTTATAGCTACGGTTCGTGGAATTACGTCGGCCCGTGGGGCTGGACCTGGGTTGGCTATGAGCCTTGGGGCTTTGCTCCCTACCACTACGGCCGCTGGGCATACATCGAAGGCCGGTGGGGCTGGTGCCCGGGCGCGTACTATGGTCCCGCGATTTACGGACCGGCGTTTGTGGGTTTCTTTGGTGGCGGGTTCGGATTTGGAGTAGGCTGGTTCCCGCTGGGCTGGGGCGAACCGTTCTACCCTTGGTACCGCTGCAATGGTGGATACATCCGAAACATCAACGTCCACAACACTTATATTCGCAACGTCAATGTCATCAACAATCGCAACTTTAATTACGTGAACGCGCACAACGTACATGCAGTGACCACGGTGAATCGCAACACCTTTATGAATGGTGGAGCAATCAATCGCGGCGCCGGACACGTCACGGAAGCTTCATTGAAGGGCGCGCGAGTGACCAACTCTGTCGGGATCAGACCGACGCAGCACAGTGCGCTTGGCTCCTCGAACATGAAATCCAATGTGGCCCGGCCGTCGGCGGCGATTCAGAACCGCACCGTAATTGCGCGCACCGCGCCGGCGCAAGGAGCGTCACAAGCGCGTGTTCGCACCTTCAATAGCGCGGGTCTCACTCCGGGACGTACCGGCGGCAATGGGCCGGTGCACAACGCCCCAGCTATGAACGGTCGTCCGGGCAATGCACCGCCATCCGGGATGAATTCGCGGCAGCAGGAATTGTCGCGGAGCCGGCCGCCTTCGGCGATGAACAACTCGAACCGCAATTCCACAGGTGCCGCGGGCAACACTGGTTCGCAGCGCGCGGGCGGTAACACACGCACGTGGGAAGCGCAGGGAAACGCCAGTGATCGAGGCCGCGCGCCGGCAGGATTCGGAAGTTCGGATCGGCCGGGGAACTCCGCGGCGCAAACAAGCCGCGATTCACATGTGCAAGCCAATCGTCCGCCTTGGGCGCGCGAAGGTGCACAGCCTTCAGGATCCAGTGGCCAATCTTCGCGGACTTCGGCGCCCAGCTACAACAGCGACCGTACACCACAGCGGACGCAACGGGATACGCCGTCCTATAACAACCGCGACGGCAATGCGCAGCCGCGTTCTTACAATCCCCCGTCGAACAACAACAATCGCGGCAATGCGCAGCCGCGTTCTTACAATCCCCCGTCGAATAACAACAATCGCGGCAATACGCAGCCACGCTCTTACAATCCGCCGCCCACGCGTTCGTACTCGGCGCCTCAAACTTATTCTCCGCCGAGCCGCAGCT
>Ga0210409_10007194_pt1 | contig 11481 bp, 10 predicted proteins | sample IncBWH17MmetaG_FD_161649 | JGI IMG/M metagenome (GOLD analysis project Ga0210409, IMG submission 161649) | Forest soil microbial communities from Barre Woods Harvard Forest LTER site, Petersham, Massachusetts, United States - Inc-BW-H-17-M | ecosystem: Environmental > Terrestrial > Soil >...
GAGAACGAGCAGCCAGGCTGGGGTCATATCTGCACCGGGTGCCCCAACGCGGCGAATCCGTATGCGGCGGGCCTCGACGCCTTCGGCGGCCCCTTGTCCACGAATTCCTTCACGTTCAATCCCGAGTTGCCGAGCTACACCATCGGTAACCTGCGGCTGGGACTGAAGACCGACCATTGGCAGGCCGCCTTCTACATCAACAACCTCTGGGACGAGACGGCGCGCCTCGCGCTCGACTACGAGCGTGGCCGCACCGCACGGCTTGGCTATCTGACCAACCAGCCGCGCACCTACGGCCTCTACGGCAGCTACAGCTTCTGAGGACTTAAGCCGCGGTCAGCGCCGCACGCGAGATGTCGGCCGGCTTCCCCCGGGGGAGCCGGCCTTCTTCTTGTCTGCACGCCGGGACTCCCGACGCTCAGATCCTGAACCGTTCCTTCAGCTCACCCGCCATCCGCCGGCTCACCTGCAGCGGCGCGTCGCAGCCGCGCAGGCGCACGAAGTACTGGCCCTCCGCGGTACGCTCGATGCGCTCGAGATACTTCACACCGACCAGTGCATTGCGGTGGATGCGCACGAACGACGCGGCGAACTCCCCCTCCAGCAGCCGCAGTGAGTCCTCGATCAGATCCTCGCCGCCGAGGTGGCGTACGGTGGTGTACTTCTGATCGGCGAGAAAGTACTGCACCTCCTCCACCGGGATCAGACGCAGCCCGTCGCGGCGGCGCGCGGCGATGTGACTGCGGCGCGCCCCGGCTGCGGCGAGTGTCTGCAGCTGTGCGCGCGTGAGACGCCCGGCGCGGGCGAGCGCGGCGGCGAGCTGCTCCTTGCGCACCGGTTTCAGCAGGTAGCCGACCGCGTGCGCCTCGAAGGCCTCGACCGCGTACTGATCGTAGGCGGTGGTGAAGATCACCGCCGGTGGCTCATCGAGCACGTTCAGATGCCGCGCCGCCTCGAGTCCGTCCATGCCGGGCATGCGCACATCGAGCAGCACCACATCGGGCGCGAGGTCGTGGGTTTCCTTTAGCGCCTCGGCGCCGGTCGCGGCCTCGCCGACCACTTCGACGTCGCCGATTTCGGCGAGCAGGGCGCGCAGCCGCTCACGCGCCGGCGGCTCGTCATCGACGATCAGCACCTTCAGCCTGAGGGCAACCTCCGGCACGAGCTCAGGCCGTGGCGGCGGCGGGCAGTCGTGCCGGCTTCTCGATGAGCGGGAAGCGCACCGTCACGATGTATTCGGCGTCGAAGCGCCCCGATTTCATGAGCGCGCGTTCTCCGTACAGGAGGCCGAGCCGCTCGCGGATGTTGGCGAGGGCCAGTCGGTTGCCCTCGCGCTGCCCGGGCGCGGGATCGAGCGGGTTGCGCACCACGATAGTGACGAGGTCGCCCGAGACTTCCCCGCTGATGGTGACGGTGCCCCCTTCGGGGCGCGGCTCGATGCCGTGGTAGATCGCGTTCTCGAGCAACGGCTGGATCATGAGTCCCGGCACGAGCGCGTTGGCCGGCAGCGACTCGGTCTTCCACTCCACCTGCAGACGCGCACCGAGTCGCAGCTGCTCCATGCGCTGATAGGTGCGCGCCACCTCCAGCTCCTCGGCGAGCGTGATGGTATCGCCCTTGTCGGCGAGCGTGGCGCGAAACAGGTCCGCCAGGTCCTGCACCGCGGCTTCCGCGCGCGGCGGATTGCTGCGCGTCAGCGCTGCAATGGTGTTCATGCTGTTGAACAGGAAGTGCGGCCGGATACGCGCCTGCAGCGCGTGTACGCGTGCCGCGGCGCGTAGCTCGACGCTCATGCGCCATTCGTACGCGACGTAGAAGTAGCGCAGCGCGAGCCCGGTGACGATCAGTCCAATGCCCACGTTACGGAGCACGAAAATCCCCGGGGCGGCGGGAAAGAGTCCTGCGCCGCCGGACTCGATCACGAGCGGCGTGCGCCCGAAGAGCCAGGCACAGATCGACACCGCGGCGATCACCGCGCCGATGAGTGCGAGCGCTGCGGCGGAGCCGGCCGCCACGCTCATGCGTGCGAGCCGCGGACGCATCGCGCACAGCAGTGCCGACCCCGCAAGACCGATCCACAGCAGGAACATGGAGGTGCGGGCGAGATCCGTCCAGAAATCGATCGTCGCGCTCTCGCGCGCGAGCGTCAGCACGAGCGCCGTGAGCTCGACGATCAGCACCGTGGCGAGCGTGGCGCGCGAGGTGCAGAAATCCGGCAGGTAGAAGCCGTTGCTCCGTCCGCCGTCAGTCTTCATGCATTGCCGGGGCTGGGTGCGCGCATGATGTTGGTGCGCTCGAAGAGCTCCTCCTTCAGACGGAAGGTCGCCGAGATGTCCTCATCGCCGAAGCCGCGCGCCTCGAGCTCCGCATATTCCCGCCGCATGCGCTCCACCACCTGGAGCTCGACACCGAAGCGAGCCGCCATGTCGTGACAGATGCGGAGGTCCTTGGCGTGCAGCCGCACACGAAAGCCCGCCGGGTAACTGCCGCGCGCCATGTTCGGCGCACGGTGCACGAAATACCAGCTCGAGCCGGCGCCCTTGCCGAGGGTGTCGATCAGTTTATCGAGGGGCAGGCCCTCGGCGCGGGCGAAAGCCATGGCTTCGGCGATCGCCTCGATGATGCCCGCGCACATGATCTGGTTGGTTGCCTTGGCGGCCTGACCCGCGCCTACGGGCCCGAAGTGGGCGATGGTGCGGCCGAACGCCTGTAGTATCGGCCGCGCGCGCTCGAACGCCTCGGGCTTGCCGCCGACCATGATGGCGAGCGTGCCATCGCGCGCGCCTTCGACTCCGCCGCTCACCGGGCAGTCGAGAAAATCTGCGCCGCGCGGAGCGATCAGCTCCTCTGCCTGCCGCGCGGTAGCGGCGCTCACCGTGGAGCAGTCGAGCATCAGGGCATTTTTGCCCAGTGCCGGTGCGAGGGCGCGCGTCACCTCGAGCACATCCGCATCGGCGGAGACGCATGAGACGACCGCATCACACTTCGCGCCGAGCTCTGCCAGCGTCGCTGGAGCCTCGACCTTGAGTTCCGCGGCGAGCGTCTGCGCCTTGCCGCCGCTGCGATTCCACACGGCGGTGAGCAGGCCCGCCCGCTGGAGATTGCGCGCCATGTGCATGCCCATGGCGCCGAGCCCGACGAAACCTGTGCGCATCATATCGATCCATTGCACGGCCGAACGGTCGCGGGCATCAATATAGGACTTTCGCGGCCAGCCTGTCGCCGCCGGGGAAGGCAGTCAGGCGATGCACCCCCGCGCGGGTTACCGCGAGGTCGCAGCCTGCGGATTGACTTTCGGCTCAGGGATCGGCTTGGGCTCGACCGGTTGCGGCGGCGGAACCGGCGCATTCGGATCGAACTGCGGCACGCTGCCACAGTAGTCCTGCACCTGCTTGCGCAGCTGCTCGCGGTAGGCATCGGCGTCGGAGTCGGAAAGATAGCTACGCTCACCGCCGGCGCCTTCCTTGTAGACGCGCCGCGAGGTGACGGCCCTCATGTAGGTGTCCTTCGACTGCTTGCAGAGCGCCGCACGGCGGCTGGAGACGTCCTGCTGCACGGCGCGCGTATTGTCCTGCTCTTCGAGCTGCGACGCGATCCGTTTGTTGGAGGCGTTAAGGTTGCGCTGGTCCGTGGTGTGCGCCCCGCTATCCGCACCGGGAGGATGCGCCTTGCTCGTCTTGATGACTTCCGACCCCGGCATCCATTGATCGCTGTAGTGGGGCTGACCATGCTCATCGACCCAACGGTAGACATCCGCCCGGGCGAGGGTGAACGCACCAGCGATGATCAGGGCGCTAATGGACAGGCGTCGCAGCAGCATAGGGTGCCTCCGGCGTGGCAGTATGGCCGCTCCCAGCCACGGCGACCCTTGAACTCCGTCACACTCGTATGAGGCCGTCCCGGCAGGGGCTCACACCATAGCTCATAGATCGTAGGCCCGCTCGCCGTGGGAGCTGATGTCGAGTCCTTCGCGCTCCTCATCTTCAGGCACCCGTAGGCCCACCATGAGCTTCACGACCAGGAAGGCGACGAAGGCGATGAGCGCCGTCCAGGCCACCACGAGGCACACCGCCTGGAACTGAGCGAGGAACTGCCTCCAGACCCCGGGGTATCCGCTCGTCCCGCGCACCCAGTCGATGGTCGAGCCCGGACCGCCGAGCGCGGGTGAATTGAAGATCCCGGTCATGAGCGCGCCGAAGGTGCCCCCGAGCGCGTGCACACCGAACACATCGAGCGAATCGTCCGCGCGGATGAGGCGCTTCAGCCCGGTCACGCCCCACAGACACACCACGCCGGCGCCGACTCCGATCACGAACGCCCCTGGGATGCCGACGTTTCCAGCGGCGGGCGTGATGGCGACGAGGCCCGCCACGGCGCCGGAAGCGGCCCCGAGCATCGAGGGCTTACCCTTCAGTATCCACTCCGCAGACATCCACGACAGCACCGCGCAGGCCGTGGCGAGGTAGGTGTTCATGAAGGCGAGTGCGGCCGAGCCGTTTGCTTCGAGAGCGGAACCCGCGTTGAAGCCGAACCAGCCGAACCACAGGAGCGAAGCGCCGACCATGGTCATCGTGAGACTGTGGGGCGCCATCGGCTCGCGGCCGAGGCCGACGCGCTTACCGAGCACGAATGCACCGACGAGGCCGGCCACGCCCGCGTTGATGTGCACCACCGTGCCGCCGGCGAAATCGAGCGCACCCCACTGCCAGATGAGGCCGGCGGAAGCGTTCGCGGCGTCCACTTTGTCCGCCGCGCTGTAGGCATCCGGACCCGCCCAGTACCAGACCATGTGCGCGATCGGGCAGTAGCTGAAGGTGAACCAGATGACCAGGAAGAGCAGCACCGCCGAAAACCGCATGCGCTCCACGAGCGAGCCGAGGATCAGGCAGCAGGTGATCGCGGCGAAGGTGGCCTGGAAGGCCACGTACACCAGCTCGTAGATCGGGGTGTGCTTGCTGAAGGTGGAGGTGAGCGCGAAGGTGCCGCTCTTCGCATCGAAGGTGCCCTTCAGGAACAAGCGGCTGAATCCCCCGATGATGGCGTTGTGCTCGGTAAAGGCGAGCGAATAACCGTACACACACCACAACACGGTAATGAGGGAGAAACCGACGAACACCTGCATGAGCACCGACAGCATGTTCTTCGTGCGCACGAGCCCACCGTAGAACAGCGCGAGGGCCGGCACCGACATCAGCAGCACGAGCGCGGTCGCGGTGAGCATCCAGGCGGTGTCGCCCTTGTTCGGCAGCGGCGCGTCGGCTGCGAAACTGAGGCCCGGCGCGAGGACTGCCAGCGCAGCGGTCAGCCGAGTGGGCCAACGCGTACGGGCAACGGTGGGCATGGTCTGTTTCCTGTGGTTTGCGCAACGAATGCCGCCTGCACGCACTGCGCTCGTCGCGTAAGCTGGTGAAGCGCGCGGAAAGGGTGCAGATTCCATGCCACGGCGTAAGCCGCGCGGTTTCCGGGACTTACGCCGGACGCTGATTGGAGCTGCACCATATTGGAGCCTGCGCGATCCACCCTGCCCCGAATCGGGGCAGGGGCAGCACACTGGGGCTTTGCAGCTATGGATGCATTTCGTATTGATGAACTCGCCCGTCGACTGCTCGAGCGCGTGCCACCCGCACTGCGGAGCATGCGGGTGGACCTCGAGAGCAACTTCCGCGCCGTGCTGCGCGAGCGGCTGAGCAAGCTCGATCTGGTGAGTCGCGACGAATTCGATGCTCAGGCACGCGTCCTCGAGCGCACGCGTGCGCAGCTCGAGGCGCTCGAGGCGCGGCTGGCTGCACTCGAGGGCACCTCGGTTCCCGGCGCGGTGTCCAAAGGAGCCGGGAGCGGAGCCGCACCCAGTGGCTGAGACCGGCGGACGCCGGGAGCAACGGCCGCCGTGTCCGTAGCCAGGGTGGCGTGCCGGGCGCAGCTCGGCCTGCACGCTCCACTGGCACAGGTCGAGGTAAGCCTCGCCAGTGGGCTTCCGGCGTTTTGCCTCGTGGGACTTCCGGCGACGGTGATCAAGGAGAGCAAGGAGCGTGTACGGGCCGCGCTCGTGAACTCCGGCTTCAGCTTTCCCGCCGGACGCATCACCATCAGCCTCGCTCCCGCAGAGTTGCCGAAGCAGGGCGGACGCTTCGATCTGCCGATCGCGCTTGGGATACTGATTGCATCCGGACAACTGCGCCCGGTTGCGACCGAGAGGCCCCGTGAGTTCTATGGCGAGCTCGGGCTGACCGGGGAGCTCAAGCCGGTGCGCGGATTGCTGCTTGCTGCCCTGCATGCGCGGCACCAATCTCACGAGCTCATCGTGCCTCTCGGCAACGCCGCCGAAGCGGGCGCGGCGGCGCCGGCTCAGGTGCGTGCTGCCGGTCATCTCCTCGAGGTGTGCGCGCACGTGAGCGGCGCGGCGTCCTTGCCAGCGCGCGTCACGCGAACGAGCGAAGCTGAGCGCTGCGCGAGTGAGGTAGCGGGACTCGACCTTGGAGATGTGCGCGGTCAGTGGCTCGCCAAGCGCGCCCTCCTCATCGCCGCAGCCGGCGCGCACAGCCTGCTGCTGATCGGTCCGCCGGGTTCGGGGAAGACCATGCTGGCGCAGCGACTTCCCGGCCTGCTGCCCCCACTCACCGAGAGCGAATCGCTCGAGGTCGCCGCCATCGCCGCGGCGAGTGCCGGAGGTTTCATACCCGGGCAGTACGGGCGAAGGCCGTTCCGAACTCCGCACCACACGAGCTCGTCCGCTGCGCTGGTCGGCGGCGGCGCGCGCGCCCTGCCGGGCGAAGTGAGCCTCGCCCATCACGGTGTGTTGTTTCTCGATGAGCTGCCCGAGTTCGCGCGCGCGGTGCTGGAGGCGCTGCGCGAGCCGCTCGAGAGCGGCGTCGTCTCCGTCTCGCGCGCAGCGGTGCAGAGCCGCTACCCCGCCCGGTTCCAGCTGGTGGCCGCCATGAATCCCTGTCCCTGCGGACGTCTCGGAGATGCTGCGGCCGACTGTGACTGCACACCGGGCGAGATCCGGGCCTACCGGGGGCGGATCTCGGCTCCGCTCCTCGATCGGCTCGACATGCACGTGGAGGTGCCCCGGCTCTCACCCCGCGACTTCACGGCGCTCGCAAGCGAGCCCCACGAAACGACGGCTGCGGCCGCGGAGCGGGTCGCGCAGGCGCGGCGCCGGCAGCTTGCGCGCCAGGGGACATGTAACGCGCGGCTTGCAGATGCCGAGGTGCAGCACTGGTGTCGGACGGATGAGACCGGCGACCGGCTGCTTGCGGACGCGATGGGACGCTTCGGTCTCTCTGGGCGCGCGCGTCAGCGGGTGCTGAAAGTGGCGCGCACCGCCGCCGATCTCGGCGACGCCTCGTGCATCACGGCGGCACACATCGGCGAAGCCCTGACGCTGCGCCGCGTGGATCCGCGCCTCACTACTGCTCCATCTGCAGCATGTGATCGACGGCTTGCGTGACGAGATCGTCGGGCACATCGGTGCGGCCGCCCTTGGCAGGCATCACTCCGGCACTGCCCGTGAAGCCCTGGATCGCGTGCTCGTACAGTACGGCCTTACCCTTGGCAATTCTCGGGCCCCAGGCGGCCTTGTCCCCCACACGGGGTGCGCCGCCGATGCCTTGCCCATGGCAGGCGCTGCAGGTCTGCTCGAAGAGCTCGGTGCCATTCTTGGGAATCGCTGCCGCGCTGCCCGCGGCGGCCGTCGCCGGGGCCTTGATGGCCAGCGCGGAGTTGTCATGACCGGCGACCGCCTCCTGGCTCGGCGGGACGATGCGCGCGGCCACGTTCTTCGCGTAGTCGGCCTCGGTCAGCACCTGACGGTCCTGGGTATGGCTGGCGACGATGCGTGCAAGCGCGAACAGGCCGATGGCGACCGCCACCAGCAGCCCGATGACCAGGCTGAAAACATTGAAGAAGTGGGTGTCCTGCTTGCTCACGATGTCATCCGATCGTGCCGGCCGTGGAAGCGGCCGCGGAGTATAGCCGTTCGGACCTGCGAGGGCGTAGTTCGCCGCCGCCGGCTGCTGCCCCGCATGACGGCGCACCGGGCACCGGCACCGCGATCCGCGGCCCGATCGCGCGCGCCGCCGGGAGGCTCGGGGCTCGGAGCGCTGATATATCAGGCGTCGTATACGAACACTCAGACCTCGTGTACGAACGGCCCCTTGAAAACAACTCCAATGGCTATGTTATTTTACTGATGCCGGGCCATACGCATGCATCGGCGCGTCGCTCGTGGCAGCACGCCTTCGAGCGCAGCAATCCAACAGGGTGAGCCTCAGACCGAGAGGGAGTTCATGACGGAGCCTGTCAGTCATTACCGTCCCATCGCGGGCGAGGACACGATCGTCGGAAACGCCCTGGCGCGCTTCCAGCGCGGCGATGACGATGCGCCGCGCGGCGTGCGTCCTGTGATCGAGGAATCCTGGCAGCGTTGTCTTCGCAGCGGTGTGGATCCGATCGCTCCGGGTACCGCCCCGCGCGGCGGCGACCCGGTGCGACGCTCCGTACGCAATCACGAGCTGCTCGAGGCGAGCGACCCGGTGATGGCCCAGGCGAGGGCCGCACTGAGCGGCTGCGGCACGATGCTGATTCTCGCCGACGCAGCCGGTGAGGTGTTGCGCACCGAGGGTGACGATCACGCGCTCGTCGCGGCAGAGGGCGGCGGAATCACCCTTGGCAGCAACTGGAGCGAAGTCGCTCGCGGCACCAGCGGTCTCGGTACCTCGCTGTATCTGGGCGATGCCGTACACGTGCACGGTCCGGAGCACTATTGCCGTACACACCACCTCTGGACCTGCTCCGCGAGCGTGGTGCGCGATCCGGTCGATGAAGGCGTGCTCGGTGCATTGTCGGTGGCGGGCCCGAGCGATGTGTTCGATCCGCATCTGTTTCCGCTGGTGTTGGCGAGCGCGGCGGCTGTGCGGGCGGCTCTGGCGGAGCGCGAGGATCTGCGGCGCAAGCAGCTGCTCGAGCATGCGCTCGCCATGCTCTCGCGCCGGACCACGACGGGCCTCATGCTCTTCGATCGCCGCGGGCGGCTGGTCACGGCGGACGGACGTGCGCGCTCGGTGCTCTCGAGGCTCGGTGCCGTGGACTGTGCGGCGCCCGCCACGCGTCTTCTGGCGCTCGATGTTTGCGCAGGCCCCGAAGCGGCCGTCGCGCAGATGCCGTTCTGGTTGCGGCACCAGTGGCTCGAGGCGGTAATGGCGGGCGAGGATCGCATCGGCACGATCGTGAAGTTCCCCGGCGCGCTGGAGGCTTTCCCCTCCTCAGGCGGCGGGTTACCGCGCTACAAGCTGCGAAGGGTCATGGCGTATGTCGATGCGAGGATCGGCGGCCCGATCAGCCTCGATGATCTGGCGAGCGTTGCAGGAGTCAGTCGCTTCCACTTCCATCGGCAGTTCCGCAAATCCGTGGGAGTCACGCCGCATGAATACGTCCTGCGGGCGCGCATCGAGCGGGCGAAGGGGCTGCTCACCGCCTCGGATCTCACGGTCGGCGAGGTTTCCGGTGTCGTGGGGTTCGCCGATCAGAGCCATTTCTCGAACATCTTTCGTAAGCTGACGGCGATGACTCCGCGCAGCTTTCGAAACTTCATGTCCGCCTGAGCGCGGGCAGTAACATGGCCGGCGACCGAAGTCGCCGGCCATGATTCACGCGCATCACGGGGGGTGAATGCTGCACGTGATCCTGGGAAGGCAGGTCGGCCGTCCCTGGCCTCGTGATGGCCATCCGTGGCCTGCCGCGAAGCACTCTGAATGATCAGGCTCGCGGCTGCCTGTGCATAACTGCGGATTTTGGTTGTTTCTTGCTCGAGAGGCCTCGCCGGCGCAGACCCCATGGCCAGCGCACGGCGGCGTCGCTTATGATCGCCCGCCCCAACGCGCCCGTAGCTCAGTTGGATAGAGTGGCAGCCTCCGAAGCTGCAGGTCGCTGGTTCGAATCCAGTCGGGCGCGCCATAAAATTAATTCTAAATCAGTCACTTGCATGCGCTGCTCGAAGTCTCGAGAAGAGCCGGACAGGTCGTGGTGGTGGCGAGCTCTCAACTATCAGTGCATCGCGTCTCGAGTAGACGTTATGAGGAGGCACGTGCAGCCGGTCTCGCTCCACACACGCTTGCCACAGGTGCCGGGCTCGGCCCGGTTGTAGTCCCCGGGATAGAGCTTCCTGTCGTTTATCCACAGCTCGCCGTGAAGCAAATGCAACTCCTCGACTCCCGCATGGGTGTGAGGCGGATAGTCGACTCCGGGCGCGAGCCGCACCAGCATGCTCGCGCGCTGCTGCCCGGTATCGCTCGAGAGCAGTTTGCAGGAAATGCCGGCCGCCACTTCTTCCCATTCCGGTTCTGACATTTGACGTGTCGCTGGCAATAACGGCCCTCCGCCGCCCTCCTTGGCGGTGCGGTGCGCGAGGCACACCCATAGCCAGAGCGATTCCTCTGGGCGCAGCACCCCAGTTGTCAGGTCACGGGAATCACCGGCTCGCATGATCAACGTAAATACGATGCGATGCGTCCGTTCGTACAGCTCATGCAGCGCGCCGCTGATCACCCATGGCAATGGACCGGACGAGCGCGACCCAGCTGTTCTCAGATACACGGCTCTTTGCGCTATCGGCATAGAGCAAACACCCTAGAGTTCCCTTCACGGATTCACCGCACTTACTGCCGGCGATTTTTTGTTCGCTTTGATTCAGCGTAGTGAACGCGATATCAGTCATGGGGGAAGGCCGTCCCTGGCGGCGCCAGTCAGGCGCAGCAGATTTGCAATTTGAACCTTACTCCGTCAGTGCGCGTGCTCGGAAGCCGCCAGGTCGTTGATCAGCTCGATGAGCTTCGCTTCAGTGCCTGCCTTCTGGACGTCCGTTCCGTATTTGCCGTTGACTACGAAGAATGGTACGCCCTGCACGTGGTAACGCTGGGTGATCTCCTCGGCGCGCTGCAGGTTGGAGCTGACGGAGAAGGAGTTGTAGGCCTTGGAGAAGTCATCCGCGCTGATCCCGTTCTGTAGCGCGAACTGCTGCTGCAGGCGGTAGGTTTCCTCATCACTGTTACCCACCAGTGGCGGCTGATGGTTCTCGAGGTCCTGGTGGATCGTGTCGAAGGCCTTGGTGACCAGATCGTCCCGGCCCAGAGCTTCCAGGGTGTAGTAGAGCCGCGCATGGGCGCGGTGGACCTGTTGCCAGATCACCGGGACCCTCACGAATTCGACGTACGCTGGCTTGGTCTTCAGCCAGCTGCGGACGCGCGGCTCGAGCGCATAGCAGTGCGGACATGCCAGCCAGAGCACTTCCATCACTTCCACCTTGCCGGGCGCGACGCTGGTCGGCTGCGCCGGAACCACGGGGTCGTAGTTCACACCTGCCTGCCACTTGCCCGCCGGCAGCGAAGCGGAAGGCGCAGAGCCCGCAATCCTCTCGAGCGACGCATCGCTGCGTGCCTGGCCTGCGCTCTCACCATCGCCTGATTCCTGCGAGGCGGTCGCCTG
>Ga0210409_10007195_pt1 | contig 11480 bp, 7 predicted proteins | sample IncBWH17MmetaG_FD_161649 | JGI IMG/M metagenome (GOLD analysis project Ga0210409, IMG submission 161649) | Forest soil microbial communities from Barre Woods Harvard Forest LTER site, Petersham, Massachusetts, United States - Inc-BW-H-17-M | ecosystem: Environmental > Terrestrial > Soil >...
CGGAACCGGAACCTGCGATGTGTGAGAATTTCATCCGCGCGTCACCAGTTGGAATATTTCGTCCCATCGGTAGCCGTCGCCTGGGATTGAGAAAACACGTCGAAGACGTTGCCTCCGCCCCAGCTGGTGGAATCCGGGTCGTCTTGCACGGCGCGCATACCCCAATCGGCTTTGCCGGTCATCGGGTCCACTGGAATTTTCCTCAAGTAGCGCACCTTACTGGGTGTGCCCAAGCTACCTTGGCCAGCTTGGCCGAGTGCTGAAGCAAGCGGCGGAATGCCCCCTGCCGCGCCTGCGCCTGGCCCCGCGCCCGATTGTGGCGTCCCGGCGGATCCAAATTGCGCTGTATTACTCGCCCCTGCCAACGCCGAGGCGCTGATCCCACCGGCCCCGCCTCCGCCAGCGCTTATCGTGACGCCATCGACCAGTGTCTGCAGATCGGGGGGATAGTTCTGGCTGCCGACTTCCGTGCGGATTAAATTCTTGTCGGCGTCATCCTTGTAGCGATCGATCGCATTTCGCATCTCTCGCAAGTCGTAGCGCAATTCCGATTCTTTCCGGTGCTGAATGGTCATTTGAAACATAGGAACCGCGGCCGAGGAAAGGACGAGAAGGATACCGATTGTGGCGATGAGCTCGATCATGCTCAATCCCGCATTCCCGCTCCGTCTGACATCTGGAAATGATTTATGTCGATGCATGTGAACTGGCTCTCTGAATTATTGGACTCGGACAGTGGCCTCGCCGGTGACCACCTGAATCGGCCGCTGCTGGGAATCTTTGGCGTTTACCTGCACAATCGAAAGCTGTGAGTTGCCGGGACTGAGGCCCTTGACGACGATCCCCACCAGCGTGCCCGATCCGCTCACTCCGGGAGTATTCGGCATGCGCGTTGCCGAGATAATGGCCTGCCCGCGCTCCTTATCCACGCGTTCCACAATCGCGACGTCCTGCGTCCCTCCGGAGAGAAATCCGCCCTGCCGAACATCCTCGATGGAAATCACCGCCGGGTTGAACTGCAACAGCATCGGGATGGAATACAGGTCCTGCACGTTTTGAACCGCGACCCCAATGGTGGTGGTTTCACCGGGTTTCAAACTTGCCGTCCCGGGCTCGAATCGCAACGATGCGTTTTGCGAGGCGGATGGGTTCGCCGCCGCGGCTGCTATTGCCGGTGCGGGAACTGGAGGCGCCTGGGGCGCGGCAGCTTGCGGTTTCGGAGCCTCTGGCAAAAGCACTGCGTCTTCCAGCCGCACTTCGGCGTTGGTGTCCGTTCCGGACGCGATGCTGCGCAAATTCTCGGCGGAGATCGAAGGCATTCGGACGATGTGCGGAATCAGGACAATCAAGATTTCGTCTTTTTCGTGGTCGACTATGTTGTTTCCGAATAAATACCCAAGGCCGGGAAGCTTCGCCAACCCGGGTATGCCGTTGACCGAGTTGGTATCGGTTTGCTCGATTAGTCCTCCGAGAACATTGACTTCGCCGTCTTTGAGGCGAATGTCATGTTCGATGCTGCGCTGGCTGATAATCGGTTGGTTGATCCCGCCAATATTGGTGGAACCGGTCTGCGACGAGACCACCACGTTCACTTTCATGCTGATTTCGTGGTCCGGGTGTATGCGCGGCGTTACGTCCACGTTCACGCCCACATCGAGATATTGAAACTGAGTATTCACGAGGGGATTGACGACTCCGGCTCCGGTCCCGGTCGAGCCCACTCCAATTCCGGCCTGAAAACTTCCGGTGGCCACGGGAATGCGGTCGCCAATGCGGAGTTTGGCGGTTTGCCCGTCGACCACGCGAATTTCAGGATCATCGAGAATTTGCGTCGAGGAATCCGTCATTAGGAAATTCGCAGTTGCGCTCGGCATGGTCACGCTGTAGCCCTCACTGAAAATATGCGGGTCGGTGATGAGTTGGCTGATGGTGGCCGCCGCGTTGGTTGAGGTCGTGGATGTGGACGAGGAAGAGCTCGAGGTGGTAGTCGTGCCGGGATTGGAAAACGAAGCAGTGATGCTCGTCGGCGGCGTGATTCCGACATTGCGCATGCGGTCGCGCCGCGCTTCCATAACCGCCACCTGGATCACGACTTCCGGCTTGGCCTTGTCGATGTCATCGATAATTTTTCCAGCAAGCAGAACCCGGTCCGGCGTGTCGCGGATCACGATGGCGTTCTGCGCATTGATTTGCTGCACGCGCCGCAAATCGAGCAGTTGCCGGATGCTGGTCACAATTTCGGTGAGTTCCTGCGGCAGGACCGTGTTCCGCAAATAAAAAGTCTTGACGACTTCTTCTTCATAATCTTTGCGTTTCTGCGGCTGGTCGGGAATCACAAAAATAATATTGGAAGTCACCGGGCGCCAGAAAGCCTTGCTCTGCAGCGCTGTGATGTTCAGCGCCTGCTCCAGCGTCACGTTCGTCAGTTCGACGGAAATTCGCCGTGAAGTCAAATCCGGGTCGAAGATGATGGTCAGCCCCGCCAGCTTCCCGATCGCCTCAAAAACCGCCTTCGAGTCGTTGGTGGCCTTCATGTTGATCGGCGCCCGCGAAAGGGGCATCACCTGGGGCGGCCCGGCCATGAGTTTTGGTTCTCCCGAAGCCCCCCCGGACGGAGCCGCGTTTTGTGTTATTCCATTCTTGGCATTAATCAAATCCATCGTGGCTTTCACTTCTTGCTGCGCCACGGCGCTGGACGGATCGATCATCTGCGCCTTGCGGAACTCCGCAAGCGCCAGCTCCAGGTTGGATTGCTCTTGAAAACGCCGGCCCTGATCGACGTGCCACTGAGCGGCTTCAAAACGGGCCCTCGCAGCTTTCAGCTTGTATTCGGTGTTGTTCGGCGAGGCTTGCAGCGCTTTGTTGTAATAATCGAGCGCGGTGTCGTAATCCTTCAATGCTTCCGCTTTGTTTCCGGCATTGTTTTCCTGGCTCGCCTTGGGGCACCCTGTCAGCAGCACGGCTGCCAGGATCGGGGCCAATCCACACACATTCCGGAGGTTCATCCGCGCTCCACTGGGTGCGTTATCATCGAGTTAGTCTAGCACTCGCACAAAACCCGAACAAGGTGCGAACTTGCTTCTTATAACTACGCGCAGCTAAGATAGCTTCCCGTGGCTAAAGCGCCCAAAAAACAGGAAAAACCCGCAGAGTTGGTGGTGGCCCAAAACCGCGCCGCTTCGTACAATTATCACCTTCTTGAGAAGCTGGAAGCGGGCATGGTGTTGCTTGGGACCGAGGTTAAATCTCTCCGCGAGAGCAAGGCGAACCTGCGGGACGCCTACGGCGTAATCCGCCGCGGCGAGGTTTGGCTTGTGAATTTCCACATCGGCGAATATCTTCCCGGAGGGCCATACAACCACGGACCCCTCCGAACTAGAAAACTGCTTCTCCGGAAGGAACAGATCGACAAATTGGAACGAAAACTGGATGCCAAGGGTCTGACGCTCGTGCCCCTGCGAATTTACTTCCGTGAAGGCATCGCCAAGTGCGAATTGGCGCTGGCCCAGGGCAAAAAGAAGTGGGATCGCCGCCAGACGGAGCGCGATAAAGAGGCCAAAAGGGAAGTTGGCGAGGCCATGCGTCAGTTCCGTCATCGTTGACCCGTAAATGACTTCATCATTGCGCGTTAGATCTTTACCAAGTGGGCGGGTAGGCCACTGAAATCGGCTGGGGGTCGCGGGACACTGGACAGCATTTGAGTTACAGAATGATTGCAAGCAGTTGAATCTTTTGCGCAGCCCTTTGGCGGGTCGCGCTATCTCGTTCAAAGAAAGGTATTTATGGAATTTACAGTGGATACTCGCGCGCTCGCCAAACTCGAGGCCGACTCGCTTGTAACATACTTATTCGAACAAGAGAAACCCGTCGAGGGGGTTCTTGGTCAACTCGATGCGGCTTCTGGAGGCGCGCTTACGAAGCTGTTTGCCTCCGGCGAGCTGACCGGCAAAATGCTGGAGACGACACTGCTGTACTACCCACAGGGGCTGACCGCGCAGAGGCTCCTGGTTGTCGGAGCAGGGAAGAGGGACAAATTCGGGACGGCCGAGCTTCGCAGGCTTGCCGCTGCGTCGGTGCGCACCCTGAAATCGCGCCAGGTGAAGACCGTGACGTTTCTCGCGCGCGAAAACGACCGCACGCCAGCTGCGGCGCAGGCCATCGTGGAAGGAATGATCCTGACTAATTTCTATTCCGACAAATACAAGACGGACAAAAAACCCGGGAACGAAATCACGGCTGCCGCGCTGGCCGGATGGGACGAATCCTCGCGCGCCGATGCCGATCTCGGGCTTGCGCGCGGGCGCGTTATCGCGGAATCGCAGAACTTCGCGCGCGAACTGGGCAACGAGCCGTCCAACCGGCTGACTCCGCGCATGCTGGCCGACCGCGCCGCCGCCATGGCGCGAGAGGCGGGCCTGTCGGTCGATATCCTGGATGAGAATAAAATCGCGGAATTGAAAATGGGCGCGCTGCTATCGGTGGCGCAGGGAAGCGCCGAGCCTCCGCGCATGATTATCATTACTTATACTCCATCAACAGTAAAATCAGGCGCGCCGGTTCTGGGACTGGTCGGAAAAGCCATCACGTTTGACACCGGCGGTATTTCCATCAAGCCCGCGAACGACATGGAGAAGATGAAGTACGACATGTGCGGCGGCGCCGCCATGATCGGCGCGATGCGCGCGATCGCGGTCCTGAAACCCTCCTGCAAAGTAATTGCCGTAGTCCCTTCGACCGAGAATATGCCCGGCGGCCGCGCGCAAAAGCCCGGCGACGTGCAAATCTCCATGGCCGGAAAAACCATCGAGGTGATCAACACCGACGCCGAGGGCCGCCTGATATTGGCCGACGGCATTGCGTACGCCAAGCAACTCGGCTGCACGCATCTGGTCGACGCGGCAACTCTCACAGGCGCAGTCGTCGTGGCGCTCTCCAACGTGAACGTGGGCGTATTCGGTTCCGACCAGGCCTTCACCGATCAGCTCCTTGCCAGTTCAAAAGTAGCCGGCGAAAAAATGTGGCCGCTCCCCATCGACGACGACTACCGCGAAATGATCAAGAGCGGCATCGCCGACATTCAAAACGTAGGCAGCGGCAAGGGTGGCGGCGCAATCGTCGCAGCCATGTTCATAAAGGAATTTACCGGCGACACACCGTGGATTCATCTCGACATCGCGGGAACCGCCTGGCAGGACGATGTGAAGCCGTGGAACGCGAAAGGCGCGACAGGAGTGGGTGTGCGCACGCTGGTTGATCTGGCAATGAAATTTGGGGAAGATGGCTCCGCTTCAAAATAATCCGAGGCGTAAGTAACCGCCCAGTTTTCGATCGCGGGGTCATACGCCCATCATCGGCGAAGCGCGCAAGATGGCGTTTCCGCTTTCCGCAAGAAGGTTCTGGCGCGGAGCAGTCCCGCTCGCAGTCCTCGCTGATCAGTTTTTCAAATTCCGCGGCAAGTTAATTTGTGGGCTGGAAAGACCACATGTCACTCACAAGGGCTGCCCAATAGCGAGCCGTAATCTTGGCGCACTTGAGCGTAGCCCTTGATATTATCCTTCACGTGATTTTGCATAGGGTATTTAATCTGCTCGAATAAACCCAAAAATCCGCAAAGGAGCGCTCCTCATGCCAAGAAAAGCGAAGTCCCCGCTTTCCAATCCCATGTTTGGCGAGCCCGTATTTAACGAAAATGGCGCCCCCACTCCCGATCCGACAACGTTTAGAACCCAGCATGACAAAAAGTCGGACGACCAACTGTACACCCAGGTTCAAAATCTTCTGACCAAGGACACGGTCAGTTTCAGTCCCTCCCGTGGCAAGCCAGGAGATCTGTACTCCCTTGCAGACGCCCTCGGCAGTCAGGGACCTGCCGACGTTCAGGCCATCCAGAAAGCGGGGCAAATCGTTTTTCATGCCGTGGGAGATACGGGCGCCGCCTATCTTACCAAGCTCGTCAATGAAGTTACGGTGGCGGATCACTTGACCAACGACTTCCACTCCGCGGCCATCGCAAATCGTCCGGCATTTCTCTTCCATCTGGGCGACATCGTTTACAGCTTTGGGGAATCGCTGTATTACTACGATCAGTTCTATGAGCCGTTCCGCAATTATCCGGTGCCGATCATTGCCATCCCCGGCAATCATGACTCCTTCGTGATCCCGAACACAGCGGCCGCGGATACTCCTCTCACCACATTCTCCCGCAATTTCTGCGCGGTTAGCCCGACTCTGACGAAGGAAGCTGGATCGCTGCACCGCACGGCGATGACGCAACCAGGTGTGTACTTCACGCTCGATGCTCCTTTCGTTCGTGTCATCGGATTATTCAGCAATGCGCTTGAGGATCCAGGATTGATCTCCAGTCAGAAGGGTCAGAACACGAAATGGCCCGGTGTGCCCGACGTGCAGCTCGCTTTTCTGACCGCCCAACTGCAGAACATTAAGGCCCAAAACTACGCTGGGGCCGTCCTCATCGCGGTTCACCATCCCCCGTTCAGTTATGCCCCGCCATTGAAAGCCGGCGGGGCGGGAGGCACGCACGGCGGTACCGCGGCAATGTTGGCGGAGATTGACGCCATCTGCAAGGCGCAGGGCGTTTACCCGCACGCATTCCTTTCCGGTCACGCGCATAACTATCAACGTTACACGCGAAATGTCAGCCTGGCAGGGAAGCAATATACCGTGCCGTTCGTCGTCTGCGGCGATGGGGGCTATAACGTGAAGGGTCTTGTCCAGCCGCGGGCTGGGGTCACGCCGCCGGATCCTGTGCGCGGCGCCCAAGTGAACTACCTCGATCCAAATCTTTCCGGCCTTGGCGGGGGTCTTACAATCAACAATTTTGACCACACCGATTACGGGTACCTGCGCATCACTGTAAACCCAAAGCAGCTTCGCATCGAGTTCCACCCTGTGAGCAGCAAAGGACCGCAACCGGGCGTCGATACCGTCATCGTCGATTTGGCAAGCCACACTGTGGTTTCCAAGTGAGACCATCTTGCCGCCAGAAGCCCAAATGCCTGGCTTCGCGCCGCGGTTCGACTTCGCGCAACTGAAAATGACCTTGCTGCCGTGACGAGCTATGCCCTGTTGCTTGCTGGGTTTCGGCGCAAATGAAAATGAGGGATGTTGCAAATCCACCCGTGCGGCGTGCAAGCTGATAAGCATGCCGGAACTGCCGGATATCGTCGCTTACATCAGCGCGCTCGAAACGCGTATCGTCGGGCAGCCGATCGAGCGAGTGCGACTGGCGAGCGCATTTCTGCTGCGAACCGTGCAACCTCCTGTTGCGAGTGTGGAAGGCCGCATCGTTCGCGAAGTGCGGCGAATTGGCAAGCGGATCGCGATTGGCGTGGAAGGCGATCTCTGGCTCGTCTTACACCTGATGATTGCAGGACGGTTGCACTGGCGGGCGCCGAGGGCAAAGCTGTCAGGGCGGCAGAGTCTGGCAGCCTTCGATTTTCCCAGCGGCTCACTTGTCCTTACCGAAGCAGGCACGAAGCGTCGCGCATCGTTGCATGTTCTCTCCGGTGAGGATGGTTTGCGTTCCATCGACCCGGGAGGAATCGAGATCTTCGCGAGCGACCTCAGCACGTTTCGAGACGCGCTTACGGCAGAAAATCGCACGCTGAAGAGGGCCCTTACCGATCCACGCCTGATCAGCGGAATCGGCAACGCGTATTCAGACGAGATCCTGCATGCGGCGCAACTTTCGCCGGTCACGCTCACGCGCAAGCTGGAGCCGTACGAGTTGGAAAGGCTGTTCGCTGCAACGCGCGAGACGCTGAAGGTCTGGATCGACCTGCTGCGCGGCGAGGCGGAGAAAGTTTTTCCCGAAAAGGTGACCGCCTTTCGCAAGGGCATGGCGGTCCACGGACGCTATGGAGAGCCGTGCCCTCGGTGCGGACAAAAAATTCAGCGGATTCGCTATGCCGACAACGAAACGAACTATTGCGCCCGCTGTCAGACGGGCGGAAAACTTCTCGCGGATCGCAGCTTGTCCCGCCTATTGCGATCGGACTGGCCGCGCACGCTCGACGAGCTCGAGGCCCTCAAGCGCCATTAAGGAGCTTGCCGGATGCCGTTATCCTCCGCCTGCTTGATTAGCGTGGCGGCGTCCTCGGGCAACAGATAGCGCTGCTTGACAAGATTCTCGGCGGCTTTCTTGAACGCGGCGACATAAGCGTCATTATTCGGGTAGCGTTCTTCGAGAGACTTTCGCGGGTCCCCGGTTGCCAGCCGTTCCTGCGTCGTGGAAGCAAAGGGAATGAAACTACCGCTCAGTGTGCAGAAACCATCTTCGAAAAATCGGCTGTTGAAGAGATTCCATCCCGTATACGTCCCAATGGGAACCTGGATGAATACATTTCGGATTCCTCCGAGGTCATTCCCATCTTCATCCACCTGAGGAACCAGGGTGCCGTAGCGCGCTGTTCCAACTTTCGGCAGTTCTCCGTTCAGGATGCCGCTGGCGTCTGAGCTGTGGTAATCCGCGCCGAAATCGAGCACGTGAAGCGGATTGTTAAGCGCCAGGAATTTCACAGCTGGCCGGGTCACGGCGCCATATTTGTTTGCAGGGATAACCGGAAAATGCACCTGGTCCGCAGCAACAAGGTCACCGGCGGCGATGGTTGGCCGGGCGGCGGGAGGCGGTTCGGTTCCTGTAGTGATCCACGCAGTCAACGCCACGAGAAGCGCCCGAACCGTCCACGTATGCGGATTTGGGTTTGGCTGTTGCTGGCAGGCGGCGAATGGAGCCTGCGTCGGCAGGGGCAGCGCCGCGGGCGCGTGTTGAGTGGAAACCATCAAATAGGTACGGACATTCGGCGGATCGGGCAAATCCTTCATGCCGAGCGGGTCGGTGAAGCCAAGCGACTGGCGAAGTTCCCACATCTCGAGGGAGGTCGCCGCGTGGACGATCTTCGGGCAAGTGTGCGTGGCAGCGCAGCGATCGAGAATCCCTTCGGTGCGTCCCGTCAGGGGATCGGTTTCCCGTCCATACGTGAACGGAAACTCCGCACCAGGGGTCTGATTGTCTACCTCGGCCGCCGCGCCGCGGCCGGGTTGGCCCCAGCGAACGTTTAGCGGCAGCAGTCCTCCGCCTATTTCGGGAAACGCGCCGTCGAAAACGATCTTGCCATCCTCGCCCTGATTAAATCCCAGGCGGATGAACGTGCGGACATATCGCCCGCTTTGCGATTGTCCCATGAGAATCGTCCGGACATTCGGGATTAGAACAGGGTTCGCCGTTCCATTGTCATCCTTGTCGGCCGAACGCAGGAAAGTGCCCAGATCTCTGGTCGCGGCAAAGCCGAGGCCGAGGACCAGCGGATCCTTGGCGCGATAAGTGATTTCGTAAAGCCGGCCCGGCCTGAATCCTGCCGGGTAACAGATCTGCGTTGCGCTTGGCATCGGCTCCGTATTCGGTCCACACGCGCCAAACGACCACTCCGTGTTCGGAATCGGTATGCGCGGGTCCTGCTGCCTGTTACGAACCGTCAGTGTAGGAAGAAACCCGTCCGCAAGTGGGGCGCGGTTGTCGGTGCTCACCGTGGGATATGGTGCAGAGTTTCCCGAAAACCAGCCATCTGAAAGGCTCAATGTGTTGGTTGAAATCCGTGAAATTAATTCGCTTCTCACGATTCCAGTAATTACCGATCCATCGGAATTGCGGGCTACAGGAACGGACATGGTCATGCGTCCGCCGCCTGAAACGACGTCTGCTTGCCACCCGAACCAGATCATCGTGTACCCGTTGCGCATTAAGAAACCGTCGCCGGGATTCACCAGGTTGTTGATGTCGGCAGCGCCGCCGGGGACGCCGGCGTTAAAAAGTTGCAGGCCGCCTTTATTTCCACGATTGATGATATTGAAAAACAGGATGCCATTCGATTTTGACCGGTTCGCGGGCCGCAGGATGTCAATGTCGGTGACGTATTCGACCATACCACGGGCATTTTTCGGTGCCAACTTGATGTCTTGAATGAGCGTGTTGCCCGGCGCCTTCGGATCGACTTCGCCATAAGCCTTGCCGGTCAGCCGTTCATAGGGGCCGACGGTACCAAAGCTCATGCCGCCGAATGCGGGTTCCGTCTTCGCAATCTGTATGCGTGTGATGTGGGCCTCAGCGTGGCCGGCCAACAGAACGGCAATCGCCATCGTCCCAATGACGGCCCGAAGTGACAGATGCATCGTTTCCCCCCAGATTATGTGAACCGCTTGTACTTGCGTTGGCCCGACAATGCTCGCGCTGTACATGATTTGTCAAGCGAACGAGCGCTAAGGAATATTTTATTGGGGCGCAACAGTTCAAGAGGATGGATTTCAGTAGCGCAGCCACTCTTGACTGTGTGGTTTTGCAGGCGGCTAGCGCGGCGCTTGTTCAATCACGATCGCGAAACCCGCACAGGAAAGAGTGCCTGTGCTACCAAGAGCTACATTTTCTCGGGGGATTCGATTCCCAAAATCTCCAGCGCGGCGACAAGCTGAACCTCGACGAGGCGGCTCAGTTGCAACAGGAATTTCTTCTTGGCTGCGTTGCTTTCCGTGAGGATGTGGTGATGGTGATAGAAGAGATTGAAGGCCTGCGCGAGCTGGAAGGCGTACTTGGCGACGAAGGCAGGTTCTTGCGCGCTTACGGCCGCATCGATTTGCGTGTCGAGCGATGCGGCGAGGAACGCGAGTTCCCAGAACGCGTTGCCGTCTGTCCCGGCAAATAATGCCGCAACCGCGCTCGCGTCTACATGTTCCAGCGAAGCCACGTCAAAGCCGGGCTGCTCGTCGCGCAGCTTGCGGAAAATGTTTCGGGCGCGGACGACGGCGTACTGGCAGTAGGGTCCGGTTTCGCCTTCGAAGCTGAGGGCGTCTTTGAAGTCGAAGGCGATGGTGGTTGTGCGCGTGAATTTCAACAGGAAATATCGCAGCGCGCCGATGGCGATGGCGTGGGCGATGGAGGCGCGCTCCACGTCAGGTGTATCCGGGTGTCGTTCGTCCACTTCGGCGCGGGCGGCGGCTTCCAGGCGGTCAAGCAGATCGTCGGCTTTTACGCCCAGGCCTTTGCGTCCGCTGACTTCGACATACGGCTTCTTCGCGTCTTCCTCGCTGAGCGTGTAGCCGAGTTCGGCGGCGCAGCGCGGCGTGAGCGCCACGATTTCGTAGGAGAAGTGAACCGAGCGGCTGGCCTGTTCTTCATAGCCGAGCGCCCGCAACCCCGCGACGACGACGTTTTGCAGATAGGCTTGCCGCGCGTCGATGACGTTATACACGACCGCGGCGCGGCCAAACGCGGGCGCCGAGGAATTTCCTCCCACGGCAGTGCTGATCCACAGCATGTGGCCGGCGGGATAGGTGTAAAACATCTCGTACAGAAAATCGCGCCCGAGCAATCCAAATTTCCAGAGTTGATAGGCAATGTCCTTGCCGACATACGTGACGGTTCCATTCGAGCGCACGATTATTTTTGCGTCGTCGTCTTCGCCACTCGC
>Ga0210409_10007196_pt1 | contig 11480 bp, 9 predicted proteins | sample IncBWH17MmetaG_FD_161649 | JGI IMG/M metagenome (GOLD analysis project Ga0210409, IMG submission 161649) | Forest soil microbial communities from Barre Woods Harvard Forest LTER site, Petersham, Massachusetts, United States - Inc-BW-H-17-M | ecosystem: Environmental > Terrestrial > Soil >...
CTGGTTTTCGAGCAGGTAGGCGTAGGCGCCGCGCAGCTCCTTGACCTGGCCCTGAGGCCCCTGCTCGAAGGCGACCTGGTTGAAGTCGCTCTGGGAGCCCCAGCCCATCTCGGTGATGTAAAGGGGGACCTGGTCATGATTTTCGACCGTCACTTCATGGAGCGCTTCGACCAGTTCTTCCAGCGTTTCGGTGTCGACCGCGTAAGGATGCAGGTCGACGCCGTCGAAGCTGTTCTTGATCCCGGGTGTCCGATAGAGCCGCCCGAGGAAGGTGGCCGCGGGCATCCCGCGCGCGCCCTTCGCCGCCGGTTTGCCGAAGAGCCCGGCGAGGATCACCTTGGCGCTCGGGCTCACCCCTTTAATCGCCTGGCTGGAGAGCGTCACCAGCTTCGCGTAGCGCGCCGGCGACACCGGGTAGGCGAAGTAGAAGAAGTTGGGCTCGTTCCAGATCTGCCAGGTGCGGATCGGCGTCGGGTTGGGGATCGCGGGTTCGTAGTTGACGCCTTCGTGCGAGTGTTCGTCCCAGAATTCGCCGCCCGGCCCATAGCGTTTGACGGCCGCCTGCAGGAACGCCGTCCACGCCGTCCGCTGTCTGGCGTTTTCGACCGGCAGCGTCGCCTGCTTCGGCGCCAGCCAGCGCGGAGTCGTGCCGAGAGTAGGGAGCACCTGCAGGCCGGCGCGGGCCGCGACGGCGACGGCCTGATCCACGCCGCTCCAGTCGTAGCCACCCTTCGCCGTCGGCTGGATCGCCGCCCAACTCATCGACACCCGCACGCTTTCGATACCGCCGGCGCGCATGTAGGCGGCGTCGGCTCGGGTCAGGGTCGTCTGCGGGGTGATGCCGAAGAAGCCGCGAGGCACGCGGGGGGTCGCCCCGCTCGACACCGCCGGCAGGGCCGCCGCGAGGCAGACGAGAAGGAGCGCGGCTATCGAAAGTCGTCGTCGCATGAAGTTGGGAACGGTAGCGGGCGCGTCACTGCAACACGGCGGGGCGGCGCATGTAGCGACCACGTAACCGGCTCGCTCACGCGGCACAGGTCGGCGATCCCGCCCTGAGTACACTGGCAACTTCGAGCGCAGCGGCCTGGCACGCGAGACTGAGGAGGACAGGCATCCGAATGCGTCGGTGGATTGTCGCAATCGTGATATCGCTCTCGCTGCCGGCCGCGACAGGCGCCTGGGCTGCCTCCCTGCAACCGATCGGAAACTTCGACCAGCCGATCTACGTCACCTCCGATCCTGGGAATCCCGATCGGCTCTTCGTGGTCGAGAGGGAAGGCAGGATCGAGCTGGTCGAAAACGGGATCGTCAGCCCGTTCGCCGACCTCAGCTCAGCGGTCAGCTGCTGCGAAGGGGAGCGCGGCCTGCTGTCGATGGCCCTGGCGCCCGACTTTGACGCGACCGGCCGTTTCTATGTCGACTACACCGGCAAGGAAGAACCCGGCGAGATCCACGTGGCGGAATTGCGAGCCGCCGGAAACAGCCCGGCCATCGGCACCTTGCGCAACGTGCTGACGATTCCTCATCCCGGTCAGAGCAACCACAACGGCGGCCAGCTCCAGTTCGGCCCAGACGGTGACCTCTACATCTCGACCGGAGATGGCGGTAGCGGCAACGACGAGCTCCATAACGCCCAGGATCTCAGCAGCCTGCTCGGCAAGATCCTTCGCATCCGCCCCAATCCCGAAGGCCCAAAACTCTTCTACACGGTTCCGCCGGGTGATCCATTCCCTGGCGCGACACCTCCGGCCAACACGATCTGGAGCTACGGCCTGCGCAACCCCTTCCGCTTCTCGTTCGATCGCCTTACCGGCGACATGGTGATCGGGGATGTCGGGCAGGGTGAACGCGAGGAGGTGGACTTGGCGCCCAGCCTCGCCCCCGGCGTGGTTGGGGGCGCCGGGGCCAACTACGGCTGGAACTGCCGCGAGGGGTCGATCGAAGGACCCGCTACCGACCTGGGATGCGCCACGCCTCCGCACGGTGGCTTCGTCGAACCCGTCTTCGATTACCCCCACACCCCTGACCCCAACGTCGGCGGGGAAAGCCGCTGCGCGATCATCGGCGGCTACGTCGTTCGTGACCCCGGTCTCGGCGCGCTCTACGGCCGCTACCTCTACGCCGATCTCTGCAGCGGCGCTATCCGTTCGCTGCAGCTGCCCCCGAGCAGCGCCGGGAGCGCCACGGGCGACTGCTGGACGGGTCTGGACGTCTCCAATCCGGTCTCCTTCGGCGAAGACTCGGCCGGGCGTGTCTACGTGGTCGCGCAGGGCGGCGGCGTCTACCGCATCTCGGGCCTGGCGTCCGCAGCCTGCCCGACGACGCCGCATCTCACTCCCTTCGTCGGCATCAAGCCCCAGCGGCGCAGGGTCGAGCGCGGCAAGGTCGCCCTGCTCACCGTCTGGGTGTCTCCCTGCGACAAGCGCAAGGGAAAACCGGTGAAGCTCCTGCGCAACGGCCACGCCAACGGGTCGAGGTTCCTCAGTCGCGCCTGCACGGCCCGCTTCCTCCCCCGGGTTCGGCGCGGCACCACCTTCACGGCGGCCGTACCGGAGGATGGCGAATACCTCCCCGCCGAGTCGCGCCACCTCAAGATCCGCATCGCTCACCACCACCGGCGCCATCGCTGAGGGGGCTCTACCGGGTCGCTAAGTCGCCGCGGAATCGTTTGCTTGTGCGCGCATTCGGCCATAGGGACAGCGATAGCGTGGGCGCATGACGACGCGTGAGAAGTGCGGTCCGCGCTCGATAAGGGCCGAGTCTGCGGAGGGACTTGCTAGCGTACGTACTAATGACTTACCATACGTACGTACGCACATAAGGGAGGGTCCCGTGGCAATCACCGCTTCGAAGCTTCGCGCCGATGTCTACCGGCTGCTGGACGAGGTGCTCGAGACCGGGCAGCCGCTGGAGATCGAACGAGGCGGCAAGGTCCTGGTGATCGCGCCGAAGGAGGAGCGGTCGATCTGGGACCGGCTGCCACGGCGCGCGGGCTACATCGTCGGCGACCCCGATGAGCTGATCCACATCGACTGGTCATCGGAGTGGAACCCTGATCCTTCTTGACACTCACATCGTCGGCTGGCTCTACGAGGGCGCGGATCGGCGGATCCCTCGGACTGTGCGCGAGCTGCTGGAGTCGGAGGATGCCTTCGCCTCGCCGATCGTCGAGCTGGAGCTCACCTACCTCTACGAGGTGGGGCGCGTCAGCGAGTCGGCGGATATACCGCTGGCGGCGTTGCGGCGCAGTATCGGCCTTCAGGTCGCGGACGTGGCGCTGGCCGAGTTGGTGCGGGCAGCAGCGGGCCTCTCGTGGACGCGCGACCCCTTCGACCGCCTGATCGCCGCGCACGCGATCGTCGCCGACGCCCCTCTCGTCACCGCAGACAAGACGATCCGGGCGAACCTCCCACTGGCGACGTGGGGCGAGTAGCGGCGGCGAGCCGGATCGGCCCTTGCGCGGCGGCGCAGTCCTGACGGAGCTTCTCAGTCAGTAGGTCCCGCCCAGCTTGCGGTGGTCCCAGGTCGCGGTGCGCAGCGGCTTGAAGTGGATCGCGACCCGTTTCGGCGCCTGCGCCTCCAGGGCCGCCTTCGCGTCGCCCTCCACCGAGGAGATCCCCTCCGCGTAGCGCAGCGTCAGCTCCTCGGCGAAGCCGATCACGGTCTCGAAGTCGCGGTGGATCTCCGCCTCGGCCTCGATCGACGCCCCCCGCAGCTCGCCGTACTCGCGCCCGGTCTCGACCAGCACCGTCGCTCGCGGGTCGCGTTCGAGGTTGCGCACCTTCTGCGACTTGGCGTAGGTCCAGATCCACACCTCGCCCTCGCGCGGCACGAACCACATCGGCATCGAGTGCGGCCAGCCGCGCGGCCCGAGGCTGGAGACGACCGCGACCCGCTCCCCGTCGAGCAGCTCCAGCAGCTCCCCCTCGCTCAACTTGATCCGGTCCCGGCGGCTCACCGGGGCGATGGTGTCAAAAGTCGGGAAGTAGGATCGTCCCCATGCAGATAGCCATCCTCATCTTCGACAAGCTCACCGCCCTCGACGCGATCGGCCCCTATGAGGTGCTGCGCTCGGTGCCGGGGTGGGAGGTCAAGTTCGTCGCTCCCGCCAGGGGGGAGGTGCGGACCGACAGCGGGGCGCTCGGGCTGAGCGCCGACTTCGCGCTCGACGAGGTGACCGAGGCCGACATCGTCCTCGTTCCCGGCGGCGAAGGCAACCGTCCGCTGATGACGGACGAGGCGGTCCTCTCCTGGCTGCGCGACGTCGACCAGACCACCAAGTGGACGACCTCGGTCTGCACCGGCTCTCTCGTGCTCGGCGCCGCCGGGCTGCTGGAGGGCAAGCGAGCGACCTGCCACTGGCTCTTCCTCGAGCAGCTTCGCGAGCTCGGCGCCGACCCGGTCGGCGGGCGCTTCGTCGAGGACGGCAAGGTCATCACCGCCGCCGGCGTCTCGGCCGGGATCGACATGGCGCTGCACCTGGTCGGCCGAGAGGTCGGGGCCGAGGTCGCCCAGGCCGTCCAGCTCGGGATCGAGTACGACCCCCAGCCGCCCTTCGACGCCGGCTCCCCCGCCAAGGCCCCCGCCCCGATCGTCGAGGCGGTCACCGCCATAGCCGGCTCGACCGACGAGTGGCTCGGCGCTCAGGCCTGAGCGCGGGCGCGCAGGAAACGCCATACGCCGGGCCCGCCGGCATTGGCGATCGCCGCCGGGTCGACGACGACCGCGGCGCGCCCAGGCGGCAGCGCGGGGATCGGGCGGGGAACGCCCGCTCGGATCGAGTACAGGCTCCCGAGCGGCCCGGCGCGGAGGATCGTGTGGTCGCGCGGGAAGCTCCGCAGGTGGCTCCAACGCCCCGGCTCGCCCGCATGGGCGATCGCGGCGGCGTCGATCCGCATCGCCGCCCGCCGCCCCCCGATGCGCACCCAGCTTCCGATCGCGATCGGCGCGCCGCCGGCGATCCGGTACGGGTGGCCACCCCCGGAGACGAGCGTCCCGTTCGCCGGGTAGTCGGGAAGATGTTCGAACCGGGCGCGGTCGATCAGGAGGACCGGGTGGCGGCCGCCGAAGCCCGACCAGCGGCTGACGTAGACCGGCGCGCCGCCGACCAGCCGGTAGGCGCCCCTCACACCGGGCGCCGAGACGAAGTCGCCGTCCCGGAGCCGGACCGGCAGGTCCTTGAAGTGGATGTAGGCGTCGGCCGCGCCGGGGACGATGCGGCGCAGGTCGAACCTGCCGTTGCCGCCGTGGTTGTACTCCGCGATCTCCACCGAGCCGACGTCAACGCTCACCACCCAGGCGACGTGGCCGAAGCCGCCGAACTTCTCCGAGCCCCACCAGGCCACCGCGCCGGGCTCAGGGACATGGTTGACGCGGTAACCGCGCGCCCGCGCCGCGCTCGCCCAGCTCACCGCGTTGCCCAGGCCCCGGTAGTCGCCGAAGCGGTTGGCCGTGCTGAGCTTCCAGGCGACGTAGTCGGTGCAGTTGCGGTAGGCGTAGCCGTAGGGCGAGAAGCCGTTGCCGTGAGCGTCGGTCCAGGTGTAGGTCGCCGGGTTGCTGCCGGGCCCATCGTAGCTCCAGTACGGATAGCCGCCGGTGGCGGCACGCGCCTGGGCCGCAATGGCCAAAGCCGCAAAGACGACGGCCACGGTGCGGCCCCGACGAAGTCGATTGGTCATGCCCTCCGGCTCATTCTCTCAGCGAGGCGACCGCCTTGGCTGCGGCCGCGGCCCGCTACCCGCCCCGCCTGAGTTCGACCGCGCGGGTGGCGCGGGCGCCGGGGATCGCCACCAGGAGCTGGGCCTTGAGCGTTCCGCTTGCCCTCAGCAGTGGACGGCCGCGGGCGTTGAGGGCGACCGCGAAGGCGTGGGAGCGGCCGCCGGCCAGTTGGAAGCCGCGGCGGGCGACGGCGACGCGCACGATCTTGGTCTTCACGCTCCCGGCGCCGCCGCGCCTGACGCGGACCGCCACCCGGACGTTGGAGCGTACGACGATCTGCCCCGGGCAGGTTTCGCCGGCGGGCCAGCCGCAGCGGATCGTCACGCTCACCATGCCCCCGGCGCTCTTCACGCCGGAGACGGTGAGCGGTGGCAGGCTGGGCGGAGGAGGCGCCGCGGAGCCGACGGTCGCCCCTTCGACGAAGTCGTTGTCGATGTTGATCGTCACCCCGCCGTAGGTCTCGTTGTGCGCGCCGCGGTACTGGTGCAGCCGCTGGTGCCGCGCCCAGCCGCTGCTCGGCAGGTAGGGGTCGAGCGCGTTGACCTGGCCGTTCCAGTTCGCGGTCCAGATGTCGTCGGGCAGGGCATAGCCGGTGCCGATTTCGCTTGCGAGGTCGGCGATCCCCGAGGCGCTGCTGCTGTAGACGCCGGAGACGTAGCCGAGCACGTGCAGCCGCGAGGTCCAGGCGGCAAGAAAGGTGAGCGTCGCCCTGCTGGCGCTCGACCCCCGCGTGTAGCCCTCCATGTCGAAGTAGATCGGGCTGCCCGCCCCGATTCCGACGCTCGCGGCCTTTTCGACGGCGTCGCTGGCGGCGGCCGTGCCCTGCCCGGTCGCCTGGCTCGAGCTGAGCTTGGCGCAGCTGCCGCAGCCGCTGGTCGGCGCCTGCAGGCCGACGTAGAGGGGGATCGGGTGCCAGCCGGCCGCCACCTCGGTGCTCATCCACCTCGGCGTCAAGTTGGGCTGAGAGCAGGCGCTGTTGATGCCGCCGATGTAGATCCCCAGGGACCTGTACGGCGAGGAGGACCAGGCCGACATCGTCCGCGCGGAGGGCGTGGAGCAGGCGTCGAAGCCGAGGCCGGTGAAGGGGGCGCCCGAACCGGACGAGGCGGTCGAGCCGCCCGGGGTCGCCGCGCCCCCGGACGCGGTCGAGGGCCGCGCCGCCACGCCCGGGGCGACGAGGATCGCCCGTCGCCGGCCGATCGCATCGGCGGGACAGCGCTGGCTCGCGGCCGGCGTCCCCAGGTAGACGGCGCGCCGGTCGAGCCGCACGCACATCCGCGGGTGCCGGGAGAGCCGGAACACGGGCCACGACGCGGGCGCTCTCACTTCATGGCCGCGGTAATGGACCACCTCGTCCGCGCCCAGGGCGGCGGCGGGGGAGGCGGCGGCCAAGAGCAGCAAGGCTGCGGCGAAGGCGCGCATCGACCTAAAAGGGAAGCAGATCCAACTCCCTCCATGGCCCCTCGCCGGCCATCGGTTGCGTCCGCCCCTCCAGCCAGGCGGACTGGAGGTCGTCGTAGTGGGGGCTGGCCGGATGGCCGGACTGGCCGGTGAACATCTGCCAGCGCGAGCGCTCCGGCGCGGTCGGGTCGGCGACCATCCGCCAGCTCGGCGCCCAGACCGCTTTGTAGGGATCGTTGGGGTCGTAGGCGATCTGGCTCACCGTCTCCTGGGCGCCGCCGGCCCGCAGGCGCCGGTTCAGCAGCTTGCGCAGCAGCGGGTTGGCTTCCCCGAGCGGGTGTGGGAACTCCATCTCGTGCACGCGCCCCCAGCGCCAGCCCTCGGGGTCGGGGCCGAAGCGGTCGCCGAGGTCGTCGAGCGCGCCGCTCAGGACTTCCAGCGCCAGCTCGTCCCAGGGCCGCCCGATCAGCTCCTCGTCGCCCTCCTCCCACATCCCCATCAGGTGGGAGTGCCAGCGCCAGGGCGAGGTGACGTGGGGGGTGAAGCCGTTGTCGGCGCGGTCGAGCCAGCGCTCGGCCAGGTCGCGGTCGCCGATGACCGCCCGCGCCACCTCCCGCGCCAGCCGCAGCAGGAAGGCCTGGTAGATCGTCCCCGCGATCGTCTCGGGATCGAGCCGCCCGTCCCAGCTCCGCAGCCGCTCGATCGCGCTGCGCTCGCGCTGGCCCGCCGGCGCCAGCCGCCCCAGCCGCCGCGCGGCCTCCAGCCCGGGGATCGAGAGGCTGTCGGTCTGCATCACCTCGAAGCCGTCGATGTCGTGCTCGTCGCTGCGACGCAGCAGTTCCTCGATCCGCCGCGCGCGGAAGCCGTCCAGCCACTCGCTGGTGATGTGGTGTGGGTAGGAGTCGCCGACGATCCGGTTGTTGGCGGTGACCAGGAAGCCGCTCTCGGGGTCGGTCGTCTCGGGCAGCTCCTCGTAGGGGATGACCCCCTCCCACTCGAACTCGCCCGTCCAACCCGGCTTCGGCAGGTCGGGGCAGCCGCCCCTGCGCAGCGGCAGGCGGCCGATCAGCTTGTAGCCGATCGAGCCGTGGCGGTCGGCCCAGACCAGGTTGGAGGCCGGCGAGCTGTGGCCCTCCAGCTTGGCGACCAGCTCCGGGCCGGAGCCGATGTCGTACAGCTCGAACATGCCCTTGAACGAGGTCGGCTCGTCGAGGGTGAGCCAGCGCAGGGCCAGCGGCTCGGCGTCGTCGGCGCCCAGCGCCTCGTTGACGATCGGCCCGTGGTGGGTGATCCGCACGTCGAGGACCTCGGGCTCCGCGCGCCCCTTGACGGCGATCTCCTCGCGAACCACCTCGAGCGGGCGCCACTCGTCCTCGAACAGGTAGCGGTCGCCGTCGACCCTCTCGACGAAGAGGTCCTGCACGTCGGCCATCACGTTGGTGAAGGTCCAGCAGACATCGTTGTTCTGGCCCATGTAGACGCCCGGCATCCCCGGCAGCGAGGCGCCGCGGACGAAGCGGTCGCCGTGGGTGAGGCCGACCTGGTACCAGATGCCCGGCATGCTCGGGGGCAGGTGCGGGTCTCCGGCGATCAGCGGCGAGCCGGTCGCGCTCAACGCCCCGCTCACCGCCCAGTTGTTCGACCCGCTCGCCTCCGCCGCCAGCCCCATCCCCCGCCGCACCGCGTCGATCTGTTCGGCGATCGCCAGGCCGTCGCCCGACCACGCTTCCTGGGTGACCACCGGGTTCCCGCCGGGATAGGAGGGATCGAGCTTGGCGGTCAGCTCGGGACCGAGCGCCCGCACCATGTCGGCCCGCAGCAGCTCCCGCTCCCAGTTGGTGGAGAGGCCGAAAGCGAGCAGCTTGCCGAGGCCGAGGATGTCGACCGGGCGCCAGGGCTGAAAGCTCCCCAGGCGCAGCAGCTGCATCTCGAACGGCATCGCCCTGGCGCTCGCCGCCGCCGCGTTGACCCCCTCGCAGAAGCGTTCCAGCAGGGCGAGCAGCTCGGGGTCGAGCTCCGCGGCCTCGCGCTCCGCCGTGCGGCGGATCCCCAGAGTGCGCATCAGCCGGTCGATCGGCAGGCCCTCCTCGCCGGCCATCTCGGAGAGCCTGCCGCTGACCACGCGGCGGTAGAAGTCCAGCTGCCAGAGCCGGTCCTGGCCGTGGCAGAAGCCCTGCGCGAAGTTGAGGTCAGAGCGGCCGGCGGCCTCGATGTGGGGGACGCCCCAGCGGTCGCGGCGCACCCGCACCGGGCCCTCGAGCCCGTCGACCTCGATCGTCCCCTCCTGCCTGGGCAGCGGCCGCCGTGCCAGCCAGTGCCAGGCGGCGGCGGTCGTCGCGGCGGCGAGGCCGGTGCCGGCGGCGCCCGCCAGCAGCCCGGCCCGCGCCGCCCGCCTGTGATCGAAAAGACTCATTGCAGTGTGTGTATCAGTTGGCCAGCCGACCAGGAAGACGGCCCTCGGCCTCCAGCTTCTGCAGGTGGGCCTCCATGACGAGCGCGGCGGCGGGGCGAACCTCGTCGGGGACGTCGTCCCAGACCTCGGCGAGCAGCACCTCGCGGGAGCGCTCGCCGCGCTCCAGGGCGGCGAGCAGGCGGCGCTCTCGCATCTCGCGGTGCTCGACGTATTCGGTGAGCTTTGCCGCCGGGTCCGTGATCCACGGGCCGTGCCCCGGGCAGATCAGCTCGATCGTCTTGGACTGGAGCAGGCGCAGCGACTCCATGTAAGAGGACAGCGAGCCGCCGTCGGGCGGGACGAAGGTCGAGCCCTCGCCGAGCACCAGGTCGCCGCTGAAGCAGACTCCGTCGGCGGTGAGGAGGCAGACGTGGTCGGCGGCGTGACCGGGCGTGGCCAGCGCGCGCAGGCCGGCGCGCTCCTCGCCCCCGGCAGGCAGGACCACCTCCGCCCCGAGCCGCTCGGCGCCTGCCGCGTGATCGCCGTGGCTGTGGGTGAGCAGGACCAGGCCGATGCCGCCTCGCTGCTCGGCGGCCGCCCGGATCGCGTCGAGGTGGCCGGCGTCGTCGGGCCCGGGGTCGATCGCCGCGCACGGCCCCGACCCGTAGAGGTAGGTGTTAGTCCCCGCCAGCGTCATCAGCCCCGGGTTCGGGGCGACGACGCGAAGGATCTCGGGATGACCGGGGGCCGGCGTCGGCTCCAGGCCGGATGCGCCGCCCTCGGTCAGGCGGCGACCTCTTTGGCGATCGCCTCGCGGGCGTCCTCGGGCTCGAGCACGACGAGGTCGCCGGCGCCGCGCAGGATCTCCCGCACCAGCCAGGAGGTCCCCGCGTAGGGAAGCTCGACCACGACGGCGCCGTCGGCCAGCTCCTCGACCACGGTGCGCTCCTCGCGTAACCACCGGGCGCGCTCCGGCGAGACCCAGACGCGGGCGACGCGGCCGGTCGGCACCTCGCCGTGGGTCATCCAGCCCTCGACCCCGGCCAGCTCCTCCACCTCCGGGCGCGGCTCGAAGCTCTCCTCGGAGACGGTCGCCTCCTTGACCCGGTCGAGCTTAAAGTGGCGAATCGCCTCCCGTCCCAGGTCGAAGCACTCCACGTACCAACCCTCGCGCCCGTTCTCCAGCCGGTAGGGCTCGACCGAGCGGTCGGTGAACTGGTCCTCGTTCTCCTTGTAGTACTTGAGCTCCAGCACACGGCTGCCGGCAATCGCCTCGTTGACGACCCGCGCCACCTCGGCGTCGTCGCCTCCCCCGGAGGCGATCTCCAGCCCCTCCTCGGAGGGGTCGTGGCCGAGCGCCGTGACGATTTTGGTCCGGGCGCTCTGCAGGCCGCCCTGCGGCAGGTGGTCGCCGAAGAGGTCGATCGCCGCGACCAGCGCCTTCGCCTCCAGCGGCAGCAGCCGCGCCGGGCGGGCGAAGTTGTCGCCGTAGGGCTCGGAGTCGACCTCGATCTCATCGCCGACGATTTCCGCGTAGAGGACGTAGGTGCCGCCGCCGAAGTTGACGACGTTGAGCAGCTCGATGTCTTCGCGCAGCTCCTCGCCGGTCAGCTCCAGCCGCTCGCGCAGCTCGGCGATCCTCAGCCGCTCCCCCTCCTTCGCCGCCTCGATCAGCATCCCGGCGAGGGTGACGAGGCGAGCGAAGCGCTCGGGGCGGATCGCCGCCTCGCCGCGGCCGTTGGAGCGAGCGCGCGGCGGCGCCTCGCGCGGCGGCCGCTCGACGATCTCGGCCGGCTCGAAGCCGTTGTGGTGGCGGTCGTAGAGCAGCGAGAGCCGGCTCTCGACCTCCTCGCGCAGCTCGTCGGGCGCCAGCACCGCCGCGTTGCGGCGCCAGCGCAGAACCCAGGCGATCAGCTCGCGCTCGGAGGCGTAGTCGGTCTCGAACACGCACCCTTTGCCGGGCGCCCCG
>Ga0210409_10007197_pt1 | contig 11479 bp, 8 predicted proteins | sample IncBWH17MmetaG_FD_161649 | JGI IMG/M metagenome (GOLD analysis project Ga0210409, IMG submission 161649) | Forest soil microbial communities from Barre Woods Harvard Forest LTER site, Petersham, Massachusetts, United States - Inc-BW-H-17-M | ecosystem: Environmental > Terrestrial > Soil >...
CGGCTCCGGGATGCGCAACTGCGTTACCTATCGTAACCGGCCCGGTACGCCCGTCTATTTCATCGACTTGGACGGGGTCAACACGGGAACCCCCCGCCAGCGGACGACCAGCGTGCTCGCCTACGACGAGGAAGAGGTGGTGGACCGGACGCGGCTCACCGTTCCCGTGTCCCGCCACCCCATCGATTCCATCAACCTGGCCGATCCCCGCCTCGGCATCATCGACGCCATCAACGAGCGGCTGACCCGGGCCGGCCTGGAGAAGGGGCGTGTCGACATCGCGCTGCCCCCCGGCGAGCGTCACACCGGGCTCACCGTGAACGAGTACGAGACGCTGCTCATGCAGCACGACCTGGTGGAGGTGCTGCGCAACCCCTTGAAGTTCGCGGCCCTCAAGAGCCGGCACATGTTCGAGGATCCCCTGGCCATCCCGGGCAAGACCATCAACTATGCGAAGTACGACTTCGTGCGGGTCCTGAACACCCTGATGGAGGCGTTCCGGCTCAACGAGTCGGCGGTGGAGCGGCTGGTGGCCAAAGTCATGGCCGTACCCGCGCGCCGCTTCCTGCGCTCGCGGCGGGTCAGCTTCCTGGCTTCCGACCACCCCGGACAGGGTCGGGCCCGCCTGGTCCGAGGCACGTACCAAAGCCCGATCCTCGTCCAATGGCGGCCGGCCGACCGCCAGACGCGCGAGATCCAAGTCTCGCTCGTTCGCTTCCGCTGACCCCGTCGCGCGGCCCCAGCGCGCTTCAGTTCACGGGCTGGAGAGGCCGCGGCCGGATCGGCGGCGCCGGGGGCAAGTCCCGGGGATCTTGGGCGATCTGACCGAGCAGCTGGTCGACCGCGTAGTCGATCTGCACGTCCTTGCCACGGAGCAGCCCATCCGGGCCGAGGTCGAGTTCCACATCGGGGTCGATGCCATGGCCCTCGATGATCCAATCGTGACCCTTGGGGTCCCAGCCGCCGAACTCGGGCTGGGTGACCATGCCGCCGTCGCGCAGGGGCTTGTCCCCCCGGATGCCCACCCAGCCGCCCCAGGTGCGGGTGCCTACCACCGGTCCCAGCTTGAACTCCTTGAAGCCCAGCGCCAGGGTCTCGCAGTCGCTCCCCCCCTGACGGTTGATGAGAGCGAGAAGGTGACCATGGAAGGCGTGCGAGGGGACGGTGTCCACGGCGCCGTAGCGCGTCCCCCCCACGGCCAGCACCTTCCGGTCCAAGTGGGCCAGGATCATGGCGGCCACGAAGCCACCATGGTTCCAGCGGTCGTCCACGATCAGACCCCGCTTGTTCCACAGGGGTGGGAAGTCGCGGGAGAACTGCTGCAAGCCGAGCCCTCCCATGTCGTAGAGGTGCAGGTACCCGATCTGGCCGTGGCTCTTCTTGTCCACGTACTCGCGGGTCTCCCGAATCCAGGTCGCGTAGCGGATGCGTCCGTCATCGGGAACGGTCTTGACCACGACCCGTCGCGCCCCTTCGAGCCGGGGGGCGTTGCCGATCGACAGCTCCACCTCGTGCCCCGCCCGGCCCTCGAGCCGTCTCAGGTAGTCCTCGCCCTTGGACAGCGGGCGGCCGTCGATCGCCACCAGCCACTGCCCGGGCTTCACCCGAAGATCGGGCCGGGCCAGGGGGGAGCTCCATTGCGGATCGGGATAGTCCCCCCGGTAGATCTTCTCGATCTGCCAGAAGCCGCTGGCCGGGTCGTACCTGAGATCGGCGCCGAGGAGCCCGGTCCCTACCGGCTTGCCCCGGCGCAGGTCTCCCCCTGAGTGGTAGGCGTGGCCGACGTTCAACTCCCCGAACATCTCGCCCAGCATGTCCTCGAGGTCGTCACGCGAGGAAATGCGGTCGGCGAGGGGACCGTACTGCTTCCAGACGCCGTCCCAGTCGACGCCGTGCATCTTGGGGTCGTAGAAGAAATCCCGCTCTAGGCGCCAGGCCTCGTGGAGCATCTGCTTCCACTCCTCCCGGGGGTTGATGGCCACCGACCAGCCGGAGAGGTCGATCCGGGCTTCCTGGGCGGCCTCGTCCTTGGGGGCGGCGGTGGCCCCCGCCTCCAGCCGGACAAACCCGTCCTTGGTCTGGTAGACAAGGACCTTGCCGTTCCGCGATACATCGTAGGCCAGGACGCCGGGGACCACCGTCGAGACCTTCTCCTTGTCGATGTCGTAGGTCTGGAGCTCCGCCCCCGACCTCTCCGTCTCATCGCCCGCCGGCATCATTCCGCGGTTGGGCGCCTTCAGCCAGTGGAGCTTGCCTTCCACCGCGCGGAGTTCGTCGTAGTTGCCCGGCGCCACCGGCACCTGAACCACGCGCTCGGCTAAACCGTCGAAGTCGATCCGGATGGCCTCCACCTTCTCCTCCTTGGCGGCCGCGTCCTTCTTCTCGTCCTTCTTCGCGTCGGCCTTGCCCTCGTCCTTCTTCTCCTCCGGCTTCGCGGGGTCGGTGTCGCCGCGGGGGGCGAAGGGCAGGGCGCCATCCGCCTGGAGGGCCAGGACGCAGGGCACCGTGGCCTCGTTGACGATGAAGCGGGCCTCGTTGCGGTCCAGGTAGGGGTTGATGTGGCGGTCGGAGAGAAAGTAGAGGTACTTCCCCTTCGCGTCCCAGGCGGGGAAAAAGGAGTTGTACATGGGATCGGTGACCTCGTGGGTCTTGTTCGACTGTCCGTCCCAGACCTTGACCTGCGTATAGAGGTTCTGGAGGGTCACCACGTAGGCCAGGTAGCGGCTGTCCGGAGACCAGGAGTAGCGGGTGATCTCAAATTCCGCCCGGTCCACCACGGTGGCAGTGCCGCTCAACACGTCCGATACCTGGAGCCGGTACTTCTCGTCCCCCCAGGCGATCCTCTTTCCGTCCGGGGAGATGGCGGGCTCAAAGTGCCAGCCGGGCGGGACCAGGCCGACCTGCTTGGGGGGGCCGGCGTTGTCGGCGGGGTGAAGGAGGAGCTGCTCCTCCCCGTTCACCTCTGTCCAGGTCGCAATGGTCTTGCCATCGGCGGCGAATACGGGCGACTTGCTCCGGGCCCGGCTGTCCTGGGTGATCCGGCGGATGAGGCCCTTCTTTCTCGTGCGCGCGACCCAGACGTCGCCCCGCGTCTCGAGGACCATGCGCTCCCCGTCCTTGGCGAGCCCCCATGAGCGCAGGGTCGGCCGGGGGTCCACGAAGCGCTCGCGCACCTGCAGCCGGTCGCTGGGCAGCTGGATCGTGACCTGCTCGTTCTTGGCGGAGGCGAGGTCGTACAGCCAGATGTCCATCTTGTGCTGATAGACGATCTTGCCGTCGCCCATCGCCGGCCAACGCACGTCGTAGTCGTCGAAGTGGGTGAGTCTCCGGACGTCGCTCCCGTCGGGTTTCATCGACGCCAGGTTCGGTCGGCCCCAGCGGTCGGTCACGAAGTAGATACGCCCATCGGGGGCCCACATGGGAAAGGCGTTCTTTCCGTCGTAGGTGGTGATTTTGGTGAAGGCGAGCGGCTCGAGGGTGCCGACGTAGATCTCCTCCGCCTCGCCCCCCTTGTAGCGCTTCCAGTTGTGGAACTCGAGCCCCATCTTTTGGAGCGCGATCCGCGAGCCCCCGATTTCGAAGCTGACCCAGGCCGCCGGCTCGAGGGGGATCATCTCCGGGATCCCCCCTTCCGGGGAGACGGTGTAGACCCGGTAGTCCCCGTGGGGATGGTCGCGCCGGCTGCGGAAGAGGATCTTGCCGTTGGCGGTCCAGCCAATCGCCTGGTCGGACGCGGGATGGAAGGTGAGACGCGAAGGCTCCCCCCCCGCCAAGGGCATCACGTAGACGTCGTCGTTCCCTTCGTATTGGGCCGTGAAGGCGAGGAGCCGGCCGTCCGGTGATATCCGGGGGAAGCGCTCCTCGCCCTCGTGGGCGGTCAGGCGCACGGCGACACCGCCGCTCACGGGGACCCTCCAGAGGTCGCCCTCGGCGGCGAAGACGATCATGCCCCCGCCGATGGTGGGATAGCGGTAGAAGCCGTCGGGGGGCACGTCCCTGGCTGGCGCCGCGGCGAATGTAGTGGCGGGCGGGACAGCGAAGAAGGCGGTGAGGAACAGCGTAGCGACCAGGCCGCGCGAAGGGATCATGGGGGCTCCTCTAGGAAGGACGGCCCGCACTTCATACGCCTTCTGCCCCGCGAGCGCAAGGTTAGGATTCAATGGACTGAATGCCTCCGCGGGACGCGCTACCCGCCGGGAAACCATGCCCGAGGTCGAGCCCGCAGTGCGGACCCCGTTTCACCAATCGGAGGGATCGGCCGTGCTCCCCATCCAGCGCACGAGGTCCCGGAGCTGCGCCTGCCACTGGAGCGCCGGGCCTTGGGCCCGATTGCCGTGGCCGGGCAGGACCCACTCAAAGAGGTGCCCCTCCAGGCGGGCCAGCGACCGGGCTTGCTCTTCCCACGAGTACCAGCAGGCATCCCGGAAGGCGGAGAGCCGGCCGCGGCGGCGGCTCCAGTAGAGCGAGTCGCCGGTGAAGAGGAAGCGGCCCCCCAGAAGGTAGACGACGCTCCCCCGGGTGTGCCCGGGCACGGGAATGGCCGCGAGAGCGGGCGTGATGGCGACGGGGTCGAGGCCGCGGAGGATGTCGGTGGCGAAGGGTGCGGCCGGGGCGTCACCCTCGTGGATCCAGACCCGTGCGTGGAAGTGCCCTGCAAAGCGTTCCGCCTCCGCCACGTCGTCGCCGTGGGTGAGGAGGATGTGGGCGAGGCCGCCCGCATTCTCGAAGGCGCCCACGAGGGCGGGCACGAAGCGGGGCGAATCCACAAGCAGGTTCCCCCCCTCCTGCTCGACGAAGTACGGGTTCGCCCCGAAGGAATGTCGGGAGGTGTAGCCGCAGTAGTAGACGCCGTCCTCGAGCGGCTGGGGGAAAAGGCCATCGGTCGGGGGCTTCTCGCCCATGACGCCGATGGAGGCGGTGGGACACGCGAGCATGGCCCGCGTGGCGTCCTCTACCTCGGAGGGGGTCGCGGGCTGGCGCACGACCACCGCCTGGTCGTCCGTCTCCCCGAACATTTCCGGCGCGCACTGCCGGGAGACGTCACAGTTGATGCAGGAGCGGTCCACGAACCAGGGACCGGGAGCATTGGCGGGATGTCGCCGGGCGGGGTTGGCCACGAACTCGACTCCGATTCTACCCCCCGGCCGGGATCTGGCCCTGCCTCCAGACTCCCCAGGGGGTCGGCCCCTCGCGAGCGGAGGGGCCGGCGGCCCGCCGGTCCGGGATGTGATACAACTCGGCAGTTCCAACCGCCTGGCCCCCCGGCATGCCCGCTCCCCTTCGCGGATTCATCCTTCAGCCGACCTACCGGATGGAGTCGGGCCGGCCCGTGATCCACCTCTACGGGCGGCTCGAGGACGGGCGACCGTTTCTGGTCCGGGACCACCGCGAAGTCCCGCACTTCTTCGTGGAGACGGACGACGCCGAGCGCGCCCGTGAACTGGGGGCGGGGCGGATCACGCCCACCGGCAAGGTCTCGCTGGAGGGAAAACCCGTGTCTCGGGTCGAGGTGGACAGCCCCTCCGACACTCCCCCCCTCCGGGAAGGCTTGCGGCGGGCGGGCATACTCTGCCACGAGGCGGACATCCGCTTCGCGATGCGGTACCTCATCGACCGGGGCATCCGGGGGTCGCTGTGGATTCGTGGCGAAGCGCGCGCCGTCCCTGGCTTGGGCCTGGTCTTCGAGGACCCCGCGCTTGGTCCCGCCGACTGGACCCCGCGCCTCTCCGTCCTGTCCTTCGACATCGAGACCGACCCCCGAGCTCGTCGGCTCCTTTCGATCGGGATCCACGGCGCCGGGGCCACGGAGGTGCTGCTCCTCACGCCCCCCGGCTGGTCGACCCCTCCCCACGCGATTCCCTTTCCCACCGAGCGGGAGCTGCTCATCGGCTTCTTCCGGCGGGTCCGGGAGCTCGACCCCGACGTCCTCACCGGCTGGAACATGGTGGACTTTGACCTGGCCGTGTTGGCGCGCCTGGCGGGCGCCTTGGGCGTGGCGACCGAGCTCGGCCGGGGCCCCGGGCGGTTGCGGCTCCGGGCCCGAGGCTGGGGGCGAACGCAGGAGGCGATTGTCCCGGGGCGCGTGGTCCTAGACGGCATCCACCTCTTGCGAGGCGCCTTCGTGCGCATGGCCGACTACAGCCTGGACGCCGTGGCCCACGAGGTCCTGGGGGAGGGCAAGAGCATCTCTGGGCACGGGCGGGCGGAGGAGATCCAGCGCCTGTTCAAGGAGGACCGGCCACGGCTCGTCGACTACAACGCCACGGACGCCCGCCTGGTACTCGAGATCCTGGAGAAGCTCCGCCTGGTGGAGCTCGCGGTCGAGCGTAGCCGGTTGACCGGGCTGCCCCCGGACCGCGTTTCCTCCTCCATCGCGGCCTTCGACTTCCTCTACCTGAGCGAGCTGGGGCGCCGGGGCGTGGTCGCCCCCAGCGTCGGGAGCGCGGAGGCGACCGGCGAGCCCACGGGCGGGGGCCACGTACTCGAGCCTCTTCCGGGCCTCTACCGGAACGTGGTGGTCTTGGACTTCAAGAGCCTCTACCCGAGCCTGATCCGGACGTTTCAGATCGATCCCCTCAACCTGCTCCGACCGGGAACGGCGCAGGATCCGGATCCCATCGTGGCCCCGAACGGTGCCGCCTTCGCGCGCCGGCCCGGCATCCTCACCCAACTCCTGGATGAGATCATGCCCCTCCGCGACGCGGCCCGACGCGCGGGGGAACACGTCAAGAGTCACGCCATCAAGATCCTCATGAACTCCTTCTACGGCGTGCTCGGAACGCCGGCCTGCCGGTTTCACGACCCGCGGCTGGCCAATGCCATCACGAGCTGGGGGCGCGAGATCCTGCTCTGGGGCAAGGCGCGGATCGAGGCGGGCGGCCGGCGCGTGCTCTACGGGGACACGGACAGCCTCTTCCTTGAATCCGGGGAGGCTGACGCTGCCGCCGCCCATCGGCTGGGCGAGACGCTGGCCGCCGACCTCACCCGCGATCTCGCGGCCCACATTGAAAAGACCTGGCGCGTCCGCAGTACCCTTGAGCTCCAGTATGAGAGGGTCTATTCGCGGCTGTATCTCCCCGCCGTGCGCGGGGGCACCACCGGCGCGCGCAAGCGTTATGCGGGGCTCGTCGAAGACGCGGCCGGGGCGCGTGTCGTCTTCACCGGAATGGAGGCCGTACGGGGAGATTGGACCGAACTCGCCAAGGAAGCCCAGCGCGAGCTGTTCGCGCGCCTCTTCTCGGACCGGCCGGTTGAGGACTATCTCCGGCGGGTCGTGGCCGACCTCCGTGCGGGCCGGCTGGACGACCAGCTGGTGTACCGCAAGGCGCTGCGCAAGGACCCCGCCGCCTATACGGCCACGACCCCACCGCACGTGGCGGCGGCGCGCAAGATGTCGGGCAGGGCGCGCGGGCGAATTGCGTATCTCATGACGGTGGCGGGGCCGGAGCCCCTGGACGAGCGGCGGAGCCCGATCGACTATGAGCATTATGTCCACAAGCAGGTGCAGCCGGTCGCGGATCCGGTGCTGGCCCTGCTGGGTCTGGACTTCAACGGGGTGGTGGGCGACGATTCCCAGCTCTCGCTGTTTTGATGCTCCCCGCCCGAGGAGGTACAACGAATACGAGGTGGCTGCTGACCGAGGCGGCCGCGGCGAACGGGATGGGGCAGCATTCCCTCCTCGGATTGCCGCCACCAGGGCCCGACGCCGCCTTTGGCGACGGGCGCCCGGCGGGGGCAGAGTGGGGAGACGGGTGGGTCACCTCCGGGGAGCGCCTCTTTCTTCGGGCGCGAGCGGACAAGCCCGCGGAACATGTCGCAGCGGGGCCGGTTGGGGGGGAGGCCGGAGACGAGGACAGGGTCCTGACCTGTGCCCGCTGCCGGCGTCCTGTCACGAGCCGCGCCGCGGGGGTAGAGATGGCGGGCGGGCACGAGCACGCCTTCGTGAACCCCGCCGGCGTCCGCTACCACATCGGTTGCTTCGCGCAGGCCGCCGGCTTGATCCCGGTCGGAGAGCCGAGCCGGTACTGGAGCTGGTTCCCGCCCTACCGTTGGCAGATCGAGCACTGCCCTCGCTGCCAGGAACACCTGGGCTGGCTCTTCAGCGGAGCCGATCCCCAGTTCCACGGGCTCATCCTTGACCGCCTGGAGGAAATGAGGCCTTAGTTCCAATTCTTGAGCCGGGGCCAGAGCTCGACCAGCGGCGTCCGCAAGCCGCGGCAGACGAAGATGGGGCCGTTCTCCTCTTCCATACCCCAGGGGTGATAGTGCTCGCCCGCCTGCTCCACGGACACGCAGATCCTTTCCAGGCTCTCCCGGTTATCCTGGAGCACGATGACCACGTCCCCGCGGAAGCCCCGCGGGCCCCAGAAGAAATAGGTCTGGTGCGCGCTGATGGCCGCGGGTAGCCCGTAGCGCGGGCCGAAAAGGTCGATCGCTCCCGCCTCTCCGTAGTTGTTGGCGAAGACGGCCGCGCGCGCCCGCTCTTCGGGGGACAGGGCGGCGTAAATGCGGGCCACCTCGACGGTCAGCTCCTCCCAACCGAACTGGTCGCCGAAGAGCTGGGGCAGCGGCCCGCGGTGGGCAACCTCCGTCCGGGGAGGGCCGATGCCGAGCCACGCCTGGTAGGCGACGTACTTTTCGGGGGGGAGCAGGGGCAGGACCAAGGGGGCCGTCACCACCCCCGCGGCCAGGATCAGGACTACGATGCCGACCTTGGGCCCGCGGCCCCTGAGCCCGCTCGGGCCGCGGGCGAGGCCGGCCTCGATGGCCACCGCCCCGGCGGCGAGGAGCATCGGGTAGATGGGCGCCAGGTAGTAGTTCTTGCCCTTGAGCGCGAAGAGCATCAGAAAGAAGGCCACGAACGCAAACCCAAGGCCGCGGAAGCGGCCCCTCCGCGCGACGAGCAGGTAGCCCAGCCCGGCGAGCCAGACGGGCAGGAGCACCGGATGGATGATGAGGACCTGCTGGCCCACAAAGGCCGCCGGCCCCAGGACGACGTTCTTGCCGATGCGGGCTACGTTGCGGAGATCCTCGAGGGTCGGGAAGCCGTGCTGGGCCTGCCACCAGAGGTTGGGGAGGAAGATCAAGAAGGCGACGGCGCAGGCCAGCCAGGGCCCGGGCTTGCGCAGCTCGCGCCTCTCGGGGCTGAGGAGCAGACCCACCGCCACCGAGAGCAGGAAGAGGGCGGTCGAATGCTTGTTCATGAGACCGAGGCCGGCCAGGACCCCGAAGGGAATCCACAGGCGGGACGACCCGGTTTGAATGATGCGGATCAGCACGTACACGCAGCCCATCCAGAAGAGCGGTTCGAACGCGTTCATGGTGAGGATGCTGTCGATACCCAGGTAGATCGGCATGACGATGACGGCCAGACCGGCGAGGCACTGGGCAAAACGTCCGCCTCCCAGCCGCCAGGCGATCAAGCCGGTGAGGGCCACCAACGCCGCGCCCGCCAGGGCGGGAAAGACCCGCAGCGCGGGCAGCGAGCCGCCGAGGAAGAGCGCGAGCCTGGCCACGAGAGCGATGAGGGGAGCGTGATCGACATAGCCCCAGTCTAGGTGGCGGCCACAATCCAGGAAGTAGAGCTCGTCGCGGAAGTAGCCGTAGCGATTGGCGAGAACGACGTGGATGAGCAGCTTGGCCGCGCTCAGCCCGGCCAGGAGGACGCGGGCGGGGGCCACTCCCTCCGGGGTCGGGTCCGGGCGAATGGTGGCCACGCGCGCATGATCCCCTGCCGTCGGGCCTTGGGCAAGAGAAGGGCCCTACCGAGGGCGCTCGCGCGCGGCTTGACCTCGGGCGGCGGGGAGAAGAATCCTCAGACGCTGGCCGCGCGGACCCGGCGCTTGAGACGGTGCATCTGCCGGCGGAGCTGCTTGAGGAGCTTGCGGTCGTGGGCCTCCAGGGCCTTGTTCCGCTCGCCCTTGAGCTGCCGGAGCTTTCCCTTGATCGCGCTCTTGTCGATGCCCACAACCGCTTTATGCTCTCGGGCATCGATTCCCAAGGCGGAGCAGAGGGCCGGGAGGAGGTGTTCCTTGTTCAGCTGCGTGTAGCCCTTGAGGCTTTCGTGGTCAATCCCCTGGGCGATCTCCCGCAGCTCCTCAACCGTCTTCTTTTTTAGTTCTTGGTAGGTGTAGGCCATGATCAGTCCTCCGCAGGCGGTGCCGATTGTAGCCCCTCTGGGGGCGTCTGGGGCCGGCGACGGATTGGATACGGGACCACGCCCCGCGTCTGGGCAGCACGGAGGCGGTCTTGGATCCTTACCGCACGGGATCGAGCCTCGGGACGGCGGCCCCGGGCAGCGTGGGAACCTCGATGAACTCGTGGCCGCTGGCGCGGTGGCAGCCATTACAGGTCTCGGCGGCCCGCCCGTAGGCGGCGCCGAAGGCGCGAACGTCGCGGGCGCGGACCGCGGATAGCAGATCCGGCAGATTCGTCTGCCGGAAGGCCCCCGCCACCCCCGCTAGATCGACACCCGCGTTCACGCGGGGAGGCGCCGCCTTGGGGAGATCCTCGTCGAAGATCTCCTGCAGCTCTTCCAGCTCGAACGTGGCCAAGGCCAGGCGCCCGCTGCGTACGCTGCGACCAGCGAGCTCGAAACGCCGTCCCACCTCCGCCATCAGCTCACCATAGCGGGGCTCGCTTTCGCGCGTCGACGCCTCCCCGCAGGCGGGAGGGCGGTTCTCGACGCGCAGGACGTCCGCGGGCACGCCCAGCCGCGCGAGCTCGACCAGAGCCGCGGACGAGCTGGCCGCGCTGGGGCAGTAGGCCTTGCTGTCCTGGTCCACCGTCACCTTGCGCAGGCTGGAGCCGTCGTGGTCGACCTTGAGCCCTCCCGCGGTGCGCACGGGGGCGCCCGCCGCCAGCACCGGGTGGACATACTCGTTCGCTTCCGCGTCGGCCGGCAACGGGGCGATCGCGAGCCGCCCGTCCCGCAGGCTGGCGAACTTGTACCGCTTCCCGCTGGTCAGGGCCAGGAGGTCCGCCGAGCTCCGGGGCCGGAGGATACGGCCCGGGTCCCCCCCGCGCGCCTTCAGCTTGGCCAAGAGCGGCTCGAGCGGCACGCGAGAATCGAACAGGGGCGGCGGGAATCCTGGAGAGGATGCACGGCAGGCAGTGAGGACCATCGCGCAGGCGAGGCCGACAAAGCGGGTCATCGGGTCTCCCTCCGGGCCTTAGACTACACCGCGGAACCGTCGGCTGGGGTTGCGGGCAGAAGCTGCGTAAAGAGGCTGGACTCCCGGCGGAAAAAGCCCTCGGTGTGGAAGGAATCGGCCAGCTTCAGGTACTCGTAATCCAGGTGATGGCCGATCTCGTGGAGCAGCGTGCGGAGGAAAGTGCGGAAGGCGACCACCCGGCGGTGATGGGCGGTGCGCATCCACAGCTGGATCCGAGGGGGTCGACGGGGATCGGGGGTGTAAAGGCCCTGCAGCTCCCCTCCGCGCGAGCTCGGCCGCACGGCGAGGACTTCCACCGTGACCGG
>Ga0210409_10007199_pt1 | contig 11477 bp, 8 predicted proteins | sample IncBWH17MmetaG_FD_161649 | JGI IMG/M metagenome (GOLD analysis project Ga0210409, IMG submission 161649) | Forest soil microbial communities from Barre Woods Harvard Forest LTER site, Petersham, Massachusetts, United States - Inc-BW-H-17-M | ecosystem: Environmental > Terrestrial > Soil >...
AGTGCAGCTGAGGTGATGGCTCATCCTCCCGTTCGATACTGCCTTCAACACGTGTTTCGCCGTGTGTTTTGTGAAAGGGAAAACAGTAGTGAAATGAAGTGTTTCGCCGTCCCATCGGATTCGTGAAATCGCTAGGGGTGCTTCATGCTCTTCGTCCTGGCCCTGGATTAAAAACCCATCGCGCTCGACGAAAATGGTATATACGACTGAAGTGGTTCCGCCGCCGGGATTGGGTGCCTGCTCCCACGTCCCCACGAGCGGATGATGTGAATTCACTCCCGCGGTCCGGATCGGGAAACTGACTCCCTCGCAGAGGAAGGCGAAACCCCTATCGGCCAAAAGCATTGCCGGACTGGTACTTTCGTACTACCATCAAGTCTGTGACGTCCTACCTTCTGCCGAGTACGATCTCTCTATAGGTTTTCCCGGGTATCCCCGCTATCTTGTATTTACTTAGGGAATTCGGTTTTACTCGGGAAAGGCAGACCTCAATGGCGTCCCAGCTCGACCTCATGACAAAGATCAACACTCCAGGCGGTATCACCACCACGCGCTCCAAGCAGACCGAACGGCGCAGCAGCCGGCGCTGCAAAATCACGCAACTGATGCGCATCCGGCCCTCCGACCCGGAACGCGACCCATTTGAAGACATCCGCGGAACCCTCAGTGTTTCCCGCACGGGCGTCTTTTTTCAGTCCAGCGTCACCACCTACGAAGTCGGCATGCGGCTGTTCGTTACCATGCCCTATTCCAAGGAACCCGCATCCATGAGCCACGAATACCTGGCGGAAGTCGTCCGCCGCGATCTGCTGCCCAACGGCCTCTTCGGCGTTGGCTTCAAGATCCTGCTGGAGATGGGACTCCCCGGCGGATTTGGCAGCGGCTATTCGCATCGCAGGTAGCTCCTCAAAGACATTAAAGCTAATGAAAACGGAAAGGGCGGGTGGCCGAAGCCATCCGCCCTTTCCGCGTTTGGGGGGTGGGGAAAGTCGTTGCGGTTCAGCCCTTGCCCAGCGCCGACAGCGTCCTGTGCCGCAGCAGGCCGAAGTGCCGGTTCAGGGGGTGCTTGCGGCCCAGGAACGTGAACACGGGGGGCCGACGTGGGGTCAGCTTGGCCATGGCGATGCTTAGCCGGACGTCGCGGCGCGCATATTTCATCCCGGCGATCAAGGCGTCGCGGGCATCTTCCTTGCGTCCGGCGGACATGTAGACCTCGGCAAGATTCAGGTAGAGCTGCGCCTGGTTGCGCTTGATGCGCACCGCGCTATCGCAGAGGCGCTCGGCATCCGCCCATTTCTGCTGCGTGCGGGCCAGCGCCACTCCTAGGTAGGACATGTAGTAGGGGTTGTTCTTTTCGAGCTCTGCGGCTTTCTGAATGTGATTCAGGGCCCGGTTGGCGTAATTGTCTCGGAGCAGGGTGAGTCCGGTCTTGAATTCTTTGAAGGCTTCCGTATCCATCATAGTTCCACCTCGTTCATTGGCAAGGATTCCCCCGGGGAGCAGACAACTTCCGTCGCTGGGTCAGGCGCAACTCGCCGGGGAAAAAAGCGCTCGAGAAGGGGCGGAAAATGCGCTTTTCTTTCCGTAACTTGGAGGTGAGCGAGTTGGCCGAGGAAGTCGTCATTTACCGTTCCTTGCTGACCTTACGAGGATGGAAACCCCGAATCTACTGACCCGTGGGACAGAATTCGTTCAACGTCTTTACGTTCTAGTGATGAGGGGGACACATGCCGGGAGTGGCCGGTCGGGCGCGATCTACTTGGACGAAGGCAGGGAGCCGCTCTTGCTCCGCCAGACCCTCCAATCTTCCAGGGTAACCTTGAGCATGGCCTTGGCCGCACTATGCAGCCAGCGGTCTTCCCGATGGGCGAGGTCGCGCCGAATCGCCGGGATAGCTTTGCGGCTGCCCAGATGGATGTTGGCGGTTTCCCAGCCCATGTAGTACGCGAGCTTCTCTTCGTCGCGCTCCTTGGGAAGGGAACTGATTTCGATGTGGCAGCAGTCCGGGGCCAGCCGGCGGACGATCCAGTGATCGGCGAAATGGACGTGGGGATCACGGATGCGCATGGCGGTTGCGACCAACTTCCGGCTCAGAATTTGCGTCGTGTGCAGTTTCCTGGCCCAGATCCATGCCGAGGGAGTAAGTTGCTTGGCCTCGCGCACAATGTGCGCGCCGTCCCAAGTGGCGAGCGCAAGGACCCGCGGATGGCCCAGGCTGCCGAGCCCGGCAATGCGCGATTTCAGCTCGTAGTTAAGGGTGCGCAGCGGCATCAAGGCATGCACCAGCTTCCAGACGTCGTTGGGAAGCTTTCCTTTGTACTTCGGGCAAGCCAGGATTTTCTTCCAAAAAACGACCGGGTCGCGCAGCTTGTTGAGCGCCACCAGCCGCAGCCAGCGGTGGTGTTCAGCGAGAACAAAAGGACCTCCGCCCTTGGCAAGCGAATCGCGGTAGCCTTCTTCGATGGCCCGGCAGGCCTTTTTCCGAGTGATGGACAGGTGCTCTTCCTCGATTGCCAGGTAACAACTGGAAACCAGGCGCACCAGGTCCACCGCATAGGACGCCGGCCAGGCTTCGTCGAAATCGTTCACACCCCAGATCAGCCGGCCTTCCAGATCACGCCAAGTGCCGAAATTTTCTACGTGGAGATCGCCGACCGCGAGAACTTGCGGCGCGTGGGCCAGCTCCGGGCAGAGGATCGGCCACCACTGGGCCCATCGGTAAAACGTGGCACGAAAAAATGGGAAGGCCGCGTTGGCCATGTTCTGGTGCTTCAGCTTCACGTCCGATTGCACCATATGGACGTGGCGAGAAGCCCATTTTTCGAACTCGGCGGTGGCCTGGACAATGTCCGGCAACTTATGCTTTTTTTCGCTCATGAATCGTCAAGCTGGTACTACCGGCAATGGTCCGGCGGCCGGGTAAGTCTACTTCGATTTACGTGAAATTAATCGGCGTCTTTTTTAGACCCGCGCGTGCGTGGCCGCGGGTCGGGTGCGCGATTCGTAGATGGGGAAGCGCGCCGCAAGCTCGGCAACCTGCTTGCGCACCTTCTGCTCCACCGCCACGTCTCCCATGTGGGTGAGAACTTCCGCGACACCATTGGCGATAAGCTCCATCTCCGGTTCCTTCATTCCCCGCGTTGTGACCGAGGGGCTTCCGAGCCGGATACCCCCCGCCTTCATCGGCGGCAGGGGATCGAACGGAATGGCATTCTTGTTCACGGTGATGCCCGCGCGGTCGAGCGCCTTTTCCGCGTCACTGCCGGTGATGCCGCGCGGATGCACTTCGATCAGAAAGACATGATTGTCGGTGCCGCCTGAAACCACGCGGAAGCCGTGGCGCGAAATCGCATTTGCGAGCGCCTTGGCGTTCGCGGCCACCTGCTTCTGATATTCGATGAACGACGGCTCCATCGCCTCCTGGAAGCACACGGCCTTGGCTGCAATGGTATGCACCAACGGGCCGCCCTGCGTGCCGGGGAACGTGAGTTTGTCGATCTCCTTCGCAAACGACGCCTTCGATAGCACCATGCCGCCGCGCGGGCCGCGCAGGGTCTTATGCGTGGTCGTTGAGACGATATCGGCGTGCGGCACGGGGCTTGGGTGCACGCCCGCCGCCACCAGGCCCGCAATGTGCGCCATGTCCACAAAGAAAATCGCGCCCACAGCCTTCGCTACTTTTGCGATGCGTTCGAATTCGATGATCCGCGAATACGCGCTAGCTCCCGCCACGATCATCTTCGGCTTGTGCTCCTCGGCCAGCTTTTCAATTTCGTCGTAGTCAATCCGCTCAGTGTCCTGCCGCACGTGGTATTCAATGAATTTGTACATCCGCCCGGAAAAATTCAGCGGGTGGCCATGCGTCAGATGCCCGCCATGCGCCAGCGCCATGCCCAGTACCGTATCGCCCGGCTTCAGTGCGGACATATACACCGCCACGTTGGCCGAAGTCCCGGAGTGCGCCTGCACATTGGCGTGATCCGCGCCGAAAAGCTGCTTCGCGCGGTCAATCGCCAGTTGCTCCACTTTGTCGGCTACTTCGCAACCGCCGTAGTAGCGCTTCCCCGGGTAGCCCTCCGCGTACTTGTTCGTAAAAATCGAGCCCATCGCCTCCAGCACAGCTTCGGAAACGAGATTTTCGGAAGGAATTAGTTCGAGCCCAGTCGCCTGGCGCACAGCTTCCTCGCGAAGCAGGTCCGCAATCTGCCGGTCAACCTTGTCGAGTGGGCGTTCGATGCGAGCGTTTGCTTCGGTGCTCATTAATTTTCTCCAGAGCCGGATGCGTGGGGATGCGGGAAGCGATTATGGCTTTCTAACGACTGGCCACTACCTGAGTCTAACGGAGAGTGTAACTGGCCGCAACGCGCCGCATCTCTTCTATCAGGGGAAAGAACCCGTGGAATAGGCGCTTCTGATAGTTTCGATGGTCTTGTTTCCCTGGCGTCGGTCTATACTTGATCTGCTGTCCCGATACAGCAAATTCACTCTACTGAGGAACATCATGGCAAATACCTATGCCGACAACTCTCTGAGTATTGGACGAACTCCCCTGGTCAAACTGAATCGCGTCACCGACGGCGCCAAGGCCACTGTGCTCGCGAAGATCGAGGGGAGAAACCCAGCGTACTCAGTGAAGTGTCGCATCGGGGCGGCAATGATCTGGGACGCGGAAAAGCGCGGGGTTTTGAAGCCGGGGATTGAAATCGTCGAGCCCACCAGCGGCAATACCGGCATCGCGCTGGCGTTTGTGGCCGCAGCCCGCGGTTATAAAATCACCTTGACCATGCCGGAAACGATGTCGCTCGAACGCCGCCGCGTACTTGCAGCCTTTGGGGCAAACCTCGTGCTTACACCGGGCCCAGAAGGCATGAAGGGCGCAATCAAGAAGGCCACGGAAATTTGCGAATCCGACAAACAGCACTATTTCCTGCCGCAGCAATTCGAAAACCCGGCGAACCCGGCAATCCACGAAGCGACCACCGGCCCGGAAATCTGGAACGATACAGACGGCGCCGTGGACGTTTTCGTGAGTGGCGTTGGCACCGGCGGCACCTTGACTGGCGTCAGCCGCTACATCAAAAAGGGGAAGGGGAAGAAAATCACCGCAGTGGCGGTTGAGCCGACGGCGAGCCCGGTGATCAAGCAAACCATGGAAGGCCAGCCACTGACGCCCGCACCCCACAAGATCCAAGGTATCGGTGGAGGCTTCGTTCCGAAAAACCTGGATCTCAGCCTGGTAGACCGCGTGGAGTTGGTGACCAACGAAGAGTCCGTCGAGATGGCGCGGCGGCTCACTCGCGAAGAGGGCATCCTCAGCGGAATCTCCTGCGGAGCGGCCGCTGCCGTTGCTGTCCGTTTGGCCAAGCTGCCCGAATTTGCCGGCAAGACCATCGTCACCGTGCTGCCCGATTCCGGCGAGCGCTACATCTCCACAATCCTGTTCGAGGGGATTGGCTAAGCGAGCGGCGGCTTCGAGGCAGCGAGGGATCGGGGGCGCGGAAGTTTCGTGTCCCCCCCGAATCCCCTTTTTGCCGCGTTCGAGCCGCAGCGAGGAATCCATGACCACTCTGAATGGACAACTCGGCCGCCTGGCGAGCGAATTCCGCTCCGCGCTGGAAGCGCGCCTTTCCGGTGATCCCGCCGGCGAATATCGCCTGCCGTCTAAAGACGAAGTCAACCGATTCTGCCGGCTCTATCTCGATGCGCTGTTCCCGCTCTATTACGAGCCGGAGCATCACCGGAGTCCCCACGCTTCGCATTTTCTTGAGGATCTCGAGCTGAAGCTTGCAGAGCAGATTATCTGTGCTATTCGCTTTGACTCTCATTGCCGCGAGAAAGCGAATCCCAGCAATCTGCCGCGGGCGGCGGAAGAGTTGCTCGTTAGGTTTCGCTCCAAGCTCCCGCATCTGGCGCATCTGCTGGCCACCGACCTCGAAGCCGCTCTGAAAAATGACCCGGCGGCGATGGGCTACGAAGAGATTCTTCTAAGCTATCCGGGAATTGAGGCCATCACCATCCAGCGGCTGGCTCACGAACTCTACATGCTGAAAATTCCGTACCTTCCGCGCATGATGACCGAAGTAGGCCATAGCCGTACCGGAATTGACATCCATCCCGGCGCGACGATCGCCGAATCTTTTTTTATTGATCACGGCACGGGCGTGGTGATCGGCGAAACGGCGACGGTCGGCAACCATGTCACGCTCTATCACGGAGTGACGCTCGGCGCCTTCAATCCCACCAGCCGCCGCGACGGTGGCGGGGAACTGGTGCGCGGTCTGAGCAACAAGCGCCACCCGGACCTCGAAGACAGCGTCACCATCTACCCGGGTGCCACGATTTTGGGCGGCGACACGCGCGTCGGCCACCACAGCGTCATCGGCGGCAACGTCTGGCTCACCCATTCCGTCGCGCCTTATAGCCGCGTCACCGTCAAAGACCCCGAACTGCTCATCCGCAGCAAAACCCAGGATTCCGACAAAGACTGGTTCCTCGGCAGCGCCATTTAGTTTGGGCCGGAATTTCATGCAGTCTTTAGGAGGCCGGGGCTTCAACCCCGGCGTAAAGGCAGTAATCCGTTAGTTTGGAGAACTATTCTCTGCTTCGGCCCTTTTTTGCTTCCACACACGGTATTTAACCCAAACATTGTCCTCCGGCCCATTTACGATCCGGTGGTAGCACCATGCCATCGGATAGGAGGGCCCGCTGCCCCAAACAATCGGATAGGATTTTTCGCTCCCGGCTCGCTGCGTCGTATTACTTCTCCAACACCAGAGCAATTAAGGTCGACGTTTTCATGAGGATTTTCGGTTTATCGGCCGCTATGTCTTCTCCGGGCTAGCTTATCCGTTGGCTGCTGGTTTCTATATTCACACCAGGTTCTCACGTGCCGTATCAGATATGGATTCAGATAGGGTTTCAATTGCGCTCGGGAAATAGCGACCGTAGTTTGGAATCCCTAATCTAGTGCGAGCGGGATGCTTGCGTTGACAGTCGCGGATGGCGTCCGTTAGGCTGAAAAGCTTGCACACGGCTGCGGAATTGGACAGGGAGACGCATGGCGGACGAGAAGCTACCAACAAGGGCGGAAGATTTTTCGGAGTGGTACAACCAACTGGTGCTGAAGGCGCAGTTGGCGGACTATGCGCCGGTGCGCGGCTGCATGATTGTGCGCCCCTACGGCTGGGCGCTCTGGGAGAATATTCAGGCGGCGCTCGATAAACGCTTCAAGGCTACAGGCCACCAGAACGTCGCATTCCCTCTGCTGATCCCCAAGAGCTTCATCGAAAAAGAGAAGCACCACGTGGAAGGCTTTTCGCCGGAGCTTGCAGTTGTCACCATCGGCGGCGGCGAAGAACTGGCCGAGCCTCTAATCCTGCGGCCCACCTCGGAAACCATCATCGGCCATATGTGGTCAAAGTGGATCCAATCCTACCGCGACCTGCCGGTGCTGATGAACCAGTGGAACAGCGTCATCCGTTGGGAACTTCGCACCAAGCTGTTCCTCCGCACGCTCGAATTCTACTGGCAGGAGGGCCACACCGCCCACGCTACCCGCGAGGAAGCAGTCGAAGAGACCCGGCAGATGCTCGACGTCTACACTGACTTCGCCGTGAACGAAGCCGCAATCCCGGTCATCCCTGGCGCCAAATCCGACGCCGAGAAGTTTGCCGGCGCCGACACAACCTATTCCCTCGAGGCCATGATGGGAGACCAGAAGGCTTTGCAGTTCTGCACCTCTCATTTCCTCGGCCAGAATTTCGCGCAAGCCTTCGAGGTAAAGTATCTCGATCAAAACGGAGCGCTGCAGCACTGCTGGACGACTTCGTGGGGGCTTTCAACCCGTGTCATCGGGGCGATCATCATGGTGCACGGAGACGATCAGGGATTAATTATGCCGCCACGGATAGCACCCATTCAGGTGGTCATTGTCCCGATTTACAAGACCGATGAGGAAAAGGCTTCCGTTCAGAAAACGGCGAAGGAGTTGAAGGCGCAGCTCGTCAAGGCCAACCTCCGTGTCCATCTCGACGAACGCGAAGGCTTCAGCCCCGGCTGGAAGTTCAACGACTGGGAAATGCGTGGCGTCCCGGTCCGCGTGGAACTCGGCCCCAAAGACGTGGCCAAGCAGGCGGCCATGCTCGCCCGCCGTGACCGTCCCGGCAGGGAAGGCAAAGTCAGCGCCTCGCTAGCCGACCTCCCAGCCACTATCGAAAAACTGCTCGTGGAAATTCACCAATCGCTCTTCGACAAGGCGCTGGCCTTCCGGCGCGCAAACACCTCCGAGGTATCGACCTACGACGAATTCAAAAAAGCCGTGGAAAACGGTTTTGCCTTCGCGCCCTGGTGCGGCAACGGCGACTGCGAAGCCAAAATCAAAGAGGAAACCCGCGCCACCATGCGCTGCATCCCATTAGATCAGACGGCGGTGCTGGGCAGGGAAGTTGCGAGCGGCGGCGCTTGCGTCTATTGCGGCAAGCCGGCAAAAGACCGAGCCATCTTCGGCCGGGCATACTAAGTGTGACCGCGGCACCGGGCGGAAAGCCGCCCGGCTCGGGCGTTGCATCTGAAGAACACCTGTCCGCCCTTCGTCTCGACAGCCCGATAGCCGAGTGCTAGCGTAAAAAGAGACATATTTGTCCTGCCGCCGGCTCTCCGGTGGCAATGGGAGTTTTCTTAAGTGAGTTTCCTAGGATCAAATTCGAAGCGCCCGCAACGTGGCGAGGGCAAGCTGAAAGCCATCATTTACACCGTCATTCTGATTTCCTTGGTCTACGCCGCCGTCAAAATCGTGCCCGCCTATGTGGCTGAATACGAGCTTAAGGACAAGATGGCCGAGCAGGCGCGCTTTGCAATCGTAAACCGCTACTCCGATGAACAGGTGCGCGACGTCATCTTCAAAGTCGTTCAAGACCTCGATATCCCCGCCAATCGCGAGGACATCAAGGTTGAAACTACCAGTCATGGGATCATGATCAGCGTGAATTACAGCGTTCCCGTCGATTTCAAGGTCTACAAGACCGAGCTTTCCTTCTCGCCTACCAGTGAAGGGCGAGACCTGTTGAAGTAAGCGGCGCACAGGCACTCCGTCATGCCAGGAGGATGACTCCTTCTTTGGAGCAAACTAAGGTTTTGCTCCGTTTCCCTTGTAAGAGACAATAGAACTTAGCCCACCCTCAGGGAGCATTCTTTGCGATTGCGCATTCAAAAAGGTTTCTGGACTTCTGCGTTCGGGCTGGGACTGCTGGCCGTCGTAGCGCTTTGCTTCATTGTTGCCGCGGGCATCTTCACCTTCTACTACGTTAAGTACTCCAAGATGATCGATCTCCGGCTCTCCGGCCACGTTCTGCAGAACACCACCCAGATTTTCTCGGCTCCCGAGCACATCTCCGACGGGCAGGCCTGGGGCGTGGACGACCTGGTGACCTACCTCCAGCGCACCGGCTATCGCCCGGATGCGGATGAGAACGCCCTTGGGACCTTCACCATTCAGGGCAGCACGCTCGATATCCGGCCGTCTAAACTCTCCTATTTCGCGGGCGGGAACGCGCTTGCCGTGCAGTTCAGCGGCAGGGTCATTCGCAGCATTCGCCCTCTCGGCGGCGGTTCGGACATGGGTACGGCTGAGATCGAACCGGAACTGATTACCAACCTGTTCGATAGCCTCCGCGAAAAGCGCCGCCCAGTTCGTTATGAGGATGTTCCACCCCAGCTGGTGCAGGCCATCCTCTCCGCGGAAGACAAGCGCTTCTTCGAGCACCCAGGCTTCGACTTCATCCGCATCTTCGGCGCCGCATGGGCCGATCTTCGTCACGCGCAGCACTTCCAGGGCGCCAGCACCATCACGATGCAGGTTGCACGTACCTACTTTCTTTCCCTCGATCGCACCTGGCAGAGGAAACTCGCCGAAGCGATGCTTTCCTTCGAACTGGAACAGCGCTTCAGCAAACAGCGCATTTTTGAGATGTATGCGAATGAAGTCTACCTTGGCAACCGCGGCAGCTTCGGCATTCGCGGATTCGCCGAAGCCAGTGAAGCCTACTTCGGTAAGGACTTGCGCCAGTTGACGCTGCCCGAATGTGCGTTTCTCGCCGGCTTGATCCGCGCGCCAAACTATTACTCCGTCGCCGACCGGCATCCCGAACGGGCCGCCCAGGCGCGTGACCGCGTGCTCACGCAAATGTTCGAAAACAAGTACATCACCGAAGCCGACGTTCAGGATGCCAAGAACCTGCCTCTGAAGCTGGTGCGCTCTGCCATCTCCGGCAACGAAGCGCCCTATTTCGTGGATATGGTCAAGGATCACCTGTTGGAGAAATATTCCGAGCAGGATCTGCTCAGCTCCAACTACCGCGTCTTTACCACACTCGATCCGCAATTGCAGCGCGTCGCCGCGGCGGCACTCGACGCAGGCATGAAAAACGTGGACACGATGCTGGCCGCGAAATACGCAAAAACGCGCAAGCTGAAAGGGAAGAAAGCCCAGCCGGAACAGATTCCCCAGGCTCAGGCCGCGCTGATTGCGCTCGATCCGCGCACCGGCGAAATCAAGGCCCTCATCGGCGGAAGAGACTACGGCCAGAGCCAGTTGAATCACGCGCTCGCCCATCGCCAGCCGGGCTCTGTCTTCAAGCCGTTTGTTTATGCAGCCGCGTTCAACAACGCCGTGGACGGCGCGCAGCCGGTGGTTACACCTGCGACCACCGTTGACGACGAGCCAACCGTCTTTGAATTTGACGGCCAGGAATATACCCCGAACAACTACGGCGAGCGTTTCATGGGCAAAGTCACAGTCCGCCAGGCGCTGACGAATTCGCTGAACGTGGCCACCGTAAAAGTCGCCGAAATGGTGGGCTACGGCCGCGTCGTGCAGATTGCCCGCCAGATGGGCCTGAGCGCGAATATCCGTCCGACGCCTGCCGTCGCCTTGGGCGCCTACGAACTGACGCCTCTGGAAGTTGCCGGCGCCTACACTGCATTTGCCACGATGGGCACGCGCGCGGAGCCTTTCTACATCAAGTCGGTGGTCAGCGCGGGCGGCAACTCGCTCGAGAAATATGGCCCGACGACCAAGCTAGCTCTCGATCCCCGGGTCACCTATCTTGTGGACAGCATCCTGAAAGACGTTCTCAACAAAGGCACCGGCGCCCAGGTTCGCGCCAAAGGGTTCACCCTGCCCGCGGCCGGAAAGACCGGTACTTCGCGCGATGGCTGGTTCGCCGGATTCACCAGCAACCTCGTTTGTGTGATCTGGATCGGCTTCGACGACAATCACGATCTCGGTCTTGCCGGCGGAGCGACCGCAGCCCCCATCTGGGCCGACTTCATGATTCATGCCACGGCGCTGCCGGGCTACCGCGACGCCAGGGATTGGGACAAGCCGGAGGGCGTAGATTCAGACATTATCGACGCGGATACCCTGGAACTTGCGACCCCTAATTGCCCTGTGACCCGGGAAGAAGTTTACGTCTCAGGTT
>Ga0210409_10007200_pt1 | contig 11477 bp, 13 predicted proteins | sample IncBWH17MmetaG_FD_161649 | JGI IMG/M metagenome (GOLD analysis project Ga0210409, IMG submission 161649) | Forest soil microbial communities from Barre Woods Harvard Forest LTER site, Petersham, Massachusetts, United States - Inc-BW-H-17-M | ecosystem: Environmental > Terrestrial > Soil >...
TTATCGCGCGATGACTCGTTCGGTGAACCAGCAGGGCGCTCTTCTGTTGATGGATGACATGCTGGTAGCCGGCCAAACACTGCTGCTGGTGAATGAAAACACCAATCGCTCCACTGAGACTCGCGTCGTGCATGTGAAAAAAGAGCGCGACGGCAAGATGCTGGTGGGTCTGGAATTCGCCAACCCCGATACAAACTTCTGGAAGATGACGTTCCCCGTGCCTGGCGCGCGCCCCATGCGCCGGCCCGCAAGCAACAACACCAAAGCGATGGCCTAGAATTCACCGCGTCCGGCTCGGCCGTCGCCCGAGGTGTGCGCTTTTCCCTCTGCAACGCAGCCCGTCGCATCAGCCGCACCGTTAATAGCTCCCCGCTCAAAAAAATGCACCGTGACGCCGAGCGCCACGGTGCAGGAGAAAATGCGATTGCGTGTTAGTCGCGCGAAGCCACGATGCGAATCGCGTCGTTGACTTCGTGAATGGCCCGATCAATATGCCCGAAGGCGCGCTGCTGCAGACCCTGAGCGAAGCCGTTGTCTTCCTCGTGGGAAATGTCCTGCCGCGCTTTCTCTAGAAGTTCCTTGGCGCGATGCAAACGGCCGGTACGGTCCATTCCGGCGTCCACCGGCGGATGATCGTCCAGGTCCTTTCCGTCGTCGATCGAAGCCCGCTTGATTTCGTTGATAGCCTCGTCGATCTGGTGAATGGCTTCCTTCTCCTTCTCGCGAAGGGCGCCGCCGTCCGGGCGCTGCAGATGGGCGCGCGCGTGGCGCAGATCCGTTAGCGCGTGAAGATAAGCCGGGTGCTTGCCCTGCGCCTCGGCATTCCCGCAAAAAAGCGCGAGAACGAAGGCAAAAAGCAGGGCAGGGAACACAAATCTAGCGATAGCTCTCATTAGCGTGGGTTCTCCTTGAATCGTTGTGAATGTGTGCCATTCGCGCCGCGAGGACTGAGGTCGCAGCGGACCACTTCGAGCACTTGTCAGAATAAACCCCTGGAAACGCGAAAAGTTGCAGCGCGCGAAGGCCTTTGCGCGGCTGCTTATTGATAATTTGGAAACAAAGAAAGGGCTAGCGTTTGCGTTTCTCTTTGGAGCCGACGCGCCTTTTTGCTGCCTTCGAGCGCGCGGTCGATCTCTTCGTTCCTGCGGTAGCTTTTGCCGAGGCCAGAGTTTCCCGCGTCTTGCGCGGAAGTTTTTCGACCACAAGGTGGTAGGAAGTTCGCAGCAGCGTAGCGACCTCTGCCGCTTCCAAGACGTTGGGCGTTTCGATGGCAACCCACTTGGCGCGTGCCAGATAGGGCGCGGGAATGATGCCTGGTCGTTCGGTGAGCTCCACAAAACTTTCCGGCGAGGCTTTCAGCGACAGCCAGTTGTAACCGGGCACCAGCGGTGTAACGGCGAACATCTTTCCCGCCACTTTGAAGACCAGGTCGTCTCCCCATTGGATTTGCTCGGTAGCTCCGGCAAACGACAGACAGATTTCACGGAGTTGATCAACATTCATGGTGTGCCCAACTCCAAAGCCCTCAGGCGTGGCCTTGAATCAATTCCCGGCGTAGCGACGGAAGAACGAATCGCTATTCCACTTCGGCGCCGCGGGCGTGTTCGCGGTTTCAATCAACAGCCGCCTCACGATCTCCTCATACAGCGCAGCGGCTTGCAGGTCCACGGGCTGGTTCACATCATCGGAGGGCGCGTGATACCGCGTCGTCAGCCAGTCTTTGAAGATTTTCTCCTCCGGAGTGCCCTTCTCGAAGCCTACATCCATCATGATGGATGGCACACCCTTCCTGACGAAACTGTATTGATCGCTGCGAACGAAAATATTGCGCAAGGGACTCGGATCGGATTGCGGTTTCACTCCCAGCGATTCCGCGACCTTGGCGGCACGCGTGCCGAGGTCGGATTCCTCCAGCCCTTGGATCGTAAGAATCTTCAGCGGCACGATGGGCAGAAACATATCCACATTGATGTCCGCGATAATCGATTTGATCGGCACTGTGGGGTGTGTAGCGAAGTATTTTGAGCCCAGCAGGCCCTTCTCTTCCGCGGTCACCAGCACAAATAGAATCGAGCGGCTCAACTTCTCAGGATACGCCTTCAACTGCGCGGCTACGTCCAGAGCCAGCGCCGAGCCGGAGCCGTCGTCCATTGCGCCGTTGTAGATGCGGTCGCCATTCACGGGCGCACCGATGCCCACATGGTCGAGGTGTGCGGAGAGCACCACATATTCATTTTTCAGCGCCGGGTCGGAGCCCGGCAATTTCGCCACTACGTTGGCCGATTCCAACTTTGTTGTGAGAATGTCTGCCTTGGCCTGCAGCGAAACCTTCAGCGGGAAATGCGGCAGCGGACTGCGGTCCTTGGCAAGAGCCGCAATCTCCGCGAACGTGTGGCCCGAGCCGGTAAACAGCGCCTCCGCAGAAGCTGGATTGAACGCCACGCCAACTTGCAGCCCGGCTGTTTCGTTGAACTCCGGGTCCGCCAGATCCATCGAGGGATGATTGCGATTCAACGAAATGCGCGACCACGGCACGTCCATCGACGCCGGATTGAGAATGCTCACGATGCCGATCACGCCCGCGGCCTTCAACGACTTCCAGCGCTCCGCCATGGTCTGGTAATGCGACGCCAGTGCCGTGGGGATGTCCGATGGGGAGCCGGCGATGTACACCACGACCTTGCCTTTCAGGTCCAGCCCGGCCAGTTCATCCAGATTTTTCTCGGGAATTTTCAGCCCGTAGCCAACGAACACCATGGGAGCGGTGAGCTGCGCGGAGGCACGTGTAGTGCGTGTACTGAGGTACGCATCATTTTCAAAGGAAAGCTTGGTGGTTGTGGCTCCGCCGGTTAGGGCAAGGGATGATTTGAATTCGTCGACCTGATACTGGTTGAACTGGATAGGTTGGTAGAAGCCTTTGCTGCCGGCGGGCTCGAGCCCGGCTTTCTGGAATTGTTCGACGGCAAAGGCTTGCGCTTTGCGTAGCCCTTCGCTTCCGGTATCGCGGCCTTCCAGCGCATCGTCGGCGAGGACTTTGACGTCGGACCACCAGGTGTTGCCATCAAAATGGCTGGCGGATGTTTGTTGCGCCGGCGTGATTGCCGCTGCAAGAAAGAACGCGACGAGCGTGACCGCCTTACGAATCATGGGCTCTGCCTCCAGAATTGTGAATCAGACGTGAGAGCATATCAGACTTTTTGTGCTATAGCAGAGCCGCGGAATTCAACGTATAAGCAGATTAGGCTTCTGGAGGCGAGGATGAACCCGGCAGACGCAATTGACAAAACGAAAACAGCGGCCGTTTTGCTGCCCGGCGACGGCGAGCGCATTAACGTGATCGGCGACTCGCAAACTATCAAGCTGGATGGCCAGATGACCAACGGGTTGTTCGCCATGATCGAACAAAATAACAAGGAAGGCGCGGGCCTGCCCTTGCATGTGCATACGCGGGAGGATGAGACCTTTTACGTGTGCGAGGGCGAAGTGCTGTTCCGGGTGGGTGAGATCGAAATCCTGGCGCCTACTGGCACGACAGTCTATCTGCCGAGGGGCGTTCCTCACGGCTTTCGCGTGAACAAACCGACGCGGGCGTTGCTGAGCGCCTATCCGGCCGGAGTGGAAAAAATGTTTCGCAGAATAAGCGAATTGCCGTCGGGCCCACCGGACATGGAAAGAATCAAGCAGATTTGCGCTGAGTACGGTATTTACTTTCCGTAACGACCTTCTTGGAGAGTCCCAACTTATTTGCCTTTGTCGTACGGATAGCCCTTTTCCGCCCAGTCCACTTCAAAACTGGTGGGCATTATCAGCACACGGAGTCTAGAGAATTCCATCTCGCGCAATGCTGTGAAAGGGGGCCGCACGTTTGGGCAGTGCTCCATCGGGCAGCACCCACAGTAGATGACCAGATTAGTAGTTTTCGGCAGCGTCGCGGCCCACGCCTTGATCTCTTTCAAACCCTCGGGGTTCCCGCCAGTTCCGTGGAATTGTGCGCCTTTGATATGGCCCGCGGTGTACAGCCGTTGAAAGCCGACAAAAAGCACCGTTGGAGCAGTCTTCGGATCGTTGAGTTCTTTGATCAGGTTGGGGGCCTCGACGCTTTCCGCTTTTGTCCACGGATCGGCTGAATTTTGTGCGTGACGAATGGGCAGAAGGAAAATTGTAGAAACAAATATGCCGATTGCCACAAGACTGGCAATGCGAAAAAGCGTGCGAGAGTTCGTCAAGGGAAAACCTCCGAAGCCAAAGTTGCGCTGGTATTCTAACGCGAATCTCAAACGAGAGCAGTGCGCAACGGCAATGTTATAGTACGGGTCGCGCGAAAATCCGGAATTATGAGGAGAACCATGGTCGATCGGCGGCGTTTTTTGAACCTGTGCACGGGACTCGGTGTGGGCGGAACATTATTCCCGGGAGTGCTGTGGGCGCAGGCTCAGGCGCAAGAAAAGAAAAAGATCACCAAAGAACTGATCGAGAATGCCGCGGCCATCGCCGACGTGGCAATTTCCGACGCGCAAAAGGAAATGATGCTGTCGGGATTGAACGATCAGTTCGATGGGTATGAGGCCATCTACGCGTTGCACATGCCCAACTCCGTGGACATGGCACTGGTGTTTGACCCCTTGCTTCCCGGAATGAAAGTAGAGACGGCGAAGAAGCCCATGCACGTGTCGCCAGCGCCGCACGTTGCGGCAAACCGAGTGCCGAAGAATCTCGAAGCTTTGGCATTTGCAAACGTTCGGGAATGGGGCGAGCTGGTGCGAACGAAAAAAGTGAGCTCCGCTGCGCTGACGGACATGTACCTGGAGCGATTGAAGAGATACGACCCCACGCTGAAGTTCGTTGTGACGCTGACCGAAGAACGCGCGCGTACGCAAGCCAAAGAGATGGATCGCGAGATCGCCGCGGGGAAATATCGCGGGCCGCTGCACGGCTTGCCCTGGGGCGCAAAGGATTTGCTGTCGGTGAAGGGTTACCCAACGACATGGGGAGCCAGCGGTTTTGAAAAGCAAGCAATCGAGGAAGATGCGACGGTTGTGCAGAGGCTTGATGCTGCGGGCGCGGTGCTGCTGGCGAAGCTCACGCTCGGCGCCCTGGCGATGGGTGATGCGTGGTACGGAGGCAAGACCCGCAATCCCTGGAATCCCGCGCAGGGATCGAGTGGTTCGTCGGCGGGACCGGCGTCGGCCACCGCCGCGGGTTGCGTGGTCTTCAGCGTTGGCAGCGAAACGCTGGGATCCATCGCATCGCCTTCCACACGGTGTGGCTGCACCGGCTTGCGGCCGACCTTTGGTTTCGTTCCAAGGACCGGCGCCATGGCGCTCTCGTGGAGCATGGACAAGCTTGGACCGATCTGCCGCGAGGTGGAGGATTGCGCCATCGTTCTTAACGCGATTTACGGGCCCGACGGAAAAGATCGCACCGTGAAGGACGCGGCTTTCAACTGGAGCGCCGCCGCGGACTGGAAAAAGTTTCGTGTAGGTTATCTGAAGGCAGACTTCGAGCCGCAGAAAGAACAGCCGCGGCCCGCCACCGCCCCAGAACCGCCGGTGGCGACGCCCGAAGAGCAGAAGAAGCGCGACGAACAGAAGAAATTGCGGGAGTTGCAGCAACAGCAGCGCGTGTACACGCGGAAATACAATGACGCGGCGCTGGCGAAATTGCGCGAGATGGGCGTCGAGCTGATTGCGGTGGAAATGCCAAAACTTCCGTACGACGCGATGGTAGCGATGCTGAGCGCGGAGGCCGCGGCGGCCTTCGATGAATTGACGCGAACCGGACGCGACAAATTGTTGACGGCCCAGAAAGAGGGCGACTGGCCCAACCAGTTTCGCACCGCGCGATTCATCCCCGCCGTTGAGTATGTGCAAGCCGCGCGTGCGCGCATGCTGGCGATGCAAGCGGTGGCCAAAGCATTTGACAATTTTGACGTCATTGTCGCGCCCACGAACAGCCAACAATTGGTGGTTACAAACTTGACAGGACATCCTGCCGTGATTTTGCCAAACGGCTTTCGTGCCGACGACGCACCCCTTATTCCGCCCGGCAGCGACATGGACGAAGACAACATCGGCGGACCGGGAACACCTGTGAGCCTGACGTTCCTGGGACAGTTATACGGAGAAGCGAACCTGCTGGCGTTTGCGCGTGCCTACCAGGAAGCGACGGGCTTCCAGAAAACGCATCCGAAAGCGTTCGTAATTTCGTAGCGCGGTTCAGCAATACCCAATCACAGCCCGGACACGTGAAAGGCTTGTGCGCGGGTATTGAGTTCGGTCTTTACCGTGGACCATTGGGTATTGGCGGCAGGTCCATCGGGGTGCTGGTCATGATTTGTCGATCTGCCGCGCAGTGTCGCGGCAATTCTGCAGGTACGGTTCGGCCTTGGCGCTCTTCTCGAACGCTTCGTACATGGACTTTGTCTGCTTCTCGAAATTGTGCGCCAGCGTCTTCGCGTCCTTCTCCTGCGTGGTCTTCCGGATGGTGCTCTTGGAAAGTGCGCTGTTGAAGCTGGAACGGAATTTCTTGGCGTCGTCTTTCAGGTTCTTCATGTGCTGCAGGACGTCTTTGTCGCTCAGGCGTGTCTGCGCCGAAAGACTCGCCGCGCAGATCAGCGATAGAACCACGGATAGCGCAAGGAAGGGCATCGCGGAACGCGTCAATGGGTTTATGGGGAGTCTCCTTCAGAGGAATCTGTTCGGGGCCTGCAACAAAACGAATAGTACTGCGAACTGTCGGTTCGGGCATATGGAAACGGTTCAACGTTACGGCGTGGCTGGTGCCCGCGTAAAACGCAGCGGCTTGTCGTAACCTTCCGCGTAAATCAGTAGCGTCGAATCCTGCAACTCAAAGCGCTTCGCGGCAGCCAGCGCCTTCAGGTATTGCGTCTCCTGCGAGTTGACGGCTTCGTCCGCGCAGGCCATGCGCGTAGAAGCGAGCATTCCAAATTTGAGGGTATCGCCGGAAATTTCCGCGGATCCGGTGAAGCGGTTGCACGAGGCATTCCCCGCGGCCCTGCCCGCTTCTGGGAATGCCAGTGTCGCTTTCACATTCGGCAACGCAGGCGTTCCTGCCAAATCCTGTAGCCCCCACTCCGTCCCTGTAAGCGATGCCGGCGCGGAATTCGGCGTGGATGGATTTTTCGTCGGACTGTGCGTCGAAGGGCACCCCGTTGCGAGAAAAGCCAGGAATGCCATCCCCGCGAGAGATCTGGCTCTGCTCAAGGGTTCCTCCTGCGCATGAATTCGGGGAATGATTGGCGCTCCGGGCGGACCTGTATTCTAGCCAGGAACGATTCGGATTCCACTACAAATCTGAATCTGGGCAGGTGGTTACTTCTGCAGTTCCTTGCGGGTGCGCTGCAACTTCAGTGAGGTACTCCGCAGCGTTTCCGGAATGTTCTTGTTCATGGTGAGCTTCTTCAGATCCATGGCATTCAACATCGGCAGCATATGCAGGCTCACGTCCAGCGGCGTCTTGGGATTGTTCATCAGGTTGCGCACCACTGTGTAGTTCTTGCGGAAGTTGCGATTCGTCGCGATCAGGCGAAGAATTTCATCTGTCAAACTGGTCATGGACGCAAACGCTTCTACTTCCTGATCGGTCAGGCGGGGCGACTGCAGCACTGCGCGTTGCACAACTTTGTTCGAATCGCGAATCAGGGTGCGGCGCGCTTCCGACCCGCCCTTGATGGCAAATTGCACGCGCTGCGATACGTTCATGCGGCTGATCTGCTGCAGCAAGGTCTGCCGCTTCACGGGATCCGGTTCGGCCTCTGCGGCCGCCTCCGCTATCCGCGCTTCATCGAACGCCGTGCCATGAAGTTCGTGCAGTAGCGTCTTGTGCTCGGCTGTCAGGTGGGGCGAATGCTCCAGCGCGGTTACCAGCGCGGGCGAAGCCGAAACTCGCTCCAGGTCCTCCATCAGCACTTGCACCTGCGGAGCCGGCAACTGCGGCACCAGCAGCGCCAGATGTTCGCCGCCGCAATGCTTGTTGGCGATCATCGCTTCCGCGATTCCGGGAGTTTTGGCCAGATACCTTCCGCAGTACGCGAAAAATGCAGGCAGAGCCGTCTCGCGGCCCAAAGCCTGCACGAATACCTCCGGTGGATCCATCAGCAGCGCTTCGCCGGCCTTGGAGGCCACTAGTTCATCGGCATCCTGCGCCAGCACCGTAAGGATTTCCACGCGGTCCTCGACGGCAAGGTGCGCGCCGGAACTGCACACGGCCAGTTTTCGTTCGCGCAGCGCGCGTCCGTGGCGCAAATCGTCCAATATTTCAGGGCTGAGCGTTTCCACAGCTTGCCTGCTCCAAGCCTGTTCGACCTGGGATTATTGTACCGAAGGTGGCACGTGCCCCCGCGCTGACGTTGCCGGCAGGTTCGATTCCAGCAACTTCGCTCGGGCATAGACGGTGGCAACCTCGGATGATTCCTTGGCAGGCGCAGCTCGCTGGGGCACCACAAGGGATTGCTTTGTGGCGCGATTCGCGGAATATCGACGCCAGGCGTAGATGCCCCCCGCGATCAGTCCTGCGAGCACAACCAATAGGCCCAGAAGAATTACCAGCGGAAACCATCGAGGAACCGCAGGGATGGCCTTACTCTCCTGGCGTTCCGCCACGGACTGCAGTTGCGCGCCGTGCGCCAGATCGTACTCCCCGAGGAGCACTTCCTCGTCCAGGCCAAGGTAGCGCGCTACCGAGCGCACGAATCCGCGATTGAAGACGCCGCCGGGTAGCTTCTCCCACTCTTCATTTTCCAGCGCTTCCAGAAAGCGCGGCCCAATGCGCGTCGCCGAGGTGATTTCTTCCAAGGTCACCTCGCGCAATTCGCGTTCCCGCTTCAGACGTTCGCCGAAACTTCCCCTGGCCATGCTTTCTTCCTGTGCCACTTGCAATCTTTGAGTGTATCAGCGGGGGAACTTCGCACCAATGCGCAAGGCTCGCCCGTCCGCTGTGTTATGGGCGGCGAGACACCTTGCACTCCCGCAGGGAAGGAACAAAAGCAGTCCAAGTCTGGAATGGATAGCCGGGGCGGAGTCCCTTGCTCCGTGCCATCACTTTTCAGAATTCAGTCAAATACTGCCAAAACCCTTACAAACATTGGCTATTTGCGTCTTCGTCGCGTAGAGAGTGAGGTAAAGCGTGGAACATCGTTCCGCTGCAAAATGTGCCAAAATGTGCCAGGTTTCAAGGTGAAGATTATCACCAGTTGCGAAATGGGATAGATGACTGGTGTACCTCTACTTCCTCTCCGATCGACGCAAACAAACCAAGAAGGGCCTCAACTGATAATTCCGGGTTGGGCGTCGGCCCAACGATGACTTTGCGAAGCATGTACTTTTCAGAGAGTTCAAACTTCAGATTCCGATTGAGATCAACTTCAACATAGGGAATCAGCGTAGATTTGCCCGGTCGAAAACGCTGACCCGGCATCGGTTTATGAGGCTTGTTAACAACTAAACGCCACTCACACTCATGGCGGAAGGCTGCATGTCTATATGACGCTGCGAGCAAGGACAGAGCGGCACGGGCAACATCCTTGTGCTGCGTCGGACCGAAAAATCCCTGTCGTCCTTCGAGTTGAGCTGCCATGTTAAGGGCCTTGTCGATGGCCGGGTCAAGTGCCGCATAATTGCCTTTGTCGAGATAGCGGACTTTCATCAGACTCCCACCAACCCAAGACGCCCGGCCGCCTGCCGGGTCAGCAATCCAGCGGCTCTCCAGAGCTTCGTTCGAGAACCCCAAGCTGACGCCGCCTTCGCTCGCGCAGTAGGCTCGCCACTGGCTCAGGTCATCGCCATTCTCTGAGAAAGAGGTGACAAACTCATTGCTGAACTTTCGCTCCTTGACTGCTGCCGCAACCTCGGAAAGCACAGCTGCCGCTTGAGTTGATCGCTCCTTTGCGATGCACTCATCCAAGCGTTTCTCAACCGCATCCCACGATATCGGCAAAATGGCGATCCCTGACAAAATCCTCCGCAAGCCCGGCCCTCTCGACGACTCAGAAAAGCAGATCTTGCGCACCCACTGCGAGATTGGCTACAACATGCTCACGCGCATTCCTTTCTTGCGCGATGCCGCCGATATCGTCCTCGCCCACCATGAGTTCCTCGCCAGCTGCGCGGCGAACGGATTCCTCTCGGGGCACGGATCATCTCCATCGCCAATACTCTCGATGCCATGCTGAGCGACTGGCCTTATCGAAATGCTCTTCCGATGTCATACGCACGCGAGGAGATTCGCCGCAGTGCTGGTACACAATTCGACCCAAAGATTGTGGAGGTTTTTCTCTCCATTCCCGAAAACCACTGGATTGATCTGCGCGCAAACCTCGGCTCACCTTTTCGCCTCACTCACTTGCGCAATATGGGGCTTGTCCCGAACTAGCCGACTTGGATGGCGGTAAGGCATTTGTTGCTAATTTGCGCGTTGCGTCGCTGTGTTTCATTTTTTTTGAACAGGCCGCCTTCGGGACTCTTGGGAGACCGACCCGGCTTCGGAGGAAACAGGGTCCGCTTCAAGGGTCCCCTCCGACTTTCACGAATGGTTTCTGGCTGCCCCGCGGATCCGAGGATAACTTCCGGGTTGCCGAAATCAGGAGTTAGCCAGCCGCTACGAGAATCTGGTTCCACGAAGATTTTTCAGGAGTTATGATGCCGCCTGTCAGGAGACGATATGAAATCAATCCTCGGGCTTGTTCTGCTGGTCACATCGATGTTCGCTCAACATGCGCCAAACCAAACTATGTTTATGCCTGAACAGATTCAGTATGGCCCAGTTCCTGTGTTTCTTCCTGCCGGTGCGCAACTGGCGGTGCTAGGAGGAGACCCGCGCCTACGGGAGAATTGCGGAAGCGATAAAATCCTTCAGAGTGAGGGCCGAGATGGAACTTCACATCGCGGACGAGAAGTTGCAGGAAGGGGTGTTGGTTGTAATCGGGGGTGGCACGTTTGAGTCCGTCGCTGCGCTGCGACTCCTCAAGCAAATTTGTGATATGGCAACGGAGAAACACGTTGACAAAATTGTTGTAAATGCTCTCGCATTAGACGGGACGGTGTCGGAATTAAATAGGTATGAGGTAGCAGTCGAACTAAGTACATACCTTCGACAGCGGGGTTGGAATTATCGGCTGGCGATTGTCGGCAAATCGCCCACGGTGGACGGATTCGGAGTGCGCGTTGCTCAAAACCGAGGACTAACTGCCGAGTATTTTTCAACCGAGCAGGAGGCGTTAAACTGGCTGAAACGTTGGCCAGATTAGGTCTTACGCGAATTTGTGCCATAGAGGGAAGTGTAAAACGGACTTACTGGCTAAGTCCTGGATCAACGCCGAAACCGTACCGACTATACTAAGGGGCCGCGCAAAAATAACCTTACATTTTTGATGGAACCAACGTGTAGTTCCAGCTTGGCAAAGTCTTGTGACCGGTGAGCATGAGCTTCCCCATCTCAGTACGGGAGATCTTTTCACCCTT
>Ga0210409_10007201_pt1 | contig 11477 bp, 13 predicted proteins | sample IncBWH17MmetaG_FD_161649 | JGI IMG/M metagenome (GOLD analysis project Ga0210409, IMG submission 161649) | Forest soil microbial communities from Barre Woods Harvard Forest LTER site, Petersham, Massachusetts, United States - Inc-BW-H-17-M | ecosystem: Environmental > Terrestrial > Soil >...
TCTCCGCTTCTCTGTGCACCTGATACCACTCGTCGAGCGGCTTGACGTCCACCGACCGGACCCGATGGCCCTGTCCCAGCAGAGTTGCCACGAGATGGCCGCCGATGAATCCTCCACCGCCTCCGACCACAACCAGATCGCTACTCATCACAAGACCTCCGTGCTTTGGGCACTCCCGTAGGGCCGTTCAATAGCTTTGAGCTCACGCTGAGAGCAGCTCGCGGCTTGCATTCCTTGCATCAAACACCATATCTCTCGGTGAAGTGGCCCGCATTCTTGCACGACGGTATCCACGGGCTACGCCGCCGTCGGCTTCTGTTGGAACTCCTCGAATGCGCTTCGCTCACCCGCGAAGGCGAGCGGCGGTATTTGATCGAGGGACACCCACGCGGCCTCCATGCTCTCAGCGGAGACCATCACCTCACCCGGACTCGCCTGGCAGTGAAAGGCGACGTCAACCGTCCACTTACCCCCGTCGCCGTAGCGGCTCGTATACGCACCGATAATCCGGGGGGCCTCGACATGCAGACCCGTCTCCTCGAAGACCTCTCGCGTGACGCTCTCGGCGGGACGCTCCCCGGCCTCGACGAAACCACCGGGCAACTCCCACTGCCCGCGGTAGGGCTCCTGGGCACGCCTGAGCACCAGAAAGCACCCGTCACGCTCCACAAACGCAAACGCGGTGATCGCGGGATTCTCGTAGTCCACGAAATGTTCGCCTCGGCAGCCGAGCCGGCCGCGGTCGGGTCCGCTCTCGAGCGCTATCAGCTCGTCGCTACACACTGGGCAAAAGCGAAATTTCATGGTTCTCGGGTGCGTCCTGCGGGCTTTCACCACATGAGCTCGACCGTTGGCGGCGCCCATCCTAGTGAAGTTCAGTCGGGCGCGAACGTCCCGGCGCCCAATGTTGCGGCCTGGACGAAGAGTGGGGCAGGGCCATATCGCTCCCCGGTCGATAACATGCGGAACTTGCGCATCGGCTGGCGCGTGGTCTACCATCCCCGGCCTTGCGTAGTTCGCACACATGCATCGGTCTTGTTCACGTGCCCACGGACCGTGCCCACGGGTGGGGCGATTGAGGCGACTTGATGGACACTGAGCAGGCAAACCTAAGCATCGAGCAAGTTCTGGGAATCCTCCGACGGCGAGTGGGATGGATCGTGCTGTGCCTCGTGCTTGTCGCTGCGGCCGCCTACGGCTTTTCAAAGCAGCAAACCAAGAAGTACACAGCCACCGCCTCGCTCGTCTTCAACAACAGCCAGACGAACCTGCAGGCCGCCGGGCTGCAGGCCGTCAGCAACGGTGGAAGCCAACTCCCGCTGCAGAACACCAACCTGAAGCTCGTCCAGCTCGGCGACATGGCGGCCAAGACCGCCACCCAGCTCGATCACGGACTGACCGAACAGAAGGTTCGCAGCGCCCTCAGCGTCAGCGCCCAGGGCGAATCGAACATCGTCAACGTGTCCGCGACCTCGACTTCCCCGACGCTTGCAGCCGAAATTGCGAACACCTATACGCACCAGTTCGTCAAGGAGCAGCAGAACGCCAATCATGCCTACTACCACTCCGCGTTGGGGCTCGTCGACAAACAGCTTTCGGCGATGTCGCCCAAGCAGCGTCTCAGCCCCTCGGGACTGGCGCTGGAGGGCCGCGCTCAGTCGCTCGGGGTGCTCGCCGAACTGCGCAACGGCAACGTCGAAGTGGCCCAGGCAGCCACGATCCCGACGTCGCCGTCCTCGCCCAAGGTCTCGCGAAACACCGTCCTCGGAGCGGTGCTTGGCCTGCTGCTCGGACTCGGCGTCGCCTTCTTGCTGGAGCGCCTCGACCGCCGCATAAGAGAGCCCAAGGACCTGGAGGGCGTCTACGGCCTGCCCCTCCTCGGCGTCGTCCCCGAGAGCTCCGCCCTGTCGCGCTCGGGGCGAGGCGACGGCTCGCCCGGGGCCGCGCTTCCCGCCGGCGAGGCCGAGGCCTTCCACTTGATCAGGGCCCACATGCGCTACTTCAACGTCGATCGCGAGCTGCGCACCCTGATGGTCGTATCGGCAGGCCCCGGGGATGGGAAGACGACGATCGCGCGACACCTCGCCTCCGCCGCGGCGAGGATGGGTTCGCGGGTTCTGCTGCTCGAGACCGACCTGCGTCGTCCCACAATCGCCCAACAGCTTGGCATCCTTGCGGGGAGGGGCCTCTCCGACGTGTTGATCGGCGCGGTGCCGTTGACCGACGCGATCCAAACGATCGAGTTGACGGCGCCCTCGCAGGAAAGGCCCAAGGGGAACTCCTTCGACGTGCTCGTGGCAGGCGCTGCGCTTCCCCCCAATCCCGGCGAGCTGATCGAGAGTCGCACGATGGCGACCCTGCTCGAGCAGACCAAGGCCAGATATGACCTGGTCGTGATCGACACGCCGCCCTTGACCGCGGTCTCAGACGCCTTCCCATTGCTCAAGAAGGTCGATGGCGTCGTCATCGTGGGACGCGTCGGGCGCAATCGGCGCGATGTCGCCGAGCGCCTGCACGAGACCCTCACCGGCGCGGGCGCACCCCTGCTCGGCGTGATCGCCAACGGCTTCAAGGCCGGCCGCCGCGGAGGCTACGGCTACGGCTACGGCTATGACTACTCTCCCGCGAAGTCAAAGCCACCCTCCGACACACCCGTCTCACCCAACGGCGCCGCCTCCCCCGAGGTTCCCGTGCCGACGGCCAACGGCTAAAGGCGCGATGAGCCGGGTGGCCTGTTTCGCGCTACGGTGATCGCGTGTTCGACGACACGGTCATAGCGGAGGCTGGTCGGCGACTATTGGAGGCTGCTCCGCCAAACACGCGCGTGATCCTGTTCGGCTCCCACGCACGAGGCGAAGCCAACGATCACAGTGATCTCGATTTCCTCGTGATCGAGCCGTCCGTAGAGGATTGGGCGCATGAGTCGGTTCGGTTGGGCAGAACACTGCGTGGTCTGCTCGTTCCGGCGGACGTCATCGTTGTCAGCGAGGAGAGCGTCCGCGAGTGGCGCGATGTGTACGGCACCGTGATCCATTCGGCGCTCTCCGAGGGCAGAGAGCTCGCGGCGTAGTGGCTACGTCGATTGATCTTGCTCGCCAGCTCCTCGATGCCGCGGTCAACGATGAGTTGATGGCGCGATCGTTGCTCCCAGTCGAGGGAGTGACGGACGCCGGGATTGGCTACCACGCTCAGCAAGCTGTGGAGAAGGCCATAAAGGCCGTCCTCGCGGCCAAGGGAATCAAGTTCCCGTTCACTCATAACCTGGACTACCTCAGGGATTCGGTCAAGGAATCCGGGATCGAAGAATTGCCCTCGACACTCGACGGGATGGAGGAATTGACCCCGTTCGCCGCAGCTGAGCGATACGGCTCGCCGACGCCGATCGGTCTCGACCGCGACAAAGCCCTCGCATGGGCCGTCGCGGCTATCCACTGGGCCCGGCAACAGATCGAGCCGATGAGCGCGCGGACGTGAGGCGGGCGCGTCTTGAGGGCTGAACTCGCCGCCTCCTCCGAGGTGCCCGTGCCGACGGCCAACGGCTGAGAGCCCTACGCCCAGGTCCGCTTCTCAGGGCGCGTCGTCGAGCGATTCGAGCAGCCTTATATCGGCGAGATCCTGCGGTCGGCCGGCTGCGCGCTTCATCTTCAGCAAGTCCTCGCGATGGGCGATCGGGACCGACATGCCGGCGAGGGGGACCTCGTGCGCACGCGCACGCATCTCGGCGAACGATCCGAGATGTGCCGGTAGGGTGAGGACGTCGAGTGGCCCGTGGAGGGTGACCAGGTGCCACTGATCGCCCGAGGCCAGCAGCTGCGCGCTCGGCACCGATCTCGAGCGCTGGCCGTCCGGTCCGAGTATTCGAGCGTCGAGGTCAAGCAACGCGCTTGCCAGCCGTGCAAGGTTGTCGGTCGACGACGCGATGGCGACGTCGAGGTCTTGAGTCAAGCGCTGACCTCCATAGGCCTGGATCGCTATGCCTCCAACCACCACATACTCGACGCCATGGCCTGCGAGCGCTCGGAAGAGCTCCCGGGCGTCGAACGCGCCCGAATCAGTCACCGGCCCGGGGCGCATGTCTGGTGGCCTTGAGCAGACCGGCGCGAAGCTCGGCGGCCACAGCGTTCCAGCTCAACGCCAGCTCCAACCGCTCGGACATCGGGCGCCTGCGAGCGGCAAGCGTCCTATCGGCGGAGTCCAGCGGATCGCGAACCATATCCGCGGCCTGTGGGTCTGCGGCACGTATGGGTTCATCAGACGACGTCACTAAAAGCCAGCCTACTGGCAGCTCGCGCGCACGCGGGGCAGGGACGCCCCGCGCCACGCGCCATTGAGCCTGCCCGGGCTGCGCGGATGCGCACCAAGACATCTCCCCAAATTGTAGCGTTCCGTCCGCACGGTATAGGAACATATGTTCGATGATTGTAACGATCACGATGATGGTCCGGCGACCGACGCCGGCAGTACGCTGATTTGCTAGCTCGTCGTATCCTCAAAGGAGGAATGATGGCCGACTGGAGCCAAAACACCGCCAAGCTGCGAGAGCTGATCTTGTTCATCGCGGATCGCTGTGCTGATGAGAAGGTCGGAGACGTCTACTTGAACAAGGTGCTGTTTTTCTCTGACGCCTTTGCTCTGCAGCACCTCGGTGAGCCGATTACGGGTGCTCGCTATCAGAAGTTGCCCCTTGGTCCCGCAGCACGTCCGCTGGTGCCTCTGCGCAACGACATGATCGATGACGGCGACGTTGAAGTCGAGATGGCTGGTAAACGTCGAGTGACGCGTGCTCTGCGGAAGCCCGACATGTCGATCTTCTCAGACGAGGAGGTCAAGCTGGTCGAACGCGTGATGGACCTCTTCCGCGGGTATTCGGCGACCGTTGTGAGCGACGCGTCGCACGACCTATCCCCCGGCTGGAACCTTGTTGAGATCGGCGAAGACATTCCGCTGCAAAGCCAGCTCATCTCCACCGCACCCCCCTCTCCGGAGGTCTTGCGGCGCGGGCGTGAGTTGGCTGAGAAGTTCGGCTGGTAGGGCGAGACCGTGCTACGCCGCTGGGTCGTGAAGCACGGCCCCGAGTTCGAGCGCTCAAAGAGCGCATGTGACATTCCGCCAGATCGACTCAGGTTGCATCTCGATGCCCTCGAACTCGACCTCGAACGCGACCCTTTGCGCTACTCCGAGCCGTTTGCGGACGATTCACGCCGGGTTATCGAGACGACGGACTATGCCGGAGAGGGATTCGTCCTCACGGCATATGTCGCGCTTTATGAGGACTTCACCGCAGAAATCAAGTGGATTGAGAAGACACCGCTGCCGGATGAAGGCGACGAGCTCGAACCAAACTGACCCGCCAACGATTCGGGGGCGCATCCATCAGATCCGTGTCCGTCCGTTGCGTTCTGTCCGCACTATACTCATAACCATGCGTCTGAGGTTGCTCATCGGGCTGATCATCACGGTCGGCGTTGCATTCTTGCTGGGATTCGTCGCTTCGCGCGGTGTCTTTGGCTCGCACGGGTGGGCGGTGGCGCTGATCGTCGGCGCGGCCATCTGCGCAGGCATCGGCGTGGCGCTCGCGCCATTGGATCGTCGTGGTCCGCACGCACGTCACGCTCATCTGCTTCGGCGCTGACGTAGTCAACGATGGGCTGCGCGGACGGCCCAAGAAAGCCCGCTTGTAGCGTTCCGTCCGCAGCAATGAGGAACATATGTTCGATGTCTCGTCGAGTCCTCCAGCGTCGCCCGATATCGGCTCTCCGTGAGGAGCCGATGGACCATTGGTACCCTCGGAACGTATGCGCACCTTGGTCCTGGACCCTTCCACGGCCGGCCTCGACCAGCTCATCGAGCGCCGCGCTCGCTCGGGGCTCGATCGTCTCGACGAGGTGTGGGCGGGTGTGCTTCACATGATCCCCGCCCCCAGCCTCGCGCACGCGCGTATCGCCCAACAGCTGGCCGAGCTGTTGGGGCCTGCCGCACGTGCGGCAGGGCTCGAGTCTGCGATGCACGAGTTCAACCTCGGCGGCTCCGAGCGGGACTTTCGTGTACCCGACGGCGCGCTGCACCGTCCGGGGGCAGCCGGGACGTGGCTCCCCACGGCCGCCCTCGTCGTTGAGATCGTCTCACCGAGCGACGAGACGTGGGAGAAGCTCCCGTTCTATGCCCTCCACGACGTCGACGAGCTCCTGATCGTCGATCCCGGCGAGTGCCGGGTGCACTGGCTCGAGCTGGCAGATGGCGAGTACCGCGACGTACCCCGTAGCGGCCTGATCGACCTCGGCGCGGACGAGCTCTCCGAGCGGATCGACTGGCCGTCGTCAGAGGACTCCTAGCGTGACTTCGATCGACCAGAGCCTTGCGACGCCTGTCCAAACATTGCACCTTGCGTCGGAAACCGCCCCCCATCTTCGTATAGGGTCTTGCACGAGCTGAAAAAGCTGCGCGGTCGCACCGAGAGTGGCGGCGTGCTCAGCCAGGAAGAAGAGGCAGGCTGATGCTCACCAACGGCAAGGTAGCCACCCGTAACGGCAAGCACCCCCAACAGGGGCCGCCCATTGGAGCGCCCGCGAACGGGGCCACGGCTGGGGGAGACCCCGTCGAGGCCGGCGTCGCCGACTGTCCCACCCCGAAGCACACTTCGCCGCACAGCCCCAACGTCAAGTGGCAGCGCTCTGCCCTCTCCCGCCGAGAACGTTGGGAGGCGCTCGGGCACGCCGGAGCCACGATCTGGTTTACGGGATTGCCCGCCGCCGGCAAGTCGACGATCGCGGGCGCCGTCGAGGAGCACCTGGTGGGCGGCGGCAGGCCCGCCTTCCTGCTCGACGGGGACAACCTGCGCCACGGGCTCAACGGCGACCTCGGCTTCGGCGAGGAGGCGCGCACCGAGAACGTGCGCCGCACCGCCCATGTGGCGCGGCTGCTCGCGGAGTCTGGCACGATCGCGCTCGTGAGCCTCGTCAGCCCGTACGCCCACGACCGCGAAGAAGCCGCCGCGCTGCACCGCAGCGCCGACCTTCCCTTCATAGAGGTATTCGTGAGCGCACCGCTCTCCCTCTGTGAGCAGAGAGACCCCAAGGGCCTCTACGCCCGCGCGCGCGCGGGCGAGCTGTCCGGTCTCACCGGCATCGACGCCCCATACGAGGCGCCCCTTCACCCCGACCTCGTGCTGCACTCGGGGACCGAGAGCATCGAGGATGCGGTCGAGCGTGTGAGCCTCGCCCTGCACGCCGCCTGCGCATCTGCGCTCGCGGTGTGAGCTTCCACCCCCGCTCGTCGCTCCCGGGACGCCACCACGCGGCCAGGGTGTGCCCGGGGAACGTGCCCATCCCTCCAAAGAGCACCGCGACTCTTGTGCAAGAGAGGGGTTACTACCTACCGTGAACGGGAACCTTGACGGGATGATTGTCGGCGAGAGGCCAAACATGCGCCCAACGCGTGCAATAGGGCGCCGGATTACGACCATAATCTGGGCTGCTATTGCAGCCGCCGCTGTGCTCCTACCGGCCGCCCCCGTCTCCGGCGCGACGTCCCCCGGCGCTGCCCCCGGAGCCTTCACCTACGGGGTCTCCAACCTGGCTGCCACCTCGGTGGTGCTCAACGGGGCGGTCAATCCCAAAGGACTGCCCACCACCTACGTGTTCCAGTACGGGACCACGCGCGGCTACGGCGCGCAGACGCCGCCCTTGCCCGTCGGCAGCCGAATCGCCGCCATCAATGTCAGCAAAGCGGTGGGGGCCCTGCAGGGGAACACCCTCTACCACTACCGCATCCTTGCCACCAACGCCAAGGGGATAGTCCCCGGACCAGACCACGTCTTCCTCACCCGCAAGATCCCGCTCTCGCTGCAGATCGCAGGCGCACCCAACCCCGTTGTCTTCAGCGGTGCCCTCTCGGTACAGGGAACGCTCTCGGGGACCGGCAATGCGGGCCGCGCGGTGGCGCTTCAGTTCAACCCCTTCCCCTATCTGGCGGGCTTCAAGATTCTTGGCAACCCAGAGCTGACAAACGCGGCAGGTGGGTTCTCCTTCCCGATCTTCGGCATGCTCCTCAACACACAGTTTCGGGTCGTTACAACCGCCGCTCCCTTCATCTCGAGTCCCGTCCTGGTGGAGGGAGTGGCAGTCCGCGTGAGCTTCCACGTCCACCGCGTCCACCGCCACCGCCACGGCCGCTTCTACCGGATGTATGGGACCGTGGCGCCTTCTGAGGTGGGCGCGCGCGTGGGCTTCCAGCTCCTGCGCCCAGGGCTTCCCTCACTCAACAGGGGCGGCACCTTCGTCAAATCTGGCACCCCCACCGTCTCGCGCTTCAGCACCGTCGTGCGCGTCCGTCACCGCGGCCTCTACCAGGCGCTCGTCCAGGTGGCCGACGGAGCGCACGTATCGGCCTACAGCGTCCCCGTGCGGATTCGCTGAGCGCCTGCGCCGCCGCCGGCTCGCGTTAGGTCGTCCACCAGTTCGAGTCGCCCATCGGGGCTACTCAACCATCCGTCCAGGCGCCCGCCCGCCGGGGTTAGCATGCGCTCGTGGCAAATGGCGTTGCGATAGGTGGGAATGCGCTCCCCACGCCGGGTAGGGCGTCGGTGCGGTCGGGGCCTGTCGCGGAGGTAGCCGTCGCAGAGGTAGCCGTCACAACTGCGGGCGAGCTGGCGCAGGTCGCCCTGATGCTCCTGCCGGGCGCCTTGATCGTGTTTCTGGGGTTCAACGCCGGGGGGTTCTTCCCCGGGACGCCCGCCGTGGCCGCCGTCGTCGTAACGCAAATCCTGCTCGTGAGGATCGTGCAGGCCAGGCACCCCTTCGAGGGACTAGCCCCGATCACGCTCACAGGGATCGCCGCGCTCGGGCTCTACGGCGCGATGACACTTGCCTCGGCCTTGTGGTCGCACTCGACGGGCCGCGCGCTGATCGAGTGGGACCGCGTGTGGCTCTACCTGCTGGTGTTCATCCTCTTTGGGACGATCCGCGCGAGCGAGGCGAACATCCGCTGGCTCATCAGGGGACTCCTGCTCGGCGCGTCGATCGTGTGCGTGTCGGGGCTCCTCACGCGCGTGCTCCCGCACGTGTGGCACACGGCTCCCGACGTGTCAAACCAGCGCCTCAGCTATCCGGTCACCTACTGGAACACGCTCGGGCTGCTTGCCACTTTGGGGATCGTGCTCGCCTTTCACCTCACATGCGAGCTCGGGGAGCGACGCTCCGTGCGGGTGCTCGCCGCCGCCGTGCTCCCTCTGCTGGCCGCCACCCTCTTCTTCACCTTCTCGCGCGGGGCGATCGCCGCCGGGGCCGTTGGCCTCCTGGCGTACGTCCTCGTCGCGCGTCCGCGCGCCCTCGCGAGCGGGGCGCTCGCAGTGGCCCCCGCGACAGGCATCCTGATCGTGGTTGCCTACAGGGCCAATCTCCTTGACACGCGCAACCCGACGACGCCGGCCGCGGTGTCCCAGGGCCATCGCGTCGCGCTTGCGGCGGGAATCTGCGTGCTGGCGTGCGCCGGGCTTCGCGCCGTTCTCTCCCATGTGCTTGACCCTCGACTGCGGCACGGCACGGGCCTGCGGTTGAGCCCCCGGAGCAGACGCGGGGCTCTGTCGGCCGCCGCGCTGCTTGCCCTCGTGGCCGTCTTTGCGCTGGGCGTGCCGCACGCGCTCGCCGGCGACTGGAAGCGCTTCATGAGCGGGGCCCCGACCAAGGGGGCCAACGGAGATCTGCGCCTGCGCCTGTCCGACCCCTCCAACGACGGGCGCACCGACCTGTGGCGGGTCGCCCTGAGCGGCTACGGCGCATCTCCCCTGCATGGCGGCGGGGCGGGCACCTACCAGATCGCGTGGGACCGCAGCCGTCCACGCTTCGTCTACACGATCAACGCTCACAGCCTCTACCTGCAAGCGATGGATGAGCTTGGCCTGCCCGGCGTCCTCTTGCTGCTGGCGCTCGTCGGCGTCGTCGTTCTTGGACTAGCTGCTCGTGCTCGCGGGTCCCAGCGAGCCATGTATGCAGCGCTACTTGCCCTCGCCCTGGTGTGGGCAGCGCACGCGGGCGTGGACTGGGACTGGGAGATGCCGGTGGTTACGATCGGCTTCTTCGCCGCCGCCGGTCTTGCCCTCGGAGCACGCCGGGGTGGGGGTGGGGGTTGGGTTCCCACAGGCAACACCCGCATGACGCTCGGGCTGGCGTGCCTTGCCACGCTCGTGTTGCCAGTCTCGATCATCGGCTCCCAGAGCAAGCTGGGGGAGGCCGAGCGCGCGCTCTATGCCTCCAACTGCGCCGCCGCCGCCCCCGCCGCGCTCTCCTCCATCGGGTGGCTCGACGTGCGCTCTGAGCCGTATGAGGTCGTGGGCTTTTGCGACCTGGGACGCGGCCTGCCGAGGTTGGGTGTCGCCGCCATGCAGCAGGCGGTCAGCCGTGACCCGCGCAGCTGGGAGGTGCACTACGGGCTTGCCATAGCCGAGGCCTCGGCCGGCATAGACCCACGAGCGAGCGTCGAGCTGTCCTTGCGCATGAATCCGCTCGAGCCGCTCACCAGGGAGGCGGCGAAGGAGCTGCGCGGATCGAGCCCCACCGCCTGGGTGAGGCAGGCCGCCACGGTGCGCGCGCACGCCCTGGCCAGCAACGACCTCTCGATCGTCCCGTCCTAGATCCACACGCCGCGTCGGATCTCGCCTCGCGGGAGTTCCCAGACGGAGTTGCACCCAGGACCTCGCCGCACTCAGGGTCAGGCCAAGGCCTCGCGCAGCTTCTCGAGCGCCCTGTATACGCGGCTCTCGACGGTCGTCAGGCGCAGCCCGGTCAGCTTGGCTATCTCTGGGATGCTCAGCTCGGCGCCGTAGCGCAGCGAGATCGCCTCGCGCTCCTCGCCGCTGAGCGTGGCGAGGCCGTGGTGGAGCTCGTCGCGGTCTGCCACCCCGTCGAACTCCTCCTCGGCGAGCTCGTCGATCTCCTCAAAAGCTGCGCCCTCGAGGCTCACTCCCGCGGCGACGCGTTCGAGGGCTCGCCCCTCTCCGGTGCGCTTGCGGGCATGATCGCTCAGGCAGTTCAGCGCGATCGCGTACAGCCAGGCCTTGGCGCTCCCCTTGCGCGGGTCAAACGGCCGGCGCGTGCGCAGTGCCCGCTCGCAGGTGTCGGCGAGCAGTTCCTCGGCCAGGACGCCGTTCCCCGTGCGGTATCTGAGGAAGGCGTACAGCCCCTGGGCGTGCTCCTCGTAGAGCCGCTCGAATCCATCTTCACGCATCGCCCGCACAATCGTTCCTATCGTCCTTTCGTCCAGTCGTGGGAGCTTCAGCCGGGAATCTGGCCGCTCGTTCGTATTAGCCCCCATGAGCCACTCAAATGACGACGAACGCATCACCGACGAGCTTCAAGACGTAGCCGACACGCTTCGCGACGGACGTCCCCAACTCGACCCCATTTCACTGGACAGGGTGAAGCTGCGGGCGATGAGCGCAGCTCGCGGGTCCCGCTCGCACAGATCCCGTGGACCGGCGGGCC
>Ga0210409_10007205_pt1 | contig 11471 bp, 8 predicted proteins | sample IncBWH17MmetaG_FD_161649 | JGI IMG/M metagenome (GOLD analysis project Ga0210409, IMG submission 161649) | Forest soil microbial communities from Barre Woods Harvard Forest LTER site, Petersham, Massachusetts, United States - Inc-BW-H-17-M | ecosystem: Environmental > Terrestrial > Soil >...
GATACCTAAGATTCAAGCTGCGATCCAGAGGTAGCGGGCAATTTTGCAGAAATCCCTTACAGTGAGGCGCGCTTCTGGAACGGTCGTTTGCCTCGAAGAATTGTGAAGGTTATGATGGCAAGTCTTTGAAGGAGTCAGCTCGTGAAATCGCTCTGGAAAATAATCGCTGCCCTTTTCATGTCTGCGTTGTTTTTTCCTTGGTCCGTCGCTGCGCAGGGCTTCAACAACATGCGCATATCGGTGCAGGTGCGGTATCCGGACGGCTCAGCGGCCGGCAATGGCGTGCTGGTTGAGCTTCTGCTGCAAAACACTCAGATGGTCACGCAGGATCAAACGGACAGTTCTGGAAAGTGCAACTTCGCCCCGCCTGGGCCGGCAATCTACATCATTCGAGCCAAGCAGGCCGGGTATTATGACGCCACTCAGAATTTGGACCTTCAAAACACTCAAACCGGTATGGCCATGCTGACCTTGAGGCCGAAGCCGGGCACGGCTCCCCCATCACCACCGAAAGATGCCAGTACCGTATCCGCTATCGATCTCTCTGTTCCCGCCGAGTCACGCAAGGAATATGACCTTGGCCAGCATGCGCTGGAAACCCATGACCTTGACGGAAGCGTGGCGCACCTGAGAAAGGCCGTCGAACTCCATGATCAATTTCCGCAGGCCTATACGATGCTCGGGATGGCATATAACGAGCAGAAAAGATGGAAAGATGCGCAAGGCGCACTTGAAAAGGCTATCCAGCAGGACCCCAAGGCCGCAGAGGCTTATGTCCAGCTCGGCTCGGCGTTACTCCAGGAGAAGGACTACGCGGGTGCTGAAAAGGCTCTAAACCAGGGACTCCAGCTAAACCCCGATGCGAAAAGCGCGCCAATGGCTCATTACAATCTGGCGACGGCGTACTTCACCGCGGGGCAATGGAAGGACGCGGAACCTCACGCCGCCAGGACCATTGCCGCGACGCCCGACTTTGCTCTGGGGCACTGGCTCATGGCGCAAATCATGCTCAAGAAGGGCGACGGGCAGGGAGCGGTCAACGAATTTCAAACCTATCTAAAACTGGATCCGAACGGGTCGTTCGCAGCGTCCGTGCGCGCCGTGATTCCGAAGATTGAAGCTGCCATGCAGAAGAAATAAATCTGTCCCCTGCGAGACTCACCCTAGCGGATAAAGCAGTCACCTCGAGGCGCAAAGCTGCACCATTGTTCTGCCCCTGTTGCAGACCGTTCAGGACTGCCACCACGCGATTAGAAAACCAGAATTTCTAGAAGACGCGAAATGAATAACCTCGCGCGATTCAGAGTGCACCATTCTTCGAATCTTCCTCGCACTCCTTAGTTCTCCATTCGTTTCGCACCGACGCTACCGCAAATTCTCCGTCGCTTTTTCCGTTCCTCTTCTCGACCGGGCCCTGGCCGTCCTACGCCGCCTTTAGAGCTCTGCATCTGCTCGCACCGGTCATCGCCATCACTTCCACGACTCTATGGATTGTGCGGGGTTCGAAACAACGAAGAGCTGTTCTCGCCTGCTTTTCGATCACCGCCACGCCAGTGGCCGCCGGATGGTCGGGCTGACGGGTCATCTTCGTAGAAGCAACCATACATTCAGTGGTTTGTTTTGGAGCGATGCTTGCGGCTGCCTTGTGGCTGGGCTAACTCGGTTCGAATGGACGAGATTCTGGTCCGCGGGAGGAAGCTGCGGCGTCACATGCAAAAGATTGGCTGACTTCCAGGCGAGAACTTAGCCATCAAAGGAAGTAAGGCTTTCCTGAGGCGCTCGGAGAACCTCCTCGTTATAGGAGGCGAGGGATCACGTCGAGGACGACAAAAAGGTGCGCGTGCTGCGTTTGCTGCGCTCCTTCGGCGTAGTCTGCTTCTGCACGTTGCCCAATTGAACCAGCAATTTGCGCAGTTTCGCGCGCTCTTCCAGATCTATGTCCACTACTTCAAATGCGCGCGCCTGCGTATTGGCATCGCGTACAATGGTCTGCGCCTTCACCGCCTTTTGTGACGGATTCAAACGCAGCCCGACAATGCTGCCCGGATGCAAGCTTTGCTCGCAGATTGCGATGCCTCCACCCAGTGTCATCTCGGGAATTTCCACGCGGCAATTTTCCTTCAGATTTGTCGTCGTCGCCGGCAAGGAGTGTTCCAGGCGCAAGCGCGGATAACGCCGCTGCCGGATGGCGGAAGATTCCGGATCGGCGTCCAACGGTTCGATCGAGAATTCCGCCAGGCTCAATCCGCTGCGCGGCATGAAACTGCGCACCCATTCCGGATCGATCTTTTCCATCGCCTGTGCCGCTACCAACCTCAATTCACTCTGGTTCGCCCAGCGGAACGTCTTGCGTGTCTCGGCCACCTTGCGCAACACAGACTCGGCGCCGGAGGTACGCAATCGCCCGAGCGCTTCAATCGCTTTCAAGCGAAGATATTCGGTCCCGTCTTTCGGCAAATCTCCTTCGGCCAGGCGGAGCAATCGCATGTCTGCGGTCTGCTCTCCACTCATGCCGATTTCATCCACAGCCAGCGGCTGGATCAGGGCATCGAGATCATCGAACAGATCAAGCAACAGGCGCCCGCGTTCTGCCGCACCGCTCGCTGCAATCTGGCGGACCACGCGATCGTGAGCCGTGCGCTTCCATTCCTTCATCCGCTCGGGCAGCACCTGCTGGAGTGACTCGACATCAATCCGCGCCAGCAAGCCGATCACATCAATGGCTTGATTCATAGCGCCATGGCGGAGCTGCTCGCGCAAGTGCTCTATACCCGCTGGCCCGAGCAATTCCATCATCGAGGCCAGCAGCTGGCAGTCTTCTCGGAATCCGCTGCGGCTGAATCGTGTGGCCAGGTGCTCGGAAGCAGGCTGAGGCATGCGCCGCAATAGATCCGCCAAGCCACCGGGGACCTGGCCCGATTTCAGCGATTCTTCGATAAATTCCGGCAAACGATTTTCGACCCCGATTCTCGGACGAAGGTTCTTTCCCAGGCCGGGACGCTCACCGTCAACGTAATCCATCAGTTCGACGGCCCTCTGCACCGCGGGATAGGCCCGCTTGTTAGCGGCCTCCTGCGAAAGGCGCACAAACGCGGCGCCAACCATGCTCTGCATTTCCGAATCGCGCTCTTCGGCGAGCTGCAAACCCACCTGGCGGATCACCTCGATGAAGAATCTCTCATCACACTTGGCGTAGAGCGAGGCAAGTTCCGCAAGCCCTGTTGCGGCCTGACGCCGTGGTTCGTTGGATTTGTTGGTGATGCAGCTCGCGTAGTTGCGCAGAATCTTTTCTGCGGCTTCGTTTTCGCTCTTGGCCTGGAGACCTTCGACGTATTCCCGCACCTTCGCCGGCGGCACGCACCACGCGTCACTGGATTCCAGCACAGCCTTTTTCTTTTCTTCGGTCACTTCGGACCAGAATTGCTGCGCCAGCAAGTCCACGTGTGATTTCACTTCGATGCCGGCGCGCGCCAACTTGTCCTCGTAAACACCAAGGATTTTGCGCAGGCCGTCGAGCTCGGTGTTCATTTCGTCGAGCAGTTGGCGCACAGAGTTCACATCCACATCGCCGCGCTCGTAGCTTTCCAGAGCAAACCGTATGGCGATGTGCTCGGCGAGCTTCAGTAGAGTAGGTCGGTCTGACGATTCCGAGGGCGCCTGCGCCGCAAGCGCAGAGAGCGCCTGGCTGATGGTGAATCGGGCGCGGCGCGGTAAGGTCGAGAGTCTCGATTGAAAAGCATTGGGATCGAGTTTGTCTTTCGATCCGTCGCCAGTGCGAGCTATTTGCGCCAGCACCTGAAGGATTCCTTGCAGTTCGTCTTCCTGCAGCGTCATTAAACCGGTTTCCACCGCCATCGAGCCCGGTCCCGTGCGCGCCGGACGACTGCCGCGTATGCCGGCTGTGGCGTTACCCCAGCGACTAGGAGGAACTGCCTCGCCTTCATTGCTGATAGTCTCCGCTGCCCTCCAGATGCGCTTGTTCGATCCACCGCCCGCGCCTGGACCACCCGCGACGCCTGTCCCGGAGCCAGAACCTGAGCCAGCGCCCGCACCGCTTCCGGCAGAACCACTGACAGGAATACCTCCGGGCGTGGTTACGCCGGGTCCTGCGGATTCTCCTTTGTTGAACCAGAAGCCGCCAGCGCTCGGATCGAGCGGAGCGCCACCACCCGTTCCGCCAATGATGTTCCATGTGCCGGAGCCGCCCGCGGCTCCACCACCAGGTCCGCCCGAAGATAGATTTGGTGAAGTCGAAATCGGGCTCCCGCCACTCGAACCACCTGATCCACCCGGGCCAGTTTCGCCACTCAGGCCTGACGCTCCAACCGGACCGCCCGCTCCCGAACTCGAGCCAGAACCTTCGCTCTGGTTTAGCCAGAAGCCACCTGCATTCGGATCCAGAGGTGTTCCGCCGCCACTGCCCCCGACAATGTTCCAGGTGCTCGAACCGGAACCCGCGCTGCCTCGAGAGCCAGGGCCGCCAACCGTGCTGGCGCCTCCCTCTACTCCGTGTCCTCCGCCTCCAGCATAAAATCCTGTGCCCGTGCCGCCCGTGCCCTCTCCTCCGGCACCATGGCCCCCCCCGCCCGGCCCACTGCCGTATCCGCCGCCTCCCGGTCCGCCGCCACCAGGCCCGCCATGTCCTTTGGTTGTGCCCTCGGCGGCAACGATGAGTTGCAAAAGTTTTTCCGGATCGTTGAATAGCTCGTTGGCCGCCTCAGAATCCATTCCCAACGTGCGCGCCGTAATATGCGCCGCAACGGAGGATTTCGCGATCGAAGAATCAGCCGGAACGTAGCAGACTTCATTTACGTGAATGCAAGGATCGCCTTGTAGCGCGGTCTTCAACTGCTCGACCAGCTGCTGCGGCTTTGCGCCCGTCCCGGTGGGAAATCCACGGACAAAACGCGCCAGGCTGGCCTGCGCCACATTTGGCGAAAAGTGAATGCTGGCGATGCCGGCGGCCGAAAGCATGCGCGCGAAACTCTTTTCGGCGGCGGCCGATTCCAGCGCCACGCCGTCAAGGAGAAGTTGATCGCCCGAGACTGCCAGCAGCAATCCGGCTTCATTGTCGCCCAGCGCCGTCCGTAATTCGCTCCAGGCGGTCTCATACTGTTTCGCCGTGCGTGGGTGCCCGAAGTCATACATGCGCGCAAATTTGAGCAGGATATTCAGGCTGCGCACGAATGCGCGAGCGGCTGCTGTACGTGTGTTGGCGTTCGTAGACATAGATCGGGGCTGAAGCCCCGCCTCATCATGCAAATATGAGGTGTAGGAAGGGGATGGACAATGGTACTGGTGTCCTTTTCAGTACTACCATTTAGTCCTATGTCCGGGTGGGCCGGGGCAGCTAGACCGTCCGGCCCGGAGGTCGCACTGTGCCAGCCAATTCTCTAACTCGCTGATTCGACCGAGGATCGTAGTCGCGCCCAGCCTTCGAAGGCGCGTACCACGCTGGCGACGCTCCTCGCTCCGGCGGGCGAGCACGCCGACAAACGGCATACGAGCGGAGCGTGCTGCGAGCGCGTCGTCAATATTGTCTCCCACGTAGAGGGCTCGTTCGCGATCTCTGCCCGCCAGAATCTTGAGCAGGCCTTCGGGACTCGGCTTCGGGTGCTGTACATTCTCGACGGTCACGATTCGCTCAAAGTATTTGCGAACCTTCCAACGGTCGAGAGTGTAATTGAGCTCGCGCCGGATGCGTCCGGTAAAAATAGCCAGCTCCGCGCCCTTCGCTAGCCGCTCGAGGGCCGAGTGCGGCAAAAGCCATTTTTCACGCGACGCATTGCCGCCGCCGTTTTTGCCCCAGTATATTTCCACAAACCTGCGCTTCACTTCTTCATATTCAATGTTGCCGCCAAGCGCGCGCACCCAGGCATGCGAGAGTTTCCAATCATCGTTGAAGCCAGGTCGATTTTTCCAGCGGTGCAATTCCGCGCGAGTGACGCGCTTTCCAGTGAAGAGCCGCACGGTCTCTAGCGTCGTGCGCTGAAACGACGCGCGTGTATCCACCAGGACTCCATCCACATCGAAAATAATCAGAGAAGGGCGGGAGGGCATGGGGTCCTTTTCTTGGGAGGCGAGGAATCGAAGCCGAAAAAGCGGGAGCGCGCCAGAACTATGATCCTTCCTGCTCGCTCGGGGAATTTTCACCTCCGCCTTCGACTCCGGTGTTGTCTGATTCCTGAGGTTCGCCGAGCGACTCAGAAGACCAGGCTTCACCTGGAGTGGCCGATGGTAAATCGATGGCCGCGCTTGGCTCTGCGGGGGACGGGGAGGACGATTCCGCGAAATCCGAGGAGGCGCCCCTGGCTGCTGCTGCGGAAGAAGGGTCGCCCGCGGCCATGGAGCGAGCGCGCTCAGGCTCCACAGCGGGAGCTAGGGCGCTCAAAGTTTCCAGGCGTTTCTCCAAGACCTGAGCGAGCAGATCAATGAGAAGCTTCGCCGCAGCTCCATCCGGATCCTTCGCGGGATTGTAGGCAGTCACTTCCATAGCGGCGAGATGCTTCTGTTGTACGAACACCAGCAGCGCCTCGCGAACTTCTTCCAGTGTCAAACCTCCGGAGCCTGGATAGTTGGTGGCCTGAAAATCTGAGATAACATCCACATCGAAGTGGAGGACAAACTCATGAGATTTGCTGTGAATCCGGTCGACCGCGGCTTGCGCTGCGGCTGCTGCTCCGAGACGTTGCACATCGCGCGCGAGATAACGGCGAAGCGGCGAGTTGCGAAGCAGTTCCTCTTCCGGCGGATCGAGGCGGTCCACACCGAAGAGCGCTAAATCCGGTTCACGCACAAGCGGCGGCTCACCCCAGAATCGCACAAGTTCGGCAGCGCCTCGCCCGCTGAGATGCGATACCACCATTCCGTCCACGCAGCCTGTCGTAGTGGTTGCAGGCGTGTTCAAATCGGCGTCGCGGTCCATGAAAATAATGCCGACATTGCGAAAATAGCGGCGCACACCGGCAACGGTGGCGAGCGCGACGGAACAGTCACCCGCCAGAATCAGTGGTAGCGCCGTGGATTTTACGGCTTGTTCGACGCGCGGCTTCAGAGCTTCGATAGCGGCGAGAACTCGTGGCAAGTTCCGGGCACGGGGGCTTTGTTCGTCGGGCTGATAGAGCTGGGTAGGATCGTCTCCGAGGTCGGCGACCTGGTAACCGACGGTGCGGAGCCGGTCAACTATCCCGGCGGTGCGCAGTGCTGCGGGCGCGTTTTCGTGGCCGAGCGACAGCGCGGCCGCGCTTGTCGGCGCGCCCAGCAGCGCAATCTTATTGGGCTGGCGGACGATTTTCACCGCCACGCATGGGCTCCTTGTAGGACATTTCCTTCTGCCTGGTCAAAACCACCTCAGTGTGCAGCACCGCTTTGCCGCGCCGCGAGCTCCGGCGGCAAAGTAAAGCGCACGTCCTCGCGAATCAAATCAAGATCGCGATGGTTCGTGAACCCAAAGCTCGAGAGGCGCTGGCTCACTTGCTCGACCAGAATCTCCGGCGCCGATGCACCTGCCGTCAGACCGAGCGCCTTCACTCCGGCCAGCCACGAGGCATCAATGTCATTCGCGTCTTCAATCAGCCGCGCGGCCACGCCAGCGCGCTTGGCCACTTCGACGAGGCGATTTGAATTCGAGCTGTTTGCCGAACCGACCACCAGGATCAATTCCACCTCCCGGGTCAACGCTTCGACTGCTTCCTGCCGGTTCTGCGTCGCATAGCAAATATCGTCCGAGGCAGGGCCGACGATCGCCGGAAAGCGCTGCCGGAGCCGCGCTACAATTTCCTGGGTGTCATAAAGCGAGAGAGTTGTCTGCGTGAGGAATGCGAGGCGGTTAGGGTCCGGCACCTCAAGCAAATTCACCTCTTCCACGCTTCCGACGACGACCGTTTGCTCAGGGGCTTCGCCGGACGTGCCCACAATTTCCTGGTGATCGCGATGGCCAATCAGAATCAGCGTGCGCCCCTCGCGTGCAAACTTCAGCGCTTCCAGATGAACTTTGGTGACCAAGGGGCAGGTGGCGTCAATCACTCGCAATCGGCGATCCTGTGCCTCCTGCCGTACGCGCGGAGGGACGCCATGAGCGCTGAAAACCAGCACAGCGCCCTCCGGTACCTCCTCGATGGCTTCGACAAAGATGGCGCCGCGCCGGCGCAACTGGTCTACGACATAGCGGTTGTGCACAATCTCGTGATGGACATAAACCGGGCGTCCATAGGCCTCCAGCGCCAGTTCCACGATATCAACGGCACGCACTACACCGGCGCAGAATCCGCGCGGGCGCACCCGCACCAGGGTTTTTGACCCGTTGTTGGTTCCTTGAATCTTCGTAAGTGTCAATTTGCTCTCCGCCAACCAGTCTATTTTACCTGAACGGCCGCCTTTACCGCCACTTTGTTCCGTCCTCGCGTTTCTTTTCATGCCTTGAACCCTCCGGAGAGGTCCCGATTGTTTTGATGCAAAAATCGGAGCGGCTAGAAAGGCAAAAGGAAAAATGTGCGAAAAGGGCAAGTGGCGATTGTGAGAGTCGGGGGCCGGTGGAATTCGGAGGATGGTCGAGAAGGAATTCAGAACCGCACGGTGACTGGGGTTGGGGCCACGCGGCGCGAATGGAGCTTTTCGGCGGCCCTGTTGCTACCGCCGAGCCAACTGCGGGCGATTACTGGGCGGACTCTGAACGTGCTTGGCGGAGTGATTTTCTGCTGAAATATTCCAGGCCGCTGTAGCCGCGCCGCGCTGTTTCAGAAATCACGCGGATTCCAACTTCCGCAAATGCCAGTCCGCGCTCGCCCAGCGCTCCTGCGAGGTAAATAATCGCGCTCAGCGCAAACAATACACCGAACGCCAGCCCAAACAACAGTTCGGCGGCGACTAGTTCACGGACAAAATAGAGTTGCAGCACGAAAAGGATGGCCAGGACCGAAATCATCCCCTTGCGAACCTTGGCCCTTTCCACTAGTGCTACGACCGCTGCTTTTAAGTCTCCCATTGGGTTTTTCATGTCCTCAGTTAGCCTCACACTTGTAGATGCACGGGGGAGGCCAAAGGGCACATCCCTAACTCATTGAAGAATCAGGGGCCTGCTGGATTCCGGAATTGGGAGAACTCAAAAAAGGGAAAACTGTTTCCGCAAAAAAGGGAAGCTGCCCGCTCGGCAGGATAGATTTGCTGTGACGAATTTCGTCGCCGTTTTTCGGCTGCCCATCTAGCGGCTTTAGCTTTTGTTTCGCCTCGCGCTCGCCTCCTAGCGTCCTTCAAATGGGTAGCGGTGCTGCGCGAGAACCGCATCTGCAACACGCCGTCGCATAGCAATCGTGTCGACCGGGCTGTGTTTGGCGAACCGGCGCAGGACGGCAAGCTGCGTGAGTAGCGTGTCGCCCTCGGCGGAAGCGGCAAGGGCAGTGCGGGCTTCTTTTTCAACACGATCCATCGCGTCATAGATGAAGGCGCGAGCCGCGTCTCCCATCACCGAGGCTGCTTCCCCGCGGCGGGCAGCCGCTTTCTCGGCGCGACGCAGCGAGGACTCCATTGCGTACACGTCCATCACCACATTCGCAAGGGCTGCCACAACCTCCTGCTGCTCGGCGAGACGCTCGCGGAATTTCTGGAGCGCTGTCCCAGCAGCCAGCAAGAAGATTTTCTTGGCCTGCGCGAGCGAGCGCTCTTCTTCAGCAAATGCGCCTGTGGGCACTTCTTCGAAGGATGGGCCGGCCAGTACTTCCTCCGCCAGCTTCGTGGCCGCAGGGATTAGTGGCACGATTCCGGCCGTCGCGCGCTTCATCAGCATCTGGATGATGAGCATACGGTTGATTTCATTGGTGCCTTCGAAGATGCGGTTGATACGGCTATCGCGATAGGCGCGCGCGACCGGATAATCTTCGTGGAAACCGTAGCCGCCGAAAATCTGGACGGCCTCGTCGGCGCAGTAGTCCACCATCTCGCTGCCCGCCACTTTGCTTATGGAGCTTTCGATGGCGTATTCCTCGAGCACCTGCATGGCCTGCTGCGATTTGTCCGCGCCTGCGACAGGAGCTCCCACGCCCGCTTCCACCATTCCCGCCGATCGGTAGATCATGGACTCCAGTGCGTACATGCGGATGGCCATCTGGCCGAGCTTGGTCTTGATCAATCCGAACTCGCAGAGTGACTTGCCGAAGGCGGTGCGCTCCTTCGAATACTTCGAAGCGGCGGCGAGGACTTCCTTGGCCCCGCCCAGGCAGGCGGCGCCGAGCGAGAAGCGGCCGACGTTGAGAGTGTTGAATGCGACGATGTGGCCGCGCCCGATTTCGTGAAGCAGATTCTCTTTCGGCACGGGCGCATTCTCGAAGAAGATCGGCACTGTGGAACTGCCTTTGATGCCCATCTTCTTTTCTTCGGCGCCGACCGAAAAACCCGGCGTGCCGCGCTCGACGATGAAGCAGGAGAATTTCTCCCCGTCCACTTTGGCAAAAACGACGAAGACATCGGCAAACCCGCCGTTGGTAATCCACATTTTCTGGCCATTCAGAATCCAGTTTTTGCCGTCGGGCGAAAGGACGGCTCGTGTGCGCGCGGCAAGCGAATCCGACCCTGCTTGCGGCTCCGAAAGGCAATAGCAGGAGAGCAGCTCGCCGGTAGCGATCTTCGGCAAATATTTCTGCTTCTGCGCCTCGGTGCCGAAATAGACGATGGGAATGGTGCCGATGCCTGAATGGCCCCCGTGGGATACGGCGAACGAAGCGTACACGGCCAGTTTTTCGGCGAGCAATGTAGCCGAGACCTTGTCGAGCCCAGCGCCACCGTACGATTCCGGAATCGCGGCGCCCAGCAAGCCGAGCTCTCCGGCTTTCCGGAGCAGCTGGGCCATCAGGCCTGCTTTGTGCTGCTCGAGCTCCGGGATCAACGGGACGACTTCTTTCCTCACAAATTCCTCCGCGGTCTGGCCGATGAGGCGTTGATCGTCGGTAAGGTCCGCGGGTGTAAAAACATCTTGGGCTGCGCAGTTGGTGATTAGGAAAGTGCCGCCGCGATTAAGGGTTTGTGAGACAGAAGCTGTCGCCATTTTGTTTTCTCGCTCCTTCGAATGTGGGGGTCAATAAAATGTGATTGTCTCTCTCATTTGCGTCGGATGCAATGGCCTAGTCGTGATTCGGGCGGCGCGAGCTTTCGGCGGCATCGCTCAGGGCAAGCTCACGGGACCTGAGACTTCACGTTCCGCGCAAGCCTTTGGGAATTCTGAAAAGCCCCCAGGTAACACCGGCTTCCCGGGCGCCCTCGCGGTCGAGTGACCCAAAACCTCCAGTATCCGGTGTGACAGAGAATGGGAGCGGTTCAGAAGGATTAAACGTCGTATAATCTCGTGCGCGCAACTGGGGAGCAGAACATATGAACGTACAAGAACAAATCAAGAAGTATATTACCAGCCAACCGGAGCCAAAACGCAGTGACATGCGAGAGTTGCATCGGCTCACACTTCAAGTGTCACCAGAATGCAAATT
>Ga0210409_10007206_pt1 | contig 11470 bp, 9 predicted proteins | sample IncBWH17MmetaG_FD_161649 | JGI IMG/M metagenome (GOLD analysis project Ga0210409, IMG submission 161649) | Forest soil microbial communities from Barre Woods Harvard Forest LTER site, Petersham, Massachusetts, United States - Inc-BW-H-17-M | ecosystem: Environmental > Terrestrial > Soil >...
GTCCATCTCATATACGAGGTGCGGATGGTGCAGAACCGAAGTTTCCGATAATAAAAGAAGCCCCGATCGTCCCACATATGGTCCATGCACCAACGGAACACGGAACATGCCAGAGGGATATTTCCGGGGTCCAGGTCTTTGAAATCCACCAGCGTGATGATGGCCTGCGAAATACAATGCGTATCGAGCGGATAGGTTCGGTCGTGAAAGTATTTGACGGAGCCGTCCGGGAGGAAAAAAGTGGACCGGTAGTACTCAAATCCCCGGCGAATGCGCGCGTCGAACTCCGTCGTCCCCAGATCCCGGGAAATCGACTGCAATGCGCAGAGGTCATATCCAGTGTGGAAGTTGTCGATAAATTTCTGTGTAGGATATTCGCCGTACAACCAGGAGCCGTTCGCCTCTTGTTTTGCGGCTGAGTAGCGGGTCGCCTTCAGCGCGGGACCCAGGTATTTCTTCTCGCCGGTAAGCCTGTAGATTCGGCAAAAGAGAGCGGCAGCGAGGAAGTTTGCATTGTGGACCTTGCTCCGATTCCCTGGCAAGGGATAACAAAAGCCGCACTCGTTGCCTTCCTCCCAATACAGTTCGTTCAAGATGTAATCGGCCGCGCTCACAGCCATGTCCAGGCAGCGTGCATCCTGGTTCTTCTCATACGCATCCAGCAGCCCACCCGCGACAAACGTGGTGCAAACCAGGTTGGCCGTTCCACGAGGCACTAAGGTTCCGCGCCCCTGCCAGGAAAAACTGTATCCCCAGCACCAATATTTCTCGCCCGGGGACCGAAGCTCGATGAGCCGTTCGATCATGTAATCAACCAAGCCGTCCTGATCGGGCAATTGCTTTGGAGAGAGCTTGAGGAGCGCCGAGATAAAGAGAGCCAGCGCTTTCGGATTCTGCGTCTTCGGCATGAACATGAGCGCGCGAAAATTGATGGGGCTGCGCTTCAAAAGCTGAGTCAGCACCAGCCGGGGAATTCTGTAATTCAGGAAGGGCAGAGACTTAAAGAGTCCGCTGTTCAGAGCGTCGTAAGGGTCGTACCCCGCCCAATTGTTATCCCGGCAATACTTCAGATGCTTCAGCAGCGCCTCTTCGCATTGCTTGCTGACCTCCAGCTCCTGCTGGCTGGGGTTTGATTGCACCTTGGCGGTCGTCATTTGTGCTCCTGCCCTTTCGTAACGCTATGATTTGAGGATTGAAACCGGCTATATTTTGCGGACCTTTGAGATATCGAATTCGATCCAATGACGGGCGATTTCCCTTTTGCGGGCCGCGTGCCTAAGGCTTTTGCGATCGCCATTGGACTAGATAGGCTACCGCCATAAGAGTCCCAATCCTTCACCCGCCACGCATAAAATCAGGCAATTCATCTGCCAGGGGCAGGGTCCAGCGCAAATCCGCATGAAAGGTGGATGCTGTATTAAGTCTTTTGTTTTCTGTCTATTACACGCAGGAGGACCGAGTATTAGGCTGATGGATTTGTTCCGATTTCGTGTAAATCCGCAAAATAGGGAAAAGAACTGTCCCATTGTTGTAAAGGGGTTCCACCATGATGGGTAGGTCTATTCCCCCTGGCCTGAAATCCCTCTCGCCAAACCAGACCAGCCGTATCGTCCTGTGCCAACCCTTTTATGCAGGCACATTTACTTGACGCTTTCCCAGCAACGGGAATTCTCAACGCGGTAAGTCAGGCGGCCATTCTCGATCTGCGCGAAGGCAACCCGCGCCCGCTCCGAGCCCGGACCCACCACTTTCCACGACTGGTCCGACCTCACGATCCGCATCCGGCTTCTGTCGCGCCACCAGCTCGCCACGTCCCGCGGCAAAGGCTGCCAGAGCTTTGCCTGGCTGCACAGGTCCGAGAGATACTGCAAGAGATTTTCATACACGCGCTGCGCGCGGGATTCAATCACATAGTCCGGGTGCACAATGAATACAGCCAACCCGTTGCTCGAAATGAGAGACTCCATTTCTTCTTTCCAAAGGTCGATCGAATATTCGTCGAGAATATGAAATAGAGAATAGTCCTGCGTGGTCGTCAGAGGAAGCTCGACAAGCCCTCCCAGGAAATACGGCATGACCGTGCAACTTCCGCCCCCTTGCGGTTCCAGGTGCGCTGCGTTGGGGAAAGACATGTCGTAACTGAACTCAAAGGCCTTGCTCCACTCGGCATTCCGATACATGGCGCCCGCGCGAAAACCTTCCGCGCGCCATTTTTTTGCATACTCGTTGATCTTATTGGCCCTTTCGAGAAACAGTTTGTGGCTTTCGAACAAATGTCCATCATGGTTCAAATCATGGACATTCAGTTCAAAACCGCGAGCGCGCATGTCATCCAGAAACGCATCCGAAAGAACATAGCGTTCCTCTGGAACCACCTCGAACGAGCTCCGAATCCCGTGGCGTTCGTCCAAATCCATCAGCTCGCCGCAGAAAGCTCTGCCTTCCTCGTGCTCGACATCATGGGTCATCAGTACGCAGCCCTGGTATTCATCCGGCCAGAACCAGATGAACGGGACCGGCTGGTTGTCGTTGGCTCGAACAGATAAAAGCATGAGCTCCGTACACAAGTTGTCAGCCGTCTTATCGATGGGCCAGGCCGGAAACTCAATTGATTTTCGATCCCGCAAATGAAACCGCTGAAAATGCTTGCGAACGCTCACGGAAAGGAAAGGACGCGCGAGGTAATACGCCTTTTTCAACAGCTTCTTGGCGAACGACGAGGTGTTTCCCGTTGGGACATACTTCTCTCTGTGAAAGTTCTCCAGTATTTCGTCCGGGTCAAACGGGAGCACGATCTCGCCGTTATGGACCTCCAGGAGAGGGAGAACATTGGGAAGGTCGCCGTTGGAAAGTTGTCCCAACGGCGCGGCACTGCGTCCGTAACAAGTAATCTTCTTGCCGAAACGGAAGAATCCCGGCGTTTTCCCAAGTTCCTGGGTAACGCCAAATTTGGCAAACTCTTCCGGGCACAGGTAGTAATCCAGAAACGAAGAATTCATAATTTTTCGTTAAGAAAATTCTTGCCACTTACGTCCATCTACTTGCCAACGATGACCAGGTTGATTCGCTTGGCGGCATCTCCATCCTGCAGAGCGCGCGGCCAAGTCTTTATTTGTCAATAGCTTACCACTACAAAGAATTAACTTTCAGTATAGATACGGGCACGTTTGATACCACTTCAGGTGTCAACTGGCGCGCCTCGTTCTCGCCTAACTTCAAGCATGGCTCGCCCGGGAACTCGGTTCCGATCCGGTTTCTTCAGGGATCCGTGTTGCCAGCGGAGACCTGCTTACGAGTGCCCTGAGATCCTGACCAGGTAGAATCGCCAGCAAGCGACGCGGCCGCGTAGCGTCAGGGCGCCACGGTCCCATTCTTCCTCGCCGCTAGCCGATATGCCGATACAGGATTTTGCCGGCCGCGGACAAGATCCCGTCGGGAAGAAGGGTGAACATTCGGCGCGCCAATCGGGAATCTCCCCATGCGTGCGCCTTTTCTTTTGTGGTCTTCGGATAGCGGTAATACGTCAAGATTCGCTTCTTCGTACCGAACTTATCCTTGAAGGCAACCAGGCCTTCATTCTCCATTTCGGACCGCCCGAAATCGATGCAATCGGCCCCTGTAGCCTTGCCTTCCTCGATGAGCTTCCAAAAGAGAAACGGCATGCCGCCCATCTGGTGAAACGCTCCGTCCGAACATCCGTATTTGTAAATGATGTTGGAGCGGTGCCGCAAGGTGAGCAGTGTGGCAATGGGAGAGCCGTCTTTCCGGGCCACCCGGATCTGAAGCGCGTCACCCATGTTCTTGGCCAGGTTATGAAACCAGTTTACCGGCTGAGGCGGCAACTGATGGCGCCGCCTGGTGATCAGGAGAAGATTGTAGAACGTGTCAATAAAATCAGGGGTGCGGCCCACTTCATAGGAAAGCTGTTCTTTTTCCGCGCGCCGGATTTTTCGCTGGATGGAATCCTTGTGCAGGTTCTTAAAGAGTTGCTCGATGCTGGGCGCGAGATCGAGTTCGTGAAAGTAAAAAGATTCGCTGGGCTGGAATTCATCTCCCAGCCCCGCCGGCGCCTGCAATGGCCGGAATTCGAGGTATTTGCAATGTTGCCGCGTGCATTCCTCGACCAGGCGATCGGATAACAAATGCTTCGCACCGGAATCGCTGAGGAGCGGCTCGCAATGGTCGGCAAATGGCAGGGAAACCAGGCGAGTTCCCGTCAGCCAGCTCGAGATACGGCAGGCCACAATTCCGTCCGGCAAGGATTCGCCGGGGGATGCAGAGGTCAGCACGAATGGCTTGTAGCCGTACGTTTCTTTCAGAGCTTCCAGCCAACCTCGCTGATGAAACGCCGAAGCGCCCGGATGGCGGGCAACCAGGTCGTCCCAGCGCGGGTCGGTAAGTGGATCGATGAGATTCAATGGTTTCGCAAATCCTATTTTGGAGTTAAATACGGTGAGTGCCGGAAAAAGAACCGGCCATCACTGCTTGCCAGTTGCGGATACTCCCAGCGCAGAGGGCGCCGCCGCGACCGCTTGTTCAACCGCGTCGCAAAGCGCGTGCCCGACGAGGATGTGGCACTCCTGAATGCGCGGCGTTTCGTTCGAGGGCACAGCAATCAGCACATCGACGAGTTCGCGCATGCGGCCGCCGGCTGCCCCGGTGAGCCCGATGGTGTAGACGCCCATGCGGCGCGCGATCGTGAGGGCTTCAATCACGCTCTGGGAATTTCCCGAAGTGCTGATGGCCACGGCTACGTCTCCGGCGACCGCAAGGGCCTGGAGTTGCCGCGAGAACACGTGCTCGTAACCGTAATCGTTGGCGATAGCCGTCACGGCGGAAGCGTTGGAGTGAAGCGCCACGGCCGGAAGGGGACGCCGTTCGCGAAGATAGCGTCCGAGAAATTCCGCGGCGAGATGCTGAGCGTCCGCGGCACTGCCGCCATTTCCGAAGAAGAGGGCCTTGCGGCCGTTGCGATAGGCGGCGATGAGCGCGTCGGCCGCGGCGCTCATGGCGGGCAAACAGGCCTCCAGCAGACGGCTGTGAACTTCGACGCTGCTCTGAATATTTTTGCGAAGAATGCTGTCCGTCATGGCCGCCCCCCGTTTCGACAAGGTCCGCTGAGTTGAGTATAGCGCCGCCGCGGGTGGAAGCTGGAAAGATCGGTATTGTAAGGCGGATAGTTCGCCACCCTCATGAAAAAGGGGCCGTCCGGAATCGCCGATCGGCCCCGTTAGGTAATTCAGATTTGCGCTTCGAGCGGCCCTGCTTTCTATCGGGCCATTTCCACACGCAGGCAGCGCAGAATCTCGCGGACCACGCGATTCTGCTGTTCCGGTTGCAGAGTCGGGAACATCGGCAGCGATACGATCTCCGACGCCAATTTCTCGGAAACCGGGAAATCGCCTTGCCGGTAGTTCAAATAGTCGTACGCTTTTTGCATGTGCAGCGGAATCGGGTAGTGGATTCCGGTGGCGATGCCCGCTTCCTTCAGGTGTTTGATCATTCCGTCGCGATCGTGTGTCCGTACGACGTACAGGTGGTAGACCGCGCGGGACCAGGACGGTTCAAACGGGCGAACGACGCTGCCTTCCGCGCCGGCCAGCAATTGATTGTATTCCGCGGCCCGCTCGCGCCTCGCGGCGTTCCAATTCGCCAGGTGAGCCAGCTTTACGTGCAGAAAGCCGGCCTGCATGGCGTCGAGCCGCCCGTTGTAGCCTTCCATATCGTGGTAATACTTCTTGGCCTGGCCATGATCTCTGAGGGTTTTCACTTTCTCGGCCAGCCTGGCGTCGTTGGTCGTGACCGCGCCGGCTTCGCCGCAGGCTCCCAGATTTTTCCCCGGATAGAAGCTGAACGCGGCGGCGCGCCCCATCGACCCGGCTTTCATCCAGCGATTGTTCTGCTTTGAAAAATACTCGGCCCCGTGCGCCTGGCAGGCGTCTTCAATGACGACCAGGCCGTACTGCGCGGCAAGCGCCAGGATCGCGTCCATGTCCGCCATTTGCCCGTACAGGTGGACGGGAATGATGCCGCCCACGCGGCGCCCGCTGCGCCGGCTGATAAGTTTTCCAGCGGGGTCCTTGGCGCACTGCGTTTCCAGATATTCGCGAAGCCGCTCCGGGCTCATGTTATAGGTGCGTTCGTCCACGTCGACGAATTCGGGATGCGCGCCGGCTTGCGAGATAGCTTCGCTGGTGGCGATGAAGGTGTGCGGCACGGTCACGATGACGTCGCCCGGTTGAATGCCCGCGCCCATAATCGCGAATCGCAACGCGTCGGTTCCGCTGCTGACGGCCACGGCATGGCTCGTGTTGCAGAAATCGGCAAACGCCTTTTCAAATTCCTCCACCATTGGCCCGCCGATGAAACCCGCGGTGCGCAGCGTCTGCTGGAAAACTTTCGTCAGTTCCTGTTCCAGCTCGACGTGGGGAGTGACCAGATCCAGAAACGGAATACCATTCGCATTGCCATTTCCATTTGCTGTGCTCACTTGACGGCCTCCACTACGGATTCAATCTTGCGCAACACCCTCGCTGGATTTCCGGCCACGATGCAATTCGCGGGAACGTTCTTGGTGACGACGCTGCCCGCGCCAATGATGGCATTCTCTCCGATGGTCACGTTCGCCAGGATCGTTGCGCCCGTGCCGATGGACGCCCCGTTCTTGATGACCGTGCGCTCGACTTTCCAGTCGGCCTCGGTTTGCAGCTGTCCGTTTGCGGTGGCGCGAGGATAGATATCGTTGATGAACATCACGCCGTGGCCGATGAAGACATTGTCCTCAATGGTCACGCCCTCGCAGATGAAGGTGTGGCTGGAAACCTTGCACTGGCGGCCCACCGACGCGTTCTTTTGAATCTCGACAAACGCGCCGATCTTCGTGTCGTCGCCGATTTCGCAGCCGTACAGATTGATGAACTTGGAAAGCTTCACTCCCTTGCCGAGCTTTACGTCCGGGGCAATGCTGCAGTATTCGTTCACAGGCGCACCAATTCTCCTCTCTGCTTGATGGACTGGTCGGCCGCTTCGAGCATGCGCACAACGCGCAGTCCGGCCTGGCCGTCGTTGAAAGGCGTTTTGTTCTGGAGAATGCAGTCGGCGAAATAGTCCAGCTCCACGCGCAGCGCTTCCAGCTGTTCCAGCTGCGGCGCCCACATGTCTCCGGACCGGTAATTCACCAGCAACTCGCGCACTTTCTCGCCGGAAGTGATGTTGACGCCCTTGTCGTATACGCGGATCTTTTCGTCGGCGACCAGATCGTTCCAGACCAGCATTTTTTTCTGCCCGCCGATCATGGTCATCCGGATCTTGACGGGAGAAAGCCAGTTCACATTGATGTGCGCGATGACGTTGTTGGGAAAATAGATGGTCATGAAAGCCACGTCTTCGACGCCATTCAAATGGCATTCGCCCGTGGCGACAATGGCTTCGGGATCGCCTTTGATCAGGTGATCCATGATCGAGAGGTCGTGCGGAGCCAGGTCCCAAATCACGCTGACGTCGTGCTGGAACAGGCCCAGGTTCACGCGCAGCGAATCGTAATAGTACAAGTCCCCAAGCGCTCCGCTTTCGGTCAGCTCGCGGATCTTGCGGACCGCTCCGGTGAACAGAAAGGTATGGTCCACCATGATTTTCAAATTCTTGCGCTCGGCCAGGTTGATCAGCTCCTCGGCCTGCTCGGAACTGGAAGTGAAGGGCTTTTCGACGAACACGTGCTTGCCGTTTTCCAGGGCGGCCTTGGCGAGCTTGTAGTGCGTCCATACCGGCGTGACGATGGCGACGGCGTCAATCTTAGGCGATTTGAGAATGTCCTCGGGGTCGGTAGTCAGCTCGAGGCTCGGATAGTTCTTCTTGGCGCGCGCCAGCGCGCTGGGATTCATGTCGCAGAGCATTTCGACGCACGTGTGGTCCACTCCAAAAAAGTTCCGAACCACGTTTGGACCCCAGTACCCGTAACCAATCACGCCGACTCTTATCATGGCGTGATGTACACCATTGGAATTGCCGTTTTGCCCATTGGAATTGCCGTTTTGACTCATGATTTCTCCCGACCGATTCCGGAGAGCCGGCGTGCAGCCCCGCGGTGGATGGAATACGCGCGTTCGGTCCATTCCCGCTCTGCGGTTCGGGGGGATCCGGGAACTACGATAAAAGCGTCTTGCAGTTGCCTGCCTGCGACTCGGTGAGGCGCGACCGCGGGCAACGATTCCCAATTTTTTTCAGGCCCATTCACCTTCAACATCTCAGTTCTCTTCCTCGCCGAAAAATCGAACATTTGAGAATCGAAACGGGTAGTCTGGCCTGAATTCAAACTCCGACTTCTTCGAGCACCGGGCTCTCTTCCGCCGCTCCGGCCGCTGCTGTCCGAGGGGACCCCACCGGGGTGATTCGCGTTCGATCAATTTCGAGCGCCACCGACCGGCGGAGCAAACTCACCGAAATGACGACGCGATCGCCCCCTTTAAAGCTCGTCAGTATTCCTTCTATCCCATCCAATACATCGTCCTTCAGGCGAACTCGTTCGCCGATCTGAACGTAGGGCCACGGCTCCATGTGGATGCCTGACTTGATGGCCGCCTGGATTGAGAGAATCTCCGTGTCCTCTACCGCGATGGGTGTCTTGCCGCTCCCCACAACCGAAATGACGCCGGGCGTAATCAGTACCGGGAGCCGGTCGTGCACGTCGAAACGGCAGAAAACGTATCCGGGAAATAGGGGCGACTCGACCTCCTTGAGGCGATCGGACCATTTACGCTTGGTCGTATAAGTGGGCAGGAGCGTTTCCAGGCCCTTGCCGCGCAGCAGACCCGCCGTGGCGCACTCCCACCGGGATCGCACTTGAAGTGCAAACCAGCTAACGCCGTTCGTTGATTTGGTATGGATCATGCGTATGCCGATTCGCGCCGCCTTCCAGGTTCCTTCCTCATTGTCTGGACAAGCTACCGCCACAAAGTCCCTGTCGTAGCCCTCACGGACTCTGTGAGGCAATCGCAATCAGGCTTCCAAAGGGAACTCAGAGCTAGCAAAAGGTTCGTGAAACGAGAGATGATTAACTTGTTTAAATTAAACAACATGGATATGCCTCATTGCTCCCTACCGGCCTTCTCTCGGCGTATAACCTCAGAAAAGGAACTATCGAAGAAAAGTGTTTCCACAATGTACCAAACGGCTTCCAAGCGTGTCTGAACTTGGGTCCAGAATGGGGTAACTGACCTTACCAGCAGCTGTCTTCATACAAGTCAATTACAATGAGCTACTTACATGGAGTTTGGGACGCCGTTGTTCTCCTTTAAAACTTTCGGCCGCAGTCCCCATGTCAAATGGCGGGGCTCACGCAGATTTCTGATTTAAGGGGTCACGTTAGCCGCGAACCTGTTCGATTAGCCGCAAGGAACGGCGCGCCCATTGCCATCTTCGCGACCGCGGCGGCTGCAAGCACCTGGTTCAGATGGCTAAGGAGTGGGGATGGTGGCCGAGACCTGTGCTGAATCGGCGCTTTCCACGCCGGAGGGGGTCATTGATGTCGCGACATAGTAATAAGTGAGTCCCGCCTGAACATTGGAATCGGTATAAGAATCCGCCCCCACCGGGTTCGCATTCAATTTTGTGTACGGCCCCCCGGAAACTTCGGAGCGGTATATGTTGTACCCTGCCACGACCGAAGTGCTTGCAATCCAGGTCAACATCACGGAATGGGAAACCGTTTGCTGCGTGCCAACACCCGATAATGAGATTGCCGCCGGGGAATTTGTGGCGTTGCTCGCCACCGTCACGCTGCCGGACAAACTGCCGGCGGCTACGGGTGAGAACGTGGCATCCAATTTCGCGGATTGACCGGGCGCCAGAATCAAGCCGGCGGAAACGCCACTCTCGGAAAATTGCGCGCCCGAAACGGCGACATTCGAAACCGTGACATTGGAATTTCCTGCGTTCGTCAGTGTGACGCTCAGTACGCTGCTTTTTCCGACAGCCACGTTTCCGAAATTCAGGCTGGAAGCGCTCGCGGTAAGAAGCGATGTGGCCGCCATGCCAGTCCCGCTCAAGGTCACCGTGCTCGGCGAACTGGAGATGTCACTCATAACGGATACAGTTCCCGACAAGGCGCCGGCCGTCTTCGGTGAAAAAATGATGTTAAATGTGGCCTGCTTTCCGGCGGGAATCGTTAGAGGAAACGAAAGACCCGTGATCGTGACTCCGGCTGCCGCCGTGCTTGCCTGCGTAACGGTAAGGGTCGCCCCGCCCCCGTTTGAAATCGTGACCGATTGCGTGGCCGTATCCCCGATAGCCACGGAGCCAAAGCCGACCGACGCCGGCGCCACCGATATCGTAGCGACGCCGGGCGTGCTTTGCTGGCTGGAAGGAGGTTTGGACGCGCTGGTAAGACCGATGCAGCCCGAACTGAATAGGATTACTGTAAATAGAAAAGACAGAGCTGCTACGGGAATTGCTTTCTTGCCTGTGGATATTGCATGCGTCGCGCGTTGCCCCGCGCCGCCAAACCACTCGTTCATCCTCAATTTTATCATTGCAGCGATTGTGTTGTGCGGAAAGCGGGAGGGACTACTGTCCCAAAGTACATTTGAAGGACAGGGAAAGAAACCTGCACCCGGCGGGCGGTTGCAGAGGGAAGCGGCGGGCCGGGTCTTGATTTCCGTGCACGGCCCGCCGAATTGGAATCGCCCGGATGCCGCCCCAATCTACGGGATGGTGGCGGAGACTTCGGTCGAATTGATGCTCTCTACGCTGCTGGAATCCACTGACGTAACAACATAGAAATATGTGAGACCTGCTTGAACGGACGTGTCCACGTACGTTGTCGCTACATCGAGTGTGGAATTCAACTTCGTGTACGGGCCGCCGCTCACGGTGGACCGGTAGACGTTGTAGCCGGACACTGTGGACGCGCTCGCAGTCCAGTTCAGCGTAACCGAGTGCGATGCCGCCTGCACGCCCGTTCCAGACAGCGCAACCGGGGGCGTGGAATTGGTGGCATTGCTGGTGACCGTGACGCTGCCGGTTATAAGTCCAGTTCCCGCCGGGGCAAACGTAACAGTGAGAGTCGCCGATTGCCCCGGAGTCACGATCTGACCGGACTGAATACCCGTTGCGGAATATCCTGCGCCGGATACAGTGACGTTTGAAATCGTGACATTGGAATTCCCGCCGTTGGTAAAGACCACGGGCAGATTGCTGCTGCTGCCGAGATTGACACTCGAAAAATTCAAGCTGGTCTTGTTGACATTGAGAATGGATGCGGCGGCATTCACCGTAAGCGTAGCGGAGTTGCTGGTGATACTCCCCGCAGGGTTGGTCACGGTCACGGTGAATTGCTCATTGCTGTTCCCTGTGGTCGTCGCGGGAGTGGTGTAGGAAGAGGAGGTCGCGCCGTTGATGGCGTTTCCATTCATATTCCACTGGTAGGTCAGGGGCGCCGTGCCCGCGGCAGCAACCGAGAAGGTCGCGGTCTGGC
>Ga0210409_10007207_pt1 | contig 11469 bp, 13 predicted proteins | sample IncBWH17MmetaG_FD_161649 | JGI IMG/M metagenome (GOLD analysis project Ga0210409, IMG submission 161649) | Forest soil microbial communities from Barre Woods Harvard Forest LTER site, Petersham, Massachusetts, United States - Inc-BW-H-17-M | ecosystem: Environmental > Terrestrial > Soil >...
GATTGTCTGACCGTCTTTGCCGTGATAGACAACCCATCCGTATTCGTCATGGCGTACAAATTGCGCGTACTTATCGATAAGCGGGCCGGTTTCTTCCCAACTGAGTTCGTAGTGGGGAACCTCTGGCCGGGAATTGGGTTCACGTTCCCACTCGGCACGGCTCATCCACAGCGGCCAGTGGCCTTCCGATGGACGCCCATGCCAGATCGGCCAGTGCGTGTCTGGAACCAGCGTTGGCCGCGGGTAATCAGCCACTCGACATTCGATCCACCCCAGCGCCTCGGCCACAAGTACGTGGAGCGGGCGCTCACTCTTCTCCATCTAGCTCCCCAAACATCTCGTCAAGGTCTGCGTCCATCGCCTTGCTGCAATCGTCGCATAGCCCATCGTCCGACTCCCAAAGCGTTTCGAGTAGACAATGGCAGATGCGGCAGGTCATTAGAAGTCCACGCCCTCGTAGTCTCGGTAGTCGCGTGCTTCCCTAGCCTCGGCGCGTGTCTCCCGAAGGTCGTCGGGGTCTGGCGGTAGCGGCTCTGGCTCGCCCGGCCCTTCGTCGCCTTGCGGCGGATCGTCCTCGCGTGGAGCCAAGAGCGAGGGCTCGGAGCACTCCCACTCCACGATGTCCTCCAGGCGCTCAGGCTTCGCCGGGATGAGAACTTCCGGTTCAGCGGGAACTAGCTTCTGCCCGATCACCTTCTTGACGCAGACCGCATCACGGGCGAACAGCGCACGCAAGGTCACCCCGTCCCCAAAGTCCTTGGCGAGCACGAGTAGCGTGTCCATCCACTTCTTCTCGCACGATCCGAAAGCGCGAGCGACGGAGGCCATGGCCCTCGGCTCGTCCGGTGGGAATAGGTTGATCTCGGTCTTGGTGTGCTGCCCAAGGTAAGTCTGAATCTCAGGATGATTGTCCAGGAACTCGGCCAAGTACCGAAGGCCAGTAGTGAACTCGCTCATCGCTCAAACAATCCTTTCTGCTCCGACTCGACTATCGCCCTGTCGGCCTCGGCATGGGAAGGAAACGGGGGCGGAGTGGCGACCGTCGCCGGTGAAGCTATGTGAGACACGGGCGACGGCGAAGCCACCACTCCGCCCTTCTCCTCACTATGAGGTTGGCCGAACAGAGAATCAAAGAGCGGGTCAGGCGCGGTCGGGGGCGCTAACGCTGGGGCTGGGCGATGTTCTGGCACCGCTGGCCGCTCGTAGTCCACCACCTCTTCCGCGAGCGGGAAGCCACCGAGAACGTCAGAGAACAGATCCTTGGCGAGCCACGCGACCGCCCGCCACTGGAACATCCGCTGCGGGTAGTTCTTCCAGTTGTCCTTACCGATCAGCGAAGCCTGCTGAGCTTCCTTCCAGGAGAACTCTCGACGGCTGATCTTGGGGTAGCCAACGCGCTGAGCGGTGGCCCAGCCCTTGCGGTTCTCTTTGTCCCCGTCGCTCCCGAAGTCGAGCGTGCCGGGGACACACTTGCCGCTATTGCGGATCTTTGCGACCGCGGCCTCGGCCGTCCACGACAGGCGACCATTGAGCACCATGAACGATTGCAGACCGCCAAGGACGCCGAGGCCATGCTCAAGTCCAGCCTGAATGGCGATGGCTACCGCAGCCGCCGCCTTGTTGCTGGCCGCGCCCTGGTCCCTGTCCTTGACGCTGGCGAAGGCCCAGGACGGCGCTAGGCCACCCTCCACGATAGTGCGGGCGAACCGCATCAAGTCCTCAAGGTTTCGGAGCAGGATTCCCTTCTCCGCGATCTGGACGAGAGCGGCTGCGTTCTTGTCCTTGGGCGGTGGCGCTACATCCTTGGGGATATCCACGGGAGGCGCGTCAAGTACGGGTCTGGTTTCGTCACTCATCAGTCTCCCTCTTCTATCGCGTACTGTTTCATGGCCCAACTCGGATAAGACACCAGTTCAATCCCGGGGCTGTATCCGGGCCACAGCCCAGCCTCCTTGCACTTCTTCCATCGCCTGAGATACCGCTGGCGATCTTGGGCCGCCTGGGCGAGAGTCGCATCGTCCGGCTCGTACACGGCAACCGCGTACGGTGGGGCACTCTCCACGACGAAGAACACGAACCGCCGGAAGGGCTGGCCGCTTCCGGTCTGAGGCGAAGGGAACAGAGTCTCAACTCCGTCCAGGTAATGCACCGCCTGGAGCCCATACCCGAATTTGTAGAGCGCACTCTCAAACGACCGCCGCGAGGCGTCCTGGGCCGTCTTGAGGTCTCCGATGACGGGCCACTCCCCGATCTTCGCCAGTTTGTCTATCCGGGCCTTGCAGGGGACTCCGGTCTCCCGGTCTATCCACAGGATCGACACCTCCTGCTTCCCTTGGAACCGAAGAAACTCTCCGGCCGTAGGATGCGCCAGCAGCGCCACCTGCATCGCGGTCACCGCCTGGTAGCCCTCGGCGCTCACAAACTGCTTGCCAGCGTTCCGCGCCTCAAACTCGGCCCACGCCCGCTTGCCGTCAGTAGTCCGCCGATCCACCTTGATCGGCACGGTGACCGTCGCATAGAACCGCTCCGGCTCCAATACTGACAGATGCAGAAGCCACCCCAGTTCCAAAGCTGGCGTCCTATTTTTGCCCCCATGGTCCAGCTCGTAGCGGACATGAAGCGGAGTTTTCCTGAAGTTGGAGAGTATGCCGTGGTTCACCGCATCCCACTGGGCGTACGTGTCGAAGTCCACGTCGAGATAAAGACCGGGCGGTGGGGTGACCACGGGTTGACTTACGATGGGCGGTGGGACCAAAATGGAAGTTTCCGCCGTCTCCACCGCCGCATGTTCCTCCGCCTCGCCCTGCTGTTTCTTTCTGGACATGTCACCAATCTAAATCCGCGCCGTGCCATTGTCAAGCAAAATAGCTATTGACAAGCAATGCGGCGTGATGTACCTTCTCGGATTGATGGGGAGGCTCGATGCCATCAGGTGACCGCCAACGCTGGATCTCATTCGCCGTCAAAAGGAACTCGACGCTCAGGGAGCGCCTGAAGAAGTTTGCGGAATCCCAGAAGGTCCAGGTCAGCATGAGCGTGGCCATCCGCTATCTGCTGGAGAGTGCGTTGAAGCGGGAGGGATTCTAGCCGTGAGCATAAAGCAGCGCCTCCGCGACTACGGTGTGATAAACACCCATGACCTCCTGCTGCGGTTCGCCAAGAAGGGAAAGGACGTAGCTTGCTGCTACTATCCACCCGATACCCGCGGGGTGATGGCGGCCAAGACTCAGGTCTATTCTCCGCGGTACAAAACCGATCCTGCGGGGTCCTGGTACAACTACGGCCAAAAGACCTTTGTTGGAAACAAGGCGGAGTCGATGCCGCAGGCGATAGCTTGGGCGAGTAAGCGATACGGCATCCGCGAGTGGGTACCCGACCCGACAAGCAGGAGCACGATGATTCCGTTGGAGGTTAGGATGCTAGCGCTAGCCACTGTCCGCGAGAAAGACTGATGGGTCCAATCCAACGCAAGGCGCAGCGGGTCAAGCGGGCGAAGAAAGTACGCCGCCGTCGTAAGAAGCGCGCCCATCATCGGGAGCGTACGGGATGGAAGGAGAGGGGCTGGTGAAGGCAACCATTGTTCTGGAATTCGACTCGCGGGCAAAGCGGATCGCGCAGCGATTCGGCAGCGTGATCTACGGCCCATGCCTGTGCGGTATCAACCGCAACTGGCGACCCACCACAATCGACGGCGTTCACTACGCCGACTTTGGGTATCCGATGCAGGTGCCGCCAGATGATCGGCGCTGCGCCCATCGAAGCATTACGTTGTCGTTGCTCCGTGCTTACCGGAGGGGTCGGCAACACTAATGCGCCTCTTTGGTGCCACCCCCGGAACCCGCGCACGCCAGCGTCTACAGAAAGACGCGATACCGTTCAAGGAACGATACGAGCAGGCTGCGCTTGAACTTCAGCAGGCGCGGATCGTAGCCGCTTCCCAGCGTGCCGAGATCGAGCGGCTACGGGCGGAACTGGAGCGCGAGAAGGCGAAGGGGCTGTGGGATCGGGTGAAGAGGTGGGTGCTTTGGAGGCGAGTCTAATGGACGGGACTACCGAAGGATGGATGGCCGAGAAGCCGTATCACGTCAGGCGCTACCATTACATCCAAAATACCCGTGCTCTTTGTGGCGGCCACGGCTTCTACCTCGGTGAACTTACACCGGACAATGAGGCAATGGAGCGCGGGGCGGAGGATTGCGCTGCCTGTTTCAAACGCCTCCGCAGGCTTCGCCCGAGTAGAGACAGGCAACTCGCAGAGCGGATACCCAAGCCATGACCTACGCCTGGGCGTCGTACCGATGTCCCGACTGCCTATCCCGCTACATGGCCCTCGCCGGTACGTGGAAGGACTGGCCGCGCTGTCCGAAGTTGCGTGGTCCGGGTTGGTGGAGACAGCCGTGTAACACGGTCATGGAGCGGGAATCGTAGGCTGTATGGGGGGAGTGCTGTGCTGAGATGTCCGTGCTTCCGGTGGCGCTATCCATGCACGGTAGCGACGAAGCGGGGAACCACCCTGGCCGGTATGAACGACGGATCGGCAACCGGGTAAGTCCGGTCCCCCCATAGAGCCAATGAGACTCGCCTACTACGCGCTCGGCACGGCCGCCACGCTCTTGCTCATCAGCGGAGAGCACGTACCGCACCCACTAGGAACCGTCTACTGTCTTGTCGGTTCTGGAATCGTGAGTTTCTTGGCCTACGCGGCGGGGGACCGATGACCCGCCATCTCCTGTGGGCCGCCGCTATCCTCTGGGGCGTCGGAGTTGCATGGGTGTTTGAGCCCACGGACACCTTCAACTACTGGGTGGGCGGGGCGCTCCTCGCGTTCGTCGGCGGCTGGATTCTCGCGCTGATCGAGTGCCTACTTACCTCACCCAGAACCCAATCTCGGGAGCGTAGGTAGCGGCGCTCGGCGCGGTGAGCACCGGATACCACAGGTACAGGAGCGCGGACTGCCCAGGGCCAATGACGATGGGCGGCATCGGCACGGGGACCAACGACGAGTTGGCGACCGTCACGCTGCCGGCATTAGCCGCCTCAACCCCGCCGAAGTTGAACACGATGTTGTCGCCCACCACGTTGATGACCGTGGTAGACACCCCGGGCCGCACGTTCCTGATGCCGACAACAGTACGGGCTGCGCCAGACGCTGCAGGGGCTACGATTGCCCCACAGTAGACGGTGGCGCTGCTGTTGTTGACGCCGGCACCCATGTTGGGGCTCACGATCAGCGTGGAGAGGTTCGTACCCCCCGACGTGTACCGGAGAATGTTGTCGATGACAACGGAAGCCGCCGTGTACCCGACCGCAGTAGTACAGGCCCCCGCCGCAATCGAGGTCAGCGAGATGTAGTCAAGGTACAGGCTCTTGTTCAGCGCGGGAAGCGTCTGGTTCTGGATGACGATGAACGGGGAGGTAGGGACGAGCCCTGTCCCATAGGTCGGGGCGATCCCGGTCTGGGCGTTGTTGACCACGTAGTACGTGCCCTCGTCCGCGAGCGCATGGCTCTTGCGGACAAGCGGCATCGTCACTAGCTCGCCGTACGTCCACAGCCGCAGGGCCACGTCGTTGTTGAACCCGTCAAAGTTTGGCGGCGGCAGGCCCTTGGCCACCAGTGCCCGAATCAATCCCTGTGAAGAGAGCGCCATGACCTATACCCCCGAGAAGAAAGCGGCTGGCGGATCTGGCAACGGTACGACCGACGGCACCAAGAAAGCCGGAGGACTCTGAAAGAATCCCGTAGGCGGATCTTGGAAGAACGGGGTGGGGACCGCCGCGGTCAACGTCTGTAGTGCGGTAATCGCCTTCTGTGCCGCGGTGATCGCAGCCGACAGCGCCGTGGTGTCGTGGATGTGCTTGATCGGTGCCGATCCCTGCGTGGGGTCTCCAAGCGCACCAATCGCCCCGATGGTGACTGGAGCCGGGATTACGGTCCCCGACGTGTTGTCGGAGCCCCCCATGTGCGTCGGCGCGTGGGGTCCTGGGAGACTCCCGTACTGTCCCTGTATCCTCCGGTTGAACTGGTCCTGTACCCGCGAGAACTCTGAAAGGGCAGACCCGATCTTTCGGAGGACTTCCTTCGGGTCCGGTTCTCCCTCTACCGCCTGCTGGATGGTGTCCAGCATCCGCCGGATGTTTGGGACCGGCCCGATGTCGCGGATTGACCTGGGGCGTTGTCTCAACCTAGAACCCCATCAGGATGCGCTCGCACCAGCCGACGACCCCGTGTCTATTCCGCCGCCAGGCGATGGTGGTGAAGTCGGAGACCGCGACTCCCGGAACTGGCCAAGGGCAGCCTGCGCCCTCGCCTGGAAATCCGGCTGCATCATCAGGCTCCGCCTCCCGGCCATGCCCGCAGTCAGGTACATTCTTTGCAGGTAGTACTTCTGCATCAGCGGGTCCATCTGGAGAAACCTCGGGTCTTGCGCGAGTTCCTTGACCCGCTCGGTGACCCGTGCGTCTACCCCTGACAGGTATTGGCGTTCCTCCGGCGTCAATTGTACCTTAACCCCCCGGTGCAAGCCCGGAATAGTCAAGGATTGCTCGGGGGTCGGCGGGTGGAACCCCACGTCCTGAAACAGGCGTGCAACACGCTCCGAGGCTGGGTCGGACGTGGACACCCCGAACGGGGTCAGCGCCGACCACAGGCGCCCGGCGACCCCGCTGTCAGGCCCCCCATGGACCTCGGGCTCCCCGGTCCCCGTCAACTTCGGGGCGAGGGTCTCGGACGCGAATGGCACCCGGGAGATGAGGGGTGAAAGATTGGTGGCGCTCGACGTGTCCCTGACCGTCGGGTCGATCACCTGGGCCAACCTGCCGACCACTGACGGCACCAGGCTCCCCTCCAGCGACCGGATGAACAGCCCCCCGGCCCGGATCGGATCGTGGATGGCCCCCGTGAAATCGGAGAGGCCCTTGAGGAACGTCTTGTTCGTGAGGTTCACCCCGATGCTCCCCACGATCTTCTTCACGATGTCAGACTGGGCCTGCTCGTCCTTGGTCTCCATGAGATCCGCGGCCATCCCGATGATCGAGCCCAACGGCTCCAGCCGGTGATAGGACACGTACTGATCCCCGAGGCGGAACGAGTAGGGCTGCCACCCGGAGGCCGTCAGTTCGTCGCGTTGCTTGGGATCTGCCGGTCCCCCTCCAGTGACGAGTCCCTCCTTCGCGGCCATCGCCATGGTCATGCCGAGGGCCGTGCCGATGATCGGCTTGGCCAGCTCCTCGTACGCCGCCCCACCCTTGAGTTCCCCGCTGTACATCTTCTTCAGGATGCGCGGGAAGTTCAGGGGCGTGTGCTCCAAGATGGTCCCAGTGATGTTCAGCGGCGTCTTGTAGAAGGGGAGCACGGCTTCCGCCACGGTCCCTCCAATCCCCGGAGAGTTCCGTACCTGGTTGATCTTCTGCCAAATCCCCTGGAGGTCGGACTGGTACGTGTTGTACTTCGCGCTGTCCACCATCGCCTTGCGGATCTCCGGGAACTCGTTGCCCTTCCCGTTGTCGATGATGTCCCTGATCTGCTGGGCACGGACCTCGGCTGTACTCCCGTTGATCGTGGACCCGTCCAGCAACTCTCCGGTCGTCGGTGCCTCTGGGTCCAACCCCTTCTGCCGGGCCTCGGCTATCGACCGGCGGAGGGCTTGCTTCCAGAGTTCGGAACGCCCCGAGACCTGACCGAAGGCGTCGGTGATCGCCTCGAACACCCGGTACGGGAAGCGCACGGCCTTCCCGATGTTCACCTCGTTCCCCAGGATGTTGACCTTGCCGATGGCCCCGGTCCCGCGTACGTCGAGGTCCCCGGTCGGGTCGAACGACTCGTTGGCCAGGCGGTCGGTGAAACGGTCCCACCCGTAGCTCCACCCGTCCTGTAGCCCCTTCATGTGGGCGTAGACATCTGCCCACTCCCGGTCGGGGACTCGCCCGGAGATCTTGGCCGCCGCCTGCTCCAGTCCGGTGCCGATGGTCTCCCGGGCCAGCGACAGGGCTTGGGCCGCGGTGTCGCCTCCGGCCTTCGCCAGCCACGAGGCGGGGCCGAGCATCCCAGCCTTCCACGCCTCAAAGAATTTCTGACGGAACGATGGTTTGAGCGCGGCGCGTACCGCATCCTGCATCGACCCCGGATCGTTGCGGAACGTGTCGAGAAGGGAAGCCGCTTGCTGATCCGAAAGTCCAGGGATCTGCTTGAACAACTGGCGCATGAACGTGTCGGGGTTGCTCGCCGTCATGTCTGCGGCCTGGACCTTGGCCCGTGCGGCAAGAGCGCGTGCCGTTCCCGTCCCGTCGTTCACGTACGCCCGTTGAGCCGCTATGTAGTCCAGGGTCTTTGCCAGAAGATCCTGCGACAGCGGACCGACGTTCGGGGAGCCAGTGGCCCTCGCCGCATCTAGGTCTTGCTGCGCCTGATCCAGCCCCTCGTACTTCCCTCGGGCCCTGGCATCCAACTCCTGACTCTCAAACTGATCGAGGGCCTTACCACGCTGTACCTTGTCCAGGAAGTAGGCGTCGGGTTGACCACGGAGCGCAGCGGTCCGCGCCGCTGTCGCCGTGCTCATGACGGCGGGAGTCTCCCGGGCCAGCTCCTCGTGTGGAACCGCCTGTGCCTTCTCCGCAGACAGCAGGGACTCCACGTTGCCCTCGACGCGGGGCGGGGTCGTGGCCGGTGGGATCACTGGTCCGGTAGGGGTCGGTCCTGGTGTTGGAGTGCCTGGTGTCGGCTGTGCCGCGAACTGCGGTCCGCCATCCGTCGCCGGATTAACTTCGCGCTGGAACGCTTCCCCTCCACGGACCGCCTCAAACGCGCTCTCCCACGACGGCCTGAAGCTGCTATAGATCCGCGAGAAGAAACTCAGGATCTTGGTGAACCAGGAGTTGGTCTTGGCCGGGGTCCAGTCGGCGTACGCCCTAGCCGCATCTTCTTCCGACCCGTACTTGGTGAGCACCGCGTCCCGTTCCTTGGGGGACAGCACCATGTCCATCGCCGCATGGAACGCCTCGTGGTGGACGATCCCGGGGTCGGCGTCCTTCGCCAACCACACGACTCCATCCTGACCGACGCGGCGGTATTCCCCGAGCACCGTCTCTCCCTCTCCGGGAGCGCGACCATACGCCGCCTGGAAGTCGGTGGGGTCGTACTTGAGTTCGCCCTGTTGCGTGACGAAGATCTCACGGCCGCCAGAGAGACGGACCGAGTACCCTTCCTGTACCGGCTTGACTTCCACCCCGGGGAACGCCGCTTTGACGTGGGAGAGGCCCACGACGGCGTTGGGGATTACGGGGGGGCCAGCGGAAGTTCCTGGCGCGGGGGCTGCGCCTCCTTCAGGTAGTTGGTCACGTACCCCCGGAGGTTCGGGTGAAGTCGGCTGAGGAACGCCTGGTTGAACCGCGTTCGGATCGGTGGGGCCACCCTGCCCACCCGGAAGCTCACTTCCGGGTGCTGCTGCGGTAGTCCCCCGAATAGCCCCTGCATCTTGTTCTCCCTTCAGTCTAGCACGTATCCCGAATGGTGTGAGGGGTCCCGGCCTCTGTACCCCAAGATCGTCCAACAACTGTTGGACCGGGGCAGACGACACAGGAGACCCCAATTCCCGGCCCCCGGAGAGCATGGTCAGCTTTCCGTCGCGGACCTCGGCCACCGTCACGATTCTCCCGGCGGCCCGCTGGATCACGTCGAAATTCTGGCGTGGGTTGTCCGTGGCCCCCTGTACGGTCAGCCCATCGGGACCACCGTCGTGCGTGTCAGTGGCCACCCGTAGGCTCTCGCGGCCCATGATGATCGCCGCGGCGTTCTGTACCGCCTCCGTGCGGATCGCCTCTTCGTAGGGCTTGAGCGGTTCGGGGAGTTGAAGGTCGGGCATCGTCCGGCCGTCTACTGCGAACCGGCGCCCGGCGACCAGGGCAGCCGTCGCCGCGGTGTCCCGCAACTCCTCGGGAACCGCGTCGGTCGGCAGCGACATGTTGGGCTCGGGGGCACCGGCCGCACCCTTCTCCTCGTACCCGGCGTTGAACGCCGTCTCCGCGTGGCGGAACACCGCGGCCTTCGCGTCATCGGGGATCGCCTTCGAAGGGTCCCACTCCACAAGTTTCCCCTGGCGGTCGATGACGAACATCGACCCCGGCCCCTTGACCCCTGATCCGTACCCGCCCTTCCCCAGATACCGCTGGGCGTCCTTCACGTCCCCGCTCTCCAGCGCCCACTTCATGGCCTGGATGTTGGAGTTGCTGGTGACCACCGTCGGTAGCGACCCGTCCGCCGGAGGCTTCGAAAGGAGGTCGTTGACTGCCCCCTGGGTCCGGGCCAGGAACTCGCGGGTGGTCTCCCCGGGCTCCCCGGACGGAGACTGGCCGGGGGGTAGCGCGTCCGGGTCCTTGGCCAGTGCTTCGAGCTGCTCCTGAAGCTCCGGGGTCAACTTCTGGGTCTCAAGCCCGGCTAGCCTCCGGGACTGCCAGCGGTCGTCGTGAACGATAGGCCCCAAGTTGAGTGCCTGGGCCGTAGATTTCGTGCGGTCCGAGTTGTGGGTGATCTGGGTGAACGACAGGTCTGGGTTGGTCGCCCGGACCTCCGCTCCGTCGTCTACCATGCCCCGTAGGCCCTCTGGGGTCGCCGGGGCGTCCACTGACCCACGGAGTAGCTCCTGGCCCTTCACCGGCGCCCGCAGGCTCTCTGCCGGGGTCTTGGCGAGGCCCGCGGCCTGTCCCGCCATGTGCAGACCGCCCATCGCGGCCATCCCCGCGGTCAGCCCGGCGCCCAGGGCGGTCTCCGCGGTCTCCGGGGTCAACCCCTGCTCCTGAATCGCCCTGGCCGCCTGTGGCACCTCCTGGGCCGCCCCTAGCGCCGCCTGGCCGGTGAACAGCGCCCCGGCTCCTGTCGCTATCGGTTCGGCAACTTTACCCGCCTTGACCGCAGCAGACGCAAGTTGGGCGGCTTCCGGGGATAGGGCTCCGAGGGCTTCGGGGGCGAGCCTCGCGGCGCCACCTAGCGCCGCGGCGGCCGTCCGTCCCTTGGTGATAGCACTTCCCAGTCCACCCATGGCCCACGTCAGCGGGTCTAGCGCCACGTCCGTCCCGAACTCTAGGGCTTTCCCCCCGAGCCTCTCTCCAAACCCCTGCCCTTCCTCCTGCCCGGGCGCTAGGCCCGCGGCGGCACGGAGCATCGACCCGGTAGTCGCCTCGTCGCCTACCGGCATCCCCATGGCCCGGGCAGACGCCCTCGCGGCCATGTCCACGTAGGTCTTTGGGCTGAGCGCGTGGAGCACGTCACCGGCCCCTGACAGAAGCCGGGAGCCAAGGGATGGTGACGGTTCCTGATGAGCGGCGGCCAAGAACTGCTGACGGCGCTCTATGGCGGGAGTGAGGTCAGAGAAGTCAGGGCGTAACGGAGCGCCCTGCTCATCTCCTATAGGTTGAGAGGCCGATCCGCGAGCGGCTTGGAGAAACAGACTTTTGTAGTCTGGAAGGACTGAGGTGCCG
>Ga0210409_10007208_pt1 | contig 11468 bp, 9 predicted proteins | sample IncBWH17MmetaG_FD_161649 | JGI IMG/M metagenome (GOLD analysis project Ga0210409, IMG submission 161649) | Forest soil microbial communities from Barre Woods Harvard Forest LTER site, Petersham, Massachusetts, United States - Inc-BW-H-17-M | ecosystem: Environmental > Terrestrial > Soil >...
GCCCATTCCGATTCGACGGGCCGAAGGCGCGGTGCTCATCGACATGGACGGCCGGGAGATCATCGACGCGATCTCGTCGTGGTGGGTGACGCTCCATGGCCATGCGCAGCCCGAGATCGCCGAGGCCATCGCGCGGCAGGCGAAAACGCTCGAGCAGGTCATCTTCGCTGGTTTTGCGCACGAGCCGGCGGCCGAGTTGGCGGCGGCGTTGGCCGAGCGATTGCCGACGGGGCTGACGCGGGTGTTCTTCTCGGACAATGGGTCGACCGCCGTCGAGGTCGCGATCAAGATCGCGCTCCAGTACTGGCAGAACTGCGGTACGCCACGCACGAAGATCGCCGCGCTCGAGCATGCGTATCATGGCGACACATTCGGGGCGATGTCCGCCAGCGCGCGGGGGCTGTTTACGGATCCATATGGCTCGCACCTCTTCGAGGTGCTTCGCGTCCCGCCAGAAGACATCACTGACAACCTGGCGGCGGTCATCGTGGAACCGTTGCTCCAGGGCGCGGGAGGGATGCGCATGTGGAGCGAAGCGACGCTGCGCGCTATTCGGGAGAAGACGGCCGAGCATGGAGTACTGCTCATCGCGGACGAAGTGCTGACGGGGTTCGGGAGGACGGGGCCCCTGTTCGCCTGTGAGCGCGCGGGGATCGTGCCCGATGTCATCTGTCTCTCGAAGGGACTGACAGGCGGGTTTCTACCGCTTGGTGCGACGGCCGTTCGAGAGGAGATTTTTGACGCGTTCTTGAGCAACGACCGCCGGCATACGCTGTTTCATGGGCATAGTTTTTCCGCGAACCCTATCGCTTGCGCCGCGGCGCGGGCCAGCCTGGCGTTGCTGAATGACGAGTCGGCGGCGCGGCGAGCGGCGATCGAGAGGGCGCACCGCAGGCATCTTGACCGACTTGCCGCCCACCCGTGTGTCACCGAGCCTCGAGTATTGGGTACCGTCGCGGCGTTCAACCTGGGCGGCGAAGGCTACTTGAATCCGGTCGGCGCGGACCTGTCGCGTTTCGCGCTAGAGCGCGGCGTGCTCCTGCGGCCCCTCGGCGACGTGGTATACGTTCTGCCGCCCTACTGCACGACGGACGCGCAACTCGATCAGATTTACGGTGTGATTACCGAATTCCTGGCATGATCCGGTACGGCATTACCGGAACCGATACCGGCGTCGGCAAGACAGTCGTCGCCTGCGCGCTCATCGCGGCTTTGCGTGACCGTGGACTGTCTGTGGCTGGTATGAAGCCGGTCGAGACCGGCTTTGACGTAGAGCCGCCCGATGCGCGTCAGCTCTGGGATGCGGCCGGCCGGATGGATGCGCTCGACGATGTGTGTCCCGAGCGCTTCCACGAGCCCCTCGCGCCATATCTGGCCGCGCGGCGGGCAGGCCGGACGATCTCGATCCCGGCCCTCGACACCGCCCGCTCGCGCCTCGAGTCAGGACGCGACGCGCTCGTGGTGGAGGGAGCGGGAGGTCTGCTGGTCATGATCGCCGAAGGGATGGCATTCGATACGCTGTTTCGGCGATGGGATCTCGACTGCATCGTCGTCGCCGCCAATCGGCTCGGTGCCATCAACCATACCCTGTTGACCGTGCGAGCGGCGCGGGCGGCCGGCCTCCGCGTACCGGCCGTCGTGCTCAACACCGTATGCCCCCCGGAGCCGACGTTGGCCGAGCGGACGAACCTGGACACGCTGCGTGAGCTCATCCCGGACGCGAAGATTCTTCCCTTCCCCTACAACGGAGGCGCCCATGATCTACGGGACATTTGCTGAGCGGGCGCTGGCAGGTGGCTGCCTCACGCGCGAGGAGGCGCACGTCGTGCTATCGTCGCCGGACGAGGAGCTGCTGGACGTGCTCGCGGCAGCCTATCGCGTGCGGCGGCGGTACTGGGGCAATCGCGTGCGGCTGCACTTTCTGCTCAATGCGCAGAGTGGGCTTTGCCCCGAGGACTGCCACTACTGCACGCAGTCGAGCGTGTCGACGAGCGAAATTGAGAAGTACCCGATGCTCGCGCGCGAGAAGATCCTGGCCGCCGCCGGGCGCGCGGCGGCGCTCAAGGCCGGCACGTTCTGTCTCGTCATCTCCGGACGCTCACCTGGTGAACGGGTCTTCGGCAAAGTGTTGGACGCCGTTCGGGACATTCGCTCGCAATACGATCTAAAAGTATGCGCGTGTCTTGGATTGCTGAGTGCCGAACAGACTGTGCGCCTCAAGGACGCGGGCGTTGAGACCGTCAACCACAATCTCAACACTTCCGCGAGTTATCACGGGGAGGTTTGCACGACGCATACGTTCGATGATCGGGTCGCAACGGTCGAGCATGTGAAGGCAGCGGGCATTAAGACATGCTCTGGGGGCATCATCGGCATGGGAGAGTCGGACGATGACGTCATCGATCTCGCCATGAGCTTGCGTGAATTGGACGTGCGCAGCGTGCCCGTGAATTTTTTGTTGCCGCTGGAAGGAACCCCGTTTGCGGAGCGCCGACTGCTCGATCCGCGGCGCTGCTTACGGGTGTTGGCGTTGTATCGGTTTTTGTTGCCATCCCAGGAGATTCGGATCGCCGGGGGAAGAGAGGCGCATCTCAGGTCACTGCAACCCCTCGGGCTCTATCCGGCGAATTCTATTTTTATCGGCGACTATTTGACTTCGCGGGGGCAGCCGGCGAGTGCGGATTACGAGATGATTCGGGACGCGGGGTTCGTGCTCGAGACGCCCGACGGCGAGCCGTTCGACGTGCCAGAGCGCGTGGAGGTCGAGTATCCGCGGGCACCACTGGCCATGCCAACGGTGTGAACGTGGACGAGGATCCGATCCGGCAGTTCGAGCGCTGGTTCGCCGACGCGCACCACGAGAACGCCATGACGTTGGCGACGTCGACGCCGGATGGCGTACCCTCGGCGCGCATTGTCCTGCTCAAGGGCGTCGACGAACGGGGCTTCGTGTTCTACACCGATTATCGGAGCCGGAAAGGCGGCGAGGTCGAGGAGAATCCGCGCGTGGCGCTCGTGTTCCACTGGCCCGCGCTCGAGCGCCAGGTGCGCATCGAGGGCCGTGCCGCGCGCGTCGATCGCTTGGAGTCTCAGGAATACTTCGACTCGCGCCCGTTTGGGAGCCGCATCAGCGCGTCCGTCTCGCACCAGTCGCAACCGGTCGATAGCCGCGAGTCCCTGGAGCAACGGCATCGCGAGCTGTCCGAGCGCTACGCCGATGGCAAGGTCCCGCTGCCGTCGTACTGGGGTGGCTATCGCGTCACGCCGAGCGCGATCGAGTTCTGGCAGGGTCGCCCCGACCGCCTGCACGATCGCATCCGCTATGTGCGCGACGGGCGCGCCTGGCGAAAGGAACGCCTCTCGCCCTAAGCGGTCTTTTTACCTCGAAACGCGCCGAGGCGCCACGCGGTCAGTGCGCCTCCGATGACGATGTATACGACCGCACGCGTAGGATCGCCAGCCGAGAACGCGGTGTACGCGAGATACAGCCAGAAGCACATCAGCAACAGCACGAGGGGCTTCGCCACTTGGGCTCCGGAAGTGTTCTGGAAAAAGACGATTTATGGGCGCTGGTAGACACGCACCCACTGGTATTGGGAGCGCACCGGCAGTGCCGACGGATCTATCGGGCCTGCCCAAGCGGCAGTCGTCGACAGCCACAAATTCAGCATCGGCCGAACCGCGTGCGTCGGGACTTGCGACGGGTTCGTCGTGCGGGCCACGAGGATCGTATCGGCGTACCAGCGGATCTCGTTCGGTTCCCACTCGAATGCATAGGTGTGGAAGTCGGCCGTGGCGTCGAAGGGCAAAGCGCGGAGAATCGGGAACGGCGGCATCAGCGTCGGATTCGCATCCGAGGAGTTGTAGACGTTCGACTGGACGGCGCGTGGGTGATCGCCCAGGAACTCGATGTCTATTTCTTGCCAGGGTGGGACAGCGTAGCCGAACCAACTCGAGATCACGGCGCTGCCTTTGGCGGCGCGCATGCGGACTTCGTAGCGGCCGTATTTGAATGGCTGGCGTAGCTCCAGCTCGGCGGCCGAGTAGTCACGATCCTCTAGATGGTCGGGTTTGAGCACCAGCTCTAGGTGGCCATGGCGGATGGTCGCATTGCTCGGGCTGAACCGGGTTGCGTTGCCATCGAATGTGTGTGTGCCCAGTGACCACACGGTCGTGTCGAGATGATCGAACGTGTAAGCAAATTTCAAGACCCATCCAATTGGCGCCGGCTCAGGCGGTACCGAGTGGGGCGCGCAGGCGACGAGCGCGAGCGAAGCGAGCGCGAGGAGTCTCACTGCCGAACTCTCACTGCAGCTCGTGAAGGAGCCGCACGTAACTGTCATAGCGCGCGGCACTGAGCTCACCCGCGGCGACGGCGGCGCGGACGGCGCAGTCGGGCTCGACGACATGGTGGCAATCGGCGAACCGGCAGTGGCCGAGGTGCGCGACGAACTCCGGGAAACACCGGTCGAGCGCATCGGCCGAGAGCCCCCAGATGCCGACCTCGCGGAGCCCGGGCGTGTCGGCGACGTAGCCGCCATCCGGCAGCGGATGCAACAGGGCGCCGACGGTCGTGTGGCGGCCCTTGTTCACCGACTGGCTGATCTCGCCGACGCGGAGGTTGAGACCGGGATACAGGGCGTTGAGCAGCGATGACTTGCCAACGCCGGACGGGCCGGAGAAGGCCGAGATGCGGCCTTTGAGCTCGACGGCCAGCTCGTCGAGGCCCGCGCCGGTCACGATGCTCGTGAAATGCATCGGATACCCAGCGAGCGGGTAATCGGCGAACCGGGCGCGCGCCGCGGCCAGGTCGACGAGATCGATCTTGTTCACGACGATGTGTGCCTGCAGCTCGTTTGCCTCGGCGATCACGAGAAAGCGGTCGAGCATGCGCGGATGCGGCTCGGGGTTCGCGGCCGCGAAGACGATCACGACCTGGTCGACGTTGGCCGCGACGATCCGCTCGCCGTAACTGCCGACCGGCGACCGCCGGGCCAGCACGGAGCGACGCGGCAGGATCTCGGCGATAGCCCACGCGCCGCCCGCGTCCTCGAGGACGACTTCGTCACCGACCGCCAGCTTGTCGGCCGAGATCTTGAGACGCCCGCGGAGCGACACCTCTCGCGTGGCACCGTCGGATGTCCGGACGGACCAGATACCACCCGTCCCCTGAAGCACGACGCCGCGCTCCGTCATCGCGCGCGGATCAAGGCGTCGAGCGTGGTCTTCACCTCGAGCAACGTCAGGCGATCGAGCGCTGCGCGGATCATGGACTCGTCGGCGCCGTGGACGAGATAGTCCGACTCGAGATGCCCCCGGATCGTCGGCGGCTCACCATCCCAATGAATAAACAGGAGGTAGCCGCCGGTGTCGTCGACGACCACGTCCACCGTGTACGCACCACCGTCCACACCGGTAAACCCCGGCGGGCGCGTGTGGACGGCGATATAGCCGCCCAACGTCGACTCATCCGTCACCGGTGACCGCTCACCAACTCCCGCAACACGTTGCCGGTGATGAATGCGACATTCGCCGGTCGCTCGGCGAGGCGGCGCATGAGATACGGATACCATTGCGTCCCGAACGGGACGTACACGCGGACCCGATATCCGGCGCGCACGAGCGCTTCCTGCAGATCGCGGCGGACGCCGTAGAGCATCTGGAACTCATATCGCTCGGCTGGGATGCTCTCGGACTTCGCAAACGCCTTCGCCTGCTCGATGATCCGCTCGTCGTGCGTGGCGATGCCGGGATAATTCCCTTCTTTCATAAGGCGCTTCATGCACCGCACGTAATTCTCGTCGACGTCCTTCTTGGCGGGAAACGCAATGGACGGGGGCTCGCGATATGCCCCCTTGCACAGGCGGACGCGGCATTTGGCCGAGATGGCGTTGGCGACATCCGATTCGGTGCGACGCAAGGCACTCTGCAGGACAATTCCCACGTGATTGCCATATACCGGATAGAGCCGATCGTAGAATAGGTGGAGTGTCCGGTCCGTGTACGCGCTTCCCTCCATGTCGAGCCTTACGAACGTCCGATAGTCGCGGGCCCGGGCGATGATGTCGTGCATGATCTCGATGCAGAGATCTTCCGACAGGTCCAAGCCCATCGCCGTGAGCTTCACCGACACGTTCGCGTCGAGACCCCGCTCGCGGATCCGGTCGAGCATGTGCAGGTATTCGCGGCCCGAGGCGCGGGCCTCGGACTCGGAGTGGATGCTCTCACCGAGCAGATCGAGCGACGCCGAGATCCCCTTGGCGTTGAGCGCCACCACCGAGTCGAGGACCTGCTCGAGCGTCTCGCCGGCGACGAATCGCTCGGCGAATTTCCGGGCCAGCGTGTTGTGGCGAACGAACTTGAAGACCTGGGGCTGATTCGACAAATAGAGCAGCGCGCTGCGCAGCATGGTGGCGATTAAGGGGCGAGTCGTCTGATCGGGTTGCCTTCGACGACATTCCACGTGACGAGTCCGTCGTCGCTCTCCGGCTCCAAAAGATACACCGCCAGGACTCCGAGGCGTTGGTGCGTCGACACCTCGTAGCAGGGTCCCTGAACCGGCTCCGCGGACGGCGACCAATGGCCGAACACGTGGGCTTGGCGATGGCCCTGGAAGGCCGCGGTGTCTCGCGTTGTGCTATCCACCGCAAACGACTGCGCCGGGCCGCACGTTGCTTGCGGGCCAGTCAGGGCGAGGCCATGCAACCGGAGCAGGCGCACCGCCAGCGTCTGGTTGGCCGGCAGCACATATCCGGGCGGCATCGGGACCTTCAGCGTCGGCGTGAAGCGATCGTAGACTTCCATTGTCACCGTATCGAAGTGGCCGGCTCGGCGGTACCCGCGCGGCACGCCCGGCTGCGACAGGGACGAATCGCCGGTGGTGATGAGCGACTCAGCCACCACGGGCAACGTCAAGGGCGTCGGCGTGAGGGCCGAGCGAATCGGGACGCTGTCGGTCTGAGGGTCCGGCAGATGCACGATCTTCGCCTTCCTTTCTGCCACGAGCGACAGGATTTCGCGCACGAACGCATACGTTGCCTTGACGCGGCGCTCGAATGGATCATGCGAATACGCTTCACTCAGGATGGCGATTCGACCACGGATTCCAAAATAATTTGTGCCGAACCTCGGGCGATTGTCGTACGTCTTCCACGCCCGGGGTTGACCATCGAAGTTGCCATAATCAAAAATCGCGAAGCCATCGCGCTTGGCCACGCGGCGGCGCAGCTCAGGCAGTAACGAATCGCGCGTGTAGGCGCCCGCTTTGAGTGACGCGGGAGAGAGAGACGGGGCATAGGTCAGCGCATAGCCGTGGAAGCTGCCGTCGGTCGTGTGGAGATCCACGAACACGTCCGGATTCCATGTGTTGAACGCTTCCAGTGACGCGCGCGTCTCCGGCGCCTCGGCCTTCACGTAGTCGCGATTGAGATCGAGGCCCATGCCATTCGGGCGCTGGCCGACTTGCTCCGGGCCATTTTGCTCGGTGCGATTCACAGACTGCGACGCGAACTTCTCGTTGCCGTCGGCGTTGTAAATCGGCACCGCGATCAATGTGATCGAGTCCAGCACGCTCGGGCCGTGATGGGTGCCGAGGTCGCGCAGGAGCGCCAGCAGGGCCTCTTTGCCCTCGACCTCGCCGGCGTGGATATTGGCCTGGACGTAGACGATGGGTTTCCGCTTCGGCAGGCCGCGCGACAATCTCACGTACGGGATCGCGCGGTGTTCGGCCGTGTAGCCGAGGGTGCCGAACTCGGCATGGACCGAAGGGTCGATGCGAGTCTTGAGCGTGTCGAGGAACGCGATGACGTCGGCGTAGTGCGACGTCTCGAGATAATTCGTGCGCTCGGCACGAGTGAGCGGCGCGGTCCCGCCGCCGAGGGCGGCCAGGATCGGCAGCGCGATTACAACTGATCGCGCACGAATTGCGTCAGAGACTCGAATAAGTGGGCCTGGGAGTTGCCGCCGCTGATGGCGTGCGTGCGGTTGGGGTAGAGGAGCATATAGAACGGCTTACCGGCGGCTTCCAGATCCGCGGCATACTGGATCGAATTCTGGGGATGCACGTTGTCGTCGCCCGTGCCGTGCACGAGGAGCAGCCGCGCGGAGAGTCCACTGACGTGGCGCTGCACGGAGCTGGAATCATAACCCGCGCCGTTGTCCTCCGGCGTCCACATGTAGCGCTCGGTATAGATGCTATCGTACAGGCGCCAGTCGGTCACCGGGGCAACGGCAATCGCCATCTTGAACACCGGGCCGCCCCGTTCGGCGGTGAGCGACGTCAGGTAGCCACCGTAGCTCCAGCCCCAGATGCCGATTCGGGTGGCGTCGCCCCACGACTGGGTGCCGATCCATTTCGCGACATCCACCTGGTCTTGGGACTCGCGTGAGCCCAGGTGGTATTGGGTCATCTTGCGGAACGAACGGCCGCGCCAGGCGGCGCCGTGGTTGTCCACGCTGACGACGATGTAGCCCATCTGGGCCAGCATCTCGTGCCAGAGATAGTTGCGGCCGCCCCACTGGTCGACCACGGTCGGCGCCGCGGGGCCGCCGTAGACGAACATCAAGACCGGGTATTTCTTCGTGCTGTCGAACGATGGCGGCGCGAGACGATAGCCATCGAGCCGCGATCCGTCGGGCATTGGAACGTGAATGAAGTCTGGTGCGCGCAGCGCGAGGGTGCCGAGTTTGGACTTGAGTGCGGCGTTGTCGGCCAGCGTCCTGGTGACCGTCATGGCCGGCAGCGCATACACCGTAGCCGTCGGCGGAGCGCTCAAGGTCGACGCGATGTCGATGGCGAATCGCGCGCCCGGTGCGATGGTCATGCCATGCGCGCCGGCTGCCGTCGTCACGCGCACACCTGGTCCGCCTTTGAGGGAGTAGCGATAGACCTGTCGCTGGGTCGGATCGGGTGCCGCGGCGGTTACGTAGACTGCGGCGGCTTTTGAATCTGTTCCCGCGAGCGAGAGCACATCGGCGCCGTCGGCGGTGATCTGACGGACCATGCGGCCCGACCGATCGTACAGATAAAGTTGCTTCCAGCCACTGCGGTCGCTGAACCAGAGAAATTGCTTGTCGTCCAGCCAACGCGGTTCGTCGACGGATACGTACGCCGAGTCACGTTCGGTGAGCAGTGTCCGACCCGTGCCCGTTGTCGCGCTCAGGACGAGGACATCGAGCTCGTTCTGACGGCGTGGCAGCCGCTCGACGATCACGCTATCGGCGGTCAGCCACGATGCGCGTGCGACGTAGTTCCCAGTGTCCGCGCCGACGTTGAGCCATTTCGTTTGGCCGCTCGCCAGATCGAGCACACCGAATTTGACCGACGAATTGTGCTCTCCCGCTTTGGGGTAGCGGAGGGAGAGTACGCGCGGATACAGGGTGCTGTCGTCGAGCAATGTATACGTTGGGATCTGCGACTGGTCGAAGCGCCAGTACGCGATGCGCTTGGAGTCCGGGCTCCACCGGAAGGCATCGCGCAGGCCGAGCTCTTCTTCGTAGACCCAATCGGTGGTGCCGTTAATAATGTCGGCGGCGCCATCCGACGTCAGTTGCCGCTCGCCACCGCTGGTGAGATCGGTGACGAAGATATTGTTGTCGCGGACGAACGCGACCTGGTGCTCGTCCGGCGATAGCTTGGCGAACATCTGGAGGCCGGGTCGGGTCGACACCGGCGTCATTTTTTTTGTGGCTACGTCGTAGACGTGGTACTCGCCGCGCGTGTTCGTGCGCCAGACGCGGACCGAGTTGTGAAACAGCAGGAGCTTCGACCCGTCGGCGTTCGGCGTCACTTCTTCCGGGACGAAACCGAGGCCAGAAGCCAAGACCGTCGTGGCGCCGGTCGACACGTCGACGCGGACAATCGAGTCGTTGCGCGTGTCGACGTACGAGTGACCGTCGCTGAGCCACCGGACATTTGGTAGGGAGGCACCGCGAAAATCGGATCCGTGAAAGATCCGGTCAATCGTGATCTGCGTCTGTTGGGCGCCGCTGACGTGTGCGACCGCCAGCGCGAGAACGACGAGCGCTTTGTTCACGGCTTGGGGGAGGTGAATGGCAGTTTTTTGCGCGCGTGCTCGACCAGGAGCTCGGTCGGCTCGAAGCGCGGGGCATAGCGATCGTTGAGCTCTTCGAGCTTCTTCACGATAGTGTCGGCGCCGAGGTGGTCGATATAGCGAAACGGCCCACCGCGGAACGGTGGGAAACCGAATCCGAAGACGGCGCCGATGTCGCCGTCGCGCGCGGAGCGAATGACGCCGTCCTCGAGGCAGCGGACCGCCTCGTTCACCATGGCGAGGACGCAGCGTTGCTGGATATCCTCCTCGGGCACGGTGCTCCGTTGTGCGCCGGTGGGGAGCAGCGCGTAAACCGAGGAGTCCACGCCTTTCTTCTCGCCCGCATCGTCGTAGAGATAGAACCCCTTGCGGTTCTTGCGGCCGAGTCGGCCAGCGGCGATCACGCGCTCGAGCGAGGCCGACGGCGTCAGGCGCGCGCCGAAGCTCGCGCTCATGATCTTGCCCGACTCGCCGGCAATGTCGAGGCCGACCTCGTCGATGAGCGTGATCGGGCCGACCGGGAATCCGAACGCGACCAGCGCGCGGTCAATGGCGTCGACCGCCACGCCCTCGTCGAGCAGGCGGCCCGCTTCGTTGATATACGGCGCGAGCGTGCGGTTGACGTAGAACCCCGGGCTGTCGTTGACGACGATCACCGTCTTGCCGAGGCGTTGGCCGAGCGCGCGGACGGTCGATGTCACCGCCGCATCGGTCTCTGGGGTGACGATGACCTCGAGGAGCGGCATCTTCGCGACCGGCGAGAAGAAGTGCATGCCGATCACGCGCGTGCGGTCGCGGGAGGTTTCGGCGATCTTGGCGATCGGGATCGTGCTCGTATTGGAGGCGAAGATGGCCCCCGTGGGGAGCACGGCCTCTACTTCTCGCAGGACGGCGTGCTTGACCTCGAGGCTCTCGAAGACCGCCTCGATGACGACCTGCACGTTGGCGAATCCCGTGTAGGCAATAGTCCCCTGCACCAGCGACATCATGTCATCGAACTGCTGTCGCGTAATCTGCTTTCGCGTCAGGCGTTCTTTGATGACACCTCGTACCGCCGCCAAGCCCTTCAAGACACGCCCATGCTCCGTGTCTTTGAACCGCACGTCGATATTCTGCTGGATCGCCACGGACGCTATGCCAGCGCCCATGAAGCCGGTGCCAAGAACCGCGATCTTGTGTATCGGCGTGCCGGGGTCTGATTTCTTGAGCGCGTTTTGCGCGAAGAAGAGATAGACCAGGTTCTTCGAGACATCAGAGACCGCGCAGGTTCCGAACAGGCGGGCTTCCGTGTCGTACCCGTTGCCATTGTAGCCCGCAGCCACGGCTTCTATCGCGGCCAGCGGCGCCGGATAATTCCCGTGCGTTCTTGACCGAATCTGCTCGCGGGCTTGCCGGAAGACGACCGCGCGCCCGACG
>Ga0210409_10007210_pt1 | contig 11466 bp, 9 predicted proteins | sample IncBWH17MmetaG_FD_161649 | JGI IMG/M metagenome (GOLD analysis project Ga0210409, IMG submission 161649) | Forest soil microbial communities from Barre Woods Harvard Forest LTER site, Petersham, Massachusetts, United States - Inc-BW-H-17-M | ecosystem: Environmental > Terrestrial > Soil >...
TGGCGGAGTGCCCACCACAGCCACCACGCTCGCCCAAGGTGAGACCGTCCACATGCGGCCCTTTTTCCTGCCCGACGGCCAGCATTTTCTCTATCGCCCAAGCACAGGTCCGGGAGGCGGGCCGACCTATGTGAGTTCGCTCAACTCCGCCGAACGAAAGTTTCTGTTCGACGCCGACTCGTCAAATGTTGCCTACTCTGAGGGCCATCTCCTTTTCCTGCGCGAGACGACTCTCATGGCGCAGCCATTTGACGCGCAACGCCTCGTACTGATGGGCGATGCCTTCCCGATTGCCGAAAACATCAGGGAAAGCGGCACCACTAATCCGACCGGGGTCTTCTCAGTATCGGAGAATGGTGTGTTGGCGTATCAAACAGGTACGGCAACGACGGGAGACCAACTCATGTGGTTAGACCGGACTGGAAAACAGACTGGCTTACTTGGAGACCCGGCTCTCTACAGCGACCTGGAGCTTTCTCCAGACGGGAAGCGCGCTTCCTTCAGCATCATAGATCAGGCCGGGAAGGGGAGGGACATCTGGTTCTACGACTTGGCGCGCGGCCTCCGAACTCGCTTCACTTTTGGTCCCGAAACCGCATTGACATCCATCTGGTCACCGGACGGCAGTCGAATTGTTTTCAATATTAATCGCAAAGGACATTTTGATCTCTATCAGAAGTCCTCCAGCGGGGCCGGCACGGAGGAAGTGCTGCTCGAGGACAATCTCGACAAAATTCCCTTCAGCTGGTCTCCGGACGGCCGGTTTATACTCTATCGCGCCGGCGCTGGGCAGACAGGCAGGGGATTGTTTCTCTTGCCCCTTTCCGGAGATCACAAGCCGGTTCGATTTCTTAACACGAAATTTGAAGAAGGCTTTGGCCAATTTTCTCCAGACGGCCGGTGGGTCGCGTACCGCTCGGATGAGTCCGGCAGAAGCGAAGTTTATGTTGCCCCGTTTCCGGGACCTGGTGGGAAGTGGCAAATCTCGACCGCCGGCGGCACTCTCCCTCGATGGCGGCGTGACGGCACCGAGATTTTCTATCTCGCTCCCGACGACACGATGATGGCTGCCACAGTAGATGGTAAAGGAGCCACTTTTGAAGTCCATGCCGTTAAGCCGCTCTTCGAGACACACATTGCAATGGGAGGGCGTTATCAGTACGCAGTATCCGCCGACGGCCAACGATTCCTGATCAACACGGTGCCGGAACAAGCGGCGTCCGCGCCAATCACAGTGGTCCTCAACTGGACCGCAGGGCTGAAGAAATGAGCATTGCCGCGGGCACGCGTCTCGGCTCCTACGAAGTCGTCGCGCAGATTGGCGCGGGCGGAATGGGCGAGGTCTATCAAGCGCACGACACCAAGCTCGGGCGCGACGTGGCCATCAAAGTTTTGCCGGAAGCCTTTGCGCATGATGCCGAACGGCTTTCCCGTTTTCAGCGCGAAGCCAAGATGCTTGCTGCTCTGAATCATCCGAACATCGCCACTATTCATGGGCTGGAACAATCTGGCGGCACGAGCTATCTCGTCATGGAATTGGTGTCGGGGGAGACGTTGGCTGAGCGAGTCAAGCGAGAAGGGCCGGTTCCAGTAGAAGAAGCTCTAACCATTGCAAAGCAGATTGCCGAAGCCCTCGAAGCCGCGCACGAAAAAAGCATCATTCATCGCGATCTGAAGCCGGCCAATGTGAAGGTGACGCCGGAAGGCAAAGTAAAAGTATTGGATTTCGGACTGGCGAAGGCCTTCGAGGGCGACCCCGCGAACGAGGACATCAGCAATTCGCCGACGCTGAGCCGCGCGGCCACCATGCAGGGAGTGATCCTCGGCACGGCCGCGTATATGAGCCCCGAGCAGGCCAAGGGCAAGAATGTCACCAAGGCCACCGACATCTGGGCCTTCGGCTGCGTGCTGTACGAATTGCTTTCCGGCCACAAAGCCTTCGATGGCGAGGACACCACGGAAATACTTGCCGCGGTAGTAAGAGCCGAGCCGGACTGGACCCGCCTGCCGGAAGCAACCCCGCAAACGATCCGTTTGCTGTTGCGGCGCTGCCTGCGAAAAGACCGCCGCCAACGTTTTCAAGACGCGACCGACGCGCGGATTGAAATCGAGGATACGCTTTCCGGCGCTTCTGTTACCGCGCCTGCCGCGCCGCCGGAAATCACGAAGCACGAGCTTCCTCGGATTTGGATTGCAGCGTGCGGCGCGTTGCTCCTGGCGTTGGCAGCTGTGTCCTTCGTTCATTTTCGTGAGATACCGCCGCAGCCAAGGATCGTCCGATTTCAGGTCCCGCTGCCCGAAAAGGCAATCAACCCGATCTTTGCCCTGTCGCCGGACGGAAAAGTTCTGGCCTTCACTGCTGCCGAAAGCGGGCGCAGAAAATTGTGGATCCGGCCCATCGATTCGTTGACCGCGCAGGTTGTGCCGGGAACGGATGACGCGACCTATCCCATCTGGTCGCCCGATAGCGCCTCCCTCGCATTTTTTGTCCCCGGAAAATTGAAAAAAATGGCGATGAGGGGCGGTCCATCCCAGACCATTTGCGATGCTCCCGAGGGACGCGGCGGAAGCTGGAACAGCGACGGCGTGATTATTTTCTCGCCGGGCCTGGGAAGCCCGATCGAACGAGTGTCAGCCACAGGGGGAGTCCCCACGGCGGTGACGAAGCTTGCGACCCCCGCTGAACTCCAGCGTTACCCGGTGTTTCTGCCCGACAACAAGCATTTTCTTTATGTCGTAAACATTGGCAAGCCCGAAACCAATGGCATCAACATCGGTTCCCTGGACGGAGCGCCTCCCGTGCGCATTCTGGCCGACGACTCCTCTGCATTCTACACGCCTTTGGCGGGCTCAAACGGCAACGGCCTTTTGTTATTCCGGCGGGAGAGCTCGTTGATGGGTGTGCCCTTCGATCCACAGCGGCTGCGCATCGCCGGAGACGTATTTCCCATTACAGAGGGAGTGGGCACGGCAGGAAACACCAGCAATTCCGCATTTTCGGTATCGAGCAATGGAGAGCTGGTCTACGGCAACGGCGGACTCGGGCCCAAGGGCGACGAATTGGTATGGATGGACCGGACAGGCAAGCGGCTGGGCAACGTCGGCCAGCCGGCTCAAATGTCCGGTGCGAGGCTTTCGCCGGACGGAAAGAAAGTATTATTTAGCATCTTTAATCTGTCGAGAGAGCTTTCGGATCTTTGGCTTCTAGATGTGGAGCGAGGCGTGCCATCCCGCAGTACGTTTCGCTCGGGGGTCTCCGCGGATGGGATCTGGTCTCCGGACGGAAACACCATCGCTTTTCAATCCGATAACCAAATGATCTACCGGAAAGCAGCCGATGGCACCGGCAAGGAGGAACTGCTCCTCGGCGCAGGCATCAACAATCATCCGCTCGATTGGTCCCCCGATGGGAAGTTCATTGTGTATGAGACTACGGGCGGTACCACCGGCGATGATTTAATGCTTTTGCCCATGGAAGGGGACCACAAGCCAGTCCCCTACCTCCAGACTCCCTTCAACGAGGGCGACGCCCAGTTTTCTCCGGATGGACGGTGGATGGCTTACGCTTCGAACGAATCCGGACAGCCGCAGGTTTATGTCCAGGGGATCCCGGCCAGTGGAGCGAAATGGCAAATTTCTCCGGCGGGCGGGGTTCAGCCCAGGTGGCGGCGTGACGGCAAGGAAATCTTCTACATTTCCCCCGATCAAAAACTCATGTCCGTGCCTGTAAGACCCGGCCCGGGTTTTGACGCAGGAGCACCGCAGGCCTTGTTTGACGTCGATCCTTTATACTCGCCTTTGCTGGGCCGCTTCGCCTACCAGCCCGCGGCTGACGGCCAGCGATTTCTGGTGCTGGAGATTGTAGGAGGCTCGGCGGCCGAGCCCATCAATGTAGTGATGAACTGGCAGGCGGCGCTGAAGAAATGACGCCGCTAATCCAGTAGCACAGACTTCAGTCAGTGGGTTTCCATCTGATCCTGGCAGGGGTTAAATTCCGAAGCCGCGCATTTCTGTCAGTACGCCCAAGCGCGCGGCCCGGGCACAGTGACGGAAACCCACAGATGAAGTATGTGCTACGGGGGCGCTTCTCGAATCCGGTTGAACGCGCCTCGCGTTTGCTTTATCGTATTCGCTCCAAATTTGGGATGAACGAACCGCGGCCCGGGACGCCGGCAGGAGCATGATCGAGGGAGCGCGCCGCGCGCTCGACGGAGCAAGCCTTGAAAAAGAAAATTCGTGCGGTGCAATACGGCGTCGGCCCCATCGGTGCAGCCATCGTGCGGCTGATGCGGGAAAAGAATTCGATCGAAATCATTGGGGCCATCGATTCGGATCCTGCCAAGGCGGGGCGCGACCTTGGCGACATCGTGGAAGGAGCCGATGCGCCCTGGGGCGTGCCGATCACCGATGACGCTGCGGCCATGCTCGGCGAATCCCCGGATGTGGTGATCCACTCGACTTCGTCCTACCTGCCCAGCGTGATGGAACAATTGCTGGCCTGCCTGGCCGCGGAATCGTGCGTGGTCTCGACGTGCGAAGAACTGGCCTATCCCTTCCGCAAATATCCGGAGTTGGCGGCGAGGCTCGATGCCGAGGCCAAGACCTGGGGCGTCGCGCTCGTCGGCACGGGCATCAATCCCGGGTACGTGATGGACAAGCTGCTGATCACGCTGAGCGCCGCATCGCAGGAAATTGAATCCGCGCGCGCGGTCCGCATTGTGGATGCGTCCAACCGCCGCCTCCCGCTGCAGCAAAAAGTGGGCGCGGGAATGAGCGTCGAGGAATTTCGCGCGCAGGTGGCGGCGGGAGCGATCAAGCATCACGGCCTGCCCGAATCGGTGGCCATGGTTTCGGACGCGCTGGGCCTCGGCGTGGATGACATTTCGGAAATGATCGAACCGGTCGTTGCGCGCGAACGCGTGAAGACTGCGTTCCTGGAAGTCGCGGCGGGCCAGGTTGCCGGCGTGCACCAGATCGCGCGCGGCTTCACCGGCAGCCAGGAAAAGATTTACATGGAATTGCAAATGTTCGTCGGCGCAAGCGACCCCGGCGACACCGTCGAAATCGCCGGCAATCCCAACCTGACGCTCACCATCCCCGGCGGGACGCACGGCGACATCGCCACCGCCTCGGTCGTCGTGAATTGCATCCCCGAAATCCTTGCCGCTCCGGCAGGCCTGCGCACATCGCGCGATCTCCCCATGTGCTTTCTTCCGCCTGGAGCAAAGCCATAACGAAAATTTCAACGCGCAAGCGTGCTCCCAAGCTATTTAGATGAAAAGAAAGTAAGCCATTTCAACCAGGTAAGCCAAATCTAGATACGGCTTCCACTTCTTACCACGTAGGATGAAAAGAAGATCACTTTATCGCGACTACTTCCAAAAAGTAGCGAGGGCGGAGAAATCCACGTCTTCTTTCACGGCGCCCTTCACGGCGCTCATCACTTCGCGCGCGGCAGCGGCAGCGGGCAGCGGCACTCCCAGTTGGTTTCCGAGATCTAGCGCCAAGCCGACGTCCTTGTGCATCAGGCGCAATGGAAAACTGGGTTTGTATTCGCCTTTCAGCATATTCGCACCTTTCAGGTCGAGCACGCCCGAGCGGCCCATACTGGACTGCATCACTTCGAAAAGGCTCTGTCCCGGCACGCCCGCGCGCGTGACGAGCGCCAGCGCCTCGGCGAACGCCTCGACTTGCAGGTTCAGCAACAGATTCATCGCCAGCTTCACCGTTTGCCCTGCGCCGACCGGGCCCAGATGAAACCAGCGCTTGCCCATCGCGCCCAGCACCGGCTCGACGCGCTTGAGCGTGCTCGCTTCTCCGCCCACCATGAAGACCAACTCGCCTTTTTCCGCGCCCCAGGTCCCGCCGGTCACGGGAGCTTCCAGAAATTCCGAGCCCAGTGCTGCCGACGCCAGGGCCGCGCGTTTTTCCAAGGCCGGGCTGACGGTGCTCGATTCGATGATCGCGCTGCCACGCTTCAGTCCCGCAAACACGCCGTTCTCTCCCCACAGCACCGATTCGAGCGCCGGGGGATCGCTGACAATCGTGAGGATCACTTCGGAGGCCTCGGCGACTGCACGCGGCGTCGCGGCTCGCTTCGCGCCTTGCGACACGAGGTCATCTCCGCGCGAAGACGTGCGGTTCCACACCGTAAGTTGATGGCCGGCCTTTAACAGATTTGCCCCCATCGGGTGGCCCATCAATCCCAATCCAATCAATCCAACCGGCGGCTTCATGGCGAAAGTCCTCCTGAGCGAATAAAATTTTGGAATGCAGTAAGAGGGAAAAGTCTACAGGAGTTCGCTGGAAAATCGGATGAAAATCGGCAGAGAAGAGGGAAGGCTACGCCAGACGGTTCTTAAGCTCCAGCGCATTGCGCTGCCGCGCAGATTCGGCGGATGCTTCCCGGGGTTCGTTTACGCACGCGGACGGCCTGGGAACTTCCGGGCACTCGTGCAACTCGACGATGGAGGGGTAGGGGATTTCCCAGCGGAAGGTCTTGATCTTGCCCTGTTGCCGGTAGCTCTCTTCCAGGAAAATGGACTTCCCTGAGTCAGCGGCCAGCTGGCCGGTGGCAGGCAGGGCGATCTCACCGGCGCGGTAAGTGACGACGATGCGGCGGCCCAAGATCGCTGAATACCGTGCCATGAGAGGCAGTATGGCGGGGGGAGTACCTGGCGGGCAATAGTACGATAGTGTGATTAACATTAGTACTGAGCCCCCCTTACGCATTGCAAATAGGGAAGATACGGGGTTCCCCCAAAAGAGGGTGGGTCCCGGGGCCGACAGGCCTAGTGATGCCCGCCGCCGTGATCGCCCGGGCCATGTCCTGCTGAAGCTGGTGCGTGAGCAGGTTCGGGAACCGGAGCCGCGGGAGCATTGCGCAGATTGGCCGTGAACATCAGCACCAGCGGCGAAACGATGCCGAACGCGAGAAATGCGTACAGCGTAGGCAGGACCGCGCCCAGGTCGCTCGTTGAACCACTGGAAAGATGCCAGGCGCTCGCGCCGGCCGCAAGCCCGCACAGAGTGGATATGGTGCGCGGCCCGGGAGCGACTTCGAGCCGCGTCCCACACTTCGGACACTCCATGTCGTTCGAGCGCGCCGCCGCTTCCGGCGCGGAAATTTCCGTCTTGCAATGCGGACAGATGCGAACAGCCACGGCTCGCCTCCCGGTGCGAACGCCTACAGTAATCGAAATCGCGCCCCGATGGAAAGAAGATAAGAGAGAAAAACACATCCGCGGCGTTCGCGCCGAATTGAGGCGCACTGGAAGTGGCGCGGCAAAGAGGTGAGTTCCCGGGCGCCTCGGAATCAATATTTACGCTTGCGACAAATACTATTCCCCGGCGACTGCAAAAGTTCGCTCAGAGCTACAATGGTGCCGTCTCCGGCTATTTCGGGAGCCCGCGAGAAAATCTTGAACGTCATGGAGTGCACAATGAAACTGAAAATCCTGACCCTTTCTTCCTTGATGATCTTTGCACTGGCGCTGTGTTTGTCGGTGACGACAACTCCAGCTTCGCCTAGGACGCCTGCTGCCGCGGCAGTTCCGGCAGCGGTTCCCCAGCCAGCGGCCGCGCCCGCGGCTTTGCCTGAACCTCACCCCGAAATTCGGGAAGCCATCGGTTCGCTACGGCGCGCCAAGGAACACCTGGAACACGCCGCCCATGATTTTGGCGGGCACCGCGTGGAAGCGATCAAGGCCATCGATGAATCGCTCCGCCAACTCCAGGATTGTTTGAAATACGACAAAGACTAGGAATTTCGCGAACGTCTGCTCACCCAAAAACAATCGGCGAATTCTTCACAAAGAATCGACATCCTTAACCCGTCCACATCGAAGTCGATGTGGACGGGCTTTTTTTCGCGCGCTCCGCACCTCGCAACTCTCTTGCGCTTCGCGGGTGTCCACCAGTGCGCCCCCCGGCTATGTAGCGCTCGCCATCAGGCGGTCATCCGGTTGCCAAAATGCCAACCGGAAGGTTGACTCTACGCTGCTGGGCCGCGCAGCGCCGCGAGCTTCCGCAACAGGAAACGCTGCTGAGGTTCGGTGCGCGCAAAATCCAGCGCCCGGTGGAAGGAAATCTCCGCTTCGCTCGAATGTCCCAGGCGGCGGTGAAATTCACCTTCCGCGGCATGCAGGAACGGATACCGTTCGGCCTGGCTATCCTCAGGGATCGCCTTCAAAGCCGCCAAACCCGCTCCCGGGCCATCAATCATTGAGGGCGGAAAAAAAGGCTGGTATTCTGTCGATTTTCGCCAAGGCCAATCGTCTACTGTATAGGCGCGCAACAAGGAGCGCGGAAAATTGGTCAAGAATTAACAGGATTGGGCGACAGGTTTCATCGGGGCATCCCAGGGAGGGTGTAAGAATATTCGGTTCGGCAACATTCGCGGCAGCAGGCGAATCTCATTTGGCTTGATTCAACTTCAAAGGAGAAAAACATGGCAAATCCCTTCGTACACGTGGAACTGAACACTACGGATGTGAGCAAGGCAAAAGCTTTTTACGGATCGCTCTTCAACTGGACTTTGGAGGACATGCCGTCGCCGGGCGGCGGCTACACCATGATCAAAGTCGGCGAAGGAACCGGCGGAGGGATCATGAAGCATCCCGTACCGGGCGCGCCTTCGGCGTGGCTGGCCTACGTGCTGGTGGACGACGTGGCCGCCTCCACGAAGAAGGCCAAATCGCTCGGCGCCACCGTGATGAAGGATGTGACCGAAGTCATGGGCATGGGCCTCTTCAGCGTGCTCATCGATCCCACCGGCGCTGCAATCGCCCTTTGGCAGCTTAAGGCGAAGTAATCAGCTGCCCGGTCCGCAACCGCTTATGGCCAGGGCCAATCGAGGGGAACAAACCCGATTGGCCCTGGCTCAGACCTGAACAGTTGATGGCACCGAGCTAATTTCCGGACTTGGGCTTATCCGCTTCGACCCAATTGACCAGGAACGGGCCAATTCCGTGCACCTGGACGACCGCGTCTCCCTTGCACAATGCAAAATGCCTCATGCGGGCTGGAGCGGAAGCGAATCCTCCGGAGGGAAGATCTTTCAGCGCGGCGGGATCCCACTTCGATCCCATGCCCAGCGCGAACGTGCCTTTCACGACCGTTACATTTTCCGTTGTGGGATGCCAGTGCGGAGCGATTTTCGTGCCGTCCGTGCAGGAAAGACGCAGCGTGTAGGGCGCGCCCGCCGCCATGGGATTCCCTTGCACCACCGCCAGTTGGATCTTGCCGCCCATGTCCACCGAAGGGGTGCCAACCATGGCCGCGGCGGGAAGGTCGCCCCATTTTTCTGAACCGGAAGGGACGACCGTAGCCATCGCGGATGGTGCGGCCTTCTTCGCAGGCGCCTTGGTTTGGGCAAAGCCTGAAGCAGCGAGGAATAGGCATAGAGAAACGAAAATTGTGCGACGCATAATTTAACCTCCCGCAAAAGATTTTTGGATCCAGAGGAAATCCCTCGCGCGGACAATATTGCAGGAGCGCTCTGGAGTCAAGAGAGGCTGTTTCTTAAGTAGCGCAGGCTTCAGCCTGTGGGTTTTGAATTGGAACGACCAAAAGGCCACAGGCTGAGGGCTGCGCAACTTACGAACCTACGGCACCGGCGAAAATTCAACCCGGCGGCGGATGGGGTCGATGCGTTCGGCGCGGACGCGGATGCGGTCGCCGAGTCTCCAGACGTGGCCGGCGTGGGAGCTTCCCCGGCCGGACTTTTTCTTTTTCCCGGGCTCGTGTGGCGCGGGCCGCTGGGAGTGTCCGCTGCCGGAAACGATGGCGTGGTCCTGCTCGCGGTAGAACACGTGCTCGCCGGTGAGTTCCTCGATGCGATCGATTGGGACCACGCCTTCGACGAAGATTTCCGTCAGCTCGACGAAGAAGCCGAATTTCTGCACGGAGATGATTAGCGCGTCGTACTCCTCGCCGAGATGCTGCTCCATGAATTGCGCGGTTTTCCAGGCCATCAATTCGCGCTCGGCGGTCTCGGCGCGGCGCTCGGTTTCGGAAGTTTCCGCGGCGATGGCTTCGAGTTCGCCGCGGCGATACGGGCCGAAGGTGGATTCTCCCTTGCTTGGACCCGCGTGCGGCGCGGGCTTCGTCTCGGGCTTGGACTCAGAATGATCGAGCGCCCACTTCAACACGCGATGCACGACGAGGTCGGGATAGCGGCGGATCGGCGAAGTGAAATGCGTGTACTGGTCGAAGGCCAGAGCGAAATGGCCGAGCGGGTCGGCGGCGTAGCGCGCCTGCTTCAGTGAACGCAGCATCAGGTAGGAGACGATGCGTTCCTCGGGCTTGCCCGCGATTTTTTCCGCCAGGCGCTGGTAATGCGAGGGGCGAATGGCGATGTCCATCACGCCCGGGAGGGAAACGGTCATCGGCTTCTCGCGTCCTGCTCCGCGACGGCCGTGCCGCGCGCCGCGATCGAAGCGCTGCGGGCGGGAACTTCCGTGCTTCACCTCGATGCGCCGCTCCGCGAGATTTTCGACGCCCAGCGAATATCCGAACGTCTGCGCCAGCGCCTCGAATTCCAGAATTTTCTTGGGGTCGGGTTTTTCGTGGACGCGATGCAACGATCCGATGCCGCGCGATTCGAGATAGCGCGCCACGGCTTGATTCGCGGCCAGCATGAATTCCTCGATCAGGCGGTGCGCGATGTTGCGCTCGCTGCGGACGATGCCGGTCATCTGCCCGGCATCGTCAAATTCAAATACCTGCTCGGGCAAATCGAAATCGATGGAGCCGAGCCGCGCGCGGCGGGCGTTGAGAATCAGGGCCAGGTCGCGCATGGCGCGGAAATTTTCGGCGAGGTGCGCGTATTGCACTGTGGCCGCCGCGTCATCCTGAAGCACGGCGTTCACCGCTGTGTACGTCATACGCTCGGCCGAGCGGATCACGCCGCGCGCGAATTCCGATGCGACAATCTCGCCGCTCGCGTCGAGTTCCATGATCGCGCTCATCACCAGGCGGTCTTCCCTGGGATTAAGAGAGCAGATGCCGTTCGAGAGTTCTTCCGGCAACATGGGCACCGCGCGATTCGGAAAATAAACGGAAGTGCCGCGCAGGCGCGCCTCGCGGTCCAGGGCCGATCCGCGCCGCACGTAATGCGAAACGTCGGCGATATGCACCTGTAATTGCCAGTGGCCGTTTTCGAGGCGCTTCACGTACACCGCGTCGTCAAAATCGCGCGCCGTTTCGCCGTCAATCGTGACGATCGGCAAATCGCGGAAGTCGCGCCGCCCGGCGCGCTCTACATCGCCCACAGGATGCGCCGCAGCCGCGGCTTCCGCCAGCACGTCCGCGGGAAATTCGTGCGGCAGATGATGCTTGCGGATCAGGATCTCCACGTCCACGCCGAAATCGCCGGGGCGCCCGAGAATCTCGATCACGCGTCCGGCCGGAGCCACCCCGCCGTGCGGAAAGCGTGTCATCTCCACGTTGACGACGGCGCCGTCG
>Ga0210409_10007211_pt1 | contig 11465 bp, 11 predicted proteins | sample IncBWH17MmetaG_FD_161649 | JGI IMG/M metagenome (GOLD analysis project Ga0210409, IMG submission 161649) | Forest soil microbial communities from Barre Woods Harvard Forest LTER site, Petersham, Massachusetts, United States - Inc-BW-H-17-M | ecosystem: Environmental > Terrestrial > Soil >...
TGCAGTCGCGGCATCCTGAGCCGGAAGAGATCCAGGATATTTTTCACGAGCAGGCCCTCGCGCTAGAAGAGCGTGGCGTGGATTTCTACATTCTCGAAACTTTCTCTTATATCGAAGAATTGTTGCTCGCGATTGATGCGATCCGCTCGTTTTCCGGATTGCCTATCGTGGCGCAGCTCACCTACGCGGAAGAAGGCACCACCTACGGCGACGTCCGCCCCACCAATGCGGCGTCGCAATTGAAAGGCAAAAACGTACAGGTGATCGGCGCGAATTGCACGCTTGGCCCGCAAGCGCTCTTGCCAATTCTCGCGGAGCTTGCCGCTGTCGACAACATACGCGTCAGCGGCATGCCCAACGCCGGTTTTCCCAAGCGCGAAGGCGACCGCATCGTTTATCCGAAATCTTCGCCGGAGTATTTTGCGCTCTTCGCGCGCGAAGCTGCCGCGCTTGGCGTTCGGCTTCTCGGCGGCTGCTGCGGCACCACGCCGGCTCACATTCGAGCCATGGCCGAGGCGGTGAAGTCGCTTCGTCCTGCAAAAGCACATCATTCTGCCCCATCGGCTGAAGCGATTTCAAAACCCGTCGCGGTTGCGGAGCGCGACCCAGAAAGCAAATTCTGGAAAAACCTTCAGGCAAAGAAATTCACGGTCTGCGTGGAAATCGATCCGCCGAAGGGCCTTTCGCTCGACCGCATCTACGAGGAGGTCAGCAAGGTGATGGCGTCGAAAAAAGTCGATGCCATTGACATCAATAGCGGCGCCATGGCGCGAGTCGGCATGGACGCGCTGATTGTTGCCGGAGCGCTGGAAGCCCGCGGCGTCGAAACCGTTCCGCATCTCACGACGCGCGATCAGAATATCATCGGCCTGCAAGCGGCGCTTCTCGGTGCGTGGACCGTCGGCGGCGTGCGCAACGTTCTGGCTATCACGGGCGATCCCCCGTCCGTCGGCGATTACCCGGAAACCAGCGGTGTCTATGAAGTCGATTCCGTCGGCCTCGTCAAAGTTCTGCATCGTCTGAATCAAGGCACCGACTGGGCTGGAAAAACTCTCGGAGGCGCAACGAATTTTACGATTGGGGTAGCACTCAATCCCGTCGCCGACGATCTCGACAATGAAATTGAGCGCTTCCACGCCAAGGTTGAAGCCGGCGCGCATTTCGCCATGACGCAACCACTCTTCGATCCCAAACACTGGCACGCTTTCCTGAAAAAACTCGGCGGAAAGCCAGCGATCCCCATATTGATCGGCGTCTGGCCGCTGAATAGTTACAAGCAGGCGCTGCGGTTGAACAACGAAGTACCCGGCATCGTGATTCCCCAGCCTCTGCTGAAGTCGATGGAAACCGCCGGCGCCGCCGCGCGCGATCGCGGCTTCGAAGTCGCCCGCGACATGCTCGCCTGGGCTCGCACCGAACTCGCCGGCGCGTACTTGATTCCGCCCTTCAAGCGCTACGAAGAAATCCTCGAAATCCTGTAGCTCAGGCCTTCAGGCCTGAGGCTTTTCTCTTGCGTTCAGGCGGCTCCGCCAGCCGGATTCACTTCACGGCGGAGAGCTCGGCGCAGCAGCGGCAACAAAATCGCATAAACCAATCCAACGAACACCGGCGCCATCATTCCCCACACGATGATGGCGTGCCAAATCGTTGTCCATAGAAATTTGACCGCGATCCACGCGCCCGCGTGAAACAACGCGTAGATCTGCGGCACGGAAATCGGAAAATGCGGTGCGCGAAAAAGCTTCTCGCCCCACCGGAAAAAAGGCACGAACAGCGCAATCTGCGCCGGATAGACGAAATAATTCACGATTTGAATGGCGGGCAGATTTAACCGTAGGACGATCGCGGCAATCGCGCAGAGCGTCGTGGACCAACCCAGTACAGGAATCACGCCCAAGGTCGCGCCGAGTGCCACACTCAGCGCGATTTTTTCAGGCGTCACTCCCTGCCGTAACAAATCCAGAATCGGCCGGATAAGCCGCCGTTTGAAGAATCCCTCTTCCACAATCAGACCAGTCAACCTAAGGGTTCTGCTTCGGAGGAGCCACCGCGCTGGTGTGGTCGTGAACGATCTTCCATCCATCCGGGAAACGCTGCCAGACCAGTGAAAAGACGCCGCCGAGTTCGTCTTTCTCGCGCTTCAAATGCCAGCGGCCAAGAACGAGTGCCGCATCCGGCCCCAAAAAACGAAACTCCAATTCCGTAAAATCGAGTTGCCCCATTGCGGCCCGGTCGGGATAGGTCTTTTTGTAGCGCGCCAACACACCATCCCAACCCCGCGCCACGCCACTGCCCCCGGAAAACGTCAGTTCCGGCGAATGCCAATACCCCACTAGAAAGGCGTCCACGTCGCCCCTGTTCCAAGCGGCCTGCTGCGCGGTAAGAACAGCATGAATCGCCTCCCGGTCGGCAGTGCGCTCATCACCGGGTTTGGCGAATACCTGCCTCTGCACACCGAAAAACCCTGCAATTGCCAGTGCCACAGCTACCAATCCCCAGCGATGCTTCCTCCCCATTCTGCCTCCTCGTAAACCCTTGCACACAGGGAGGATAGCCGAGAGCTGCCCCGCGAACAAGCCTTCTCCCATGCCATGCAATCTCCCATAAGCCGTATATTTTCAATGAGATACGCCAAAGGTTCCAGTCCACTGGTACTTCGGAACTATAGGAATATATTTTCCCCGCTGCCAGAATCCCTTTAGAGGCTGAGGGATGTTTAGCGCAATGCTACTCGCGATCTCCATCGTGGCTCTGTCACAGTTCGCCCTCTATTACTGGAGGGCGGTCCTGGCGGGAGTCGCATCCCAGCCGGTCTCTGACCGGGTGCTGGCTGCCGCCCATGTAGAAAATGGGCGCCTGACCCCACAGCATTTCGAAACCCTGGCAGGCCTGCACGATCTGACCCCCGATCTAAATCCAAATCGAAGCAGCTTGGGTTTGGTCCGCGTGTATTACCGGTTCATCGAAGGTCTTGACGCCATCCTCGGAAAGAGAATTCCTACGTTTGCCGTCTGGAGCGAGCGCGAGCGAGCCATCTGCGCCCGTTACGCGGCTGTTTTGGTCGACCGCCGCCTGCAGGCCAATCTCGATCTCGCGGCTTCCTTGCGGTCCTGCTAATTCGAACGCTTCAAACGCCTCAGTAGCCGTCAGTAGGCCCAGCGCAGCAGCATTGCTCCGGTCGTATATCCCGCACCCACGGTGACGATCAGGACGAGGTCACCCTTATGCAGGCGGCCCTGGTCCACGGCATCGCGCAGCCCCAGGGGAATGGTCCCCGCAGTGGTATTGCCGTAGCGGTCGATATTCACCATCACTTTCGAATCTTCGACTCCCAGCCGTTCCTGAGTCGCTCGAATGATGCGCAGGTTGGCCTGGTGGGGCACCAGCAGTTTCAGATCGTCTTTGGTGAATCCATTTTTTTCCAGTAGACGCGCTGCCATTTCGGCCATTCTGCGCACCGCGTATTTGAACACCTGCGAGCCTTCCTGGTGGACGTAGTGCATGCGCTTTTCGACGGTTTCCTGGCTGGAGGGATGGAGCGAACCGCCGCCGGGCATATAGAGAAATGCTCCTCCAGAGCCGTCGACGTCGTGTTCGAAATCGAGGATCCCTTCCTTCGAATCAGCCGGCTCGAGTAGCACGGCTCCCGCGCCGTCGCCGAACAATACACAGGTGGAGCGATCTTTATAATCCAGGACGGAAGTCATCGTGTCGCTTCCAATGACGAGCACTTTTTTGTGCGTGCCCGCGCCGACAAATTGCGCGCCGACAGTTAGCGCATAAGCGAATCCAGAGCATGCGGCGGAAAGGTCAAATCCCCAGGCTTTCTTCGCGCCAATGCGCTCCTGCACCAGGCAGGCGGTGGCAGGAAAAAACATATCTGGAGTTACGCTGGCCAGGACAATGAGCTCGATTTCTTCCGGGTCCGTTTTGGTTTGCGCGAGCAGAGTTTTTGCAGCCTCCGTGGCCATGTGCGAGCTGGCCATGCCCTGTTCGACGACGTGGCGTTCGCGGATGCCGGTGCGCGTGCGGATCCATTCGTCGTTCGTGGCGACGATTTTCTCGAGGTCCGCGTTGGTCATCACCTTGGGGGGGACGTAGCCGGCAACACCCGTAATTTTTGCCGCGATGCGGTGGGACATGACTCTCCTTGCGAATTACTGCCCTGGCAAAAGAACCTGAATTTTATGCGATAGCGGCGTAGCGATACAAGGCGTCGCCTGGTTGTTCTCAATAGCGGAGCAAGTAGCTCACTTTGACGAAGAACAGGCGGCTGATCGAATTGTTGGGCGCACCCATTGTCGTGACGAAAGGCGGCGCCCCGGGGCGCAGCTGCAGGTCGGCGTAGCCATTGTTGTAGCCAACATAGACGGCCGTTCCGGGGTGGAGCAAGTAGGTCAAAAGCAAGTCGGTCGTAAATTGCTTGGTTGCCGCGATGGGACCGCCGTCGTAGCTGCCAAGGATGGTCTGCTGGTCCACCAGGCTGGTGTTAGCAAGGGTGGCGTTGTAATCCAAAATCAATCGCAAAGATAGTTGCTTCGTGAACTGGTAGTTCAGCTTGGCACGATTCAGGTAGTTGTTGAAGACGCTTTGGCCGGGCGAGAAAGGGGGCGTAGTCCATCCGTCGCGCGTTCCGAGCCGGTAGTAAATCAGCGTCTCATCAAAGCGGAAGCGCGAGGAAGGCCGAAGCGTCAGGCCGAAATTCACGCGCCGGGTACTTGCCAGGAAGGGCAAAAGGCCGGGAGCCGGGAAATAATTCTCTCCGATTCCTTGTGTATACCTCGCAGAGAAAGTGATCCAGTTGTATGGCTGAGTTGTGGCGAGCACGGAGGTGCTGTGCTTCCGGAATCCGATATTGTCGAAGAGTTCGTACGCTTCTCCGCGATTGACGCTGAGGGTCGTTTGCTTGGTCAGGTCCACCTGAAATCCCACGGCTGCTTGCCAGTCCTGCAGAACGCCGGCATGGTTCCAGTCCACCGTTTCGCTCAAGATGGGGCCGAAATCGACTACCTTGCTCTTGTCCGGCCTCCAGAAATAGCCGCCGAAGGCATTGTTCTGACGGATGTCGATGCGATTGACGAAACCGAGCTCGGTGCAGAAATTCGGAGAGAAATCGTTGTAGTTGGTGGAGAAACTAAAGTGCCTGCCGCTGTAGGAAGCGTCAGCCCAAAAAGCATTGCCTTGTTGCGAACCGATTCCATTCGCACTCTGCGGAAACCACAGACAAGGAAAGTTCTGCGAATTCAAATCCTGGCGCGTCCAGCTATGCACGGCTTGCACATCGACGACCCAGTTTTTGGCAATTTTTAAACGCGCGTCGAGAGAAGCCACGCGATTGCTGGTGTCGGCAAAGTCGCGGCTCGAAAAAAAGCCGCCGATGTAGGACTGCTTGCCGAATTCGCGCGTGACGCGCAGAACGGCGTCGGCCGCGCGAGTGTTGTAGGGACCGCTGCTGTAACCCATTCCCGGTTGGCGATCGTCAATGGCCAGTGCGCCCAGCGTCCAATTGCCGAGCTTTCCAGTCATGCGGCTGCCGAATTGCGGATCGGCAATTTGCCGCGAGAAAAAGAGATTAACCGGCGTCATGAAAAATCCGGCGTTTTCGATAAAGAACGGCCGCTTCTCCGGGAAAAAAACGGCGAAACGCTGGTTGACGGTGACTTGCGGGTCGTCGGATTCCACCTGGCTGAAATCCGGATTCAGGGTGACATCGAAGGTCAGGGAATCCTTAGCCACAAATTTCGCATCGAGTCCCGCGCGGTGTTCGAACTGATCGACGAAGGCGGGAGGCGTAGCAGCGTTCGGCGGGTTCGGCTGATTCAGGAAGTGATCGCTGGCGAGTAGCCCGTAGGGAATGAACTGGATGTTGCGCCCCGGGGACACGTTTTCCAGGCCATTGACGGGAGCGAATTGCTGCGTCAATCCCTGGACGCGCTGAGTCACATAGGGCCAATAATCGTATTCGCTCTTGCGAAGAATTACGCGATAAAGCGCCACTCCCCAGGTTTGCTCCGGAGCGTGAGAAAACCGCAGGCTCTTGAAGGGAATGGAAAAGAAAACGATGTAGCCGTCGCCGGTGACGCGGCCGACGTTATCCCAAAGCGTGTCGAAGCTGAAATCGTATCCCTGGCCTTCGGTGTAAATCGCGTCGCTCTGCACCCCCAGGGGATTCGAGAAAAAATAGTACGCGCGGTGAAAGTCGCGATAGGTGTCCAGGAGCAGACCCACGCCGTCGTCCTGCTCGGAGGCTTCGCGTTTCGAAAGATGCGCGCGAACCGCGCCGGCTTCGTCATGGCAAACAAAGACGGCGTACAGATTCTTGTCGTCGTAGGAGAGATAAGCGGTGGTGGATTCCGTCGCGGGCGTGCCGTCGCCGGGCGTGTTCTGGCGGAAATCGGTGACCGTCAGTTCGGCTTCGCGCGGATGATTTTCCAGGAAATCTTCCAGTTTGGGAGCGCGGTGAACCCGGGGAATCTTCGATAGAGGAATTTTAGCCGCATCCGAAGGCGGCGGCGCCGTGACCTGAGCGGAAACACGCGTGGTCACGCCGAACACGAATAAAATCCCAAGGATTAACTTGCGGATGAGAGGCCCCATCTAAGATGTCTTTATATAGCTTCTACTGTCGCTTCGCGCAAGTGCAAAGTCGTACAGGTATTGTTTTGTTGAGTACAACCGTGCCGCGGAGCCGTGGAAGCGCCGGCTCTGCGTCAGGAAGCCGGGGGAAGAATTTCGTAGCGCCATGAGAGGGTGGCTGTTTTCCTGAGCATCGCGGCCACGGAGCAATACTTTTCTTCGCTGAGTTGGATGGCGTGTTTTACCGCTGCGTCGTCCAGCGGACCGCGGAGACGATAGTGCAATTCCAGCTTGGTCCAGACAGTGGGCGGCTTCGCAGCGCGCTCCCCTGAACAGATCACTTCCAGGGCTTCCAGCTTCTGCCGTTTCTTTTCCAGGATGATGACGATGTCGGTGGCCGTGCAGGCGCCGAGCGCCAGCAACAACAGTTCCATGGGGCCAGGCGCGTGGTTCGACGCGCGGTCGGAATCGACGGTGATGGCATGTCCTGACGGGCTGGTGGCCAGGAACTGCTGTTCGCCAACCCACTTGACGGTTCCAGTTTGCATGCGGCCTCCCGAGGACAGGATAACAGGACAGGAAGCGGAAACGAGGCGCGGAAATCGCGATTGGCTTTCGAATCGTTTTTTTTGGTTTGAATTGCGGGGCGCGGCATGTAGTCTCGATAGCGTTCGTGGAGGACAGCACAAATGCAAATTCAAATCTCAAAGGCCAAGCGCCTGGTCGCGATCACCGGGCTGGTGCTTACGGCGCTGCTTTGGTCAACGACACTAGGGGCCGGGGCGAAGCAGAGCGCCATGGCCGCGGAGAGCAAAGAGCAGCCGTTTGCGATTGAGTACTACTACAAAGCGAAGTGGGGCCATGCGGAAGAATTCCTGGCGCTTTTCAAGAAGAACCACTACCCGGTTCTGAAAAAGGAGATCGAACTGGGCCGGATGCTAAGGGTGAGCATGACCGTTCCGCGCTATCACACCACCGAAGATGGCCGCTGGGATTACCGGGTCACCATCGTTTTCAAGAATGCAGCGATCGCCAACGATAATTTTGACAGTTCGGTGGTGATCAAGCAGCTTTACCCGGATCAGGAAACGTATAAGAAAGAGGAGCAAAGGCGCTTTGAAATCCTGGATGCGCACTGGGATCTACCCATCAAGGACGTCGACCTCGACGCGCGGTGAAGCTGGAGATCGATGAAGCGGATTTTTAGTGGCACAGGATCGGGACAAGGGAGAAAACCCCCACCCTCAAAACCGAGGGCGGGGCACCCAAGCTTCGTCTTACGATTTATCGTCCGGGCCACCCGTCCGCGTGACGGATGAAACGGATTACTTCCGGGTTGCCGACCACACGGAAGTTGGCCAGAGCAGTCCATACAAGGAGAATCCATCGACAATACAAGAAAGAGATGAAAGAGAATAACCAGCACATCTAGCTATCAGATCTAAGTCCGGTCAAGCCACTCAGAAATGCCTCCGCCGTGGATGCCAGCGCAGGCGACTTAAAGATATTGTAATGCGTCAATCTCGGTAGTATGGCGAGCTGCGCCCTGCACATCCCAGAGCCATCCCAGCCGCCGTCGCGTTTCCCGCCGCCAAACAACTCAAAGAACTGCACGGCGTGTGCTGTGCGGACCGCATCTGCATCGCCGAACGCAAGCAGCGTCGGCGCTTTGATCCTGCGTACCTCCTCCGACCAGTCATACTCTTTGCGCAGCAACTCTTCCATCTTTGTGAGCAACTTCGGCCAATCCGCGGGCCTCGGCGCAATCCGGGAGTACATTTCGTATATCGGAGTCTTCTTCATCGGCTCGGCCGCCGCCCCAATTTGATCCATCGCTGAAAGGATTTCTGGATACCACCCATCACGCCGGACTGCCGTCGAGACTAACACCAGCTTCCGCAGAATTTGCGGGTTGTCGATTGCGATTCGAAGCGCTACGGCTCCTCCTAGCGAGTACCCCATCAAGTCGATTTGCGTTAGGCCAAGCTCCTTGATAAGTGCAACGATGTCACTGGCCATGGTTTCGATTTTCAGTGGGCGGTCCACGTCGGCGGTTCGTCCGTGTCCCTGTAAGTCCGCAGTGACTACGCTTCGCCCTTTCGAAAGCAACGGCATGATCTCGTTGAAAGTCTCGCCTGCGCCAAGTCCGCCGTGAAGTAGCAAGAGCGGCTCTCCACTGCCATGAATTTCATGGTAGATGTCCAGGCCGTTCACACGAACATATCCATTCTTCGTCACGGTCGTTATAATGGCCTGCGCTGTTCCGATGCGGTATCCCGCCACGACGATTCTGGCGGCTGTGTCTGCGAGAAATCTTCTTCTGAAAATCATCTGCTTCCGGCCGCGTTGTGAAGTCTCCATGAACTCGTCCACAAAAGCTTATTCACGCGAGGGTTGTCACCGTCAACCACCTCTCCTCGTCTCAAAAAACTGGTCGACCGCACCGGCAAGTGGCTTGGGACCCAGGAGCACCGATCCGTGGTTCCCGCCTTCCAGGGAACGGTAATCCGCATGCGGAAGTATTGCCGCCAACGCTTTCGCCCCGCTGTGAAAGAACACTTCGCTTCTGCTCCCAACCATGATCAGTGTCGGCGTTGTGTTTGACACCCAGCGTTCCTTTGGCAGAGGCTTCCCGGCTTGAGTTTCTTCAAGGATCGCGAGGTCATAAGGCACCGTGTGCGCCATACCCGTCATCTTTGACCATCCGGGCATCAAGAATCGCATCAGCGTTACGCCAAACGGAGGAATGCCCATGCCTTTTGTGAAAAAAAGTTTCACGGCATCGTTGCGGCGGTCCGCTGCGACAAGTTCGGTAATCTGATTGCTAAAGTCTTTTGGCATAGGCGGGCGGCTGTCGTCCACGATGAGTGGCGGTTCATACATGAAGAGCCCTTTCACCTTCGTTCCAAGGCGGGTCGCCGCTTCGAGTGCCAGTACTGATCCAGAAGAACTTCCAAACAAGAAAACTGGCTCGCCCGATGCTTCGATCAGTGCCTCTATATCTTCGACTTCGCGCTCCATGGCGTATGGAAGCGTATCCCCGCTCTTTCCTCGCCCGCGGCGGTCGTAGTTGATGACGGTGTAGTGTTCCGAGAGGAGTTTGGCGAAGCGTTTGGTGCCTCCGCGATCAGCCAAGGCCGCGGCTACCAAAATTACGACCGCTCCCTTCCCGGTCTTTTCATACGCAATAGGAGTTCCGTCTTTTGACCTTACGCTTCCTTGTTCCGCGCCCACTGTCACTCCTTCCGTGTCGAACGCAACATGAATCGCGATCAAGACGCCGACAATGCCCAGCAGCAGTAAACCGCCTAGCACTGCTCCAATGCGCAGTAGAATTCGGCGTGCCGGGCGTGCTTCTTTCTTCTGGTTCATGCTCCTGACTCCAAAGAAAGACCTGCTCCCGTGCCTAGAAGGTCCGCCAGCCGGTCATAGCACTCGGCTGCGCCATGTTCCATCCCCGAGGCAATCACTGCGTCACGAACGTCCTTTGACGGATAAAGAATGGTGCAGGTGTAAATCGTTTTTCCGTTTTCTTCGCGCAGCAACAGCGTGTTTACTGTCTCCCCGGGAAAATCGTCGTAAGCTTCCGTGGACACAATCCGCTCCGGCGGCACAATCTCCCGATAGACTCCGCTCATCCCCATCTCCTTGCCTTCTGGCGAGTGCAGGACCGAACGCCATCTGCCACCTACTCGCAGATCAATCTCACTTACAATCAGCGACCATCCTCGCGGTCCCATCCACCGCTTGAGCAACTCGGGTTTGGTCATGGCCTCGAATACGATCGCGGGGGGAGCGTTAAATACCCGCGTCAAAACCACCTCGCAATCGCTTATCAGCGTGACTTGCAACGCTCCGGTATTTCTCATGATCCTTTCCTCCGGCGTTTCCGGTGTTCTTTCTTTCTTTCCGTAGCTTTCATTTCGTCCAGCAGATCATCGAGCCTTTGGAAACTGCCTTCCCAGAACTCTCGGAATTGTTGAAGCCACTCGGTCGCGGCACCTAACCGGTGGCCTTGAATCCGCCGAGGACGCCGCTGCGCATCTTGCCCGTGTGCAATCAACCCAGCCCGTTGCAGCACTTTGAGATGTTTCGAAATTGCCGGCTGGCTCATCGCGAACGGCCTGGCAAGTTCTTTTACCGACGCCTCGCCAGAGGCAAGGCGCAAAAGAATCGCGCGCCGGGTTGAGTCAGCGAGGGCGGCGAACGTGAGGTCCATTTGGTTCGAAGAAATCATTGCATAACCATACAGTTCTACAACCAAGAGGTTATGCTATATTCTGCCGCAAGAGTCAAGTCCCATTCCGCGATCAGCGTGCTGCTGCGCAGGGACGTGCGTCGGGTATTGTCGAAGGACAGCTTGTCCTGAGGCAATTTGACGGGACAGGTTTTTAGACGAAACTTGCCGTTTTTGCCTTGAATCCTGCCGGATCACCTTCGGTAGCTCTAAGTATTCGATAGGTCATCGATGGTCGGCGATTCGGAAGTAATCCAGTTGGCCATCGTGCGGATAAGTCCCGGCGAGTCGGCTTGTGGGGAGTGATCTCCGCGCTTGGCATCGACTCTGGACGGATTATGGGCTAACCGGAAGTGAGACGGATGGACGTGGTGGAGCTACAATGATCTTTCCGGGCCACCCGTCCGTCGCAATCCCCGCTTTTACTTTTCGACCACGCGTTTCAGGGAGACTTTCCCCGACCCGCTATGCGGTCCGCTCCATGTGGCTCGCCCTGTCATCTGATCTCCTTTCACCTGCATTTCAATGTGAATTGAGCCTTCACCACTTGGGCCCTGTGGAACGTCAAACGTTAGTTTGTCACCATCCACCTTCCCGCCTTCAAACGAGTCTTGCTCGCTCTCGTTGGGTCCGACGCTTCCTGACAATTTGT